>Ga0182027_10000133_pt1 | contig 116983 bp, 130 predicted proteins | sample 712E1DmetaG_FD_121300 | JGI IMG/M metagenome (GOLD analysis project Ga0182027, IMG submission 121300) | Permafrost microbial communities from Stordalen Mire, Sweden - 712E1D metaG (Illumina Assembly) | ecosystem: Environmental > Terrestrial > Soil > Wetlands > Permafrost | place: Sweden...
AACAACTGCCAAAAAGTTGGAAATAGACTTGGCCTTAACAGCAAAAGAAAAAGAAGAAACTAGAATACACCTAGTAGAAACAGCAAATCAACTTGCAATAATAGCAAATCAACTTGCCTTAACGGCAAAAGAAAAAGAAGAAACTAGAATACAACTTGCAATAACAGCAAAAGAAAAAGAAGAAACCAGAATACGCCTAGTAGAAACAGCAAATCAACTTGCAATAACAGCAAAAGAAAAAGAAGAAACTAGAATACGCCTAGTAGAAACAGCAAATCAATTTGCAGTAACGGCAAAACAACTTACAATAACAGCAAAAGAAAAAGAAGAAACTAGAATACGCCTAGTAGAAACAGCAAATCAACTTGCAATAACAGCAAAAGAAAAAGAAGAAACAGCAAAACAACTTGCAGTAACAGCAAAAGAAAAAGAAGAAACAGCAAAACAACTTGCAATAACAGCAAAAGAAAAAGAAGAAACTAGAATACAACTAGCAGAAACAGCAAAACAACTTGCAATAACAGCAAAAGAAAAAGAAGAAACCAGAATACAACTAGCAGAAACAGCAAAACAACTTACAATAACAGCAAATCAACTTGCAATAACAGCAAAAGAAAAAGAAGAAACCAGAATACAACTAGCAGAAACAGCAAAACAACTTGCAATAACAGCAAAAGAAAAAGAAGAAACCAGAATACAACTAGCAGAAACAGCAAAACAACTTGCAATAAAGAACATGAAGAAGAATAAACATGAAAGATAATGATAACAAATCAAAAATCACAATCCTTCTTAGTCTAATGCCTTGCCGCTACTACTTTTTTATATCTGTCATGTCGGTAAGTACTATATAAATTGATTTTTTATTTTTTTCTTGAATTACTATGCTTTGTAGTAGCGCATTAAATTTAGTGCCATCTTCCCGATCAAATTCTAATTCGCAAGATTGCTTTTTCATTGTCTCCAAAACTTTCTGCTTATGAAGATAAAAAACATCTTGTGACTTAGACGTAATAAATTTGGATAATATCAGACCTTTTAGATTATTATTCACACCAAAAAGCTTTATGCATGCAATATTTGCTTCAAGTATATTATCATCTTTATCAATAGTAAGATACGCTATAGGCGCCAAATTATACAAGTTCAAGTATTTATCTCTTGACTCCGCAAATTCCAATTGAGTTTTCTGTAGCTCATCATTTTGCATATCTAGCTCTACACGATATGTACTTACTTCATGTATAATCCCCATTACATCAGCAGGGTTCGCACCTTTGGCGCTACCCTGTTTTTTAAGAAAAGTCTCGGCTTTTTTATACAATATATCGTAATTCTCGTCCTTCATATTAACCTGAACCTCATCAACACTTAATCTAATAGACAATAAACCAAAAAATTAAAACAATATTAATCTATCATCTCTCCAATTATATATTATATTAATTTCTCTGAGATTCATTTCAAACCCAAAAATTAAAAATGTATCAATTTCTCCGAGATTCATAGATTCATTTAGAAAAGAGTTGACCTTTAATAATAGTCGGTTGAGAATAACAACAAAATTGTACATTATGGTTGATAAAATTTTGGAGAGTAACAAAAATTCGCAGAACGTGCCTCACCCCGCCTTAAAAGGTGGGGCTTTACGAGGCACGTTCTTTTATAGCGAATTTTTGGAACAAAAACTTGCGCACTTAAGTGCGGGGCTTTAGACCCGAAGCGCAAGTTTTTTGTAAAATAATCATAGAAATCCCTGAAAAATAAGACAACAATAAATTCTATCCATAATACAGTAATCATCTAGGTGTGAGAATGTATAAAAAATATAATTTGCGGAAAATTTAAGGATTGTTATCATCAAACCTCGATCAGATACTCGTAGTTCCGCCTATGCTTTTCAAAACATTTAAAAAAGCTTCTTAAATCCTTATAAATAAGTGTAAATACAGAATGCGTCGTTTGTGCGGGAAATTGGCTATATTTGGCTTATTTTTGGGCATTTTAGCGACTATAAGTATAAATTCGATGTATAATACTTTTGTGGAAGGAACAACTACCCTCGTATTACAATATCCGAGGGAGAATATAAAGTAAATAAAGCCAGTAATTGAGTATGGAAAACAAAAAAATACTCATAGATGTGGACGTATTTAAAGAAATATTAATAAATGGTTGGCACCTCCTTCCAGAAGAAAAAAGATCAGAGCTCATAAGTTTAGGCATATACCCAGGAAAACAGACTCCAGGAATATGACCTGACAGGGATGGCACGCGGCCAGAGCATTTTGCCTTTCAGGCATTTGTTGAGGAGTCAACAGATGCTACTGATAAAAAGCCTGACAGGGTTGGCACCCGGCCGAAGCATTTAACCCGACAGGTCTGGGTCAAGGAGTCAAAAACAGACTCCAAGGAAGTGACCTGACAGGGATGGCACGCGGCCGAAGCATTATGCCTTTCAGGCATTAAAGAAGGAGTATTCAAATACTCCCGATAAAAAGCCTGACAGGACCGACACGCGGCCGAAGCATTAATGGAATATAATATGTAACAAAAATTTTTGGAGGAATGTCTATAAAATGAAGAGAAGTTCACGAAGATGGAAGAAGAAAGGACAGATGAGATGGAAGTGGCAGAGAAAGAGAATGAAGAAAGAGAAGCGTAAAAGAAATGCAAGAAAGTAAAATAATAAATAATTTTTTTATTTTATAGTAATATTTTATCATAATATTTATATATACTCTATTTCTGTACCCTGTAATGGCAAAGAAGTTAAGTAAAGAGGAACAGTTAGATAGGCAAAAGAAATTAGCACAGATTAGAGAGACTTCTGACAAGATATTCAACCTGTTGTTCGTTGAAGATGAATTATCATGGAAAGACATGATATATGCACTCATCGAACAAGAGCACATGAATCCGTGGGATATTGATGTATCATTATTATCACAAAAATTTCTTGAAATGCTCAAAAAATTGAAAGAACTAGATTTTCGTATAAGCGGTAAGATGGTTCTTGCATCAGCAGTATTATTAAAGATGAAATCCGACATACTGATTGATGAAGATATAGCACACTTCGATAATATGATGAATGGCATTGAAGAAAACATGCCATTGGATGAACAAGGACTACAAGCGTATGATGCCAATGGTAGACCGCAATTATTTCCAAGGACTCCACAGCCGCGTCAGAGGAAAGTCTCCATATTTGACCTAGTACAGGCGTTAGAGAAGGCATTAGAAGTTGAGAACAGACGTAAAAAGTTCAAGCCAAATATGAAGAAATTAGTGCTTAAACTTCCAGAGAAACATTTTGATCTCGGAAAGAGCATGATAAACATGTACGGTAAAGTTGAGACTCATTATAAGAATAAAAAGAATAAAGATAGAATCCTGACTTTTGACGAGTTAGTCGTTGGTGGTTCTAAACAAGATAAAGTATTGACATTCATACCATTATTGCATCTAGATAATCTTCGTAAAGTAGATCTGGAGCAAGAAAAACATTTCGAGGAGATATTTGTAAAAATGGCAAAACCAAGAGAGACAGTGCCGGAACCTGAAGAAAAAACTAATGAAAGTGTGGATGTTAAAAACTGATTTGTTAATTTCTCATTAACTTTATAAACAATCTTTTGTTCTTCAAAAATATGGTCAAGGGGAAGAGTAAGAGGAGACATGTATTAGTCACTAATTTTAATAGTAATCCTAATGTTGGCCTGTATGGTTATGCTACTGACAAATATTGTCTGCTAGGTACAGAAGTTCCTGACGATTTGGCTGATGAAATTGGTGTTGTATTGGATGTTCCAATAATAAGGATGAACATCGCAGGAACATCATTATTAGGCGTTTTCTTGAGCGGAAATAAAAATTGTTTATTGGTCCCAAAGATAGCATTTGCAAACGAATTAGAGCTACTGGACTCGCATAAGATAAAATACAAGTTGATAGACACAAAACTTACTTGTCTTGGAAATAATATCATATGCAATGATAAAGGATGTCTTGTAAGTAGCGAGTATGGTGAAAAAGAGATCAAGGCGATCAAGGATGCATTGAAGGTTAATGTTGTCAAAGCAAAGATTGCTGAATTGAACACGTTAGGAAGTTTAGCAGTCCATACCAAAAAAGGATTATTATGTCATCATGAAATATTAGAGCACGAAGCTGAATTATTAAAGAAAATCTTGAAAGTTGAAGTCTTCACTGGTACAGTAAATATGGGTGTACCATTCATCGGCTCTGGAATATTATGTAACAATAAAGGTTTTATCATCGGGGATGCATCAGGTGGACCAGAAACGGTCAATGCTGATGAAGCGCTAGGATTCATCAATAGATAAAACATATTATTGTGACAAGGAAGGTTTAAAGCATGAAGCTCAGGTTAATATCTGGAACATCTAACATCCCACTCGCCGAAGGCATATCCATGCATCTAGGAATACCATTGACTAAAAGAGTCATCAAAAGATTCATGGATCAAGAGATATATGTGCAGGTCAGTGAGAATGTTCGTGGTGATGATGTGTTTATAATTCAAAGCATCAGTAATCCGGTCAATGATTCTCTGATGGAATTGTTAATTTTGATTGATGCATTGAAACGTGCAAGTGCTGGAAGAATAACAGCAGTAATAACTTATTATGGATATGCGCGTCAAGACAGAAAAGCAGAAGCTAGAGAAGCAATAACGGCAAAACTTGTTGCAGACATGTTAAGCAGCGCAGGAGCAAATCGGGTGTTAACAATCGACTTACATGCTCCACAAATACAAGGTTTTTTCAATGTACCGGTTGATGAAGTTTCAGCTATACCTTTATTTTCAAAATATTTTCTGGAAAAAAATATTATTGATGGTGTCGTAGTGAGTCCTGATAGCGGCGGTGTCAAGAGAGCAAGATTTCTCGCAAAAAGACTGAATATGCCTATAGCTATTATCGATAAGAGACGTACAGCTCACAATGAAGCTGAAGTAGTTAATGTTGTCGGAGACATAGCAGGAAAAACCGCAATACTTATAGACGACATCATTGATACAGGCAACAGTATTGCAAAAGCTGCAGATGAATTATCAAAGACAGCAAAAGAGGTATATATATGCGCGACACACGCCGTATTTAGCATGGGCTGTAATGACAAATTAGAGAAATGCAGCGCAAAAGAGGTTGTCGTAGCAAACACTATCGCACAGAATTGTAAAAGCGATAAGATAAAAGTCATTAATATGGCAAAATTTTTATCGGATGTCATAGATAATATACACAAGCATAAATCTGTTAGTGCATTATTCAATTAATGTTATAAAAAAAAATTTATTAAAGGAAATTTATATTTAAATAATGATTGGAGGAGCAAATGGATCAAGACAAATATCAACAGATGCAGATACTGGATTATCAGATAAAACAGTTGCAAAAAGTAATGGAGAGCATAGATACACAATTATTGGAGATCAGCAATACTGCAGAAGCATTGAAAGAATTTGAAAAATTAAATGGTCATGATGAGATATTATTCCCGATCGCAAACGGAATATTCGCGAAAGGAAAATTGAGTGATAACAAGATGCTGAAGATAAATATCGGAAGCAATGTATCCATAGACAAAAGTGTTGTTGACACGATCAAGATGATGGAGACTCAGGCAAAAGATATCGAGAGTTATAAGATTGAAGTCATGGCACAACTACAACAGTTCATAGATAAGATGAACGATTTACAGGGATAAGATGTTCGGATTTCTAAAAGATAAACTCAAAGGAGCATTAGGAAAACTCACTAAAGAAGTAGAGAAAGATGCTGTAGTAGAAAAAAAAGAAGTAGTTATAGAGAGGAAGGTCGAAGATATAGAGGATAAAAAATCCGAAAAGAAAGTTGCTAAAGATTCTCAGATAAAGAATGTCGAAGTCCAAAAGATGGAGGAGCCAAAAAAGAGAGGGTTTTTCCAGAAAATATTCGGCAAGAAAGATGAAGAAGAGATAATAGAAGAAAAAGAAGAATTAAGAGCAAGAGCAGAAAGGATAATCATTGAACCTGCAGCTGCAAAGAAAGAAAAGGAGGCCGAGCCTATAGTACCAAAGAAAGCGCCAATCATCGAGAAAAAGACTGAACCTGTAGTCGTAAAGAAGGTCGAGCCTAAATCTGAAAAAATCGAGCAAACAATTAAGAAAGATGCACTTGAGAAAGATAATGAAAAAGCGGATGAAGAATTTGGAAGTCAGAAACAACAAGAAAGTTTGATTAGTAAAACCAATATATTAACTAAACACATCCCTCAGTCACAAGAAAAACCAGCTTCTAAACCACAACCACATTATCAAGCCGTAGAGGAAGAGCGTGCAAGCAAGACTGTTGAACAAAAAGAAGAAGAACATAAAGGTTTCTTCACTAAAATCACCGAGACATTCACCAAGATACAAATCACTGAAGAAAAGTTCGAAGAATTATTCTGGGATTTAGAAGTCATATTATTAGAGAACAACGTGGCTGTAGAAGTCATCGACAAGATTAAACGTGATCTAAAGAAAGAGCTTATAAGTGGAAAAGTTTCAAGAAAAGGCGTCGAGGATCTTATAATGTCGACATTGAAGCAATCCATAACTGAGCTGTTTGACGTAGAAAAAATCGATTTGATTGAAAAAATCAAAGAGAAGCGCGCGACGAATAATCCTTACATCATAACGATCATCGGAGTCAATGGTTCTGGAAAGACCACTTCGATAGCTAAATTGACACACAAATTCCAAAAGGAAGGATTTAGCGTCGTATTAGCGGCATCAGACACTTTCAGGGCTGCTGCAATCCAGCAATTAGAAGAACATGCTAACAAACTTAATGTAAAGATAGTAAAACACGATTATAACAGCGATCCTGCCGCAGTTGCATTCGATGCAATAAAATATGCGCAGGCAAGGAACATCGATGTAGTCATAATCGATACTGCAGGAAGATTGCATTCTAACACTAATCTGATGCGTGAGCTAGAGAAAGTCATCAGAGTATGTAAGCCAGACATAAAGATATTTGTCGGTGAAAGCATAACTGGTAATGATTGTGTTGAGCAGGCTAAAGAATTCGATAAAGCAGTGGGAATAGATGCTATAATACTTGCAAAAGCTGATGTTGATGATAAAGGCGGAGCAGCAATATCTGTATCTTACATACTACAGCGACCGATTCTATATCTTGGAACTGGACAAACTTATGATGATCTGAAAGAATTCGATCCTAAAATTATCATTGAAAGTCTAGAATTATAAGATGAAATATATATATATGATGAATCGATATCAAGTGTAGAATTATGATCTCGTATTCTTTATCTTTCCTGTCTGCCAATCATGCAATATCATTTTTGCTGCACGTAACGTATCAGGCTTCGAACCTTTTTTGACCATATTTCTTTTTATGGCAATCCGCTCTATTGTCTTATCTTTGTCATCATCGACAATTATGTTATAATATCGCTCTACTACGCCTGGAAACATAGCCATAAGATTCCCGGCAACAATATCCGGATTCTTCTCTTTATTATGATCCAAAGTTCCTATAATGTTGTGTTTCAAATTATCGTGCTCTTTATATGGAATTACCCCTGGAGTGTCTAATAGTATTATCTGACTAGTCCTTATCTTTTGTATGTGTTTAGTAAAACCGCTTACACTGCTTGTTTTGGCAGAGCCCTTGCCTTTTAGTGCATTTATTAAGGAGGATTTGCCAACATTAGGATAACCTAACACTCCGACACGGATTTTTGAGTGAGACGACTTCAATCCACTTGCTGTCCGCAATATCTTCTGTCTCAGCATCACAGTCCCTAAATGAAATTTTGCTGAAATAAAAACAGAATTTGGTATGACCATCTTGTATTGTTCCAATATATGCTTATCGACCAAATCGCATTTGTTCAAGACGTAAATCAACGGTTTTTTGGATAATGCTATCTTATTCTCTATCTCCAAATTCCTTGTCTCTTGGGCCATCCTAGAATCTAGGACTATGAGCAGTATATCTGCAGTAGCTATTACATCATTGACCATGTTCCAAAAAGTTCTCATATTGATGTAGAATCGGGTGTATATAAAAATGTGGTGGAAAAGACAGAATCAATAGCTAATTCTTAGAGACAAACATTTTTCTTAATTTCGAATACTAAAAATCTTCCTAAATATAGGGATATATTCTTTAGATTCGAAATAATCATTAATATCGTAGGACAAGGTCACGCCATCGATAAGCGTACCATTACAATCTAGATGCTCGTATAAAGATTTTCCGGATTCGTGATTACAATGAAATTGGCCAGCATATAGAATGTGTTTAACTTTAGGCATGTGATAGTAAGACCAGACTTCGTTTCCAAATTTCACGCCGTGTCTGCGGCCATGCCCAAAAATGAATAATGCCTTAACGTTTTTATTCTCTACAATTCGAATGAGTTCGTCTTTTGCGTCAATGACATACACGACGTAGGGAATATTATTTTGAGATAGGATAGAGAAAAATTTCCTGAAATGTGTTAATACATAGAAAAAAGTCTTATAAATGACATTGTATCTAACCAAGACTATTGCTAGATGTTTTGCTCCCATTTTTTTTGTTTGTATATTTAGATAATAATTCTTAAGATAAATCCTTATAGGAATATAAGTGATTATGCAAATAATCAATATGCCTAATGTCAAATACGATAAATAATAATAAGTTCTATAAAATATTTCATTAGGATAAAAGAAAAAAGGCAATATGGAATAAACTATTAGGCCCAACAACAATAATCTATATAATGATACTGGGACATCTGCAAAGAATGCTCTTAATAATGAATAATATAATTCTTTGATCTTGCGCATTATACCCTCAATATATCCTCTATAATGATGGCGTCCGATAGAATTTATAAATGTAATTGCTCTATAGCACTAGTCAACCTTACGTAACACTTATAAATTAAATTCTGCTCCTTCCATTCATAGTTCCCTAAGTTAAGTTCTGGAGAATCAAATGATATCGTTTATGGAGAAGCCGTATTCGGATGATGAAACATTCAATGTACTCTGTCCATTAGTGAGGAATTGGTTCAAAGACAAATTCGGCGAGTTTTCTCCACCACAAAAATTTTCTATAATGAATATACATAACAGGGAGAACACTCTTATCAGCTCTCCGACTGGTTCTGGCAAAACATTGTCGGCATTCACGGCTATTTTGAATGAATTGATACAATTGGCAGGCAGAGGCTTAATTGAGAATAAAGTATACTGTGTATATATCAGTCCATTAAAGGCGTTAGCTAACGATATTGAAAAAAATCTTAATCAACCGTTAAAAGAATTAAGAGTGCTTGCTGAAAATACTATCAAGGGCTCTTCAGAAAAATTAGATACAATAAGAGTGGCAATAAGGACTGGCGACACAACTGCTTCAGAAAAAGCAGGTATGCTAAAGAAGGTGCCACATATTATCATTACCACTCCAGAAAGTCTTGGCATAATGCTCACTAGTCCGAAACTTAGAGAGAAATTTCAGAGCGTAGAATGGGTCATTGTTGATGAAATACATTCTATAGCATCGAGCAAGCGCGGTACACAACTATCATTAGGCATTGAAAGGCTGTCAGCATTAGGGAAAAAACATAATCCTAATCACGAATTTACGCGCGTAGGATTAAGCGCTACCGTATCACCATTAGAAAAGATTGCACAATTCCTAGTCGGTATGGAAAATGCTGAACTTGAAAAATTCCGACCATGCAAAATAATCGATGTCCAGAATATAAAGAAGATGGACCTGAAAGTCTTGAGTCCAGTGCCAAACTTGATAGAATCAGATTTCAAAACAACACACGATAAAATGTACGAACTATTAGATAAGCTCATACAAGATCATAAAACGACATTGATATTCACTAACACCAGAAGTGCCACGGAAAGGGTAGTGCATCATCTAAAGGATAAATTTCCGAGAAATTATGTAAAACTCAATGAAGATGGGACAAAAGATGAAGAAGGTGAAATCAATGACAGATCGTACATTGGAGCACATCATTCCAGCCTAAGCAAAGACCATAGACTAAACATAGAGAATAGACTAAAAGAAGGAAAACTAAAATGTGTAGTATCATCTTCCAGTTTAGAATTAGGAATAGATATAGGATATATCGATTTAGTGATATTATTAGGAAGTCCAAAAAGTGTAGCAAGAGCTCTCCAAAGAATTGGGAGGTCTGGGCATCATCTTCATGACATTTCTAAAGGTCGTATTATTGTTTTGGATCGTGATGACTTGGTTGAATGTTCCGTATTGCTAAAAGCCGCTATAGAACATAAAATCGACAAAGTTGACATTCCAGAAAACGCGCTTGACGTATTAGCTCAAGAGATATTTGGAATGGCAATCGAAGAATCCAGAAGTCTTGATGAAGTGTATGGAATAGTAAAGAGCAGTTACGCTTATAGAAATCTTCAAAGAAAAGATTTTATTGAAGTGATCAGGTACTTGACAGGCCAATATGTTTCGCTTGAGGATAGGAATGTATATGCAAAAATATGGTATGATGAAAGCAACGGTATGATTGGTAAAAGAGGAAAGATGGCGCGTGTGCTTTATATGACTAATATCGGCACCATACCCGACGAATCGTTCATCAAAGTCAAGATTCAGGGAAGCAAGGATGATGAAAATGCATTCATAGGAAAAATCGATGAAAATTTCTTGGAAAGACTAAAGCGTGGCGATGTATTCGTATTAGGCGGCAACACATACGAATTCCTATATGCGCAAGGTATGACTGCATTTGTAAAATCATCAGTCAATAGACCACCCACAGTCCCTAGTTGGTCTTCAGAAACTCTGCCATTATCATTTGACTTGGCATTAGAGATACAAAAATTCCGTAGATTGATGAATGATTATTTCGAAAAAAATGCTTCGAAAGATGAAATAATTGAATTCATCAACAAGTATCTTTACGTGGATCATTATGGTGCTAATGCAATATATGAATATTTTAGTGATCAATATAATTATTCCTTGATTCCACATGATAAAAGAATAACCATCGAATATTTTACTGAAGGGACAAAAAAATATATCATATTCCACACGCTGTATGGTAGAAGAGTAAATGATGTATTATCAAGGATATTAGGTCTGGTCATCAGCAGGATTCAACATAAAGATGTTGAGATAAATATCAATGATAACGGATTCTATATATTGACTGAAGAGAACATCCAGGCAGCAAGAGCTTTCAATCTGATCAAATCCAGCGACTTGAGAAAGATCTCAGAGATGTCGCTTGATAAGACTGAAGTTCTGGCGAGAAGATTCAGGCATTGTGCAATGAGATCAATGATGATCTTAAGGACATACATGGGCAAACGTAAAAGCGTCGGCAAACAACAGATATCATCCAGATTACTTATTAATTCTGTAAGAAGGATATCTGAAGATTTCCCCATACTTAAGGAAGCACGTAGAGAGATACTTGAAGATTTGATGGATATAAAAAATTCTGAAAAAGTCATCGAACATATCGAACATAAACGTATAGGGATAAAAGAGATTAATACAGATATGCCGAGTCCATTCGCATTCAACATAATAACTATGGGTTATACCGATATAATGAAGATGGAAGATAAGGCCACATTCCTGCGTAGGATGCATGATATGGTGAAAGCAAAAATCTCATTGAAAGAAGGCAAAAAATTGACTAAAGAGGAGAAAGAAAAGATAAGACTCGACGATAATGTCTTCAATTATGATCATTTCTGGAAAGAACAGGAAAAAAAGATGGATGAAGATAAGGATGAGGAACTAGAAAAATTGAAAGTATTGACATGGAACCTTAAAAGATTGCCATTCCAGATCCGAGAACATATAGTGGAAATAATTGACGGTAAAAAGAATATCCGCCAGGATTTCATCGATGCAATAAAGACTTACAAAAAAGAGATTGACGCGAATTGGCCTGATGAGTTGCGATTATTCATATTCAATAGATTGATAGAATTGAAAGAGTTGAGTCCAGAATTTGTGAATAACGTTACGGATAGTGAAGATAAAAAAGAAAGTGTATAGATAGAGATACTGATAATGCTTTTATATTTCACCACTTCTCTATCGCAGCTTTAGCTGTATCGTGCCATTTGTCTATTGCAACATTTATTCTTTTTTTCAAAACTGCTTTATCTTTTATCTTATATATGAATATGTAACCACCATTGTCAAGATTTTCTTGATATCTTTCGACCAATTCGTTCTGGACAAAGTGTTTAAGGACTTTTTGTAGTGTCGTCCTGTCAAGATGCAGTTTTTTTGATAAATCTTTGAGTGTGACATTATCGCTGTGAAGCAATAGTTCAAACACCTTATATTCTGATTTCTTCAAACCTAGACTACACGCGATTACATCCTTTACATCAATCTGTCTGCATGCGAATTCCATGTTTATTACCTTTAATCCGATTATAAAATAACTTTAATGATAAATCACTTTAATGATTCTAAAACACTATTTATCTTCGCCTTCAATACAGGCTTTGGTGCAAAACCGACAATCCTGTTCACTTCTTTGCCATTCTGAAAAAATATCAAGCAAGGTATCCCTTGAACATCATTCGATGATGTCAGCTCTGAATACAGTTCAGTATTCAATTTTGCAAACTTCAATTTTCCTTCAAAATCGCTGTCTTTAGAGAGATCGTCTAGGACAGGTCCAAGCATCTTACATGGCCCGCACCAATCAGCATAGAAATCTACGAGTACTGGCGTCTTACTCGAGAGCACATCGCTCTTAAATGTCTTATCTGTTAATATCATCATACTAATCCCTCCATAAATAGATACAAACTATGTAAAAATCGTGCTTCTATGAACACTAGTGAAGGTTAAATCACACTCATTTAAATATATTATGAAGGTGTGAATTATTAACCCAAAAGTAATCACTACCGATTATTGCCCGATGCGTAATCATTGAATTTAATTTGCATGATATATCAAGAATAATACTATCAGGCACTATCCAATCAACAAAATTTATATAGATACAATGGAAATGATTATGATGGTTGACAAGCACATTGGAAATTCGTCATGGAATCTGATCAATATTTTTAATGATGTGAAAAAATCCTTTCCAGAAGTGAATGCAGAATTAAAGTCATTCGATAAGCAATCATTTATGTTAAGCAGCCCTTATTCTAAGTACATATTCTATAATGAGGAACAATTAAAAAAATATAAATTCTCAAGGACAGCGCTTAGGGGAGTGATAGCACACGAATTATCACACAAGATTTCTTATAAAAGAATGAATCCCTTGACCAGATTGTTTGTTATGATCCTATATCAGTTTCATAGTTTCAAGAAAAGATTAGAACAAGAAGCTGATACTATAACTGTCCAAAGAGGTTTTGGGAATGAATTAAAAATTTTGAATAAAGAGTCTAAACAAAAATTCGATAAGGAGCGATATTCTAGACTGGAAAGTGTACGTCTTTCAGCAGAAGAGATTGATAAATTAATGCGTAAGAAAAGACAGAAATAAAAAGATTATTTTTTCGTTTCACATTTATTGCATAAACCTTTTTTCTTACTAGATGGTTTAATGCCGAAAATAGGCTTAGCAATCAGCTTGAATAATAATCCTTCCATTGGTACACCACACTTAATACATTTTTGTACCATGTTAATCACTAAAGAAATTATACGAAGATATCCTCATCAAAATCATCATCTTTATTATTGTTATCTTCTTTCTTTCTTTTGAATATCGCTGTGTCGCGTCTTGCAGGTATCGGTTCGTCATCTACAAGAGCGTCATCATCTACAGGTATTTCTATATCATCAACATCATTAGACATAAAACCTTAATGAGAATGAGAGTTTAAAAATATTATTGTTTTATCCTTTATTTAACCTATTAGTGACGTGCATATCGACTTCCTGCCTGTCATCCTCAGCTTCATCATCTTCACGCATCTCGTCAATAACATCTCTCGCTTCCTTGAGCTTGCGCATGGCTATGGAATATTTTTTCTCTTCCAAAGCTTCCTCAACCTCAGATAACATCTCATCAACAGACATCATACAATCTAGTACTTCTTCGCTGTCTACCATAAAGAAAAAATATGAATGAGTTTATTTACTCATTCCTAATATTTTATACATTCCAGTGCCACACTTCTTGCACTTTCCCTTTAGAGCCTTTCGACCATTCTTCATAGTAGTTTCCTTGGAATCAACCATCTCAGCCTTAGCCTTACATTTTACACAATAGCCTTCTGCCATAATTTCACCTTCCTATTTTTTACCGAAGTAAAACATTTTGTCAATAGCGACATCTTGACTTTGAAAATTACCAGTACGCTGGTTCATTGAATAGTCATCTTTATGCTGTTCATGTGACTCGGTTTTGACCTCAGCACGCGTCTCAGGTTTCTCCTCTGTTCTAGTTTCGATCTTAGATTCTGCTCTAGGTTCATCTCTAGATTCCATCCTTGGTTCAACCCTGCTTTCTTGCATCGCTAGCTTATCCTGCCTTGATTTAACCTCAGTTATTCTAGCATCCAAATCATTGATTGCCCTGATAATCTCATTCATCTTATTAGTCAATACATCTACACCTTCAGAAATCTTTGCAAGTTTTCTGCTATCATATGATACACTGTCATCGCCCATAGTCTCATCCTTTGCCATCCTATCATTAGGACTGTTGTTTATTATTCCGTGCTTAACGTTATCTTGCACCTCTTCATCGCCATATATCTGATTAGCTTGCTGTATAGCTTCAAAGCTGGATTCTGCAAATCCGTGTTGCTTTAATTCACGTGTCAAATCATTAATCCTACGCATACGCTCAATAGAATCCATCATAATCACCTAGAGTTATACACAACAATATCAAACACAATATTTGTCATAATACAACAATATCATAACATTGAGCACACGTATTTATAAAAGTTATGTTTTTATACTACATAGGAATAGGGAAAAGGGTCAAAATGAGCATAAAAATCATAAAAAACTGAAGAAAAATCACGGTATATTACATTATATTACTTTTCAGGTTTTAGATTATATACTGTTATTTCTGTATGTGAACCTATCCTCATAGGCGGCCCCCACGTACCTGTACCTGGACTAACATAAAATGTAAAATCCTTGTTACCAGGTATTATATGTATACCATGCATAGGATTACCTTCTACAAACACTAAATACATGAACGGCCATATCTGCCCAGCATGCGTATGTCCACTTATCATCAAATTAACATATTTGCTAGCATCTTTCCAACCTATAGGCCTATGATTCATGAGTATAGTGTATTTCTTGTTCAAATCATGTTTCATACTTATATTCTTGAGCATGACACTGATGTTCTTACTATCTCTTGTATCATCCAAACCAATAATATACAATCCCTTATATTCTGTTAATTCATTACGCAACCATTTGACCTTAGTACCATTTAATAAATTTTCAACAACGCTCAGATTGGCATAATCGTCATGATTACCGCTAGAGAAATACACTGGAGCGTTAATATCATTCAAGACTAATAATAAATCCTTATCATAATGATATCGCCCATCAAGAAGATCGCCAGTAATGAGCACAACATCCGGGTCGGCCTTATTTAATTTATCCACAATATTTTTCAAGTATGTTTTACCATTTATCGGACCAAGATGGATATCAGATATCTGAGCTACTTTAAGAGTAACATTCTTATCATTAGAAATATTTAACTCATTAACCTTAAATGTATATGCATTAACTATTCCATAAATCGTGGCTAGCAATACTACACATAATATCACAATTCCAGTCAACACGGTTGTTATTGGTATAATCTTATCTATGATAAAATATACGAGCAACGCACAGAACATCAAGAATAACATCCCCATCCATACTGATGCAAATATGTAAATTGCTCTGAATATACTATTGTCTGAGCTTGATTCTAAACCAGAAGCCAAGAGATAGGATACCGCAAACACTGCCAGTAGAATATAGAATACATAATTCTTTTCCAGATTAAATAATCTAAAGAATTGCGATAATACAAAATAGTTGAGCAAAGTGTATATAGTAAGGAATACCAGAAAGAATAGTGCGAATCCTACGCGTTCATCCATTAACTTCACTTTATTAGATTGTAACATATTCTCTTCCGTTCTTTACCCTTGTTCTCTATGCCTAATATATTAATTTTTCCAATCTCACTAAGAGATTTGACATGCGTACCACCATCAGCCTGAATATCTAAGCCGACAATCTCAGTAATCCTAAGTACGGATATATCCGGTGGCAACGCTCCGGCCAATTTAACTATTCCAGGAATTTTGAATGCTTCCTCACGTGGCAAGTAATAGTTCACAACTTCCAAATCCTTAGTTATAATCCTATTCGCTTCATGAATATACTCTTGAACTTTATCCATATTGAACTCAGGCATATTAAAATCTATTCTGCTCTTATCCACTCCAAGCGCATTGCCAGTAACTAAGATTTTGCCATCACGGTATAATACTGCATCAATCAGATGCGATGACGTATGCATGCACATAAGTGTATAACGCTTTTCCCAATCTATAATTCCATGAACATGCTGTCCAACAACTAATCCTCTTTTGTCAACCTTATGTAATATTCTACCTTCAGATTTTATGACTTCCAAAACATTATAACATTCATTATCGTGCGTAATTATGCCTGTATCTGAAGGCTGTCCTCCACCGCGTGGATAGAATACTGTTTGATTAAACACAATATACACTTGCTCTGTATTATCAGGTACATCAATTACATCGATTATTCTAGCATCAAATTCTTTCTGATATGCATCATCCAAATAAAGTAATTTTGTTTCATCCATAGTATCATTTGATATCACTTGAACACGTGTCCAGTCTTAATGGACCATAATACCAAATCCAGTTCATCAACATCATAATCATGTTTCTTCGCATAATTCTTAATCACTTGTTCTTGTTCTAGATATATCTTTGGAGTACTAGGATTCTTAGTGTCTTTGAACACCTTGAGTTCATGCATCAAGTTGATTACATGCCTATCAATTATACATAAATTCCTATAACCTACGTTACGCAAATAATGACTTGCTTCTTTATATCCGAGACCCTTAATATTTTTGACCAAAAACTCGCGTGCAATAACGCTGTTCTTGTCCAAATGGCTGAGTTTAGTAATATATTTGCGTGCATTAATTATATGTTTAGATTTATTATTATGAAATCGCGTATTCCTACGTAACATCTGAGCTAATTCTGGTTGTGACAATTGCATAAGTTTAGCAGCATTCTCTTTATGGATGACTTGTGCAACCTTTATAGCCTTACTTTGTGGTGTACATATACAGAAACATAGTTCTAAGAACAAATCCTTATCAGTCATGTGACTAGCATTTTTAGAAAACTCTCCTAAACGTTTTCGTACTTCATTCCTACGTACTGTATATTGTTCCTTTAATTTCTTGTGTGTTAACATACTCAACCTGCTAGTTCATTAGTAAATTATGTCCCATTACTAACTCACGGATATAATCTTCTTAACCAGTTACAAACACTAATCCTTCACAAATATTAGAATATTACCTCTGCCCTTTTTTATCTTACGAATCTTACCCTGATGCTCAAGATCACTCAATACCAGGCTAATTTTCGCTTCAGACAAAGGTATCTCTTTGCGTAAATCCTTTTGGGTCGTACGCTTCTCTCTCTTGATTATGCTCAAGATACTATTCTCATATTCATCTAAAGGTTTATCAGCAGTGATGACTTCACGTTTGACATGAATGTGTCTTTTGGAACGTATAACAATCAAAGCTATTACTGCTACCACTATCAATATAATTGCTACCACTATCAATACTGTTCCAAGTATTCCTGAAATTCCAAATACGCTTGATTTTGAATCTTGGATATCGCTCGAGCTCACAACTATATCTGAATCTTTAAGCGAGATATCTCCAAGCACATCAATTAATTTTTCTTCAAGTATTATGTCAAGAGTATAATTTCCATCATCCATTATTTGTATAGACTCGTTTGCCTCAGAGATGTTTGTGTGGGCATACAGCTTGTATGTACCCGGCTTGACATTAAAAGAATAGTCTCCACTTTTCGAAACCAGCATTTGTTTTGGTGTAGTATTCACTTCCACTATTATATTGGATTCTTTCTGTAATCCTATATCATATATTGAACCGCTGATTATAGCAGCATGAACTACATCTAAAGATAAGAATAACAACAATACCCATACTACGTATTTAATATTATGCACAAATTTCCCCCATTTAAGCATAGACAATATATTGATTTAAATAGTTATTGATAACAAGAACGATACGGAAAGATAAAAATATGATATTATTGTTTTTTGAAGGATTATAAGCCGGCATAAACCTTTTTTAGCAAATATGAAGCTTCATAAAGCTTTAATTCCTTAATAAATGTATACTTTAGAAAGTATGTTTATAAACAAGACCCTCTTAACCAAATCAACAAAAAATTTAAGATAAAGTTAAGAATAAAATTTAAGAATAAAGTATAGGCGCTAATAAGCGACACGGAGGAATAAAATGAATTTAAACAAATGGTTTGCAATGCTGATTGTGATGCTAGCAGTAACAGGAATTGTTGTAGCAGAAAACAACAGCACAGATAATAGTACGATTACAAATAATAATGTGACCCAGAATGTTACCCAAAACCAAACAACAAACAACACAAACAACAACATAACCGGAAACACAACACAAAACCAAACAACAAACGTTACAGATGATAATGCAACCCAGAAGTTGGCACTTAACGTGAGATATGATAATTTACAATGTAAGGTAACTTTTACAAATACACAGATTGATTTATTGAAAAGATACATCCCAACAATTGACCAGACTGCAAACAAGAATGAATTATTATCAGACATGATAGCTCTAAAATCATTTTTGGATAGCAGCAACAGAGATGGATTCGATACCTATGTTACAAATACACTGAGACTAGATATGCAGAATGCGACACGTGATTTGAACGCTGTAAAAAAGAATTTCAAACAATATAATTTGACAAATGAAAGCAGAACCGCATTAATAACTGAGCTTAAGAATGCCAGACAAGTCTACTCCGCGTGTGTAGATGATAAAGAGATTAAGATGGCTCATGTCATGGAAACACATATGGAAAATTGGAACAGGCAATGGAATAACGTCATCAATAAAATGTCTGAAAAGAATATTACAATGGCTGATGCTGTAGCATTACAGGCAGAAATAGAGGCAAAAAATGCTCAACTAAAAGTATTGATAGCAGAAGGCAACATCACTAAGATAACAGCATTCATGCAGACATATTATGAAGACCAATTGCATTATGCGGCAAGATTTGAGATTTCAAGACTAAAAGGTTATAGAGACAAACTAGGACCATTAGCTAACATGTATAATATGTCAGACAAGATTAATGCAATTGATAAAATTATTGCTGGTGCAGAAAAAAATGCCAAACCGGGACATAATTATACGAGTGGAGAATTTAATAATACTTGGTCAGATATCAAGAGTGCAGGAAAAGATATGCAGCAAGCCGCCAAGGATATAAATGCAGAAAGAAAAAAGGAACAACAACAAAGAATGGTAAATAAAACACAGAAAATGCCTCTTGTACGTCAAAGATCGCAAGGACAAAACCAAAACAATTAAATAATACAATAGGCGATAATGATAGTGATGAGGCTTAATAAGATGAAAATTACAACAATACTGCTATTGGTACTAGCGCTAGGTTTTATGGTTACAGGATGTAGCAAGAAAGCTCCGGCACAAGCTAATGTTCCTGCAAATACGCCACCAACAGATACGGCTGCTGATATAACCGTGGACACAGTTACGACTAATCCTGATATTGGTACATTAGACAATATATCAGTATCAGACGAAATACCGCAATAATCGGTAATTTTATTTTTTGATTTCTTTTTATGATTTGAGTTTCATTTCAATATATTCGAGTTACAATGACTGTTGAAAAAGCCATCAAAAACGTTCTAAGTAAGACATTTGAAAAATTGTTTGACATAGATAAACTCAGGTTCGAAAGTATCGCCATAAAACAAGACGTGATTGAGAACATAATGCTGTTGGCTAAGGAGAATCATCCAAATGAATTTGTAGTATTTTTGGATGGGAAAATTATTAATAAAAAACTAGTAATCGATGGATTATTATATCAGGAATACATAGCTTCCGAAAACGCTGCAGCTCCAATATTTCATTTTCCTGATAAAACATTCTATGGCAGTGCACATAGCCATCCAGGATATAGCAACAGGCCTTCAACAGCCGACAGGCAATTCTTCAGGAAGATGGGCATAGTAAATCTAATAATATGCAGGCCGTATGATATCAGCAGCATAAAATTCTATGACCATGAAGGCGAAGAGATTAATGTAGTAATAGAAGAAGAATAAAAAATTCTAATAAAGACTAAAAATAGTTTAAATGCTGAGAATGAATCACTTCTTCTTTCGTCTCTCAATCTCGAATTGATATCCTTTAAGCACCAAGAACGATTTCTCATGTATAATCATCAATTCTTCCAGATCATTTATTATTATATCATTGCCCTCTAGATAGTATGAAACGTTCAATCCTTTTACACGGACTTTCTCTATATTTGAGAACTCATATACAGTATGTGGAAAAGTGTTTGTCTTGTGCGGATTATTCGTAGTATATAGTCCAATGACTGCTGTCTTAAATGAATCATCATCTACAGCAGGCTTTCTGCTAATCATAGCACAAGTAGTCTTTACCTGTATATTATTGTCCTTAGGATTAATTATTGTTTTCATAACATAAGTTATAATAATAGTGTTTAAATATTTTCTTATTTGAGTTGAACCAACGACGCATAAAAATCTTAATAAGATATTAATCTTCATAAAGTTTAAAAATGCGCCGGAATGACTTAATATAAACAATATATTTTAGAGATAAACTATACAATGTAAGTTAGAGATAAACGATGAAACACAAACAGATCTATACTGCAAGAATTTATTCAGCAATATTGTTAATTTCAATCCTATGTATTGTTCTATCAACAATAATCCAGTCGGAAAAGAGACAATATGCACTTCATCAGGCCACATTCTGTTCAGCCATCACTGGAGCAAACGGTTGTGAAGCTGTTCAGACAAGCGCATACGGTAAAATTTTTGGACTCGACAATCCTATATATGGAATTGTGGGATTTACATTGTTGGGAATACTGTCGTTCGTCCTAATCAAGAAAGGATATAACATTCTCAAATATCTTACTATTACAGGAGGGATAATCGCAGGAATTGTTGCTGCAATCTTCCTTTATCTCCAGACATTTGTATTGCACACATACTGCATATTCTGCGTTTTTGTGGATATATCGTCATTGATATTGCTTGGCATAAGCATATACTTATTGTACGATAGCATAAAACATAAATAAATTTAAATACTGTTGTATGATACGTTTCTTAGGGGGTTTTATATTGGATGAAAACAGTAAAGAAATTATTGCATATATAAGCAAGATAAACAATGCTCTTGAAAGGAATGAGACTGTGATAATTGCTGCAAATTGTGAAGTATCATATTACGGTAAAGTAGAGAGTTATCTGCCAGCTGGAGATAGGATAATACTTATCAAGAGCGACAAGACGTTGCTTGTGCATCAGCCGAGCGGTGTCAACCCAATCAATTATATGAAAGAAGGTACAGAAGCAAGGATAGTGATTGAAAATGGGGAGATAATGCTTAAAGCAAGACATCTGTTCCTGAAAGATTTTTTGGATGCAAAAATACACAGGATACACTTCGTTGATAATCATAAATTGGAAGATGGCGGGAACATAGAAGTTGTCGGTAGTGAAGCAGATATGAGCGATATGATATATGAAAATCCTTTATTGATTGAGAAAGGATTCAAGCCATTCAGCCGTGAAGAACATACGAAATTCGGGTTTATTGACGTATTTGGAACCGATAAGGATGGCAAGATTGTCGTCATTGAATGTAAGCGAGATAATGCAGATTTCAAAGCAGTACAACAATTACACAGATATATCCACAAAATATGTAAAAGCAAGGGTATTAAGGAAGAGAACGTCCGTGGAATCATAGCATGCCCTAAGATAAGCAGCAACGCTAAAGTCATGCTAGAAGAGTTTGGATATAGCTTCGTAAGTGTGAGTCCGCCGAAATATCTGGAACGATACGATAAAAAACAGAAGAGACTAGAAGAATATTGAAGAAGAGACTAGAAGAATATTGATGAATACTAATATACAAAATGAGTGTGAATAAAATGAAAAGTTTTACAATAATAATACTTGGTGGTACTGGAGATCTCGCTAAGAAGAAATTACTCCCTGCCATCAATACAATCTCAAAAAAAGATCATTTTGACAAAGTAAATGTCGTCGTTATAGGTAGAAGAGACTTTAATGATGAACACTATATGGAATTCGCAAAGATAAAACAAACAGAGCTGCATTCTAAGATCAAGATATCATACTTCAAGTCAGATTTTTCCAAGGATGATTCACTTAAGGCATTGCCTGAATTTCTTCTAGGATTAGAGAAAGGATGTATCGGCAGAATATTTTACCTTGCTACCAGCCCGAATTTTTTTGGCAGCATATCCAAACAACTATCAAGCTTTGCTAAAGAGGATAAAATCTTCAACAGGATAATGATTGAAAAACCGTTTGGTCATGACCTAGAATCATCAATCGAACTGAAAGACGATTTAGAGAAATATTTTTCTGAAGAACAGATATACAGGGTTGATCACTATTTAGGTAAAGACACCGTACAAAACATCTTGGTGCTAAGACTTTCAAACCCATTCTTTGAACGCACCTGGAATAGTGAATCTATTGAAAAGATTGAGATAACCGTTAATGAAGATATCGGAGTAGGCGATAGATTAGGATACTATGAAGATACTGGCCTGATACGTGATATGATACAGAATCACCTATTGCAGATAGCTGCGTTTATATTGATGGAACCTCCAAAAAGCATGGAATCTCAACATATACATGACGCAAAAGTTTTAGCCATAGAACAATTAAGATTTGAAAAAGCCACAATAGGACAATATGAAGGCTATATAGATGAATTATCAGCCGTCGGTAAGACCGATTCTAATACTGAAACATATGCAGAAGTGCATCTAAGATCTGACTCAAAAAGATGGCATAACACGCCCATAATCCTTAGAAGCGGAAAGAATCTTGATAAGAGATATGCATTAATAGAAATATTCTATCGCAAAGAGCCATGTATATTATATTGTGATATAGATACATTCCCAAATAGATTAGTTCTGAATATCCAGCCAGTGCAGGATATAGAATTTTATATGAATACTAAGATTCCTAAGAGGGATTTAGAGATTAAACATATAAAACTAAATTTTTCTAGTGAATGTGAATTTTCGTCTAATAGTTCAGAAAGTTATGAAAATATACTAGAAGAGTGTATAATCGGCGATAAAACATTATTCATAAGCAGTCAAGAGATTGAAGCGGCATGGAAATTAGTCGATAATATACGCGAACATATAAAAGATATTAAACCATTAATCTATAAGAAAGGCAGCAAAGGACCTATAATATCAGAAGTATCAAGAGGTTCACATGGTCACAAATGATGGCGATTCTATAGAACTTAATGTATTCATCAAAAGACTTGGTCTGGCAGCTACTGGCGGACAGGCAAAGATTATCATCAGAGAAGGCAAAGTACTTCTCAACGGAACACCTGAAACTCGTAACAAGAAGAAACTATTCGACGGAGATATAGTCGAGATTGATGGAAAAAAGTATGTTGTGAAGGTATGGGAAAACATTAGGACATAGATGTATAATGTATTAAATTTAACTTTTATTTCCGGACTAACCGTATATATTACGGTTTTCTTATGGCAACGCATATAAAGAATTAAGTATTACATAATTGTATGATCCTAGACATAATTGATGAATATGCTGAGTTTGTGGTTATAAGAGTAGATTGGAAGACATACGAAAAATTAGCGGAAGAAAAGATAAGCAAAAGTTAATCCTTATTTCTTATCATATATTGAAATGGTACCTTTGACGGCTACTTCATAAAGAGCAAATGCAAATATAATCCACATAACTACATAAAATAAAGACCTATTGCCAGCAAATTGTGGTACTGTGGTTATACCGTAAACAGTTAAGAATACTCCTAATAACTGTATTCCTGTTGTGTGATGTTGATTGTATAAATTATACCACCATTTAGTTGTTTTATTCATATGTTATCACCCTAATATCTATTTGACTACTTACTTATTTAAATTTTGTCCATTTTTGCGAAAAATTCGAATAGTCTTCTAATCTTAGACAAGAACCATCTTTTCGTAAAAGAATTAAAAAAACGAAATAGACATAAATCTGATTATTTCTTCTTCAACAATTCTTTTGCTTCTCTGACCATCTGAAGCTCTTCATTAGTCTTTATCACTAAGACTCTAACTTTAGAATTTTTTGAGGATATCTCTTCTTCTGAACGCTCATTTTTCTTGGCATCAATATCCATTCCTAAGAATTCGAATGAATCACATAATTTTTTTCTCACAAGACTAGAATTCTCTCCTATGCCTCCAGTAAATATTAATATATCAAGCCCTCCTAGAGCCACAACATATCCGCCTATAAGTTTTTTTAGCCTATAACAGAACACATCAATCGCACGTTTAGCACCAGGATCATCCTTCATCCCCTCAAGTATCCTCATATCTGAACTGATTCCTGACAGACCTAATAGACCTGATTTCTTATTCAGAATTTCGCTAACACTCTTTGAAGTTAGATTCTCGACTTCCATCAAATATTGTGGTATTGATGGATCGATTAGTCCGCATCTTGTACCCATGATACTTCCCTGCATCGGCGTAAATCCCATGCTTGTGTCAATGCTCTTGCCGTCTTTTATCGCACATACGCTTGAGCCATTGCCTAAATGACAGCTGATTATTCTCAGATGCGGCTTATATTTCTTTATGACTTGAATTGAAACATATTTATGACTTGTTCCGTGAAATCCGAATTTTCTTATCTTATGCTTTAAGTATAATGAGTACGGGATACCATAAAGATACGCTTCTTCAGGCAATGTACTGTGAAATGCCGTATCAAATACTGCAATTGCCTTTGCATTCGGGAGAAGGGTTGACATGACTTTTATACCTTCAATGTTTGGAGGATTATGCAAGGGTGCTAATGATATCAATTCTATAAGTTTTTTTATTATATCATCATCAACTATGACAGTATCCCTGAATGTCTCCCCGCCGTGAACGACACGATGAACAACGCATTCAATATCTTTAAGTTTGATTTGCATCTTTATTATATTGACTATCTCTGCTAATGCTTCACCATGATTCTTCATGTGCAGATTAGATTCCGACTTTTCTGGATAGCTCAACTTAATCTTAGAATTTGATGAACCAATCTCTTCAGTCATACCTTTAAGCAAGACATTCTCTTCATCAAATACTTGAAACTTAACAGAACTTGAGCCAGCATTAATAACTATTGACTTCATAGTAAGAAGAATTGATAAATTATTTAAAAATATGATTGTTTAGTTACAACAATTCAAGATATTCAAAATAAGCATACTTTTTCCAAATAATGAGACTATTACTACATAAAGCATATAAATCGTACCAACTTACCTTATTTAATTAATTCTAGTACGAGGTAAGAAATATGACACACACAATATCAGTATTTTTGGGAAGTATAAGACCTGGAAGACAGGGCGAGAAAGTAGCAGATTGGGTAGCAAAGACGCTTAAACAACGTGGACATAACGTACACTTGATTGATCCAGATAAATATCCGGAATTACAGACACTACGTGTGCCGAATCACTATAATCCGAAACCGTCTGAAGATATGGCGAAGATACACCAATGGTTACTAGAATCTGATGGATTCATACTTGTGACGCCAGAATATAACCATAGCTTTAGTGGTACGATGAAGAATGCTCTAGATAATTTCATGCCGGAATATGAGAAGAAACCATTCGGTGTCGTCAGCTATAGCATAGGACCATTCGGAGGCATACGAGCAAACGAAGCATTAAGGATAGTCATATCTGAACTTAAGGGAGTAGCAACACCGATACCATTCATGATGTCAACAGTACAGGATGTATTCGATGAGAAGGGAGGATTGAAAGATCCAAAATATGATTCACGACTAAAACCGTTCCTCGAAGATTTCGAATGGTATGTAAACGCATTAAAAGATGCAAGAGAAAAGAAGAAATAGGAAGGTGACTGATATGAAACAAATACTATTGATTGGATTATTGATGATGACTATGATTATTGTTGGTTGTACTACACAGGCACCTACTGCAACTAATCCTACAGGAAATACTGGACAACAAGTCACAACAACTCCTCCGACAGCAAATACTGGACAACCATCAACTACGCCAAGTGTTTCTTCAAAAGTATTGCTAGCTGATGAACCATATGCTAATAAAGCATTCTTAATATCGGGAGATACACTTGATGATGCAGCAAAAACTGCAATGAATGGATTTTCCATGACAAAAACACCAAACGGTGATAGTACGACAACAATAATATTGACTTCAACTAATCCCGAATACCAAAATCAATCATATACTCTACAAGCTGGACAAAAGCTGTATTTTGTAGAATCGTCAAGTGGAGATGATGGCGGCAATCAAGATTCATTCTTGAGGGATGATAGAGCAGTAATTGTAGATGCCGACGGGTATGTAGTAGGATAATAGTCTTGAAAGCGATTTGCAAATCATTTTTTTATTAACTTTTATTATTCAAAATAATCTTCGTAAGAGAAATTTTTTCTTCCTTCATATGTGCAATTGCCTTTCTCCTCAATGATATTACCATCTAAGAATTCTCTATATCTTCCAATCAGATTAGTACAGTCAGAACATCTCTTGAAATGAGTCCCAATCTCTATCTCAAATTCTTTATCGCTTAATCTAATAATCTTTGATGGAACTTCAGCTTGGGATTTGAAGTAGAAATGGATTTTTTCCATAAAGGCGTTATCGATAAACATATCAGATAATCTTATCCTCAAAATACACTTCTTAGGCGCGCTAAAACTCACCATCTCTTTATGGATAAGGATGCATCTGCCCTTCTTCATCCTATCGATGTTTTCCTGCTTCTTCTGGATAGTACCTTGAGACAATTTCAGACTGCCATCGGAATTGAATTGGAACATAGAAACGATAAGCTGACGTGTATTTATAAGATTTATGATTAATTGATGGTTATAGAAAAGAATCACATTTATAAACAAATTCCCATTCCTTCCTCTTATAACAACTGAGGACTTGAGCCTCTGGAAGTTATATTATAATTACGCATGAAAGTGCATGTTCTAATATATTTCCAAGGATTGAATTGCTCTGGGAGGAAAAAATGGATTTGAAGATAAATATTGCGGATAAGTCCGGAAAGACAGTTAAGAAAGAAGTCAAGGAAGATCAAACTTTGGTATTTCAAGGTAAGAAGATTGGCGATAAGATTAACGGCGAAATGTTAGACATGCCTGGCTACGAATTCGAAATCAGCGGCGGTTCAGATTATTGCGGTTTCCCAATGCGTAATGATGTCCACGGTATAATGAGAAAAGGCATCTTAATAACTAAGGGTATGGGCAACAAATATAATCGAAAGGGTATGAGATTAAGAAGAACAGTTGCCGGTAATACTATATACAACAAGACATCACAGCTTAATTTGAAAATTGTAAAGTATGGTTCAGAACCATTAATAGCAGAAAAGAAGGAGTAATCCTATAATTTTTTTATATTTCTTTTTTAAAGTTTAAAAAAACATCTACACAAGAATGTTCAACATCAAAGAGAATCCTAAAATAGGAATCCCAAAGACATTATTCTATTACTCATATTATCCACTATGCTATAAATTCTTTACAGAACTCGGAGCAGTTGTAATATTCAGTGAGAAAACGAATAATAAGACTATCGAAGCCGGATTGAACACTAGCAGCAACGAATTATGCATCCCGTTAAAGGTCTTGCATGGACACGTATTATACTTGAAGGACAAAGTAGATTATATATTTTTGCCATACGTCGTATCAAGCAGTAAAGGCACATATTATTGTCCAAAAATCATCGGTTCGCCAGATATAATCAAAGCAAATGTGCCTGATATCAATCTACTATCATTTGATGTAGATATGGATAATTTTTACACATCAATATTCTCATCATTAAAGGAAGTGGCTACTAAGCTTAGCTTGAATCCGCTCAAGATATATTCGGCATTCAAAGATGCTGTCGCATACCAGAAAAAATTTGATAGATATATCGTCAAAGGCATACTATTTGATGATGCAGTAAAATTATTGGATGCAGAAGACGGAAAAAAGCGTGCAGTAGAGATTTTAAGAGCTGACAGAGCTAAACTCCTAACTATCGCTGTCATCGGACACACATATATAATCAATGATGCGCATATAAGTTTCAACATAATAAAGAAGCTTAGAGAAAGGGATATACGTGTATTGACATCAGATAAATTGACCGAAGCAGAAATCAATGCAAGCATCAAATATATCCAGAAACCACATTGGAGCCTTGGAAGCAGAGTGCTTGGAGCAGGCATATATTATTCTAAAGACGAAAAAGTGGACGGGATAGTATATGTTACACCATTCAGCTGCTCTTCAGATTCATTGATAAAAGAATATATGGATGCAAACATCCATGATAATAAGCCTATATTAACATTGACTGTTGATGAGCATTCAAGTGATGCTGGAATGATAACTAGGATCGAAGCATTTCTAGACATGATTGAAAGACGTAAAGATAAGAAAAAACTAGATATAAAGAATCTGGATATCAATGAAATGCTAAATGAATCTTCAGAGACTGATTTATGAAATATGCAATATATCAAGTCGGAAATTCGGAAATAGCCACAAATGCTTTTGCAAGAAAAGCAGGCATAGAATTAGTTACATTGACGCCACCAAATAAGGACACTATATCAGCAGGTATATTATATGCTCCAGAATTCTCTTGCTTCCCATTCAAGATACTATTAGGATCATTATTACAGGCATTGGACAATGGTACAGAGGTATTCATTGTACCGTCGCCAAAAGATGTTGGAGCGTGCCAGTTGGCAGATTTTGGGATGGCACAAAAATATATCTTAGAAAAGACAGGAAAAAAATTTGAGATGATATCACTAAATAGTCTGAATCCGAATGATATAGTAAAAAAATTCAAAATATATGATGATAGAATAACGCTAAAGAAAATCACTGAAGGACTTGTTGTGGCTGCACAGAAATTATCGTTATTAGATGATGCAGAGACGTATTATAGAAAGATATATCTATCATCAAAAAAGAAGAAAGCCGAAATATTCAGGACTAAATGGATAAAGATTATAGATAAGACCGATTCTATTGTAGAACTATACATGCTTGGAGATAAGATGTATAAAGAGTTCAAAAAATATCCTCAGATAGATATCAAGGATACCCTGAAGATTGCAGTAATAGGCGACATCTATATGATTAATGAACAGTTCATAAATAACAATATCTTTGAAAGATTATGCGATCTAGAAGTCTATAGCGAGAAGGGCATAAGTTTGAATGCTTTTGCAGGAATAAGGATGGGTATAAATCCTGAGGATATAATGCTTAATAATAAGGCAAAATTATATCTACGACATAATGTCGGAGCATTTTCTCAGGAGACCATCAAGAGCGCTATAAAGTATGCTGAAAGAGGATTTGACGGTCTGATACATATATATCCATTCAGTTGCATGCCAGAGATTACTGTAAGAAATATCCTGCCAAAAGTCAGCTCAGACTATAATATACCGATACTATATCTGCCGATAGATGAGCAGACTGGTGATGCGGGATTCACTACAAGGATTGAAGCATTCGTTGACTTGATAAATATCAGGAAGAGCAAGGACAATTTTGCATCGACAAATAATGTCAATACTAGCTATAATAATACTAGTACTGTCCAAGATGATGAGACTGAAGAAGAGATAGATAATAATATTCAAGAGTGAAAAAAATGAAAATACACTTAGGAATAGATGTTGGATCAGTAAGTACGAACGTAATTGCAATGGATGACAATTATAATATATTGCATACGACATATATTAGGACGTATGGTAATCCCTTGAAGTCGGTGCAGGATGGATTAAAGATTATCGGAGAAAGATTATCAAAAGACAATAATAATAATAATAATAAAATCATAGGAGTCGGAGTTACTGGCAGCGCAAGATACCTAATAGCAGCCATGGTCGGAGCTGATGTAGTAAAGAATGAGATTACGGCACATGCGATTGCTGCAACACATTTTTATCCTGATGCATGCACAATAATCGAGATTGGCGGACAGGATTCCAAAATAATATTATTAGACAAAGGTATAGTGACGGATTTTGCAATGAATAATGTATGCGCTGCAGGAACAGGAAGTTTTCTGGACCAGCAATCAACAAGACTTGGGATTCCGATAGAAAATTTTGGTGAAAGAGCATTAGAATCAACAAATGAAGTGCGAATAGCTGGTAGATGCACAGTATTTGCTGAATCAGATATGGTACATAAACAGCAGTTAGGATATACTATCAATGATATAATCAATGGACTATGCGAAGCATTAGTTCGAAATTATTTCAGCACAGTCGCCAAGGGAAAAAATATCCGTGAGCCGATAATATTCCAGGGCGGAGTAGCAGCGAATGTCGGAATAATTAGAGCATTCAAGAATTACTTGAAAAAAGATATACAGATACCGGAACATTATAACGTCATGGGCGCTATAGGCGCAGCAATACTCGTCAAAGATAATATAGGAAAGACTTCGGCCAAGACTAAATTCAAAGGATTTGAGATCAAGGATTTCACATTCAAGACAACAAGTTTCACATGCAAGGATTGTGCTAACAATTGTGAAGTTGTAGAATTTTGGCAAAATGGCAAGAGGATAGCGATGTTCGGAGACAAGTGCGGGAAATATAATAATATGCTGAATCTGGAATAAGGATTTTATGCATAAGAGTAACTATTTTTCCGCGTAAACTTTATATATCTACCATTAATCATCCTATTTATGAATTTCAAGAATATCATTGTGGACTATGTGCATAAGGAGACTGGTTTTGATAAATCAAAGATATTGCAGGTCTTGGAGATTCCTCCTAATTCTAAGCTTGGAGACTATTCCATGCCATGTTTTATTCTATCAAAAGAATTAAAGAAAAGCCCGACAAATATTGCATTGGAATTGAAAGACAAACTGACAAAGCTCAATCTAGAGGAGGATCATAAACATTTCGAATTGATAAACAATATCGGACCATACCTGAACTTCTTCGTGAACAAAGAGATATATACGAAAAATGTGTTGCACAAGATTTCTGAAAATAAGTACGAGTATGGCTCCAAACCTAAAACTGGTAATGTTGTTCTCATAGAATCTCCAGGACCAAATACTAATAAACCATTACATCTTGGACATCTAAGGAATATGCTATTAGGACAGAGCATTTACAATCTACTGAAATTCGTCGGCAAGGAACCGCACATAGTAAATGTAGTCAATGATAGAGGAGTACATATATGCAAATCGATGCTTGCATATGAGAAATTAGGGGGACATGAAACTCCAGAAACCACACACATAAAACCCGACCATTTCGTAGGCGATTATTATGTCAAGTATCAGAATCTAGAGAAAGAGAATCCTTCTATTGAACATGAAGTCCAAGCGCTGCTCTTGAAATGGGAGAACAACGATCCAGAAGTAAGAGCATTATGGGCGAAGATGAATAATTGGGCATATCAAGGATGGAGAGAGACGTATAATAAATTAGGATTCAAGATTGAAAAAGATTATTTTGAAAGCGAGACGTACTCGCACGGTAGAGAAATAATACTGAAAGGATTTGATGACGGATTATTTGAGAAAGACGAAAATGGAGCCATAATATATAATCTAGAGGACAAAGGTCTTGGAAAAAAAGTCCTATTAAGATCCAACGGAACATCAGTATACATCACTCAAGATATATACATGGCAAAGAGACGTCACGATGAATACCATTTTGACGAGATGGTATATATTGTAGGCAACGAACAAGAGTATCACTTTAAAGTATTATTTGAAATATTCAAGATGCTAGGTTGGACATTCGGAGATAAATGTTATCACTTCAGTTATGGGATGATAGAATTACCCGAAGGCAAGATGAAATCTCGAGAAGGAAATGTTGTAGATACTGATGAATTATTGCAAAGAGTCAAAGATATGTGCATTGATGAATTGAAAAAGAGGTATGAAAATTTATCAGAGCACGAACTGAATGAGCGTGCAGGAATCATCAGCTTATCAGCGATAAGATTCTTCTTCCTTAAATTCGATCCATTGAGAAATTTCGTGTACAATCCTAAAGAATCATTAAGTTTTGACGGAGAAACCGGACCATACATAGAATACAGTCATGCGCGTATAAACTCCATATTCAGGAAATTAAAAGATAAAGAAGAAATCGCGGATATAGAAAAATATTTGCATGGAGCACATAATGGACTATTGACTGAGAAGAATGAGTTCGAAATAGTCAAGACTCTAGATAAATTTCCTGCTGTAGTCGAAGACTCTGCAAAGAATTTCAAACCATCAAACATAGCACATTACCTCCTGGAATTAGCACAGCAGTTCAATGAATTCTATCATTCCAATCCAATCCTTAGCGTTGATGACAAAGAATTGATGAAAGCCAGATTATATCTCATATATAACATTCAGATCGTTCTAAAGATTGGATTGAATCTATTGCATATCCAAGAAATTGACGAGATGTGAGGATTGCACATGGACATCTCTAAATACAAGAATAAGATACCTTCGAATATCTATGCTAAACTAGAGCCGAGGATAAAGACATTCAGACCGGCACAATATAAAGCAATAGACGCTGGAATATTCGATGATAAAAGCTTATTGATATGCACTCCGACAGCATCTGGAAAGACATTAGTGGCTGAACTCGCGATAATGAATGCAATATTCCATGATAAAGGGAAATGTATCTACGTTGTGCCATTAAAAGCATTAGCTAGCGAAAAATATGAACATTTCAAGAACACACACTCATTCAAGACAGCAATAACAAGCGGCGATATAGATAGTGACGATTCATATCTGGACAGATATGATCTTATTATAACAACAAGCGAGAAATTCGACTCATTGATAAGACACAAAACACCATGGTTAAGGAATATCAAGGTCGTCATAATTGATGAGATACATCTTCTTAATGATTCTGAACGTGGACCTACATTAGAGATATTAATCACTATATTGCGTAGGACATTAAAGAATCTGCAGATAATAGGATTGAGTGCGACAATCGGTAATCCGACAGAATTGGCTGAATGGCTTGGAGCAGAACTAATATTGGACGATTGGAGACCTGTAGAATTGAAGAAGGGGATATATCTTGATAATAGTATAGAATTCTATGAATAAATCAGATTTCCATTTTTATGCTGCATTCTTATATAATATTGGCTGCAGTTTTATTATGTTTTGGAATGCTATCCCATAATATTCAAAAGGTAATTCTCTACGCATAAGGTCCCTTGTGATATTGTATTTACTGCACTGCAACGTGTCTTCAAGTAATTCTTCGGCAAAATCTTTTATATATGGAGCATTTCCAACATTTTTCAAATTTTTTGAAGCCCAAGATTCGACCTTAAGTAATGTATTAATCAAATCTTGGTCTGAAAGAGTCCCTTTACCTACAAAATTGTATTTCAGATCGCAGAATTTGACTATCCTAGGAGTATTATCATTGGATTGTATACTTTCTGTTATAATATCATCCAAATAATGATTATATAGATCCCAGCCTAGTTTGTTCAACAAATCAACATCCACAATATTTTTGTAAGTCTCTAGAGATGCTATTTCATATACTTTCTTCAACTTACCATATACTAATTTATCCTCTTTAGATACGGAATCCATGGATTTATTAAGAAATATTTTAAAATTCTCTACATTAAAAAGATTCTGGGGCCTATTGAGATTTTCAAAACCTTCTTTAGTTATTTCGCAATAAATATTGGTCAGTGAATTTATATTGCTCTTGATCAACTCGTTTCTTGGAAGATAATTGCGACTGAATTCTTCAGCACGGATGATACCGTAAGGCTTACCGTCGCCATTTGGAACTTTTTTCAGAAGTTCTTCCTTACCATCATGTAAAAATGCAATTATACGTCTAAAATACGGATCTGCGTGCAACGGTATGTTCCCTGTTGACTCCAGAAAATCCAAAATCTCTGTTGAGCCTATCCAATGGCATAACATAGATATGCCGCTTTTACGTTTCATATGGTAATGCATCACAAGTGCAGATAAATTCATTGCATAAGATGCATATGGGCCAAATTTGTTACGGAAATTATTTCCGACATAAGAATCAATCTCTTTATATAGTGCATTCGGATCCTCTTTCCGTTTTATTTTTAAAGTGAAATATTTATATATAGCTTTAAAGTCTTTATCTTTTTTCATTAATCCTAGCATATTAGATAAGATTTCCGGTGCATTAGGTTTTTGTTCCCTGATAACGCCCCCTTTGAATTCTGGATCAGAATAGAATTCACTTGTGAACTCAATTATATCTCTTGATAAGTCGCGTCCATGAAGTTTAACTAAGGTATTAAAGTGTGGTTCACGTTTTTGTAGGAAATCATCGACTATTATACTAGCATATTTGTACCTGTCAAGTTTCATAATCTCTATCATATCTTGTGTATAACGCATATGATCACATCAATAGGGTATGACATCAATAGTGTATGCAGTATAATATGCATTATATACTATCCCGCAATCAATCATACATTATGGATATTTACATGCTTTAAATAGTTAATCTTTTACTTCTTAGTAATGGTTAATGTTATTTAGCATTTTATCTGTTATAGAATAATCTTCAGAAATGTTTTGAGTCCTTCATGCTGAATGCCTGATCAATTCAATCTCTTATCAGTATAGAATATAGGAGATAATGTCTTGATCTTCTGGAAAGTTGACACATAGAAGGGGATTATAGCTTCTGTACGCATAATATCCTTGATAATATAATATTCAGAATAACATAATGTATCTTCAAGCAATTCTACGACAAAATTATCAAGATATTTCAGACCAAAAGCTCGTCCATATAGATCAGATGCCCAGAGCCACATCTTAAGCAAAGTCTTCATCAAATCTTGATCAGATAAAGGATCCTTACCGATAAAATTGTAGCTTTGGTCGCAACATTTCACGAGAATAGCAGTCTTGCTCTTATCCAATATCCTATTGACATACGACTCGTAAAAATCCCAAGATAGAGCATTCAATAAATCTTTACCCTGCAAATCCGAATAATCTTTTCTAGCAATCAAACTAATGATGTGTTCATGAACCTTATACATCAAAGATTTCAGGTCATCGCCATTTTTAACATAATTCTCTAAAAATTCCTTAAATCTGTCAATAGTAAAAGTCTTACCCTGCTTTAGGAAAAAATCATAAGCATACTTAGACAGATTACCATACAAGTTTGCAAGCACGTTCAAATCCTTTACCATTAATTCAGTGTGCGGCAAGTAATCTCTACCAAATTCTTCAGTACGATAAAAACCGTAAGGAAGACCGTCTTCATGCAACACTGACTTAGGCAGATCTTCTTTAAAATCGTGCAAGAAAGCTACAGTAGTCATATAATAACTATCTTCATGTTTCGGCACATTACCCGTGGCTTGCAAAAAATGCACGAGTCCGGCTACGCCAACCCAATGACATATAACCGAAATCTTACATTTACGTTTCAAACGATAATGCATAGCCAATGCGGCAGTCCTTATTACATAAGGAGAATACGATCCAAACTTGTTAAGGATATTATCACCAATCTCTGAAGTTATTTCACTAATCAATAAATCGACATCTTCAGTACGTGATATCTGCCCAGAAAAATACACATCCATAGCTCTAAAATCTTCATCATTATCCACGAGTTTACGCATATCAGAGAGGATGGTAGGAGCATTAACGTCATGCTTTCTCAAAACACCTACGCTAAAATCCTTGTCATCATAAAATTTCAATATTGTAACCATGACATCCTTAGCTATATGCTCGCCATATAAAGATATCAATAAATCCATAGAAGGCTTATGCTTATGCAAAATATCATTAAGTATCTGATATGCGGCAGCATATCTAGGAGAATTCTTTTGAGCAATCATTTCTGAAGTAAAACGCATGTGGACCTCGAAATATTTTACGTGACTGAAACGAAAAAACGAGCGCTGGAAGATTCGAACTCCCGATTTACCGGTCCGAAGCCGGTCGTTCTATCCAAGCTAAACTAAGCGCCCAATAATATCAATTACAGCATGGAAATATATCTAGCGTTTAAATAATTGATGATTTTTAGAATTAAAGTAAGTCAAAAAAAATTTCGAAAAGAAAATTTATTCCATCTTTACGAGTGTTATTTCAATCGTAGAAACCCGAACATCTCGTCCTTCCTTATTCTTGAAATCTTCAGAATTTGTATGGATCTCTTTTACTTTGACTCGATCTTTCATAAATCTTTTAGTTGTAACTTCAGTTATGTCGACAGCTTTACTTATAAACTTTCCACGAGCTTTTAAGAATACTTCATCAGCGCCTTTAGTTGTGAATTGCATCACTAGACTAGTCACATAATTCATGAATGGTTTAGTACCAACAAATACTGTGTTGTCTTTACCTTCTTCCATTGGTTTCACCTTTCGTTCTTCTTCAGTCTAGTAGCGTAACCAGCAATAATGTTTCGCATCTTCTTGGAAGCAATTTTCGCTCTGCCACCTAATATGCGTTTATTGTCGTCGAAACTTTTAGTGAATTCGTCACCATGTTTCTCCATCAATTCTTCTGTGGTTCTCTTAATTAACATAGTTTTAATTCTACCCATAATAAATCCCTCATGTATAAGGAATAAAAAACACTTTATAAATATTGCGGAAACTTAGAGGAAATCCCGAATGTATACGCAGAAAACCCAAATAGTGCCAATAGTGCCGCCCAGCGAATCTTCGATTCACGAAGCGATTGCAAATAGCTCGGAAACCCAAAGAAAAAAGAAAAAATGTGAGCGCGGCACGGAAAGCCGCTAGCTATATATAGCAATTACGTTACGCTCAACAAATCTGATTACCAACCAGCATACTTTATTCCATTCTCTTCAATACGCAATAGCTGATTATATTTTGCCACTCTCTCAGTCCTGCATGGAGCGCCAAGCTTTATATGACCACAACCTAAACCTACAGCTAGATCAGCAATGAATGTATCCTCAGTCTCGCCGCTTCTGTGACTGACCATTACAATCCATCCATTAGCATATGCTACCTTTGCAGCGTTGATAGCTTCAGTTACTGTACCAATCTGATTCACCTTCAATAATAATGCATTGCACAATTTCTTCTCGACAGCCATCTTTATTCTCTCTGGATTTGAGACGAGCAGATCATCACCGATAATCGGAACCTTTAGTTTTGATACTTTCTCAGTCAATTTAGCCCAACTATCGAAATCATCCTGATCGAATGGATCCTCTAATGTTGCTATAGGATATTTCTTCAATAATCTCAAGTAATACTCTACCATCTCGTCCTTAGTATATGGTTTGTCCATCACATAATTTCCGCTCGCCTCATCATAGAATTCTGATGCAGCAGAATCAATAGCAATCTTTACTTTACCAGCATAACCAGCCTTCTTTATCGCTTCAACGAGTAGATCTAATGCCTGTTCTGGAGTTGTCAATTGCGGTGCAAATCCGCCTTCATCACCGACGTTAGTTGATGCCTTGCCATATTTCTCCTCGACCAATTTTTTCAATGTATGATACACTTCAGCAGTCATCCTTACAGCTTCCTTAAAATTCTTGGCATACACTGGTGTAATCATGAATTCCTGTATTTTCAGACTAGAACCAGCATGTTTTCCACCATTGATGACATTAGCAAATGGTACTGGAATAGAATACTTTTTTACATCCGTACCAGCTATCTCTGCAATATACTCATACAATTGTTTCTGCTTGACAGCTGCAGCCAATCTGCAAACAGCCATACTTACTCCTAATATTGCATTAGCGCCGAGTTTGGTCTTATTCTTAGTACCGTCTAATGCTATCAATGCATCATCAACAGCTTTCTGATCCAAAAATTCCATTCCGACAATCTTCTTAGCAATAAATGTATTGACATTATTGACTGCTTTCATCACGCCTTTACCAAGATAATCTTTACCGCCATCCCTCAATTCTAGAGCTTCATACTTTCCCGTACTTGCACCGCTAGGGACTATTGCAGATGCTTTTATAGCGTTGAAATATGCATCCACTTCAATAGTCGGATTTCCACGAGAATCCAGAACTTGCCTCGCAAACAGTTTAGTTATTTTCATTTCTTACACCCCACATAGATTATTATCACGATATTATCAAATTTCCGTTTCATGTAAGGACACATATTTATATAGTTTTGGAATTAAGGATTAAATACGTCTATTCAGTGCCACCAAGCAAACCATCGAATAATAAAGCATTTGCAAATAGTTCGAGAACCAATATCAGTCAGGTTCGGTGTGAGCGTGGTACTATATAGAAATGATTATAACAAAATTAAGAATAAATAAAGAGAATAAAAAAATATAAAAAATTTAAGATTTTACCTTTCCTGAAATCTGTACATTTGCTTGCTGCGTGTATCCAGTTTGCGAATCTTGATAATTGAATACTAATGTTGCCTTCATTGCCGTAGTTGGTATACCACAATTTATAATAATATTCGTTTCTTGACCATTCTGTAAAATTACACTAGGATTGGTACAAGCCGCTACTGCAGTGTTTCTAGGACAGAAGTAGATACTGGTATTAGCACACGTAATATTCGAATGGGTAATAGTTATACCAGTATTAACAAATGAAGCAGTTACACCCAGTCCATTAGTCATGATAAATTGTTGATAGCCAGCATGTATATCTGGCTTGCCGACGCAACCAAAGCCAGTAGAGCCTAAGCATTGATCAGGCAAGAAATTACTTGGGTTCAATACACCAAAGTATGCTAGAGCGCCGATTGCAGCAAGTACAACAAGTATTGCCCAACCATACGTCATCAAAAATTCTAAAGCAGCTTGACCTTTTTTATCATATACCATGTTATAATTCACCTCAAAATGTGTTCTCTAGATTATCTATTAAGCATATATAATCTTAACATACATATCCTGATGGAACTCATTTATAAATATTTCGGTTAATCTATATAGTTTTAGGTATAGATTAAGCACAGAAACTAATATATATTAGAATTATCCTCTAAAACTTCAGAATATATCCTTTTTTTAAGGAATATCTTTTTATGACGCCATTTCTTAACTCTATAAAAGAAATTATTTTTGATGCACTAGTATAGTTTTGGAATGGTCTAAAATTTTCTTTCAACTCAACAATCTTATTTTGTTCATCCAGAAATATTATATCTATAGGAAAAAATACGAAGAACATAGTTATGCTGACCTTTCTTTGTCTCTTGAATCTGAATATCCAAGCGGTATCGTTGACTGAATCCTTCGTCCTAAATATCAGTCCAGTACCCTTACGTATAATACTATCGCAATAAATTATCTTAGAAGCGATGATCTTTTTTTTGAATCGTAACATTTTATAGCAATCCGATTTTATACTGTATTAATTTCATATTTAATTTAGTGTTCGTTATTCGACAATAAGTCTATATTCATCCGATGTAATTTACATCTGAATATTTCTTATACTTTACACTATCCTTATCCAAAGGCACATTCTGTGGCGATACGCCTGATTGTAAATCAATTTGTTTAATCTCCTTATTCAATTTTTCCAATTTGACATTCAGAGAATATTGTTTCACCAAGATTGTCAATAAGGCCATTGATCCTTTAAGACCTACATATACTGGATGACCTAATGTTTCCGACAATAAACAATAAGCTTTGACATCATGTTTTTTTGCTATACCTAGTAATAATCCTGATATACCAATTATCGGTCCTACTAATCCATAAATTTTTGGTTCAAGTGTCAGCTTCTTTTTCCTAAAAACGTCAGATATATCCTCTACAAACTTTTTATCATTGCCTGTTATGTAAACTTTAGGAGTTTCAGGGATATTATTCAATCCTATGCCGCCTAATGTCACAATATGCTTACCATTATATTCCTTGAATATATTAACAATAATCTCGCTGAATGTAAACGATGCCTGTTCATTGACTGGTTGAACATCACCAGTTAAGAATAAGTAATCTTGACCATTGACCTTCTTATAATAAAGACTTATCTTAGGCAAATCTATCAGGTTATTCTCATTAACAAATACCGTGTTCGGAAGATTATTTGAATAGAATGATTTTATCAATACCGCTTTTGTCTCTTCAACCAAGATATCCATAGATATCTTCCCGACATTACCAATCCCTGGCATCCCTTCAATCAATATAGGAGCAGATATTCTCGGGGCGGCATGTTCTACAATCTCCCAGCCGTCAATATGTTTAGTTTTCAGTTTATCGAGTGATGGATTAGTTTTCATGTTGCTTAATGCATGTTCAGTTTTCATCTTGTTTAGTTTCATTTTCAACTAATTTCTTAGCCTCACGTCTATACTTCCCATATTTATCTTCTGGAGAATATTTTGGCGGTTTAGGTTCAATCCTCTTGTGCCCGCAGCTACAATCTTCTTGCAGTGCATAACTGCCACATTTTGGACACCTTAGAATATGTTTCATGTTAAATAAGTTTATTCAACCTGCCACTAAAATTTTCTACTCGACTCGACGCAATTCACGACTCAACTCGATGCAGTCTCTAAGGAAAGATTCTTTACACGCTCGTATTCTACAAGAGCCTTATGTTTCTTCATATAGTTCATGACAGTGTCTGATGCATCCTTTAATGCTTTCTCTAATGTCTTATAATCAGTGCCTTTGATAAGTACACGATATCTTCCGCCGCCAAGATAGCTTACAGTCGTATTGTCTTTCACAATACTACTGAGTGATACTCGGACATCCTCAATACCATTCTCTTCCCAAGTATTAATCGTCAAGTCACCTGCAATCAATATCTCCTTAGGCTTAATCTTTTCTCTAATGGTCTTTTCTAGAGTATCAGCAACACTCTTATCAAAATAATCCGTCAAAGATATATTCCCATTCAAAAAATCATCAAATGCTTGATATATGTAGAAATATGATTTCAAGAATCCAACAGCCGCCTTGTCATACAACGATTTGACGTCCATCTTCAAGCTTTTGGCTGTCATCTCGAGTATCTTTTCAGCTTTCAACTCCTGCTTGACTTCATCATTCTTCTCTCTACGCTGACTCTCACTGACTCTACGCAAAGATAAATCGATATATCCACGCTCAGTATTAACATAAAGAACTTTACATACGATGACTTTACCCTCAGCAACATAATCTCGAATATTCCTAATCCTTCCTGGAGCTACTTCAGAAATCGTTATCATGCCCTGACGGTCATATTCATGGATGTTTACAAATATAGAATTGTGCTGAATGTTATTAACAGTGCACATTACCAAGTCCGATTCTTCAGGGAAACCTGAACGTTTAATGAACATTTTTTATTTAACCAGAATTTTTATTCTAAAACTTCCAATACTCTAGCCTTAATTTTAGCCTTCCCACCAGTTGGACTGGCTATTACACGTCCACATACTAAACATGTGACCTCTGAACTAGCTTTACCGAATATGATCTGTTCATTCTTACACTTTGGACAACGAACTTTAATAAATTTTGATACTGGCTCTCTGATAGTGACCATTTTTTAACCTCAAATACTTTTTGTTTTATGTTCTTTTTTTAATTAATTTCTTATTTATCTTCAGATAATTTTGTCTTCAGACAATCTTTATCTCTAGATTATCTCCACTTTCTTTGCACGAATACCTTGATTCTGTGTATGCTGCTTACCGCAAACCTTACATGTATACCTGAAATCTGTCTTCTTAGTCAATTTCTTACCAGACATCTTCCTTGAACCTTGAGCCTTTCTTGAGTATCTGCCCTGATTACCAGCGCCTCTCCAGTTACCACGTAGCATTGCTCTAGTCTTCGAACCTCGACTCTGTGTATGTACAGAACCTTGACCCTTCTTCTTTGCAAGACTTATGGTATGCTCAGTATGTTTATTACATGTTGGACAATGCCTTTTGAATGTCTTAGGAATCTTCATCTTTTCATAACCTCACAAAAATAGAGATACCGTGTTATTTTGTGTTATCTTTGTATAATTTGTGCTGATTTACGGTATTTTGTATTATTACATTTAACGTAATATAGTGAGAAGGAATTATAGGCTATTTATAAATATTTCTATAATGCTATTCTATAAGTTTAGGTTGTTTAGGCGACATTGCAAGGGTCTATGCAAGGCGAGTATTTGATTAGAACATTCATTACAAATAACTCGGCAATCAATCAAATCCAAAATCGATACGAGCGCGCGACCATAAGCTTTGCAATGTCGCCCATGTTTAGCAAAATATTTAAATGACTCTGGAATAGTTTTATATGAGAATCATGAATACACCTGATCGTAAAGCCAACGTCATATCATATGAACGTGGAATGGAATTGATTAAAGAAGGATATTTTGCTTTGGATCCACATTGTCATAGCGCTTATTCTTATGATGTTCCGGATGTCAAAGAGATCAATCCAGAATTTGTCGTTAAAAGACAAAAAGATATCGGTCTAAGACAAATACTTACTGATCATGATACATTAAATGGATATAATTATCTGAAACATAGAGGATATAAGATAATACCTGCAGTAGAATTGACGTTCAAACCTAGGATTATCCGTAAAATAGTCTCTGAAAGACCTATACAGACTATGCATGTGAACATTTTCGGGTTGAACAATCATGACTTGATCGTGCTTAGAGAGATTGCGGCCAGAGGAGACTTAGACGAACTTATCAAGTATCTTAAACAGAATGATTTAGATTGGATGTATAATCACCCATTCTATCATGAAAAGAAGGAGCACTTGAATTGGAAAGTGATTCCTGGTTTAGCAAAAGATTATTTTGACGTAATAGAACTTAATAGCACATATTCTAAAGGCTTGAATGATATATGTTTAAGACTTGCGAATAATCTTGACAAAGGAACGGTAGCAAGCAGCGATAGTCACACTGGAAATCCTGGACGAGGATTCATAGTTGCTGAAGGCAAGAATTTCAAAGATTTCTGGGAGAATGTGAAGGATGGAAAATCCTATATTATGCGCAAAGATATGGGAACGTGGGATATAGTGCGTGAATCCTCAACCATAGTCAACCAAGCAGTCCGTTCAAGCAGAAGACCTAGAGCAGAAAGAAATTATACTCCATCAACAGATATAGAGTATTTTGATGATATGCTCAAGTCTATGACGAGCGGTAGATGGAAGAACGCTCTAATAATAAAGAAAGTTGTTCAAATGATATTTCAAAGCTTCAATTATACTGCTGGACCTATATTGATGTGGAAATTACACGTCACAAAAGACGAGGAAAAGGCGCAAAATATTAGGAATAAGATACACGCCATAACTAAGAGGATAAAAGATATAGAGAGTAATATCAAGATTGGCAGGAATAAAAGATTTTTGAATCACAATACCCATAATAACAGAAATCAAAATCATAATAGAAGACTTGAATATTATGGCAGAAATCTGGTGAAAAATAGAAAAATAGCTTGAATTAAATAGATTAAAATAACTTAGATTAATTTATATGCATCTCTTCTGCACGATCTTTCTTCACTAAAATGTTAGCTATTTTTGAAGGCAATGATGCTATATCATCTTCTTCAAACGGCCCATAAGTCTCCAATTCCGGTCCCAAAAATTTTGGCACTGGTCTTATGAAACGTACAGATATTACTCCCTCGCTTTCATCCTCAACATCATCAGCCTTATTATTCAATCTTGATTTTTCGCCTGATGAATCTGATGTTGAAGAGCTGTTTATTATTGGAACAGGAGATTTTCCTTCAACAACATTAGTTATTATAGCTGACCTATACATAGACAATTGCGAGTATATAGCGTCGAAAAAATATTTTTCTTCTTCTAGTAAAGCATCCGTATTTATCATTCCAGCACTTGTCTTTATCTTATATATGGCCAGATTAAGTATTTTTTTCTCCCTACGATCATATAATTCCATCAATAATTTCTTTACATTACCGAGCTGTATCCTCGTTAATTCTCTCTCACGGATCGACGTGTTAGAATTACTTATTATTAACTCCTTAATATTTATGTATTCAACGACATTCTTATAGAATTTTTCATCCAACTTCTGTAATTCTTCACGAGATTTCTCTATTTTTAGTACGTCGAACAATAAATCGTACGTTATGCTTATATCTGACATCTTGACCCGTTATAAACCCTTCTGTAGAATCATGAGATTTTTTATAAAGTTTATTATATGCTATTGTTAGGCTGTTATAAATATGAAGAAGTAAACGATATCCTATCCTAAGATTATATCCAAATAACTATCCGAACACTGATTGTAAGAACCCGTTCAGGGCTTCAAGCATCCTAGTTATAAAGTCCTTCTTGACAGCAGGTGCGGGATTATTTTTCGTATTCGTAGTATTTGTTAATCCTACGGTCTTATTGGTGGAAGTTTGATTCGTCTTACCAACTGTCGAGCTAGTGACGTTGCTCTTAGGGATAGTTGGACTGTTAAGGTTGACGGTATTTTCTGCATACAATTTATATTCCATACTATTCTTATCCCTATATATTCCGTCAAAGACAAATGTGACATTCTTCACACCTAAACCAGTGGTATTATAGAACTGTGTTCCTACCAGAGTAATATTATTTGGCAGGACAAAATTAGCGTATAATGGTTCGCTACCTTCATCCATCCCCTTCAGATTACCATATATATAATAATATTTTTCTACCATATCATCATTTCTTATCCATACATTGACGTACAAAGATTTGTTCACAATATTATTAAAATCTATGAAAGCAACCGCTTTAGGCGGCGTGATAATCAATGTATCACTAGAATTATACGGCAAGTCATATTCATCGATGCTGACAGTTCCAGTGCTCGATATAATATAATTACCATAATTATTAGCATGAAATCTCATATACAATACTACATTACCATCAACAGGCAAAGTTCCGCTATACTTATATCTATTCTCACTCATAAGGATGAGAGATGGAGAAACATCATTAACTATCAACCCTGGAGTAAATATGTTAAGATTAAGCATAAGACTTTTTGACTCATGATTATTAGTGATATTCCACATATATATTACAGTCGTTTTTGGATCGTTCGTCTTATTGACCGATAAAGAATGATTAGCCGTATACGAATCGAGCATCACTATGCTCAGATTAGTCAAATTTTTTGATACGGTCGAATTAAAATTTGTGAAGGAATATTTTGCGCTCCAAGATTTCGGCTGACAATCGAAGTTTGTAATGGTATAAGAATAATTTTTCGAACTATTGTCCCATAGGGTGCTCTTGAATGTTATGATATTTCCATCGACATTCCCTCCATCTGTTGTTGTGACTAACGTATTTAGTGGCAATGTTTCCGTATATGTTATATTCGTTGGCATAGTGCCAGCATTGGTAAATACTAACGGTATTGTTATGAATTGGCCACAATATGCGCTAATGGTTGTATTTCTCTGGACTGTGACTAACGCTGACGGATTAGGAAGTGTTTCGATATAAAACTCCATCCTTGGCTGCAAGAAATCTCCCAAGAACGTCTTTGTACTCTTCATATCTATTGCAGATCCCTTATAGCAATAATTATAGTTTCTTGTAGCCTTGCATGTACCGTTCTTGATCGCTACAGTATCGTCAATACTGCTGCTTATGATCATAGTCTTATAATATAATTCTATATAGCCGGTATCATTATTGTATACTGTGTATGAATCTGTGCCGTGTACGAGAAATATCCCGCCGACAGATGAAGTGAAATTGTCTCCCTGATATACCTTACCACCATATATCGTAGCTGCTTGTGCGAGCGATACGAGTGATATAGTCGATAATAATAATGATAATACTATTATTAATTTATACTCGAATCTCATAAGAATGAATTTGAACGTGGTACTATAAAAATATTATGTTTTGGATGATTCTCTGAATTTTTTGCCATCAATGTGTGAGCGTCAAATTAAAACACATTAATCACATTGAGAAGATTGCGCAAAGAAACAGCGTTTCTTGCGCCCAAAAATTTATGTACATGTAAATTTTTTGGCAAGATGAATCAATGTACTGGAATAGATATGAAAATGCGAACAGATGGCAAAAATATCTATAGCAGAATAATATGGAATTAAACAATTAGAATGTTTCTAGAATTAAATATAAAAAAAAATAAAAAAATAAAAAATTATTTCAAACTTAGTTTGAAATCGTTTTTACAGACAAGCTGTTCAAGTTAGTTGTTGTTACTTCCAACTCAGTTCCGCTGAAGTTATGGTCTGCATATGTAGCTAATATATCACATGCGCCCAATGTATCCTTTCCACTGAAACCTGCTACTAATAGTGCATTCTTGTCAGCAAATAGCTTTATCATTGCTTTTCCTTCAGTAAAGCCTTGAGTACAAGTGTCCTTTGATGCGCCTAATAGTGTTGCTGCTACAGTGTTTATACATGGTCCACCGACTACGATGTATGGCTTGTTTGTTCCGTCTAATGTTGTTACATCAGAATCGAATATTGCCATTCCTACACTGATTGGATTCAACGATACTGCACCTGATGTGCTTGTTGATGTTGCTATTGCTCCAATTGGTGCTATGAATACATTCGCATACATCTGTGTGTCTGGATACCAAACCTTGACTTGTACTGCATTGTTTCCTGTTGGTGCATACTTTGTTACATATGTACCATATACGTCAACATATGCTGTAGTCTTGTCGTCCTGCATGCTGTAACCGTTTGTTCCTGCATTTGCATTAGAGAATATTGGTGTTCCAACGTTTACTCCTTCACCTGGTGAAGCTGTGTAAGTTGTTGGTATTCTTACAACATTTTCTGCCTGTGGGTTTGCATTGTCCTTTTCTTCCTTAATCAATACTGTTGGTACGTTTGATGCATTTTCAACAGCAATACTTGCCATAGCTGCTCCGCCTGTACTTGCAGTATGATATACTAATGCACTACCGCTTGGTTGATATTGTGTCGTTAGGTTGCTGTATACGAACGATCCAGTTGGTGTTACAATAGTTGCTCCATTTGGAATGCTCAAACCAGTTACGTTTTGCAACAATGCAAATGTCTCTCCATTCTTCAATGTAGTTGCTGGGAAGATTACAGTTGCTGGGCTTGTTCCTGCATATGTTACAGTTACATTCTCAGCGCCTGAAGTCGTATCAGTCAAGTGTACATTGTACTGGAATCCATCTACAGTCAATGTTCTATTTACCAAAGTGTCGTTGAACTGTCCTTCAGTAGACTTATATTCAGTCAATGTCAATGCATCCTCGAAAGTTGCAGAACCTTGTGTGTTATGTTGCTTTATGTTCTTAACTCTTACCAAGTGCGTGTATTTAGCTGCATCTTCAGTAGTGCTTGTTGCAGTTGCTGGTGTCAAGTATACATATTGGTCCTGTTGTGCCTGTGCTCCTTCAACAACATTGATATTTCTATTAATGTCATATGCTAAGGCGCCGTTGTAGTCGAAGAACAATGTTTGCTCGTCTCCGCCTAATGCAGTCAATTTGACATATGCTCTAGTTGATCCGCTTGCTGCTACTGTGATTGCGTCTCTGCTTGGGTCTAACAAACCATTAGTTGTGTCTGCGTATCTAACACTGAAAGTGCCGAATACTGGGTCTACAAAGTCCTTTCCTTCAGCTAATGCTTTGAAGTCGCTGTTTGGATTAACATATATGTAGATAGAGTTGATTGCTTCAATCTTATTTGTTTGTGATGATGCTATATATACTCTTGCACCAGTTACACTTGTGTCGCTTACACCGCTAGTTACTTCTTGACCATCTTCTAAAGTCAATTTCTCTGCACCTAGTTGTAATGTTGCATATCCAGTAGTTCCTACTGCACTGCCACCATCCCATGATGATACAGACTTAGCGTATATCTTTAGACCACCGATTGTCTTTGAAGAACCCTGAGTTAACGAACCTGTGTCTCCGTTGACAAGTACAGTTACTGATGTACCTGAGCTGGAGAATCCAACCAAGTCAACCTTATAGTCCTTACCGCCGATAGTCTTAGTTATTGAGTCCTTGCCTTGCAACGATACTTCCTCGGATGAACCATACAACACTAACTTGTTGCCAGATGATTCGGATGAGAATGTATATTCCTTGCCGAATAATATTATCTTCTGACCAAGTACTGCTGCCTTAGTAGCATTTACTGCTTTAGTAAAGTCTACTTTTGCTGCGTAGAAGTTATTTGCTAATGTTGGTGTTGCTGAACTAGTGTCGAATGCTAGGAAACTGTCTACACTGCTCTGGCTGTGCTGACTGAAAGTCAATACGCCACCATATGATCCTTTACCGATCGATATAGCTTGTGTGTAACCATACAATGTTCCTTCATTATCTTCGAAACTATTGTCCTTCAATACATCTAGATTATCTTTAGTTACAGAGTCAACTGATGGTCTGTCTCCTAGATACATTCTGTCTCCTGCAGTATCTAATCTGAATCCGCCGGATACTGATGTAGATGCACCAGCTGCTGCTACTTTTGTGGTTGCTGCTCTCTGTAGGCTTGTTGAAATATCTATTGCACCTAAAGTGTCTATTGATGCTGCTGTTTCACCAAGAACTATCTTACCTACAAATACTCCATTCTGAACGAATGGTGCAGGGTAACTGCTCAAATCTGTTGCTAAAGCAAATCCTATTGTACTTGCTAGCATTGTTGCACCCATTCCTAAGGCAACTATTTTCTTTATTGTTTTATTCATTTGACAAACACCTCCATGTTTGACTAATTTTACTATAAAGTCTTTAACTAAAGACTCACCATACTCACCTTCACAACATTTAAGATATGTAAAGTTTACGCTGTAATTATCCATAGCGACAATTACATTTTATGCCTTCACATATCAAGTGTAAAGTAAGCATAAGAGTATGGTAAACACCATTATTTATAAACTTTTTGGTGGGTCAGAATGCTTTTGGGAGCCATACCTGTCATAACTGCCTATACTGCATGAATTTGATGCCTACAGCCTTTCGTGACTCTAAAATGAATAAAACTCCAGACCGACCAAAACACCTCATTTATATACCTTTTATGTTTAATTTGTAATGATTTAATATTACATACATTTAAAAAACGTTAAATTTATATTTTCAAAGATTTATCAATATTTTGATGAATAAAATTTACCAAGAAATATACCAAAATAAATTATTTACATTAACAGAAGCGACCAAAATAATAAAAGATAATCAGGTTTGCAGAAACAACATAAATAGATTAGTAAAACAAAAATTAATAACAAGACTCAAAGCAGGATTATATTATATCAACCCATTAGATAACCAAGACTTCTACCCAAATACAACACATATAGCATCAAAGTTAAGACCGGATGCAGTAATCAGCGCAAACAGCGCATTAAACGTACTAAAGCTGACAAATACCACAGATACTACAATATATATTAGCGCAAAACACACATCAAAGATAAGGATAGGCAAATATACATATAAGATCATCAAAGGACACAACTTCGGAATAGACAAAGTAGAATACCAGACATCATATGGCAAGTTCGAAATCAAAGTAACGGATCTAGAGCGCACAATAATAGATTGCATAAGGACAAGAAGCATAAAGGGTACAGAACTGATAGAAATCCTAAAAACAAAACAAGTAGAAATAAGTTTCCGAAAACTATTCAACTATCTAGAAAAATATAACATGCCGATATTATATAGTAAAGTAGGACTAATCATAGAATTATGCAAAACAAACCTGAAGCTCAGCGATTCAGACATAGATAAGATACATAAGAAACTATCCAAGAAAATATTCTATTACAAAGAACGCGGAATTAAACTTATCAGACCAAGATATTATTACAACAAAGAATGGAACATGATGATACCAGAACAATTGAATGAGATAGTAAAAACTATGAGACCGGTACAAACGACTGATGCAAGATAAGTTTCACAACTCACTGGACATTCTCTAATAAGGCTTATTAATCAATCGCTAATTCTAATTGAGATGTATAGAAAAAAGAATCCTATAATAGTAGTTCTTAATAATGATACAGCTTATCTGGCCGGAGTAATCGTAGGAGACGGTCACCTAAGCGCGTCTAATAAATCCAGAGCCAGCACATTTAAAGATTATAAAATGCAAATAGATTTGTCTGATAAAGATTATTTGAGAAGAATCTTTAGAATTATACAGGTATTAATCCAAACTAAAATCGCTTTGGTTGAATCGGAGAAAAGAACTGGAAGAAAATCTAGATTATGTATGGTTCTTAGAAACAAGGAATTGTTTTTGTTCTTTAATGAAACTTTAAACATTCCTAAAGGTAAAAAGTGCGACCAGATACAAGTTCCTGAGCTAATAAAAAATTCTGATATACAAATCAAGAAACAATTCTTGGCAGGATACTTTGATACTGATGGAGGTTTTAGAGGCGGAACTTTAGGATTCACAACAGCAAGTAATAATATGCAAACAGATGTATCAAAGCTTTTGGATGAATTAAGAATAAGATATAGTTTGGAGAAATGGTTTAATAAAAAATATTCTAAGACTTATTACGGTATTAGATTGAAGAAAAATGAAATAGATAACTTTTTAAACATTCTACCGTTACGAAATTTAGAAAAGAAGAAACGTATAATACAAAGATTTCAATGCGGGAATACCAAAGTGGCCAAATGGGGCAGTTATTCCATATGATTAATATGAAATAGTCCAAGCTTAGGTCACTTTGTGCTATGATGCACAAGTGTATGTAACCTGTTCGCTTAGTGCGTTCGTGGGTTCGAATCCTACTTCCCGCATTTTTTCTTTTATTCTTTAAACAAGTCCATTATCTTTTAAGAATTTCTCTTTAGCCTGTTCATACTCTTCTGACGTTTTACCGTTAAATGATTCGATTCTTTTAATTCTTCATATTCTTTTCTCAAGGGATTATTCTCTTGAAGTCTTTTTATAAGTTTTAGGTATTGTTGGATTAACTTACTGTCGTGTTTCACTATACGTGCATCACACATTATCGGATATAATCGACAATGCATAAACCCTTCTTCTCCTATAATCGGTCCTTTGCTAAATCCTTTAGTTACTAATATTTCACGAGTTTCTTCAATATCGCTTGTCTCTATTAATATATCAAATTCTTCTTTTCCTCTCATAGGGATAGCAAATGAACCGACAAGAAGTATATTCGCATCAGGAAGAACCGATTTGATGATTTTCTTATATTTTTCAAATGTATCATATACCTCTTCTGATGGAGAAATAATCTTGACTAGTTTATGTTCAGAAGCCATTTGGTTGCTAATGCCGTAGTATATTTAAATATTATTTATTATTAACCAATTTCTGTATATATTCAGTATATATTCCCGCAACATTTATAAAGTAACTTTTAATCCTCATACCATATTTGTTATATTTTTATTTTGGAGGCGTATTAAAATGGATTCAAGCAGACCAATTGATGCATTAAACAATGCGAAAAACAAGAAGGTTATAATAGAGTTGAAGAATGGTCGACAGTATGTCGGGATATTACGGGCTTTAGATATGCATATCAACTGTGTATTAGAAAACGCTGAGGAAAGAGTTGACGGCGAGATCAAGAGAAAAATCGGTATAATGTTCTTAAGGGGCGACATGATTACAGTCGTTATGCCAACAGATTAAGGTGATTATCTATGACTAAAGGTACTGCTTCAAAGGGTAAACAGAGTAGTGGAAAGAACCACATACAATGCAGAAGATGCGGAAAGCGTTCAATGAATGTATCCACGGGCGTATGTAGTAGCTGTAGCTACGGTAAGAGTTCAAAATTAAGATCATACGGATGGAAGAGACCTTCCAAGAGGTAAAAGAAAATGGTTATCATACAGTCTAAATCAAGAAGAAAGCCTAGCGGTGCTAGATACAAATCTAAGATAATCAAGAAGAGACAACACTTGATTGGTAGAATGCCTGCAATGACTAAGGTAGGTAAGCTTAAGATTCAAAAGATTAGAGCAAGAAGCGACATCAAGAAGTTAAGACTACTGAACGTCGAGAAAGTAAATCTCTATGATTCAAAATCTAAGACATATAGCATTGAAACCATTAAGAATGTCGTCGATAGTCCTGCTGATAAAAACTTCATCAGAAGAAACATAATCACTAAGGGCGCAATAATAGCTACAAGCAAGGGCAATGCTAAAGTCACAAGCAGACCTGGACAATATGGTATGATAAATGCTGTATTAATATAATTTTTTTATATTCTATTAAAATATTTGTTTCTAATTAAAAATTCTATATCTTAAATGTGTTGGTAGGTAAAATATCCTAATTTATATCGTTTGGAATCTTTTATTTATGCGTCTATTTTTTGGATTTGGAGTTCCAAAATTTTTTCGCTTCTTTTTCCAGCTTTCCTAATCTATCGTAGTAGTCTGGGAATTCATTTAGGTGTGCTAAAGCAATTTTTCCTGTGATCAGTGGCTCATCATTTGAAACATTAGTATCTGTGTGTATTTTTCCATGTTCTAATTCAACATTCAGCCCTCTTCTGAATTGGTCAACATCAAATTTGCGCCAGTTTATTCCGAGTTTTAAGCCGATTATTTTTGCCTCTTCCATTAGAAATTCTTTTTTAGGTTTCATTTTTATACCTCTCAATTCTCATTTAGTAAAATCGTTTGGATATAATAATAATTGGTAGAGAATTACAACTTGCTTTCGTATTCTTGTTGTAACCTTAAATAAAACAATATTTGCTAATAAAATTTAATTCTATATATACATTGTACTTATAGTTATTATACTTACAGTTCACCACTTAAATCTAGAAAAATATTCATGAAAAAAATAAAGTAACAAAAAAATTAATATCTACTTGAATAATCTCTTCAATCTTCCGAACAATGTCCTCTCTTCAGGGAATATGGGTGGTGGACTATTCTTCTCACTCCTCTGCACTAATACAAACAATACTATTATGATGAATACCAATATACTTAATATTATTACCCATGTCCAGTTGAAGTGACGATTCGAAGTATCTAATAAATTAGCGGCAGTATTATTCTTATTAGCAGTATTGTTCGATGCATTGTTTGCCGTAGAACCTAATACAGTTGTTGTCGCTGCTACTATAGCAGGAGTCTTCTTGGATATTGCAAATAGACTTAATCCTGGACTATCAGCCAGATAATATACATACATATCATCTTCGCTGTTCAATGTAGTATTCAATGGAGTCCAAGCATTAGTATATCTAAGCAATACTATATCACTCTTATTTATATTGTTGCTAGCGAGCCATGTCTTCTCGACACGGATCTTTATCTTTACACCATTCAAACTTGCATCATCTAATGTGCCATGATCGAAGCGGATATATTTGTAGACTTTCTCTGAATAATATGTTGAAGGAGCAGTGGTGGCTGTAACTACGATGCTTACATCACTCACGAATTTATTGGTTGTCAACAATATATCCATTACAGGAATACCGTTGTTGCTCACGCTAAGAATCTTTGTGCCGATAGATATCGATCCAACATTGAATGTCTGTGAAGGATCCACCTTAGGCAAACTAGTATTTACTGCTACCGTAGTATTAGCTGTTGTTGTATTTCCATAAGACAATGTTACATGTAATGATACAGTATTAGATTTACCTGACATATCGACGCATCTGATGTAATAATCATATACCTTCCCAAGAGTAGATAGAGCTACAGAAGCTGTATGCATCGTTATGTTATCATTGAAAGAATAACCCATGCTAGAATATGTCGTGTCGACAGAATCATATTTACATGTCGCATTCTCATCGGTAAGTACAGATAATATTGCTGATGAACTATTAGGTGTAGGAGAATTTCCTGATACTATAGGAGCAACATCATCTGAAACTGTGAAAGATATGCCTGTAGTGTTCTTCAATCCTAATGTATCGGTGGCGGACAAATTCATGACATAAGATCCAGATGCTAGATATAATTGCACATTCATACTGTTGCTGCAATTAGGAATTGCAATATTACTCAATAACACATTAGTACCAGTCAAACTATATATACATGAACCTATGCCGTTACCGTCTATAGCACTAAAACTTATCTGTAACATTGAACCGTTCGTACCATAATAAGTTCCAGCAACAGGACTAGTAACAACTAATGATGGTGCACCAGTCTGAAGAACATAAGAAACATTCTGGCTGACAGTGTTACCTGAAGTTCCATAATCAGAAGCTACAACACTGAAATTATAATTACCTTCGGATGAAGGCAAGTTAAATACACAAGTGTAAAATTCTGGACTGGAACCAGCAGTACAATTAGCTAAACTAGCGACTTGTGCGCCATTGATCAAGAATGTTGCTTGACTGACTTCAGTACCAGTACCATTAATAGTAACATTAGCCAAGACTGTTGAAGCATTCGAATTAATATTTGATGTTGGAGAAACGATATTGATTGCTGGTGGGAGAGCATCTGTTATAGTGTAACCAGTAAATCCTGATGTAGCAGTAAATGATAAATCGTATGTTGTAGTATTAAATGTTGTATCCAGACCTTTAGGTATCCAAGTTATTGATCCTGCTTGTACATTATTGTCGCTGATAATTGCTCCTTGAGAAATAAATGATAAATGATACATATCTACTGTGAATGTATTTACATTCAATTCCGGTAATTGGGCAGTATCGACCGATACTCTAGAACCTTGATACGTCTTTGATGATGTAAATTTGAATTTCGCTATAGTGGATAATTGTGTTAATTTTTGAGCATCTACGGCATTATTATTGAAATTTACATTATTAAATTTCAATTTACCTACGGTAATCCAATTATTACTACCCCATGCGAATCCTTGAGTCACACATGAAACATCACCATTCGCTTCCACAATCAATGTTATATCCATACTATTAAAATTGGTAACTTGCGAGAAATCTGTCGATCCTGTAGCGAATCTATAACAGTTATCTCCTGAAGGAATTGTTAGATTATAGAGAGCGATAGTCAACGTACTAGGTGTTGCAGTAACATTATTGGAATCAACTGCATTAATTATTACTAATCCAATCTTGAATGAATTTGTAGGTATAGATAAGGCAGCAGCAGTAACGTCACACTGACCTGTCCAAGTATTTCCACCAGAATTTACTAGGTTAATCGGATTACTTTGATTTGCGCAAGGTCCTAATTGAGAGAAATCAGCAGTCACAGATGATACTGTTGCATCTGATGTAGTGGTAACTGTAAGATGCACTATATTATTACCCGGATAACTGGAATAAAACGTATCTTGGTCAGGAGAAAAACTCACGCCAGTTATATTAACACTTGCCGTAACGGAAACCATCAACGCGAAGAACACGACCAGATATGCTATAATATACTTTTTCATGTAAACCCACCCGTATATAATTTTTTATATCTACGATATTATTATAAGGAATACTTTTCGTAAAACCATAGTATTAATTAGTATAGATTCTACAAAGTGTGATTTATAAATTTTCTTATAAAACGACGCTATTGCTACGTTAATAATAGCGCGCTCGTATAGAAGTTAATCATCATTGGTTCCCGAGCTATTTGTAATCGATGATTATTTCGATTACTCGCTGGGCGCAGACTTTTAAGATAATGCTCATAATGCCTATATATTATTCGTCAAATATATAAATGAGTATAATTCAAGTAATATATGCGATTTACAAGAATCACGATAATAAGGATCAAGAGACCTAATCAGGATCATATCAATGAAGAACTACAATTCTTAGGCGAATCATTAGGATTATTCAGCGAGCGTGACAAGGACAAGAGCTGTTTTAGAGTATTTATTGTATTGATAAAATCATTGAAGACCGGACAAAGATTGACTAGTGATGAGATAGCAGACAAGACCAACCTTACTAGAGGAACAGTTATACATCACTTGACTAGGCTCATGGAATCTGGAATAGTTGTGAGCCAGAAGAATTATTACATGTTAGCAGTCGATAATATGGAAGAATTAGTCGATCTTGTAAAGAACAATCTTACCAAGACATTCGATAGTTTAAAGCCTATAGCCAGAAATATTGATAAAAAATTAGAGTTATAAAAAAATACTGTAGAAGTCTTATTCTTTCTTGCCTTTCTCTTCTTTTACTACAGCGTCACGAATCACTTCAATCGGAATGACTCCTTCAGCGAATTCTAACTTAGCAATCTCTAAGCAATCATAATGTATCTCTTCAAGCTTCTTAGGAGACAATTTCAACATCATTGGCGCGCCCATTGATATCTGTAGGCTTCTGGCACCGATTATCCTTGCCTTCTCATATTTTGTAAGCTTGTTTGGATCAAGTTTTAATTCAACCATTAATATCACCTTATTTACGAATTACAAATCTAAACATTACGTGTATGTTATACGTAAAATAAAAAAATATCGGAATAAATATGAGACTTATTCCTGTTTTATAAGTTTTCTTATTTCATGGCCTTTATGGACAGCTAAATCAATCATCTTATCAATCTCTTCGATTGACAATGTTCCTACACCGCCCTTCTGGATGCTGCATAATCTACCGTCATCAATAGTTGTTACGGTCAATCTTGCATCAAGTGCCTGTTCCTCTAATTCTGTTGGGTCAACAATTATAGCGTTACCGACTTTTAAAACTGTTACGGCTATCGGAATCCTATTAATAGGAACTTTCTCAGTAGTCTTTTGTTTATAATCTACCTTATCGTTCTCTACAAATGGGAACCGTGCATTCAATATTGCAGCAACAGCAGCAATCGAACCAACATCAATCAAATTACCATCGTCATTCAACGGACTTATATCTACATTTATCGTCCATACTTTTTCGCCTGCTTTGATGCATAATCTCTTATTGTCCAGGGACTTGCTCTCTCTGATTCCTCTGTCTATGACTCTAGCGAGTTCAATTGCAGTTGCATCTGGTGGACCGCCTTCATACTTTGGATTGCTCATAGGCAATAATTCTGCACCGACCATCAATATTCCTTGGTCGGGTGTATCAGGGAATGGCTTTTCTAAAGACATTTTGACACCAGCTATTACTTCAGTCTCGCCGCACTTTACATGAGCGCTACCCTCAGCTGTCCCGATGAATCCTGTGATAATCTCGATATTTCTGAATTCATCTTTTTTCCTGCCATCGTATCTAATTCCTTTGGCCAGTGATTCTCTCAAATGTTTCCTTGCTTCTTGATCAATCATCATTTTAATCCTCTTAATATTTTATTTTTGTTAATTAGTATTTTAGTTCCTTACCTATTTTAGTTTTCCTCGAAACCGTTTTCAACGTTTTCAATGTTCTCGCCATTTTCTTCATCAGCAACTGCAGCGAACTTCTCTCTCAATGCATTACGTTGCACTTCATTGACTTGCATCAATGCAGCCTTTGCCTTATGCAATGCTTTGATCAATGTCTCTTTCGGAATGATTCCATCCATCTGCAATAACGATATCTCACCGGTGCTTGGAACTATTGCTACAGGAATGTCAGCAACATCTTTGTCGTCAAGTCCTTCAACATAATCTGGTAGATGCTCTTCTTCATAGTTTAAGTCAACACAAATCTTGTTTCCAGCATGTCCTACAGCAACTGCAGCCACGATATCTCTCATCGGGATACCGGCATCTGCTAATGCTATTGCTGCAGCATTGATACCACAGCATCTTGAACCTGCATCAGTTTGTGGAAACTCTATATATACATCCACAACTGCATTTGGCGAGTCGCTTAAATCAACAACAGCTGATAATGCCTTCTCAGTAACTGCAGAAATCTCTTTGCTTCTTCTGCTAGGTCCAGGCCTGACTCTATCGCCTGCGCCGCTAAATGGCATCATATTATAATTGCATCTTAAGACTCCTTTCTTTGGATCCTGTTGGAATTTAGGGAACATCTCTCTAGGACCATATACTGCAGCATATGCTACAGTATTACCCATCCTAAAATATGCTGAACCATCAGCCTTCTTGATTACTCCAGCTTTTGCTTCCATAGGTCTCAACTCATCGAAGTCTCTGCCGTCAAGTCTTTTATTGTAATCCATTATAATCACCTTCATTCAATGATATCTTCACGCCAGTTATCTCTTCAAGATGTGTCTTCATCCTATCAGTTAGTCCAGGGATGTGACTTTCAGTCTCTATTTTTCTTATAGCGTCAACTGCAATATTTTCTTTGTCAGGTTCACCATCTATCCATACTAGACCATTCTGGCCGACAATTATCCTGCAACCAGTTGCCTGCTTAATCATTGATACCATAGAACCTTTCTTGCCGATTATTCTTGGTACTTTATGAGTATTAACATGTATTATTCTTCCACCACGAAGTTTTCTCAAACCTTGGTCTCTGCAACTTACATCGACTAAGTTTTGTGAAGTCACATTGGTAACTTTACATACTAGATGTTCATCTAGATCAAAGTGTTTTGACAAATCTTCATTTCTCTCGATGAATTCTGGCGTCTCCTTATTTGACAATACTGCGCTATATGGACTGTTTATATCGACTCTCCATCCAGCCATCAATATATCAAATACTCTGCCTACTACAATATCATTTCTTCGTGGAAGATATTTTCCAGATAATGGTATAATCTTAACGACTTTACCTTCGATATTCACGAGTCCTAATCTTGAACATACTAGATTATGACTATTCCTATACGTTCCAAACCCAGGTATAAAGCCTATATCATCAGCCAATATATCTCCGGGCACTACAACTTGTTTGTCTTTCACTAATAAACCCATATTAATCAACTCCATATATTAAAAATGATTTTTTTATTGACAATAATTTTTATTCTATACGTTTTTATTTTACTCGTAATATTTTCCGTTCTTACTCGCTAGCAATTTTATCTCTGCACCACCATGAGTCTTCTTGTTCAAGTCATCGATAAAATCCATGTATAATCCTGCTGGCACTTCGACAGTACATAAATAACATCCATCATCAAGCCATTTCTCATTGAGTAATCTGCCGTATCTATGGATTGTCTTGTAATATTTTTTTGCGTATTTCTCGCTTATATGCACCTGAACATGTTTATGTTCGAACTTTATTGGCAATATTGGCTGTAATTTTTTTATTATATCATTCACTTGATCGTGCGCCGATTTACTGTCATCGATCCTTATCTTTGCTTCAGCAAATGCATTCTCAATCCTTGTAGTAGGATGTGGAAGATTATTCTGTGGATTGATGCTGTTCCTATGTATCGTCTCAATTATGAGTCTTCTCTTCTCTTCCTGTTTTGCCTCTCGATATTTTGCACTTAACTGCAATTCACCTTTTGATAATATTAATTTTGCAATATCAAGAGTCTCCATCTTCGGGAATGCTGTATCCAAATCCTGCTTAGGACTAAAGACGCCCTTCTGCACATCCTCAAATATCCTTTGAGCGATTAAAACTTCACGTATATCCTCAATTTTTCCTTCCTTGAACAAGATAGCATTGTCTGGATCTATGACTATCTCGAATTTCCTGCCGTTCTTCTTGAACCTCGCAAGATTTATGTGTAATCTTTCCACTTCTGGACTTTTCTTACTGAAATTTTGTGACTTAACCATACACTCACCATCCAAATTTTATTGATTTAACTTATTTTAATTATTATTTATCTTACTTTTATCGTCTTATTTCTTTTTGCTGTCTAATGATGCCAAAACTTTAGTTATCCTATCTTTAGGCATTTTTTCATAAGTCTTCTTCTCAGTAGTTATGTAGACGCAATCAATCCTGTCGCTATCGAATCCGTCAGTGATTATGCGCTTCAATGCACTAAGTGCAAGCTTTAGACCATCATCTATAGTCATTGATTCCTTATATTCCTTAAGAAGGATGTTCTTGACTTCAATTTCGCCTTCGCCTATTGCTGTTGCTTTATATTGGAAATATATTCCTGTAGGATCAGTCTCAAATAACTTGACTGAATCCTCATCAGCACCAGCAATTAATAATGATACACCAAAAGGTCTAAGACCTCCACTCTGTGTACACATTTGTGCCAAATCAGCAATATCCTTGACAATAATTATTATGTCGATTGGACTATCATATACTACCCTATGTTCCTGTGCCTTGACTCGTGCCCTATCAACAAGTATCCTTGCATCAGATAATATTCCTGCTGCAGTTATCGCTATGTGATCATCAACTTGCCATATCTTTTCAAGACTCTCTGCGACAATCAATTTATCGACAAGTCTTTTGTCTGTTACAAGCAATACTCCGTCTTTGCAGATCATACCTATAGCGGTTGAACCCTGCCTGACTGTCTTTTTAGCGTATTCTACCTGTAATAATCTTCCATCTGGGCTGAACATAGTTATTGCTCTATCATATCCCATCATTTGATGTTGTAATGGTTGTACATCAGTCATTTTATCCACCTCGGAAATTAAATTCCCATTAATTAAATCTCTTTAAACTTAAGTTTTAAACTCCGATCTTTTCCGCTGCCTTATTTAACATCCCTGAAACATATATGCAATCAACAGTCACGGTTTTACCATCAATTGCTTTTATCAATCCAAGGCAGACTTTCAATTTATCGACATATTTGTTATTTACTCTAAGTATTCCGGATAGTCTTTCTGCATTGTATTTTGCGCTCATTAGGCCGGCCTTTCCGCCGTCAAATATCCCGAGCATGCTATTACATTGCGATAAAATATTATTGTGTACCTTGCCAAAATCCGCTAAAGCATCCTGTGACAATATCTTATAAACAACATATCTCTGCTGTTCTTTAAGCGTAGGCAATAATACTTTCTGTTTGTTAATCTTAACCTTAGTATCCTTAAAAGTTGATGCAGTTTTTTTATCGTTATTATGTACCATTTTAGTACTTCATAGAAAGTGTAGTATAGCACATATACTAAAACCAACGCTTTCCTTTTGCAACCCGAAGAAAAGGCAAGATATTTATAAATATTGTGATTGATTTATCAGAGTATGGAGGTGTTATTAAATAACGAAGAAATGTATTAATAGATAAGTATATATCAGTAATGTGATAATTTATCAGTAATGTGACGTAATGTGACTATTTTGACAAAAACTTTAAATAGTAACCGAATAATTGTTGTTAATAAGTGTCAATAAGCACTGTTTATGATTATAGGTGAGTTATGATTGAAATAATTACTACTGTGATATTGCTGATTATCATCTTCCTGATACTTTTCTGGCTTAAAAAAACCTTGTTTCTACTAGGATTCTTTTTCAAGCTGTTCCTGTTGTTTATGCTGATAGTCGTTATAGGTTCAATAATATTCAGTTATACTATCGTAAAAGATGCAAACAATTTCAAGAATAATTTTGGCAACAGTACAAGCATGTTTGTAGTAAAACAGACGAGTAACGGAACTGATTCATTCCTTGCCGGTATGACAGTAAATCCTGAGAACAAGACCCTTAAGTATATGAATAAGAGTCAATTGTTATATGTAGAACAATTGTACAAGGACAATAAGCTTACTATTCTAGGAGCGGAATATTACAAAGTATTTATCATAAACCTGAAATCATTCGATAATATCAACCTATATAATATAACGGACCAGAATATCCAATTGAATAAGAGCGAGATGAACGCAGTCATGTTAAGCGATAATGCAAGGGATGAATTAGCAGGCATTATGGCAAATAAGACCGGACAAGATAAAAACGCGACACTCAGTCATCTGATATATAGCAATGAACAGATAAAAGGCTATATACTATCATATTATATCTCAACAGTACTGAGTCCGAGCAATACTGCTATATTCCTATCGCAACTTAAAGATAATAGTATAAAGGTCTATGAAGAGACGGCATTGTTCAAGGCATTAAAACTTATACCACAATCATTACTCAACATGATATTGAAGGATAATAGTAATGGTATTATTAATACGAGTATAAATAATGCTACAACGATTAATGCTACGATATAAATAATTAAATACCGCAACTAGATATATTGTTCAAAAGAAGGTGAATTATGGGATTCATGGATTTTATAAAAAAGAGAAGCGATAGTGGCATGGGTAGCGATGGACTAAATCTTGATGCTAACATGGACTTCGGCAGTCCTGCTCCATCGTCCTTTTCAGCACCGACAAACACGCCTGATATGAGTTTTCATCAGGATCAACTCAGCCCGTCAATGAACATGTCGTCAATGGGCAATACAGCTTTTGGTCAATCATCGATACAGTCATCGCAAGGATCAGACATCGGAAAAGACTTGGAGATGATATCATTGAAGCTTGATGCAATAAAATCGGAACTCGATGCTATGAATCAAAGATTAAAAAGCCTGGAAACAATCGCTGAAAGAGAACAGTCAAAATCAGCAGCAAAAAAATGGTATTAAAACATTCTAACAGGGAGTTTAAATCCAAAAATATTCGCGTTAAAGGATACTATACAATAATCATATTTTTGATACTAATATTTCTTGACAGGCTTACAAAGTTGTGGGCTTCAAACCTCGAAGTAAATAAGGATTATGGATGGTTGGCATTTACATATATCACAAATAACGGTGCAGGCTTTAGCATATTACAAAACATGAACCTGGTATTGATAATAATCTCGATTGTAGTGTTGATAGTGATGATATATTTTTATGAGTACATACCGAAGTTTTCATTCATGCTGATATTATCAGGTATTAGTGGAAACCTCATCGATAGGATATTTTATGGCAGCGTGATAGATTTCATCAATTTCAAGTTCTGGCCGGTATTCAACATAGCGGACTCATTGATATGCATAGGAGTAATATATTGGATAATAAGGATACTAAAAGATGACAAGACGGATAAAAATGGCAAAAATAGATTAAAGAGAAGAGTGAAGAAATGAAAAGAAGTAAGATCACCAAAAAAAAGGTTCCAAAAAACCATCATCCGACAACTCATAACATCAAGAAAATTAAGAAAAGTCTTCACACTAAAAGTATCAAGACCATAAAGAAATCATCCACAATGCACAAAGCAAAAAATATTCCAAAAAGACACATCAAGAAAATATTAATAAAAAATGCTAAAAAAAATATTAACAAAAATAATCCTAACAAAAAAACGGCAAAACACGTAGTAAAGATATCTGCAAAAAAGGTAAAGAATAATGTCGTAAACAACATCTCTAACAACAATATTGATATAAAAACTCCAGAAGTTTTGAGCGAGCCTAAGAGTCCGAAAAGAGTTATAATAGTACATGGATGGGATGGCGACATCAATAAAGGCTGGTTCCCATGGATAAAGAAAGAATTGGAAACTCAAGGATTCAAAGTAATAATGGAGCGGATGCCTAATCCAGGTAGACCACAGATAGATGAATGGATAGGGATGTTAAAGAGTCTGTCAGGAAACATCGATGAAAGAACTTATTTCATCGGTCACAGTATCGGATGCCAGACAATCATGAGGATGCTCGAGAAAATCGAGTCAGAGAAGATCGGCGGCGCAGTATTCCTGGCAGGATGGTTCGACCTTACTGAACATACATATAAAGAAAATCCTAAGATGGAAAAAGAGATGAGAAAGATCGCCGAGCCATGGATAAGTACTCGTTTCGATCTGTATAAAGTCAAATCAAAATTTATTCCTGGAACTGTTACAGCAATATTTTCTGAAGATGATCCCTATGTCGACTTGAAGAATGCTGAAGCATTCAAACAATGGCTCGACGCCAGGATAATAATCGAGAACGGCAAAGGACATTTCGAAGAAGCAAAGATTTCACAGATGCCATTATTGATTGAAGAGATACTACGGATATCCAAAGAATCTGATGAGACTAAATAAAATCAACGGCATCATTCAAACGTTAGGGTTAATTCATTCAGATCATTGCCGAATTTTTCTCCCCAAGAAGATCGTTTCGCCCAAAGTATCTGCTTGAAATCAAAAGGAGTAAATTTTTGATTGAATAATTTGTTATATTTATCAACCATACCAGAAAAATATTTCTCGTATAATAAATATTCGCGTTTGCTTGTTATCCCTCTATCCATATAGATACCTTTTCCAAGATGATTATGCGTATGTGAGCTTTTCTTCTTGTTTTCCGGATTATAACAATAGGATTTTATGTCATAGTCTTCAGCCACCAATGCTTTTAAAGCCCAGCTATCAAGTGTGACGACATTCTTATAGCCACACATATTCATGAATAATGATGCACATTTGTAACTTAATCCTGAAGCGTGTGTAGCTATGTAATCTCTTATATTATACTCTTCAGGTCTTCCGTTATTCAAATCATAGGTTATAGTTTCAAAAATTTCACTTTCAGGCCACCAAACAGCAAGTTCATGTAAATATTTATCTTTACTCAAACCTTTTACAACAGTTGATATATTATCTTTATTGGCTACAATTGATTCTGGTGTAGTCATACTACTCTTGATAAGACGTTCATACATCACCATCTGCTTGATATATTTTTCTTTTGCAGAAAGCATCACATAAACCAGGCCTAAAAACATATTGTCTGACGTCGACGTATCTATGCGTTCCTGTACCTGTAATTTTTTGGCTCGTTCTACATCATCCGGAGTGATTATCAGATTTAAGGTCATAAAAAAAGAACATAACAATCATTAATAAAGTTTATCACTCAAGAATAAAAACCATAAGCTAATCCTACATTCGCTATAATTCAAATCTAGAATTCATCCATATCCTGTAATTTGTCCAAGTGGCCGTTCTTCTTTAACCACATGACCTGATTAGGCTTGTATTTAAAGACTATGTCGCCCTTTTCGTCGCCATCAAATTCCCATGGCTCAATCAACAAGACATCATTATCTCTTACCCAAAGTTTTCTCTTCAATCTTCCTGGTATCCTGCAATTCCTGGTCTTACCATCAAGGCATCTGACTCTGCATCTACTGCCGCCTAGTCTTTGCTCTAATATTCCCAATACTTCTCTTCCTCTAGGTGTCCTGACACGAAAAAACTCTTCCTGACCTTCGACACCCTCGGCACCTTCTGTTACAACGCCTTTATCTTCAAATACCATTATCTCGAAGAATAATATTGACTTTATATAGCTTGTGATTTATTACGATTCATTTTTATTTATTTGATAGTGATGTGATGTTATTATCGAATAAAATTTTTAAACCTATCATCATTTCAACAATTATGAATGATATCAAGAATAATATCAAGGATTATTCCTCGGACAATACCGTAGGATTCTGGAAAAGAACATTGTCATTTTTAATGGATATATTGATAATCAATCTAGTCATAGTCTCTCCATTCAGAGGCATATTCTCAGGATATATCAATAGCGGTTCTTTGAAGCAGAGTTTGAGCCTAGGTGCAATGACCATGCCATCGAATATGTATTGGGCAATATTCTTCATATTCTTGCTCGCATTGTTATATTTCACATTCTTTGATTACTATCTTGGACAGACACCTGGACAGATGTTACTCAAGATCAAGACTATATCGATTAAAGAGAAGGATGGACAAATAAAATTATGGACAGCTGCTTTAAGGAATTGTTATATATTACCATTCTTCCCATTCTATATATTCTGGGTCGTTGAACCATTATATCTTGCATTCTACAAAGAAAGATTATTAGAGAAAATTACATTCACAAAAACAGTCTATGAATCCGATAAACAATCCAATAAAAATATCTATAAAGAATATAAATTGAATAAAGTATAAGATTAAACGAATATAGTTTGAGGTATGTAAAATGAAAGATCCGCAGAATGATAATAAAAAAAAGATATGGACCATGGTCAAGATATTGATTGTACTATTGATATTCAGTTCGCTCATAGCATTATTTTTCACATCGAGCGGTGAATCACTCACTGGCTATAATACTGCAATAATTCCAATCAAGGGCGAAATAACAAGCGAAAGTGGAGGCGGACTATTCAGTGCAGACACTGCAAGCTCTCCAGATATAATCCAAAGTATTGAGAAAGCAAAAAATGATGCAAACATCAAGGCAGTGATATTCGAGATCAATAGTCCAGGCGGCAGCCCTGTAGCGACAGATGAGATTGCACAGGAAATTAAATCTTTAAGAGAAAAGAATATCACGACAGTTGCATGGGTCAGAGAAAGTGGCGCATCAGGCGCATATTGGATAGCGACATCCACAGATCATATAATAGCTAACCGGATGAGTGTAGTCGGATCTATTGGAGTTATTGGTTCTTATCTGGGACTCTATGGTTTGATGAACAGATATAATGTCACATACGAAAGACTCGTATCTGGCGAGTATAAAGATACTGGAACACCATACAGGCCATTGTCATCAGCCGAAGAAAATCTTATGCAAGAAAAACTCGACACATTACACAAATATTTTATCACTGCAGTAGCCGAGAACAGAAACATGAGTTATGATGCAGTCAAGAATTTATCTAATGGAGAAATATACTTAGGTGTTGAAGCCAAAGATAACGGACTCATAGATGAACTAGGCGGGAAAGATGAAGTCATAAACTATCTTAGCAAGAAACTTAACACGACAATAACTACAAAAGAATTTACAAAACAGAAATCATTCATAGAAAGCATCACCAGCATGATGAGTAAAAACAGCTACTACATCGGTCAAGGTATAGCTTCTGGTCTCGTAAAAGATCAAGGACTGAAATTAACGACATGAAAACGATGAGATTATGCAATAATAATCTTAGGAAATTCATATGGGTCTCAAAGAATCGCTAAAAAAATTACAGGAGCAGGAAAGACTTGACAAGAAACTCTCTCTGAAACGAGAAGTAAAAAAAGAATTGACAAAATTGAAGAATGAGAAGATTCTCGAGAAAAAATGTGTGATGTGCAGTAGTACTGCGAAATATTCCATAAAAGGTTCTAGTGATTGGTATTGCAAGGATTGTGCGATAGAATATTTCGGTGATGTAAAACATCTGAAAAAGACAAATATTGATTCAAAGAATAAGAACAGTAATAGTTCTAGATTGCAAGATCTATATTTCATCACAAACAACAATAATAAGTTTTCTGAGATACAAGAGATAATCCCTGGCATCAAGCAGTTGAAACTGGAATTGGACGAGATCCAAGAATTAGATGCAAGAAAGATAATTTCACACAAATTATTGGAGGCAGTAAAAGTTGACAAGAAACAACATAATGGCGCATTTATCGTCGAAGATACATCATTATATCTAGATTGCATGAAAGGATTGCCTGGCCCATTGATCAAATGGTTCCTACAAACGATAGGCAACCCGGGATTGTATAACTTGACTGCGAAATTAAAAGATAATAATGCCGAAGCAAGGACGTTGATAGGATATTATTATCAAGGAAAGATAAAATACTTCCAAGGGATAATCAAAGGAAAAATCGTCAGCCCAAGACCGACGGGTTTCGGTTGGGACGAAATATTCATGCCCGAGGGGTATGATAAAGTGATGGGCGAGATGACTGTTGATGAGAAGAATGAAATCAGCATGCGTGGCCAAGCCGCAAGGAAGTTGAAAGAGTTTCTAGAGAAGAGATAATAAAAATAATCTCTATATATACGGCACTGTCCCGCCATCAGATGTCTTGATTCCATATATTATTACATAAGTCCAGAACAATCTACGCTTCTTCTTCACATGGACGCTAAAACCTGCTTCCTTGAACACTTTTTCAATCTGTTCTGTACTGCTAAGCCATTTGACGTTCGGAATCACCCAGAAATAATCGACATATTCCACCATACATATTTTTCCATTACGTGGAAGTATCCTGTATAATTCTTTCAATACTTTACTCACATTTTGGATATATCCTAACATCCCGACGCTGAATACTGCATCGACATTCCTCACGCTCGGATGCACCCTGTTCACTTGATGTTCATCATGTATTACTTCGATGTTCTTATATCCACGCTTCGATATACGTTTCAATAATATCTCGACATTGGTATGACTCAGATCTGTAGCATATACTTTTCCTTTAGGACCTACGATATCTGCTAGATGCAGCGTCAATGCTCCGACACCAGAACCATAGTCCAGCACGGTCTTGTCCAACAAATCATCCTGGAAATAATTCAATAATTCCTTCTTGAAATCGTTAGGAAAACTCATACTCTCGAATAATACTGAAAGATGTGCAAAAGAATCATTAATCCTCTTGATATATTCAGGATCATAATATGATTCTAGCAATAAGAATATTGGTATCCCGAAAAATATGAAACTGAGGCCGAGATTGAATTTACTGTATGCATCCGGAGTCACTACTAGCCAAGCGATTACCGTAGCTGCATATATTACGGATATGACAATAGGTCCAACTTTGCCGAACCATACCTTGAATGGTCTTGGATGATTAGGCTTTCTATAACGCAATATCGGAATAGATATCAATATCGATATATACATCATCAATGCTATAGGCACTAATAATTCCAATAAGTATTCATATCTGCCAAATCCGAATATTATGACTATGATTGATACTATAGCCTGGAATATTATTGCCTTGTATGGTGTCTGATATTTCGGATGGACATCGGCTAATTGTTCTATGAATAATTTATCTCTGGCTAATCCTAATAATAATCTTGGACCACCGACTAATCCTCCAGCTGCTGAACCGATCAATGCTAATGCAATGCCAATATTTACAATCATCGCCGCTGATGAACTGAATAATATAGTTGTTAAGTCTGATACGGGTGTTGCGGAATTAGCCAATATATGCCATGGTATTACTCCAAGCATCATGAATGCCAACAGGAATCCTAGTATAACAACAAATATCGAACCTGCCATCAATGCTCTTGGAATGATTTTTTCGGCGTTCTTAGTCTCTTCAGCCAAGAATGTAGCATTTTCCCATCCAAAAAATGTTTCTATTATAAAGAATAACGCCACAAGCAATCCTACAGCAGGCATAGTGAAGAACGGCATATAATTAGAATAATTAATGTGCTTGAATCCTATTCCGATGATAATGATCAATACTGCTATTATTATGAATGCAAAAAATCCTAATACTGCACTTGTACCTTCGGATCCTAGGTAAGCGAAAGCATTCAGCACAATGATTATCGCCATTGCCATCAATATCTTGACTATCGTACCATATTCTTTTGGTATAAGATAATCTAGTGCAGCAACTATAAGCAGAGAATTCATTATATTGATGACAATCCATGATGTCCAGCCGATTAAGAACGAGCCTAGACCTTTACCATATGCCTGTTTAGCGAATTCATATGTTCCTCCAGCGCTTGGAAACATCGAAGTCAATTCGCCAAAACATGCTCCGACGTAGATTGTCATTAATCCTAAGAAAAACCATACTAATAATGAAGCATTGCCTGCTTTATTTGCTGCTAATGCCGTACCGAAGAACATACCGGTACCTATCATAGCTGTCACAGTTATATAGAATATACTCCAAAATCCCAAACTCTTTTTTAATTCAACCATACCGTATATAAAATATTCTTAATGCTATCCTTGTAATATGCTTAACGACTTATTATACTGCTTAATGCCGTATTATGCAAAATGATATTTTATGTAAATATATAAAAATATCTATATTAGGTATTTATAACTTTATCGCTAAATATTATACAATATAAAAACAATACATACACAACACAAGTAAATAGTAGTGTTTCTATAGTAGTAATAAACCTTTTAATATAGGGAGTTCATAAATACACTATGGTTAAGAAAGTTAAGAAGAGTATTGGAAAAAGTCCTGTCAAAATAGAAGCTAAGATAGTATCTAAGAAAACAGAAAAACATTCTAAACCAAATATCTCAATCGTAGATGGATATAAGAAAGGATTACTGGAAATCGATAAACAACAGGACAAATATGATAGGTTGTTTGAGCAGAAACTTGCTGAGCAATATAGAGAATTCAGAAATCTTAAAGAGCATCGCATGCAATCCAAGAGGTTCTTAAGGATAATCATAGTCTTAATAACCATCGTGTTAATAGCATTACTAATACTATCGTACGGATAAGTGCCAAAAACTGCGAACTTTTGTCCGCAGCGTGCAGTTCTTAATCATGATTAAAAATTGTTTAGACCCATCTCCGTACTAAAGCACGGAAGCTTTGTCAAGAACAATTTTTGGCATATAAATCCTAAGTGCGAAATTTCTAGAATAGTATTGTCCTGAATACTAATGCGCACACCAATCCTAATAATATTCCAGCGACTACCTGGGTGAAGCTGTGTCCATATACTACCTCGATGGGCTTCTCGTTGAATTCTTTCAACAATTCATTAAGCTTATCGCCTTGTACGCCGATATTTCTTCTGACACGTATAGCATCACTGATTATTATTAATGAGAATACTCCAGAAATAAAGAATAAGTCACTTAATCCTGTTTTGAATAGAACACCAAATGTCAACGCAGACACTATCGTGCTATGACCACTTGGCATACCGCCGTTTTGGAATCCATCTTTAAGACGAAATCTGACACGATGTTTCCAAGCATGTAGTGATGCCTTGATAAGTATCGACGATGCCCATGCAAGTACAAAAGTCATGAAATAATAGTTCAATAAAAAATCATGCACAAAATCCATAAACTCACCACATTAAAAGTATGTAAACGTTATAATATAATTTATCACATAATAGATGTTAAGTTATTTAAAAATCTATTCAAATATTTAAAACCATATTGATTTAAAACGGGATTCAAAATCTATGCTTCCTAAAACATATTCCTAAAACTTTATAAAAGCTGTCCGGTTACACCATCCTATGACTTCGTTTGTTTTTGTGCCGGCGAAATATACTAAGAAGATAATACTTCCAGAGAATATAATAAATAAGCTTCCGAACAGATTGATGCTGTTCAGTTCAGTACAATTCCTAGATCAATTATCAGATATAGAAAAACAATTGGAAGCTAGGAGCAAGACCATAATCATGGTCAAATCCAAGAATTTCTTGTATGATGGAATGATATCAGAAAGGGGGCAACTGTTCGGATGCAATGCTGAGATGTTCGATTCCAAGAATACTATAGCTCGTGATGAGGATTTCGATGCATTCCTATATATAGGAGATGGAATATTTCATCCACAAGCATTACTCGTGAAGAATCGCAAAGATATATATTGTTTTGATCCAAAAATAAATAAGTTAAGCATCCTGAAAAAAGAGATGCATGATGATATAGAAAAGCACACCAAAGGCAGGGTACTAAAATTCTTGACGAGCAAGAATATCGGAATAATCGTAACGACTAAACGTGGACAGAACAATAGCACAAGAGCGGAGTTATTGCGAGATAAGATATTGAAGAGATGGCCTGACAAGAAGGTATTCATGCTGCTCTGCAACGAGTTAAACTTTTCTGAGCTAGAGAACTTCAATTTTGTGGACATCTATATCAATACAGCATGCTCCAGGATAGGTCATGATGATACAATCAGAAGCCCTAAACCAATCATTAATATGGAAGATGTTGAAGGACTGTTGAGATGATAAAATTTGATTAAATTATTCGTATTAAGTTTGGTATTATCATTGTTACCGCTAGTCAGCTTTCTTGTAATATATTCCTTCTCATACAAATATAATCGTTTGCGTTTGCTTAAAGATAATTATGCTATAGCATATCTTGACTGGATATTTGTGCCGTTCAATTTCCTAATACCTTTAAACGTAGTTTTTTCTTGGACAAGATTTATACCCGCAATAATACTAACAATTATAGGAAGTATAATTCTAAATTTTAAATGGAAAAAAATGAAACAGATACCTTCAGAAACAAAATACTTGATTAATAAAAATGGTTTTAGTCCTGAAGGATATACACACCTAATATTCATGTCGCTACAAGCAGCAATAATATTCACAGTAATAATTTCCAAAGCAATTTCATCATACTATATAATACTGTTAGCGTTATTACTTATATACTTGATAGCGTATTTGATTATAATAATGTTAGTAAGGAAGGTAAGAGTCAGAAGTAAAGTCGAAGGGCCTTTGTTGTTTTTAGGAATATTTCTTCTAATCATAAGGATAATCATATTGTACACACTCCATTATTAGATTACTATTAAAAAAAGGTATTCTAGAATATAAATTATTTTAAAGGAACATTTTAAGATTGATTTCCATTTATTTCTATAAATTTAAATGGAAAAGAAACAAGTCCTGCATAATCCTCTCCTGCTTCTTTTATAGATTCATCATTCTTTTCATAATACCAATTAACTCTTGGTAGATTTGTTGAATCATATTTGTGCGCGCCATTTAAGATAGTTTCAAGTAGTATCTTTATATTGTATGCACTACTAATATTAAATTTTTTTAGCATTACATTGACTACATCAATTTTGCCATCTAATGCTAACGTTTCCGCTTTTTCCACAAGTGGATTATAGAAGTTAACAGCATTACCATTCACGAGTTTGGAATTTCCCTGAATGTATAATATTTTATCCTTAAGAGCAACAAATGGTGTTTTTAACGTACCTTTTTTTAAAATGTCCGAATCGTTGAATTCGGGCCATAGTTTAGACGTTATATCATTATTCATTATTTCACTATCGAAGACATGTGATTACATAGTTGAAGATATATGATCACAGAGAAGATATATGATTACATATTTATAAATGTTTCGATTATTTGGTATTTAGTAACTATTAGTTAGTAGTTATATGTGTATTTAGTAAGCGCAGATAGTTTTAGGACAAAGAGCGTCTGTTCGCTCAATCGACGTTCTAATCATATTATTGACGTCTCCGTATGAGACAACCCTCTGTCAATGTCGTGTAGTAAATAGAACTTCGCTCACCTTATGATGCTCAATATCCAAATATTTATCGCGTTTACTAATTTTATTATAGAACCGTATTCTCAAGCTAGTATTTTGTTGTAATCTCTTTACAGTACTTTCTATTCTAAATAAGAAGATTCATATTCCAAAAGATTTATTAATAGTATGTCACTCATTCTGATTAGTATAAGATTATTATCATAAGGGTGTAATATATGGTCAAGAAAAGTTCTAGTAAGAAGATAAAGACGAAAATTGAAAGTAAAGTAGATGCAAAAAAGCAAGTTAAAGATAAGAATACAAATATTAAGACTAAAAAAGTCAGTTTGAAACAAGGAGATAACAAGGACACTCCTGCTGAAGTAAAAGTTGATCTAAAGAATCTTAAGTATACTACTACTAAAGATATTCCAGTATCAAAATTGACTGTGGATCAAGTCATCGGTCAGGAAGATGCTGTAAATGTAATCAAGAAAGCAGCACAACAGAGAAGACATGTCCTATTGATTGGTGAACCTGGAACAGGTAAAAGTATGCTTGGAATGGCATTAGCTGAACTTCTGCCAAAAGAGAAACTTGTAGATGTATTATCATTACCTAATCCTAACGATGAAAATCAGCCACTTATTAGAACTATCGCTGGCGGAAAGGGCCGAGAAGTTACTGCCAGAGCAAAATTAGAGAGTGGCGGCGCATTAAAGACCCAGAATATAATAGTATTGATATTAGCGGTCCTCGCAATGGTCGTACCGTGGTGGATAAGAAATTATTATAAATCAGATATAATGTTCGCAGCATTCTTCCTAGGCGGAATGATGTTCCTAGTAGGATTTGTATTATTCATGAATGTCGGTAAGAAGATGATAGGCAATGGAGCAGAAGGCATACCTAAAGTCATTGTCGACAATTTTGATAAACAGCATGTAGCATTCTATGATGCGACTGGCGCACATGCAGGAGCATTGCTTGGTGATGTATTGCATGATCCATTCCAATCTGGTGGGCTAGGAACACCAGCAAATGAGAGAGTCATCGCTGGAATGATACATAAGGCACATATGGGAGTATTATTTATTGATGAAATATCAACGCTTGAACCTGCGACGCAGCAGGATTTATTGACTGCATTACAGGAAGGCAAGTATCCTATAACAGGACAATCTGAAAGAAGTGCAGGTGCAATGGTTCGAACTGAACCAGTACCATGTCAATTCATATTAGTCGCAGCAGGAAATGTTGAAACAGTACAACACATGCATCCAGCATTAAGAAGCAGGATAAGAGGTTATGGTTATGAAGTATTCATGAGCGAGACTATGCCTGATACTTTAGAGAATAGGAATAAGATAGCAGTATTTGTCTCTCAAGAAGTCAATAAGGATAAGAAAATCCCACACTTCACTAAAGATGCAGTAGAATATATAATTGAAGAAGGCAGAAGAAGAGCTAATAGGAAGGGACATTTATCTATAATGTTCAGGGACCTTGGTGGTTTGATTAGGGCAGCCGGTGATGTCGCTGTTGAAGAAAAGGCAGAGTTTGTGACGAAAGCGCACATAATCACCGCTAAAAAGATTGCAAGATCATTAGAACAGCAGATGTCAGATAAATTCATAGAGAGAAAGAAGGAATATGAAGTCATTGTTGTTAGCGGCAAGAAAGTCGGACGCGTGAATGGATTAGCAGTAATCGGATCGGGCGTAAACTATTCTGGAATAGTATTGCCAATAGAAGCTGAAGTTACTCCTGGTGGAAAAGAGAATCAGATAATAGCTACAGGAAAACTTGGAGAGATAGCCAAGGAAGCTATAACAAATGTCTCTGCAATTATCAAGAAATATTTCGGTGAAGACATCAAAGAACACAAAGATGTATATGTACAATTCTTGCAGACATATGAAGGTGTCGAAGGAGATAGTGCAAGCATCGCTGTAGCCACGACTATAATATCTGCATTGAAGAAGATACCGATAAAACAAGATTATGCGATGACAGGATCATTGTCTGTACGTGGAGAAGTTCTACCAATAGGCGGAGTCAGTGCAAAGATTGAAGCAGCAATAGCTGCAGGAATCAAGAACATCATCGTACCAAAGACCAACATCCAAGATATAGTCGTTGATAAAGATAAATTATCAAAAGTCAAAATCATACCAGTAGAAACTATAACAGAAGTGCTGAAAGAAGTCCTCGATTGGAAAGGTAAAGAGGATATATTGAAAAAGATTGAGCAGAGAAATGAATAAAAGGAGTGAGTAAATGAGTAAGCAGAAAAAGAATTCACAAAAGAATGTGCAGTATTTTAGGGATATAATAAAGACTGTAGATGATGTTGATAAGGAAGTTTCTGAAGGGCTTAGAATATTAGATGGCGTCAATAGAAAAATAGTCTCAATATTTGGCTCTCATACAACGACTAATAATGATAAATATTATAAGAATTGTGAGGATGCAGCATATAGATTAGGACAATTGAAATATGCCTTATTGACTGGTGGCGGTCCAGGAATAATGCAGGCAGCCAATACTGGAGCTATGAGGGCTAAGACTGTATCCATAGGATTCAAGGCCGGATTACTGAAAAAGGAGCAATCCGTTACTAATGATATATTTACTCATCAGATGTCGTTCAAATTCTTGTTTGCTAGAAGATTCAGTCTGGCGGTCAAAAGTAATGCTTTAGTATTTTATCCAGGAGGATATGGTACACTGAACGAATTATTTGAATATATCACATTGATACAGACGCATATGGTGGATCCTGTACCAGTAATCTGCGTCAATAAGAAATATTGGAGTGGATTATTCAAATGGTTGAAAGCAGAGACGTTAAAACATGGATATATAGAAGCAAGACACCTGAAAGGAATATATTTTGCTGAGACGCCTGCCGAGATAGTGAAGATAATTGAGAAGAAAGGATAGTAGAATAGAATAAATTGACTCCTGTTAATTCGTAATAATATCCTTATAAAAATGAAACAATCTTATTTTTCTATTATTACATTTTATAAGAATATTCTTATTAAATTCTGAATGCCTTACATTATTTAATGGAATATTTCTCGCATTAATGATGCGGATAGAACCAAGACCTAGATTAAGGACATTGTTTGCCAAGTGCAAATATTTGTCATCTGGAGAATAAACATTTATTATTCTTGTATGCGTTGGCAGTAATAATTTTTTATTTCGATGAGGAGTCGCAACAAAGATAATCTTTCTGATCCTATCTTTCTTCAGACAAAAACCCACTGATTTCGCAGCAACAATTCCACCGAGACTCTTCGAAAAGATTGTAATTTCATCACATCTTTCTGCTAACCTATCAATAAATTCCGCTAGCGTCTTAGATGCATTAAGTATAGAAGATGATGATATACGTCCATTCCACTTAAAGATTTTGGTCTCGATATTATTTTCAAGTAAATAGTTCTGCAGAACTTTGCACCAATCTGAATTCTTTATATCGACACCATAATAATCATAGAATCTTTTTTGTAGCGACTTAAGGAAGGGAAAAGTTTTTGTTTTAGAACCCTCAATCAATATGACTAATTTCTTCATAGTTATATTGGAAAACACTGGCAAATATAAAGATTATGTCAGATTAGTCACGTAATATCAGACAATTATTAAGCATTTATATCATCAGAATTCTAGCGTATCTCCGACTGCTGGTACAAATACTTTGCATGGTAGATTTGCTTTTGCCCATTCTGCTACCATCATGCTGTTCTCTGGATCTCCATGCTGTAATATTAGATTCTTTGGATTTATCTTGCTGATGAGCTCTCTTATCTGTGGATCGTCAGCGTGCCCTGAGAAATCAAATTTCTGCACTTGACATTTTACTACAGTCTTCCAACCGTGAAGATAGATATATCCTTCATCTAACAATAATTGTCCATTAGTTCTCTTACATTGGAAGCCAGTCATGAATATTGCATTGTTTGGATTGCCCCACATATTGTCAACATAGGATAATATCGGACCACCTTGAAGCATTCCACTTGTGGTTATGAATATTGCATGATTACCCACTATACTTTCACGCTTCTTTTCTTTCTTGACTAATTCTATTCGCCTATTGAACATATCGTTTAATGATTGTCTATTGTTAAGATATGATTGATCATCCTTAAGAACGATTTTAGTTACATCAATACATAGTCCATCAAAATATATCGGTACATCCCACTTACGCTTAGCGAGCATCAATAATATATCCTGCGCCCTGCCTAATGCAAATACCGGTATCACGACTGAACCTTTTTCTATGACTTGCGAAATCTTATTTAGAAATGCTATTTCAACTTCTTCATGCGCTTGCATAGTCTTCCCACCATAAGTAGTCTCTGAAATAAGTACATCAATATCCTTTAAATCACCGTCAGCAATAAGTTTATCCAATTCTGTTCCTGCACCTTTCATCAATTCAGTGCTCTTCAACTTAAAATCTCCTGTGTATAATATCTTTTTGCCTTCAGCCTTAATCAATATCATTGCACTTCCAGGGATATGTCCAGCATTGAGGAACTTGAATTCTATATTCTTAAGAGTATAAGGTTTATTGAATTGAACAACTGTTGTTGCTTTCAAGACTTTTCTTAAATCAGGTTTATCATACGCTGGATGTAGATGTTTTATACGTGCAATCTTATAAGAATCCTTTAAGAGTATCGTTGTCAAATCTCTAGTCTGTTCAGTCGTATATAATGGACATACGAGATTATAATGTTCAAACAATGGCAATGCGCCACTATGATCCAGATGTGCATGACTCAAGAATAATGCATCGACTTTCGGCAAGTCAAAGACCTGGAATGGCGCTTCGAAGCCGTGCTCCTTGAATTTCAATCCTGCATCCATAAGATATCTATGGTCTTGCGTAGCTAACTCAATACAACTCTTCCCAACCTCTTGTGCTCCACCATGAAAAACTAATTTCATAAACAATCAATAGAATCCACTATTATCACTATATAAATGTTGTGGAGATTGTTTGTAGATTATAAATAAAAAAAGAAGAATAATATGTAATATAATTAAAAAAAAAATTATAACTGTACCTTTGCCTTGCCTGAATCAGAATACAAACTTTACCAATAATATTATTAGTATCAATAGTATTATGATCACTGCTGCAACCAATACGACGATGAATGCTGTGCTGTCTGTGAATGATGCACTACCATATACTGGTGTTGCTCCACTTGTTGGCACAACCTGAGGTATTGTTGGTGTTGGAGTAGTTGGAGTTGTCGTTGGAGTAGTTGGTGTCGTTGGAGTAGTAGTTGTTGACGACTGCTGACATGGGTCAACTGTCAATGTCAATACCTGATTATCGCTCTCTGATGTTGAAGCATAGAATGATGTCAATAATATATTGTACGTTCCTGGTGCAGTCGTGTTGTCAACACTGAATGTGTATGTCTTCTTGATACTTTCATCTGTATCTAAGGACATGCCATAGAATCTTTGTGATAGACCTAACTCATTGTTCTCAATAAGCAAGTGTACCTGGTCTTCATTATTTCTACCAGTATTCTGTAATTCAGCATTTATAGTCACTTGACCAGCACAAACAATCTTTTGTGGTGATAAAGAGAAACTCTTTATCGTTATTTCATGTGTTGGTTTTCTCACTTCAAAACTGAAACTGAATGTATCCCTATGAGTCGCACCGTTATCATCAGTACCAGTCACTGTTATATCGACGTAAAATGTGTCGCCATCGCTTGCGTCAGTTGGTATATCAGTGGTGAATGTTACACTGTCTTTCTCGCCCTGTCTTAAATCATTCAAGGAATCTGTCTCACTCAAATCCATATCTCCTGAACTTTGAGCGTCTACTTCTATATTATTTATAAAAAAATCATTTGAGCTGCTAGAGCCAGAATTCAAGAAATTATTTTTTGCAGTAACTGTGATTGAAACTGGTGTGCCCGGCTTTATATCTTTATTATATTGCTGTCCTCTACTTACTGATCTTGAATCACCATCACTGTTCAATACGATGGCAACTTTAGTTATTTCAAGCTTGTTTTCTGCTTGTGCAAATACTTTTGCTGTCTTAGTCAATCCCGAAACACTTGTTGCAGTAGCAGTAATTCCATCAGTCAATTTTGACGTATATACTTGACTTATTGCGGATGATTGTGATAATGAGACGTAAAGCGTTACAGCTACATCTGCACTTGAATTAACAGGTACTGATATAGTAGAAGGTACTATACGAACATCATATACTGAAGGCAGATTAGATGTCAAATCCAATGTCAGCGCCTGATCACCAGTATTTATGATATGCAATGTCTGCGTATCATCTAAGCCACGAACAAAATTTGCGCCACCAAATGTCAGATCATTCATACTGAATGATGCAGCAGCGAATACGCTGGATGCCAATACTACAAACATTAAAACATATAATGAACTTAATACATTTTTCATTTTACGACCCCCAATTACTAATAAAAATAATCATTGAATTACTATATTATTGAATTCATACAATGCTGAATTCTTGTGTTGCTACTACGTAGTAAAGTATTATTTATAAAGGTTTCGGAAACCCCGGGTTTCGGAACTCAAAAACATGAATTGATAACTACTTTCTCGTCGTTCCTTTATTGAAATCAAACATGCTGCCTAAATCAATATTATTCTCCTCGTATGCCTCTTTCGGCTTGACATCCTTAGGTTTCTCTTTTATCTCTCTAGTGTGTTCTTCAAGCTTGCCATCTTCTTCCATCATATCAATAAGTTTTTGAGCATCCAATTTAGGATTTTCGACAGCTGCATCAGAAACAACCTTAGGTTCGTCTTTGACATCTGGTACTTGGATATCTGGTAAAATCTCATTGACGGTCGGTGTTTCGATCGATTTTGTATCAATTGCAGATGCATCAGAAGCATCTAATATCTTAGACACTACAGGTGAATCAATCTCCTTTTTTAAGACTTCTATTTCTTCTGTGGCTGGAATAATCTCAATATCTTTATGCAGGACAGAACCTGGAACAACATCATCCACAGGAACCATTTCATCAGCAAACGTGGATTCTTTACGACTAACTTCTTGGCGACTGATCTGCGCCTTTATCGCTTCTATCGCAGAATTATGCGTATCGTGTTCGACAGCTTGATTCAAAGTCTTGCCACCAAAATTTACGTCAGTATATTCCTTAGCTGGTTTAGAGTCAGTTTTAGTATAGTCCTTAGACGTGTACAATGATTCCATCTTAATACGTGGTTCTCCAGAATCAGATTTAATACCTGGTTTTTCAGTCTTAACTTCCTGCTTGACTTCAGACTGGATTGTTTGCCTTGGAGTACCAAGATTTTTTGTAGTCCTTAAATATTCACTTGCTCTCGCATGTTCAACTTCATAATCTTTCTGCACATGTTCTTCGACACCAATCATATCTTCAGCCATCATCCTTGCCTGACTATCACTCTTAGCAATACCAGACGACCTTAAAGTAGTAGCCAACGTCGCAATTCTTTGTTCTCTAGATTCCATAATAATTCACCATCACAATCATAATTACAAATCACTCACACTATATAGATAACTGGTCGTAGAAGTATTTAAAGTTTATTGTTTTCACTTGGGAGAAAAGAAAAAAGAATCTTAGTCAGATAAATAAATTATCATTCCGCAAAATAAAATCCTTCAAAAAGAAAAGAAATTATAATTCTACATACCCGTCGTTTTCTTCATCGACGTTTTTATGCTTCTTTGAAGCTCCTTTAATATTGCCGTTTTCATCCACGTCATACTCGTCCTTTGCTTCAATCTTATTTTTGGACTTAAATCCGGAATTCTCTTTTGCACCAAATATATCTTTAGTCTTGCTTCCGTGAGTAAATACATTTTCAGAACCATCTTCATTATGACGCCCAGAACTTGGAGGATGATCATGCCACAAGAACAAAATTATCAATACCAATATCCAATACGCTGCCAACGGGATTAAAAACATCCTAAAGAATGGCATCAATATCAACTGTAATAATATGAATATGGTTGAGGCATAAATGCATAATTTTAAAAATTTGAGTATAGTCGCTTCAACATGGAATAATCCGGCAAATATCAGTACAAGCAAGAGCGTTATCAATATTATTATACCGAAGTATATTAGCGAGAATATTATCGCCCAGAAAAATAATGCTGGTAGCATGAAAAATACTCCTAAACTAATCAAATTCCTTACACGTGCACTAGTGGCGACATCAACTCCATGAGTCAAAGAAATTTCACGCTGCTGACCAAAAATGAAATAATGCTTATACGTGACAGCATCTGGAGTTATGAGCACCATCTCATCAGTCATATTCTTATCCGTATTATCAAATCTTATCACTGGATCAGACAATATATTGAATGAATCCTTGAGTTTAAAATCTGAATTAACAGTCAGATTATCAAAATGCTTCACACCTCTGGAAATATAGTCGCCAGTATAATATAAGCTAGGCAAGAACAATATGAACATCACAAGTACAGAAAATACTATGATAAAAAAGTAATACTTCAATATATGCCAGAATTTAGCTTGCACAAGCTCCTGATAATTATAAGGGTTCAACGCTTTGAAGATGGTATAAAATTTTGACTTCAAATCCATAAAGAAAAACCCGGCTTAAGAGATATATAAATGTTATTATTTGATGTTAGATTAAAAGATTTTAAAAATATTTATATAATAGTTGCTATTTCGGAGTGGTATGAAATTATTTTTGCTGACTCAAGAAATAGATTTTCCTGTAAAAGAATTCGATAACTATGATCGACATAAGTATCCTCAACAATATCTCAGAACAATTATTGAGGAGCGTATCCCTGATTCAAGAGTCATTATTACAGATTCTAAAGATATAAGAGACAGATTAGAGGAAATTGCAAAAAAACTTAACGAATACGTTCCTAATGCTGATAAAAAACTTCAAGAGTATATGAATAATTACAAGTATGCATTAAACGTTGCTGAAGAATTAGATTTGATGAATTCTTTCAACGTACTTTCAGACGATAAAGACAAACAAGAACAATACCATAAGCAAAGACAAAAACACATGGATGCTATGAGGAAAATATCTCCTGAATACGGTATCCGTTTAGCAGGAGATTGTTTTACATACAATCAACCAAGACCAATATCTTCATTTACTGAGATAAAAATTCCTACTGATGTTGCTGGAATAATCGTTCCTATAGGTCACGCAGACCACAATGATTTATGGCACATCATCCATGGTGTTACTGGTTTGTTTAGTGAACAACTAAAGGAAATAAAAGCAAAACACGATATAAATATCAAGCCAGGAGATAATTCAAATAATTATCGTGTGCAAGAAAGAAATCAAGCTGTTGAAGATTTTTTCTACACAAGATTTAAAATTCCTGTTTTTGAATCTTACAAATACGCTCCGGCAGACAGATTTGACAATACGCCAGTAGGACAAAACATGTTATGGAAAGAAACAGAATATAATTTTGGACGAGAAGATTTCATTAAATTCGCACTCAACAAGTGGATTGATACATATTTCCCGAAGCACGCATAATTCTTAATTACATTACGATCCTGATTTAATTCATACATAATCTACTTCATGCTCTTCTGTATATACATGTACGCCTGATTAGGATTATCAAGATAGCGCATCTTGACCTTTTTGCCGTCTTTCAACGTCAAGACAATCGATCCAGTCTTTAGCAATCTATCCAAGATATTGACGCCATAGGCTGTACTGTGGATATCAGAATAATTCACATCACGAACATTACCATCATTTATGACAATCTTATGCTCATGAAATTCATAGACATAATTGCCGTACTTGACATAGCATACTATTAATTCCATCACTATCAATAATATTATGCCTATGATAAACAACCAATTCCAATACATTGGTATGTCTGTAGCTAGTAGATAATAATTGACATAAATGCCTAAATACAACAATATCCCTAATCCGATGAGTATCAACACTTTATCAACCAAGAATCTTTCAGGCCTAGGCCGGACGCGATACTTAGGAACATCAAGATATTTCACTTCACACCTCTCTAAAGACACACTAATAATGGATGTTTATATAGTTGACGGTAAATGATCAGAATATGAATATTAAGAAATAAATATAAATGGGCCCGGCGCGAGTCGAACGCGCTACCTTCGCTGAGTGAGAGCGACATCATACCGGTAGACCACGAGCCCAAAAAGTTACGATTATAGGAAATCTACATCTACTTCCATCTGATCCCATGTCGGATATTGTTCGACAATCGCAGGAATCAATCCTTTCGTATGTAGATGTTTTGCTAATTTTTTTACTATACCAATGTTTGTTATTATCCTGAGCTTTTGCTCATCGACCATTAACATGTTTTGTGGAATATGAAATTCTTTGATTAAAGCCAATCTGGCAGTTGACAATTCCTTCAATAATTTTTCTTTTTCTAAAGGCAAGATATTCTTTAGGATCGTCTTGTATCCGAATGATGGTTTCAAATTATGTGAATATATTACTCCACGGACAAATGTCCCGTCCTCAGTAACTATGTCAAAAACATTTTTTGTATTGCCCGCACGTAATTTCAATCTTTCACGCAATTGCACACCATCTTTCAATTTACAGGTACAATAATGAACATTTAATCTAGGATACTTTTCGCTGCAATATTTCAATAGGTTAAGCGCTAATTCATCTGAACCCAGAACGCCGTAAGAAGTCTTATCCTTTGTGACAAACTTTCTATCAACCAATTCACAACTATTAGTATCGCTTATCTCCAATTCATTAAGGTTTAAGAAATCAATCTTGCTAGCAAAGTAATCAATAAGCTTTTTTGTCTGAATATCAAACCCTGGTATGCATGGTATCTCTATTCCTAAATCATATGAATATTTGCGCTTTCCCTTATCAAACAATAATTCAATATTCTTCCACTTCTTATCCGTCGTGAAATCTGGATGCAGTCTTAATTCATCGAGTCCTGCATCATCAAGCATCTTAAGATTCTTATCATTCAATGTCTCCATAATCGCGTATAAGTGTATATGAAAATTTTTTCCGAATTCTTTTTTCAAAAGCTTGATATATCTGCAAGTCCTCTCAACCCTTGAAAGCGGATCTCCGCCAGTTATACCTGCGCCAAGAGATTTGCATGCTTTCGCTTCCTCAATCAATGCATTCATTTCATTCTCATCTTTCAACTCGCGTTCGTTTGCAAATATTATATCATGATTCTTCTTCTGTTCCGATAACGGGCAATAGAAGCAATTCCTAGGACAGACGCCAGTCACGAATACGACGAGTTTTCTACCAAGGACGCACTGCTTGCATCCGTCGGAAAGTTCGTTATTCTTCCATGAATAATATTTGGTCTTTTCCATTTTCAGTTCACATAGATAATGTTTCACATAAATACTTTTTGATAATTGGCATATATCATATTGCTGACTTCAACGGGCGTCAACTTTTTTATCTCAGCAATCTTCTTTACAGTCTGTAAGACATTGTCCGGCCTATTAACTTCGCCAGGAGTCGGACTCAACAATGGCGCGTCCGTCTCTGTCAATAATTGTTCGACAGGAACATCATTTACTAACTGCTGGAAATGCAAGCTTCTATTAATGTTGCATGGTACACTAAAATACCATCCGTTCTCCCTGATCCTCTGGATGATGTGTTTTCTACCAGAAAAACAATGCATCACAACCTTATGATGTTTCATGCCTTCCTCTTCCAATAATTCCACAATTTCCAGTTCAGCTCCACGAGAATGGATGATTATCGGGATGTTATGTTTCTTTGCGATGTGGATGAATTTTTTCAGGCAACTTTTCTGGATATTCTTTTTGGTATCATTGATATCTTTTATCTCTTTATATTCAAGGCCGACTTCACCTATCGCGATACATTTCTTGTCCTTAATCATATCTTCGATAAATTGCAATTCTTCGTTGAACTCTTTCTCAAAACCGCCTTCAATCATCTCGATACAATGCATTGGATATATCCCAAGAGCCGCTTTCACTATATGATGTTTTTTTGATAATGCCAGAACGCTTCTATTACTGGAAATGTTTGTTCCATTAGATACGATAATCTTTACACCATTATGTTCGCAATCGTCTATAAGTTTATCTATACCGCCATGTGCCTCGTAACCTTTCAGATCCAGATGCGCATGTACATCAACTAAGAGCATATTCATATTATTCGTACTTGACATATTCTAAGAATGGATGAAGATTTTATAAAGTTAATCAGAATGCAACAGATCCAAGACCATCCGCTTTATCTCATCACGGACTGTTCTCGTGTATTCGACGCTTATTCCGTATGGATCAGGAATAGGAATATGTTTGAATTTTCTCGAGTCTAATAAAAATTTTGGACAATCATCCAAGTCGCACATGACGACCACCGCATCTGCATCATCAACCATTTTTTGGGTGGCTGACTTAACAATATTCCTGGATACATCAAGATTCTCTTCATGCATCACCGTTATTACATCGCTTGTCGGATGAGAGTATCTATAACCGATATTATATCCTACGCCAGCACTTTTTGCGTCGCTAGAATCAGTATACTTATTATAGAGGCATTCAGCCATCTGACTTCTAGCTACATTGCCATAACATATGAATAAAATCTTTACCATACCAATATCGAGAAACGGTCATTTATATGTTTATCTCTTATATACTTATCTCTTGCGTTTCAATTGCTTCATGTTATTATCTAAATCAATACTGTATTTGCCATCGCCATATTTGTATATAAGACCATTATTCTGCAATAGACCGTCAAGATTCAGTTCATACTTACCGCTACTCTTGATATTAATGGCCTCTATATCAAATATCATTATCTCCTTATTATCATCATCTTCTAACTCGTAGAAATATTCTATCTCAGAAGTCTTTTTCTTTCCATCCTTTCCATCGACGGACTTGACAAAATAGAATAATTTACTCCCGCAACTACATCCGTTTATTATCTCTTCAGACGCATGTTCGTATATCTTTCCACATTTGACACATTTATGATGCATTTTGTTTCACGTATCTTTTCATTTATTTTTTCTTTTGACAATCTTTGACTTCTTTGATTTTGACTTCTTTGACATTGAATCTTTTTGAATGATAGGCTTGGCGGATTTTGTCTGGACATTCTTCAACAAATACTCCTTCTGAAAATGTAGTTCTATATTTTCTGGATGTTGTCTTAATTCGCTTATTATCTTTGCAGGCCCTATAAATGTTATACCTGTCCTATCTCCGATAAGTGCTCTAGCCAGACCTTGCTTAATCCTCATTAATAATCCATGTTCCTTATTATCTCGCAATACGCCAATCTCTACACCATTAAATTCTTCGTTGATGTTGTTCATCGTCTCTCTGATCAATAATGCCTCATCACTGCTGCTGAGTCTTCCATCGATTATCAGAATCTTGCCCGTCTTCAACAATGATAGTATGCTTGCTATTCGCTCCTTACTATTCAAAGATTCTATCTGTTGGTACGGTAAATATTGTATGGTTAACATTTTAGAAACCCATATTATCTTCTTTTGTCTTATCTTCTCTTTTTTATCTCCTTTTCTTTCTTATCTTCTTTTTCAGTATTAACAATTCATCATATAATTTATCTATATTCTGAGAAAATTTCGCACTTATACCTATTACTTTGTATTTTGGGAATGCCTCTTGTATCTTCTCTAATTTGCCGCTCTTCAAGTCAGTCTTGTTTGCTACCAATATGAATGGTATGGATCTTGCTTCAAGGTTTCCTACTATAGTAAGGTTGACTTGATTATAAGGATTCTTTGTGGCATCAATCATTATTATGACTATATCCACGGTCTCAAGCCATTTTATACTCTCGATAACTCCTTTAGTCGCTTCTCTTGCTCTCTCTTTGGATTCTTTCTGAGTCATCCCTGCCTTTACAAATACTTCATAATCAATCCGCGTAGCTATGCCTGGAGTGTCGATTAGATCAAATACCAACTTCTTGCCATTCTTAGTCATGAGCAATCTTTCTTTGACATTGACTTTTCTTGTCTCATGAGCAACATTTGATATGTCCGTAAATTCGTCATCTACATTCAACAGATCCTTGCACATCCTATTGGCCAACGTTGTCTTGCCACTATTAGGAGCACCATATATCCCTAACCTGAAATAATTACTGTCATTGAATAATCCATCCCAAAAACCTACAAATATACTTTTCAACTTATTAATCATTTAATCACACTCTTGATATACTCACACTCTTGATGTAATTACTCTTTTAATCATCAAAGAATCAAATAAATCAATAAGGTTATTTAAAAAAGTTTTGATTTAGTATGATGATTTAGCGTATTGTGTAATTATTTATGGTAATATAACATTAAGAAATCATGTTTTGAATAAGATTTCACACTCATGTCTCGTCTAATTACAAGTCATGTTCTGTAATAAAATCAAACTATTTACCTTAGTTATATTATTGCAACCTTTACTGACTTGAGATAGATTACTCACATAACCTTGTGGAACGAAATATACCCGTTCCTTGCCGCTATATTTTATGACGACTTCAGGAGTACCGCTAACACCAGGTATTATAGAAATATTATAATTAATTCCATTGATTCTCTGAGGCAGTTCAAAGTCCCTGCAATATCCGTCAGTCACTGATTCAGCAACCTTCAATTCGTTGACCACCATTGTCTCGATCTGCGCTGCGGCATTATCTGTAGAATCTCTATTAGCCTCTACTAGTTTTCCCTGTATCACCATATAGAATGTCAAGAACGCTAATAGCATAAATCCGGTCAGTATGACAAATTCCATTGATGTCTGAGCTTTTCTCATTTTGCTTGTGATATCAACACATAATGCGCTTTAGACTCAAATCTCAATTGGTGACTCCCTGGTTGTGTTGTAGTCTTATTTGTTATTGTTGAATCTGAGCAAGGCGGGCTACAAATAGATCTATTATTAAAATAATAATTACCTGAAAGAGTAATCTTCGAGAAGAATACAGCTTCGTTCATACCGCTGGATAATTCATACTTGATGACCAATTCTTTGCCACCCAACATGTATATATCACGTATGTTATCCGGATAACGCATATCAAGCGTAATAATCGACCCCTCTGACAGACCATATATCGATTCAGTGTTGGTAATCATAGTGTTGCCCATCTGAGTAATCTCCGAACGTATAGTGGCTTCATTCGAACTCTTAGAATAACTATAGAAAAAATAAGCACCAGGGATAAGTATGGCGAATGATACCCCTATGATTATCAAATATTCTATGGAAACTTGAGCCCTGAACCTTAGTGCAGGTTTTCTTAAAGACGAAGATCTTTTGTATATAGACTTACTGACCAAACAAACACCTCTTAATAATCTATACTTAATATCAAGTATTTATTTAGTTTGTGATTGTTTATGATTATAAATGTTGCTGAAATTGATGATAAATATCCAGAAATAGTAATATTTATAAAAATACGTTTAATTCTTTAGAGTAATGAGTGAACATAACGAGCATACAACAGAACATGCAAAGCCGCATGAAGACGGTAGTGGACATAACGGTCATCATGATAAGAAGAGTTTCTTCACTGACATATATGATAAACATTACAAACCATTACTGATATTTTCAGCAATAATATTATTATTCTCATTCATAGTGATTGGCGTACATTATGCCAATACTGGCGACTTCGTCAATAGAGGAGTATCATTGACTGGAGGTATAAGTCTGACTCTGAAGGCTCCAACAAATAATCCTATGACATCTGATGATTTACAAGCATACCTATTGAAGACTTTTCCAAATGCAGATATTAATGTAAGAACATTCGGTGCCGCTTCTAGCACGAAATTTTCTGTAGAAGCGAACGGTGTCAATGAAACAGATTTGATCAGTGCATTAAAACCGAAGTTTCCAGAATTGACTGATAAGGATTTTGCTGACAATAAACAGACTATCGGTCCGACATTCGGTAAGGCATTCTTCACACAAACTCTTAAGGCAATATTTATTGCGTTCTTATTCATGAGTATAATAATATTCTTATACTTCGGTGAATCCGTAAGAGATAAATGGATATCATCAGTACTTACTTTAATTGCAGCGATGCTCATGTTTTATGCTACTAGCGCAATAGCGTATATAATAGCCATAATAATATTCATAATATTAATAATCATATATATCAGAGACAGCATACCAGCATTCGGTATAGTATTATGTGCATTCTCAGACATATTCTTTTCATTAGCGATATTCGATCTATTCGGACACAAGCTTAGCATCGCTGGAGTCGCAGCATTCTTGATGCTAATAGGTTATAGTATTGATACCGATATCTTACTGAGCGTCAGAGTATTAAAACGTAGAGAAGGTTCGATATTTGATAGAGTAGTGGGTGCATTAAAGACAGGTATTACTATGTCTGTATGTGCATTGGTAGCAGTACTCGCAGCATATTTCTTCACACATTCAATAGTCATCAAAGAGATCATGTTCGTATTGATAGCTGGACTTATTGGAGATATAATATTCACTTGGATCCAGAATGCAGGAATACTAAGATGGCATCTGGAACATAAGGGTTGGAAATAAATGAGTGTAAAAAAAATATTCAGAAGCTGGAAGATTTGGCTCTTGATAATTTGTATTGTAATGGCAATCGTGGCCATATGGCCTAATCCATGGGCAGACGGTGTAGCCATAAGAAGCGTCATCAAAGACAGTGCCGCATCACTAGCTGGATTCCAAAATCCTAAACCTACAGGAACACCGATGAGTAGGGAAGTTGTTCATTACATAAATAATGTTCCGATAAAAAATATCAATGATTATGCTGATTATATATCTACATTAAAAGCCAACACTACTGTCGTAATCAAGACGAATAAAGACATGTATAGAGTCAATGTAAAACCATTGTACGAATATACTATATTGAACGAGACTGAAGTTGTTGATTATGTTGAATCCGTATATAATGAGACCACTAATGAAAGCATTAACGTCACCAAGAGCAAGATTGTCAACAAGACGCTACAGAACGTGATTGGTGTTGAAGATATAGGATTGCGAGTATATAATGCTCCAGTATCCAATATAAGGATGGGTTTGGATTTACAAGGCGGAAGCAGAGTAATACTAAGACCAGAAACGCCAATATCAAGCGAGGATATGGATAGTCTTATAGAGAATATGAAACAAAGACTTAACGTCTATGGATTATCAGATATCACTGTCAGACCAACATCTGATTTAGAAGGCAGAGAATTCGTAATTGTTGAGATTGCGGGTGCGACTGACGAAGAAGTAAAGGACCTACTCGCGAAACAAGGTAAATTTGAGGGTAAGATAGGTAATGATACTATGTTCAAAGGCGGTTCAGATATCAGACATGTCTGTAAGACGCCTGATTGTTCTAGGATACAATCATGCAACAAAGCTAGTGATTCACAATATTATTGTACATTCATGTTTGCAATAACATTAAGTCCAGAGTCGGCGCAGAGACAAGCTGACAGGACAAAGAACCTGCAAGTGGTTGTTGAGAATGGTGAAGGATATCTAGCAGAACCATTAGACTTATATCTTGATAATGAAAAAGTCGATAGCTTGAAGATCGGCGAGAGCCTGAAAGGTAGAGCAGAGACTGATATAAGCATCTCAGGTAGTGGCGTAGGATTAACACAGCAGGAAGCAATGACTGATGCGACAAATAATATGAAGCGTCTACAAACGATTCTAGTCACAGGTTCATTGCCAGTAAAATTAATCGTTGATGACAGCAGTAATGTCAGTCCATTATTAGGCAACGAATTCATTCAAAACACATTATTCGTAGGATTCATAGCAATGATATGCGTCATATGCGTAATACTTTTAAGATATAGAAGATTAGTAGTATCGATTCCAGTCGCAATCACATTGATATCTGAATTAATAATATTATTAGGATTTGCAGCACTAATCGGATGGAATATCGACCTTATCGCAATCGCAGCAATCATTATAGCTATAGGTACAGGCGTAGATTCTCAGATCGTAATAATCGATGAGATAAGCGGCAAACATCATGAAGAGACATCAGCTAATTGGAAAGACAGGATTAAGAATGCCTTCTTCATAATAATGGCGTCATATTTCACAATGGTTGTAGCAATGCTACCGCTATTGTCAGCTGGTGCAGGATTATTGAAAGGATTCGCAATCACAACAATACTTGGTGTAAGCATCGGTGTATTCATCACTAGACCAGCATTCGCAATAATTGCTGAGACATTATTAAGAAGAGAAGAATAGAAGATTCTTGAAATAAATTTATATAATGCAAAAGAATTCTTTCATTATGATAAACCTAAGTCAATTAGCAAGAGAGTCTCCGAATTATCCATTATTCAGAAAAATAAAGAGTGTCAGGAATCCAGACGTATACTTAGCGGATAATGTGCTAGACTATCAAGAAAATGCTCCTAGAATAGTATTCCCCTCGTACAAAAGATTCCCGTATACGGATAAATTCATGGATAGAGCACATATTATTCTACATAATGTCGGATTAAAAAGATATTCTTGCAATAATAATACACTTGCTAATTGGTTTATAATTCATGATGACTCTTCACAGGAAGTGGCGTATTGGAATGCCGAAGATGAATTATTCCCGACTCGCGCATCATTTGAAAATCTTCAAGACAGCCAAGGATTAGAAGCAAACGATTGGGTCTACGAGGTGGATATAGAATACCTTATCCAAAATGGTATGACAAGCATTGTAGAAGTAAATAAGTATGCATCTAATGATTCTTCTAAGAAAGAAAAAAGAAATTACCTTAGCGAAATTATTAATGGATTATTGCCAGAGTTCAATCCAGGATTAAGGCCCGCTTATTAGATTAATTCTTGCAGAAATAAATCAAGTCTTTATCTTCTTCGACTTTCTTTATAACATCGAAGTTCAGTTGGATAGCAGTATCTATCTGCACATGTTTCAAACTTTTCTTGAGAAATGTCAAGATATAATATCCTTTACCAACGCGTCGTATCTCGTTCAATCCTTTTTCTATATCATCAAAATTCTGTATTGCTGTTAGTGAAAGTACTATGTCAAACTGTCTATCCTTATATGGCAAATGTTCGGCACTGCAAATTTTATAGTGACCATAAGGAATATTATTCATTGCTATCTTGATCAATTCCTTACTAGGATCGATGCCATATTTTTCTTTGACCTTAAAGAACCCTGTACTTATTCCTGTTCCACATCCGACATCAAGGAGTTTATATGTCGGTTTGATGAAATCCTTCAACTTAGAATCAGTCTTGATTTCCTTACCTATCAACTCTAATTTTATTAATTGCTCCTCACCGTGCAATTCATCATAACCCTTCGCTATACCATCATAATAGTTAGACATGATAGAATAAATAGATAAGGGTTTATATTTATTGCGTTAAACCATTAAACAATAATCTTTATAAACATTCTTTGACTCGCTAAGTTTAATCTAATCATGGGCTCATGGTCTAGTGGTATGACGTTTCCTTGACGTGGAAAAGGTCGCCGGTTCGAACCCGGCTGGGCCCAATAATTTTATTTCTAAACAGACTGCTTCAACGAAGTTGAACAGTCACTTTTGACGCGCCTTTTCGTAAAAGGCGCCTTGTCATCCCTACTGAGTCGTGTAACAAGTTTTTAAAGTGTAAACATTCTAAAGATGATATGAATGGTGGTCACGAGCATTATATCGCATATTTCAGTATGGAAGTAGGAGTAAGTAGATACATACCGACTTATGCAGGCGGATTAGGAGTCTTGGCTGGAGATATCCTAAAAAGTTTCGCAGACATGGGAACGCCAGTAATCGGAGTAACATTGCTTAATGCTAAAGGATATTTTAATCAAATAATTAATGAGAATGGTGACCAGTTAGAACAGCCAGTAGAATGGAACCCAGCAACGTATATGACATTAATGCCGAATGTCGTTTCAGTAAATATCGAGAATCGCGAAATTAAAATCAAAGCCTGGAGACTAATGATTAGAGGTCAAGGCGGATATAATATTCCAGTATATTTTCTAGATACAAATGTTGAAGGCAACACAGAATATGATAAAACGATAACATCATACCTGTATGGTGGAGATAGGCATTACAGATTATCGCAAGAGATAGTTCTAGGTATAGGCGGAACAAGAATGCTAGAAGATCTAGGATATAATAATATAAAAAAGTATCATATGAATGAAGGTCATTCAGCATTATTGACTATTGAATTATTGAAGAGAACGTACAAGAAAGGCGGAGAGACTGAAGAGGACCATTACGATGTCCAGTCAGTAAAAGATAATTGTGTATTCACGACACATACACCGATAGCTGCTGGACATGATGCGTTCGATATAATATTATTCCAAAGATTGCTTGATGGATATGTACCGAAGTTTGCTCTAGACAGAGCAGTACATGATGGTATGGTCAACATGACATTATTGGCATTGAACTTCAGCACATATGTCAATGGTGTGGCAAAGAGGCATGGAGAAGTCACAAGAGAGATGTTCCCAGGATACATAATTGATGAGATAACAAACGGAGTACATCCACAGACATGGATTAGTCCGGCATTCAAGAACCTATTCGATAAATATATACCAGAATGGATCAAGGATCCATTCACATTGAGATATGCTTTATCAATACCGAAAGAAGACATATTGGAATCGCATATGCAAGCAAAGAAATTATTGTTTGAAGAAGTAGCACAGAAGACTGGTGTGACATTAGACCCATTAAGATTCACTATAGGATATGCTCGAAGATTCACAGAATATAAACGTCCAGACCTGATATTACAGGACATCGGTAGACTAAAAAAAGTTGCTGAGAAAGTCGGCGATATACAAGTAATATTTTCTGGAAAGGCGCATGTACACGATTATAAAGGCAAAGAATTAATCAAAAAAATCTTTTGGGAAGCAAAAAAAATCAATGAAGAGAATGGCAGAGTAAAAATCGTATTCATACCAAATTATGATATGCACATGGCGCGAAGGATGGTAGCAGGATGCGACATGTGGCTAAATACTCCTCAGAGACCATTAGAGGCTTCTGGAACAAGCGGTATGAAAGCAGCATTAAATGGCGTACCACAAGCATCAACATTAGACGGCTGGTGGATAGAAGGATGCATAGAAAACATTACTGGGTGGAGCCTTGGACCACATCCACAGGATGTCGGATTCAAAGAAGATCCTGATATGATCGATGAAGCTAAAGATTTATATGAAAAGTTAGAGAATCTTATAATACCGACGTTTTACGGAAATAAAGATAAATGGGCGGATACTATGAGACATTGTATAGCAATAAATGCCAGTTTTTTCAATAGTTATAGGATGGCACAACAGTATATTGCAAACGCTTATATGACTTGATTCAATACTCAAGTTAACTGATTCAATGTTCAATTTAATTAAAATATGAAAAACTATAAAAAGAAGTTATGTAATAGTGTATCATAAAAGTATTTTTATGTAAAGAGGTGTGAGTTTTGCGAGACATAGAACAGATTAAGCGTGAGCTTGATGTAGTAAAGTTCGAGACGGACTTGATAAAGAATGATGTTGAGCGCATAAAGGATAAGCTCATAGATCATACACCAGAACATTTCTCAAGACAAGATTTCATCAGGGCGAGCATCGGAGCATTATTCTTAGGATTTAGCGTATTATTCTCCGGAAATCTAGTAAATTTATCAAGTAAAATACCGGTAGCACACCTATTCATAATTGTACTAGGAACAATATTGATATTAACATTAGAGATATACATAATAGGTTATAGTAGAGTCAATGATAGAGTGACAAGAAAATTCGGCCAATTCTGGGTCAAGAGGATATTGTCATTCTACCTGACAGCGCTAATAATATCAATTATATTAGCATACACGTTCGGCTTACAATATATCTTACCATCGACCGAGAGCTTCATTTATCTAATAATAATCCTTAGTGCACCATGTGCCATCGGCGCAAGTCTAGGAGATTTACTGAAAAAATATTAAGAATAAATATATTTCTCGCGTTCAATTAAGTTTTTAAAGATATAACTCTTCTAATATGTATGGATAACGAAAAGTATAAATTTTTTGATAAGACAGCTGACGCGAAGTTTCAGGCATTCGGAGATACATTGGAAGAGACATTCAAGAATGCCCAAGAAGCGATGATACGCATAATGTATAACATCGATGAAGTCACAAGTTATGAATTTGATAAAGAAGTAAGAGAGATAATAGTTGAAGGGACGAATCCTGAAACTCTTCTATATAAATTTCTCGAAGAAACCATATTTTTGATGAATGCAGAATTCTTTGTCGGAATAGTGGATAAGATACAGATAATAGTTACGGAAGATATGCATAAGTTGAAAGCGATACTACATGGAACACAGGCCATTAATCTAGAAAGTCATGGAGAGATAAAGGCAGTAACATATAATGAGATGTATGTAAAGTTTGATGATAAGATACAAAAATATGTGGCTCAAGTAGTTGTAGATCTGTAAAAAATATTGAAACACTATTTCTATATTACAAAGAAGGATGTTCTTCCTCTAAGAATAGAGCATTAATAAGCACAACCTTTATAAATCATATTAACGAGAATTGCATCAGGGTGAGCATTAGTAATGTCTAAGACATTTATAGGGATAATAGTAATATTTCTAGCACTAGTAATCACGCCAATAGTGCTAGCAGAGACCAATATAAGCGACTGTATGGAATTGAATGTATCGGATACTTACATATTGAATCAAAGTGTATCTGCGGACGGAACGTGCTTCACAATTACAGCAGACAATGTTACGTTAGACTGCCAAGGAAATTGGATAACATACTCGACAAGCGGAACCAATTATACATATGGTATTTATACTGATCGATTTAATACTACAATTAAGAATTGTAATGTATTAGATGGAAATTGGTCAAGCAATAATCTATTCATATATGGAATATATTTATACGGAAGCAAAAATTCATCTTTGCATAATAACTTTGTAAATGTAAATAATACTATTGCAATCTCTATTGAGAATAACGCTGAGTTCAACAACGTTACAAATAATACAGGATTAAGCGATTCAAGTATTGGAATCTATGTTCAGTTATCAGCCAATAACACACTAACAAATAATATAGGAACAAGCAATTCAGGCATAGGAATATATATTTATCAATCATCAAACAACACATTAACGTCCAATATAGGAACCAGTAATTCAAGCATTGGAATATATTTAGAAAACGTATCAAATAATATTTTAACAAACAATAACGGAACAAGCAACACAAGTCGAGGGATCTATCTATATACATCATCAAATAATACATTAATAGATAATAAAGGGACTAGCGATTCAGACGCAGGAATATATCTAAGCTCCAGCAATAATAATCTCCTAACATCAAACAATGGAACAAGCAACAGTAGCTACGGAATATATCTCACTCTATCATCAAACAACAACCTAACAGGAAACACAGGAACAAGCAACACTTTATCAGGAATACGTTTATATTCGTCTACAAACAATATCCTAACGAACAACAACGGAACAAGCAACACACACGTAGGAATATATTTAGAATCATCATCAAACAACACACTAACAAACAATATAGGAACAAGCAACACAACAATGGGCATATATCTTACTTCGTCATCTAATAATATATTAACAGGAAACACTGGAACAAGCAAAATCAATAGTGGCATAGAATTCTATGCATCTTCAGACAACGTATTGACAGGAAATAATGCTACAGGAGAATATGGATACTATATACGCTCATCAAATTATACTTCAATATCTGATTGTATTCAAACATTTGGCTCAAACTACGATATACAAGTAAGTTCTGAGAATTACTCCATAGGAAACTTATTCATCAATTGTTCTTATAATATCTCTAAAGAAATAGTTGATGGAACAGGTAATTACATCATCAGACAATGGTATTTCGAAGTAAATATAACCAACAGTTCTGGAGATACTGTAAATGTAGCTAACATTACCATCTATAATTCTACTGGGGGGATAATCTATTCTGGACTTACAAATGCAAGCGGAAACATAAACAGAACAACTATAACAGAATACGTGAACAAAGGAGGAACAAGAACATACTCGACACCACACACAATAAACGTAACAAAAACAGGATACAACACTAGCAGCACAACAACAAACATCAGCACAACAACAAACACTAAAGCCAACATTCAACTAATAGAAACTGTAGATACAAGTTCACCAATAGTCACGATAATCTCTCCAATAAATGGGTTATATACCAATACATCCGTATTGCTTAATATTAGCATTAACAGCTCGAAGAACATCGCATCATGCTACTACTTACTAGATGGACAGAATTACACTATAAACAATTGTAATTATACCGCTATCAACTTCACTGATGGCGTAAAAATATTGAGAATATATGCCAATGATACATTAGGAATATCAGGATATAGCGATGTCAGATTTATTGTCGACACAACAAACAATACACTAGTAATCAATAGCTCTAGCATAAGTCTCGATAATTATAGCAATACCGAAGTATTTGTGCCGTCTAATGTAACATTAACCCAAGTCCATATTGCGCCTGATATCGCTGATACCAATCCTGTGAAAATATATTTCATCAATGTCTCGTCAAACGAGAGTCAGAGCACCATACGCCTTAATAATTCCATCAACATTACACGTAATACAACAACAGCAACGTACAATTTACAATTGCCTGACAATCTTACAATTATAGGTCCAAGCAATTGGACTGGAGAAATAATACTTCCAACCGTAATGACTATTAGCACTGTATCGATTACTCCAAGCGATGGAATGACTGTAAGCATCTCTAAAGTCATCGAAATAGGTTATGGCGATAGATTAAACTTAAGCAGCGCTGCTCGCATAGTATTCAGCGGAGAAGCGGGAAAGATTGTCGGTTACGATGAAGGATCAGGAGTAGTCCGAATCATAAACATCTGCCCTAACTCCACCAATCAATCAATCATAGACGCCAATCTGACAGAATCAAATCTTGAATGTGTAATGACAAGCGGCAATGATATTATATTATGGAGCAAACATTTCAGCAAATTTGTCACATTTACCGAGTCAGCAATACCCTCAGCCAATAATGAAAATTCTGGATCAAGCGGAAGCACATCAGGCAGTGGTGGCGGAGGACCAGGCCTATATCCTGTAAATATATCTTTTGAAACCAAAAATATATCTGACACCGTGGTCGTGAACAGATATTGGCCGACATTGATTAATGGAACCCGTAACATAGATATAAATGAAAATGGAATGCCACTGATTTACACATCAATAAACATCAACACCAATGCAAATGTCGCTAATACATTAAAAATTACCGCACAATTAAAAAATCCCACAAACAATACCATTAATGCAACAATATACAAATACATCACATTTAATACAACCATTGGAAATGAATTCATCGATAATATAACACTCAAGTTCGAGGTAAGCAAAAGCTGGATAAAACAGAACAATATGACTGCTAGCAATGTAACTTTATACATATATGATGCAGGATGGAGCAAAGCTAATATAACCAAATATTCCGAGGACAATGAATATGTATATTATTCTACCACAATTGCTAAATTTAATAGTCTAGCAATAGGCGTTCCTATAATCATCACTGAACCAGTAAAAAAAGATATTATTCCTCCAACACCAAATGAAACTATAAGTACCGTCAAAAATGATACTAATAACGTTACGAATAGCATCACAACAATGGATGACCAATCATTCTTTAATAAATTCAAGAAAATTGAGGACGTTTTAATCAACGCAAGAGATAAAGCACTCGGTTATGTTACTAATTTGAATATCCCGAAAGAGACTAAATACCTGATAATCATAACTCTGTCAAGCATATTGACGTTACTGCTTGGCGTGATAACGGGCGTACTCGTATACAAGAACACACTCAAACATAAAAAGAGGGTAAGGCAGAAACCGAAAACTAAAGATAATATAATAGTCAATAAGATGATGACAGGAAGAATCATGCCCTACACAGAAGAGCCGCCAATCAATAATACTCCGCCGACAGTCACATCTCCTCTCGTCATAAAGGCGGGAGAGAAACCTCCAGAAGTTGTGCAAGCGCAAATATCTGATTCAGAGTATTATGTCAGAAAGATTAGCGAATTGATTCTACAATGTGAATACGCTATAGACAATGGAAAAATCGAAGACGCAAAAAAATATTATGAAGAAGCGAAGACACTATATTTCAACAGCGACTTAGACTACGAACATAAATCCAAGGTTTCTGACAAAATACTTGCTCTGCGCAACAAACTAAAATAATATCAGATAATTCTAGATGAAGGAATGTAATGCTACTCGCCAGTGAAGATTAGATTTATAAACTATTTCCATATTCTCCTAAACGATGGAAGAACATTATACAATCTTGAAAAGTACGGATAAAGATATCATAGCTAAAGATGGTAATGATAGCATAATAACAGTGTCACACAGTAGATTAGAAGAAAGAATAGACCATATATCTTCGCCAAAAGTAAACAAATATACAAGTATAATAGGCAGCACACTAATCATAACATCAAACGACTCAGAAATAAGATTGCTGAAAGAAAAATATTATCACATACACGCACAATTCAAAGACGAACAACCATGGATAGAAATCAGCGGTACAGGCACTAAATTAAACAATATAGAATGTTATGCAATAGGACTGAAAACTTCAAGGGACCATGAACCAATAACAGGATATATCAGTAATAATTTCTCAATAGGTAAAAAGTCTCAAGAATTACAATTCCATGAAGCATACATTCTAGGGACCAAAGTCATAAAGTATATTCTAAAAAACAAGACAATAAAAGACGAAGCCAGAGAATTCATGGCATGGGTTGCATTGCAAAATTCACATTTTAATATTACTAACAAAAGATTACTCAGGACAATCGGAAGAATATTCATATGATCCATATGTATAATCTGTGATGTGTTTAAAGCAAATTTTTAAATCCCTAAATTCTCCTGAAATCATGGTCGAACCAAAACAGATAAATGAATTCACATGGATGATTGAGAAGCATGGACAGATGAATGTTCCAGGAGTAATATATAGTTCTAACGCTTTGATGGAAAAAGTAAAGACCGATAGAACATTTCAACAAGTGATGAATGTTGCTTGCTTAAAGGGTATCGTAAAACACTCTATTGCTATGCCAGATTGTCATGAAGGCTACGGATTCCCTATAGGCGGTGTTGCGGCATTTGATATGGATGAGGGGATAATAAGTCCAGGCGGAATAGGCTACGACATAAATTGTATTTCAGAAAATTCAGAAATATTAACAGAATTTGGATATACAAAAAAAATTAAAGATTTTGAAAAAGATTTTAGCAATGTTGTCATAGATAATCTTTTTCTTAAAAACTCATTAGTAAACGTTAAAAGTCTTAATAATAATATTTTAGAGAATAATAGTTTACAATTCTTTATGAAAAAGCCTGTAGATAAAAAAGTAATAAAATTAACTACAGAATTAGGATTTTCCATTGAATGCACGGAAGATCATCCCATTCTTACCTCTAGTGGAATGAAATTAGCAGGTATTCTAAATAAAAAAGATTATATAGCTATAAATACATTCAAAGGTGTTCCATACGATAAGCCATCATCAAAAATAATAATAAATAATCTGAATATATCTAAACAAAATTTAGATGAGCTGATAAAAAGATCTTTAATTCCATTAACGCAGGATAATCCCAAACTTCCTTATTTGATAAAGTTGCTTGGCTACTGCTTAGGAGACGGAGTATTATACTTCACAAAAGGCAAAGGATTTATATCACTATATAGTTCATGCAAAGAAGATCTAGAGGAAATTCAAAGAGATGTAGAGAAAATCGGGCATAAGTCCAAGATTTATACTCGTAGTAGAGATCATGTAATAATTGATCAGTATGGAAAAAAAGAATTCCATGCTATAAGCCATGAGCTTCATATAAGCTCACGATCTCTTGCTTATCTTTTGATGGCATTAGGTATGCCTGCTAATGATAAGACTTATTCTAAACATGTTGTTCCTGAATGGATTTTTGAATGTCCTTTATGGATGAAAAGATTGTTTCTGGCTTCATTTTTTGGCGCAGAATTGAGTTCTCCATCAGTATCTTCAAAAACTGCATTCTATAATCCTACGTTATGTCAGAGTAAGAAGAAAGAGTTTATTGATTCTGGTAGAACTTTCATGATTGGCATAATTAGATTATTAGAAGAGTTTGATATTAAGACTTTGAAGATTAGTGAATTGAATGAGTATAAGGGCCAAAGGTTAAGATTGATATTGGCTGGTGATGACGATAACGTTTTGAAATTATGGACTAAAATAGGATATGAATATAGTAGAAAAAAATCTCATTTAGCTAACATAGCTTCATATTATATTTTGAGAAAACAAACTTGCAGAGCATATAGAGAAAGCGCTGCTAAAAAAATTTTAGAATATAAGAAGAAAAGAATAAATATCAGAGAGATAAAAGATTTATTTAATAATGACTTGATTAACGAGAGTTTTATAGAGCATGTATTTTATTATGGATTGAATAAAAAAAGGATTCCCCCAGACTTTATATCATTTAAAGAATTAAAGGATACAACATTACTTTACGATAAAATTGCAAAGATAGAGGAAACTAATTATTCTGGGTTTGTTTATGATTTTACTGTCGAGGATACTCATAATTTTATTGCTAATGGGATTATAGTATCTAATTGTTCTGTCCGACTTTTGCGTACGGATTTTAACGCTGATGAGATATTGAAACATAGGACAGAATTATTGAACGAATTATTCAAGCGAGTTCCGGTTGGAACTGGAAGAAAAGGCATAATCAATTTCAGCAAGGAACAGATTCTAGAGACGATGAACAAAGGCGCCAAGTTCATGATTGAAGAAGGTTATGGAAAAAGTGATGACGCGGATAGAACTGAAGAGAATGGACACTTAGATAGCGACCCTACAATGATATCGGATAAAGCATTATTACGTGGAATACCGCAACTTGGAACACTAGGATCAGGGAATCATTTCTTAGAGATACAAAAAGTAGATAAAATATTTGATGAAAAAATAGCCAAAGCATTCGGAATAGATCATATCGGTCAAGTAGTTGTCATGATACATTGCGGTTCAAGAGGATTAGGACATCAAGTAGCTTCTGATTATATAATGAAAATGGAACAGAAATATGGCTATGAAAATCTTCCGGACAGGGAACTGATTAATGCTCCAATAAATTCTGATTTAGGAAGAGAATACCTGAAATCTATGGGCGCAGCGGCAAACTTTGCGTTCAGCAATAAACAATTGATAACATACCATGTGAGAAACGTAATTGAAAAATTGTATGGCAATCAGGATAATATTGATGTAGTATATGATGTATGTCACAACATTGGAAAATTCGAGAAGCATGTTGTCGATGGAGAAAATAGAAAACTTTGTGTGCATCGTAAGGGTGCAACTAGAAGTTTCGGACCTGGACGCGAAGAGGTACCGGATATTTACAGAGATTATGGTCAACCAATAATAATCCCTGGTTCGATGGGAACAGCAAGCTACGTACTTGTTGGAACTAAAAAAGCTGAAGATGTAAGTTTTGGAAGTACAGCACACGGTGCTGGTCGCGTGGGTTCAAGAAGCGAAGCATTAAGGACATTGAACGGTCAAGATATCGTTAATCAATTGAAAGATATGAATATAGAAGTCAAAGGCAATTCGATGAAAGGAATTGCAGAAGAAGCACCACAAATGTATAAGGATATTGACGAAGTAATACGCGTCTCACACGGCATAGGAATAGGCAACATGGTAGCTAGACTAGTTCCCTTAGGCGTTATTAAAGGATAAGAATATTATCGTAATAATTATCTGAATATTAATAAAAATCTATACATCAAATATCTTTCCTTTTGCACCGACATTAATAACGCGTGTCTTTCCTATCTTTTCTTCAAGACCTTCTGCTTCATGGACATGAGAACATAACATGATGTCTGGCTGCAATTTATCTATAACTCTACGCAACGCTTTGCTTCCCTCGAAGAATTGTGTGAATTTTTCCATCTTGGTTCCGGCAGGATGGACATGAGTTACCATTATCTTGACATCAGCGCCATCGATGTAATGATTACCTTTCATCAATAAATCATATGCTTCTTTATCTGTCACTTGATGTATCCCGATATTGACTCCAGAACAACCAAATAACCCTATGTATCTCTTATCTTTAGAATCTTTGTGCGCCAAATCCTTATGTGGTGGATCAAATATCTTCATACCGTAGCCATGAAGATTTTTTATGCCATAAACTTTTGATAGAAAATCTGCTGTAGCAACACTTTCATGATTTCCAGGCACGATGACGACTCTTTTACCTTGTTTCAAGAATGGCCCTATCAGATTATCAGTTTTTTGGTCTCCTTCGGTAAGGTCACCACATAATATCACTAAATCAACCTTCTCTTTGGCCGCCCTATCTGCCAGTTTCTTCGCTAACCCGCTGTCACCATGTAAGTCTCCTGCAGATAATATTCTCATCATAATCACCACTAAACAGAATTATTAATCAATTCAATATGAATAAATCATTTTCTTACTTCAATAGTATTTATCTCTTTTAATGGGAACGCAATAGATTTATGCGAACTATTCTTACCGACCCTAGGTTGTATACTTACCTTCTCACCCTCTAAATGTATGATTGTCGATGGTACACCATGTTTTGGCCCTTCATAGAATACATAATCAACATTATTCCTTAATGCTGAATCTAGATCTTCAAGTGAAGTCATGAAATCTTGGCCAGTAACATTGGCACTCGTCGTGATTATTGGTAATTTCAACGTATATGATATTGCTAAGAACCAATGATTAGGCATCCTAACACCGAGTACTACTTCGCCACTCATATCATAATTGTGCACATTCTTAGCGACTGCCTTCTTATTCTTTAATCTCAGAAGCAGCGTATATGGTCCAGGAAGTTTCCTGATCCATTCTTCGGCTTCTTCAGTTACAATGCAATTATCATATATCCATTCCTTGCTTGGTACGATGACTGAGAACGGTTGAGAACTCTTCTTTAATTTCCTGATCCTATCAATCAATTTTTCATCTAGGGCATTACAACCTATACCATAAACTGTATCAGTTGGATAGATAAATAGAGATTTAGGTATCTCCTTAAGAATATTCTTATGGTGAAGGTTATATTCATCGAAGTTAATTACAATCATCTAGACACCCTGAAAATACGGAGAATTCGCATATTTAAAAAGTTGATGAAAGAATCACAATATTTATAATAAAAAATAAACGTAATAAAGTATGAAAGACTTAATTGATACACATAGAGACAATTATGATTATCTTGTAGGGACATTCAGAGATTTCGATGGACAAATATCTTTTCTAGATAAACTATTCAAAAAACACAACGTAAGAACAATTTTAGACTGCGGTTGCGGAACGGGAACACATGCCATATTGTTGGCAAAAAAAGGATATGTCATATCTGCATTCGACTATAGTAAACACATGATTGATATCGCAAAAGAAAAAGCAAGTAAAAACAATGTAAAAATAACATTCTATCGCGGCGACATAAGAAAATTTAATCTAGGCAAATATGACGCTGTCATATCACTGTTTGCACCCATAATGTTTGCATGTAAAAATGACACCGATCTTAAATCTGCAATATCCTCGATGTACGATTCTACCAATACTGATGGCATCTGTCTTTTCGAGACGTGCACATCTGCGATGTTGAAAGGCTCTGGTTTAGAGATAAATAAGTATGCTAAGAAAGATTTCAAAGTTGTAAGATTAGCGTTTTATGATTTTAATCCAAAAAGAAGATCAGCTAAAGTCCGATACGTAGAGGTAACATCTAAAGGTAATAAATTAAAGATAGATGAATCCGAAGCGGAACATAAATATTATGATAAGAATACATTCGAGAAAATATTCAAAGAACTGAAAATTAAAGATACGGTTTTCTATGGCGGATTCAACACAAAAAATAAAAGATATGATCTATTCGCAAATAATAATGGATTGATAACCCCTATGTTTATTAAGAAATAATAAAGCAATAAATTAATAAAAAATTTATGCTATCAATTCATCCTTGATTGATAGTGGACTTTCCTCCCAATTCTTAGCACGATCATAGAAGAAGTCTCTATGTTCATATCTTTCTAGTAGGTTCACGATGTTTTTTCTTTTCATTTTTGCACCTCACAATTATCTGGTATTTCTTGTCAATGTCCTGAATTGATCCCAGAACAATCCTTCAACAAATCCTGTTTCGTCAAACGCAAATACTTGTTCCGTTATATATTCATCAACTGCCATTTTACACCTCAACTCAAACACATTGGTCCATACATTTTTGTTTCACACACAACAATAAAACTTAGGACTAGTCATTTAAATACCCTGCTGAGGAATGTCTAGTGCGTCCTGTGGAGAACAATTGAGCATGAAAGAAAAATTGGACTGTGTAAAAGATTTAATCAAATTAATGTAAATTTAATATAAATTTATTAAGAAATTTGTGCTAAACTAATTAAGAAATTTATACTTTTCAATCAATCCATCTTTCTCATGCATGTATAATGATTTCATCCCGTGTTTCTTATTGAGAGATTTCTTTATCAAATAATAATCTGATGGTATGATTATACTAGGATCCAACTTGTCAATCGAGAACCATCTTAATTCTCCAGCATGAGTTTCCTTAAAGATATTATCTCTGACAACAACTTTTGTGAACAGCAATATGAAACTGTGTTTGACCATCCCTGAGCCCTCGATACGTTCATGCATCATATCATTCAATGATATGAACACTGAATCTTTTCCTGTCTTCTCCTTAACTTTCCTTATGCTGGCTTCTTTAAAGTCTTCATGCAATAATATTTTTCCACCGATCATCGACCAGTAATTCTTATACGGACGCTTATTTCTCTTGACGAGTAATATCTTATCCTGCTTCTTATTCACGACAGCAACCAATACTACAGGCAATGGCCCTACATCCATTCCGAATATATCTGAAAATATAGGGATATATTTTTCTGCATGTTCAGTCAGATGATAATATTCACCTTTTTTCACTAGCAGTCCATCGCGGACCATGCTCGTCAAATGATATGATACCATGTTCGATCTTATCTTCAGAGATTTCTCGATCTCATTGAACTTCAATCTATTGTTCTCTAGAAATAACTTGAATATTTCCGAACGTTCCTTCTTGCTCAATAATTTGTGTGCACTATTCATCTTGTCAGTCATCTTACTCGAAGTAATTCGAGGAATTATTTAAATATTGCTGTGAATTATGCCGAATATGGATATTGAGCAAATACAACAAAAAACCAATTATGTATCAGTCACAGGAATAATCAGAAAGATCGAGGATGGAGGGAATAAATATCTTATATGTAAGAGAAGTCCAAACGAAAAAGTCTTCTCAAATAAATGGTGTGTCCCGGGAGGAAAGATAGAGCAGAAAGATTATATAAATACGCCAAAAGACACAAAAGATCATTGGCTGGATATATTCGAGAAAGTTTTACGAAGAGAAATCCTTGAAGAGACAAATCTAGAAATAAAAAATATCGGATATGTATCAAGCCTGATATTCATCAGACCGAATGGATTCCCTACTATAATAGTAAGCTTGTATGCCGATTATGATTCTGGGAACGTCAGATTGTCAGACGAGGAATTGGTAGATTATGCATGGGTAGATTTAGAAGAAGCAAAAGGGTATGATTTGATAGAGAACATCTATGAACAGATATGTGAAGTTGAAAAAAAACATATGAAAAAAGATTAAAAAAATATTTTACAAAATCAATCTTTTCCTGCATTCACATTTCTTGCTAAACGATATGCATCAATACCTAGATATATCGCAACAATTATCGTCAAGAAACTATAACTCATGCCTTCAAATATGCTCTGCCAACTACCTTGACCAAAAGCATAACCGCCGATGATAAATATTTGTAGTATTAAAAGCAATGCTCCAAGGAATCTTTTTCTCTTCACATAGAAATATCCTGTACCCCATAGGAATAGATTCAATAGCAACGCAATCCATGGCCGTTTGTAAGCAAAGAATTTAGAGTGTAATTTTCGGAAACGCTTCTCATTCAATTTTCTTAAACGCTCGTTTTGTACTTTCAATTTCTTAAGATAATCTTTCATGTACAGCTCATATAACCCGCTACCGATACTTATACCAATACCCGTACATACAGAAGTCAATATTATAGTCATCGCATCAATAGCCATATTCTCCCTCTAATTTCTATCTTAATATTCAGTCAACTTCTTATTTACGATAGTAGTATTACCACCGGCATGAGTTCTCTCAAGCGAGATGAATCTTCCTTCCTCAAGTTTTGTTATCTTGCGCTGGAAAGTCTTATATGAAGATTTACCGCCAGCCGTCTCATATAATTTGAATAGGTCGCCAATCTTCTTGCCGCTATATTCTCTGACTATCTTTAACACTAGTTTGGATTCGTCATCCAAATCATCAGTGTTCTTGATTGTGAATTGATCAATCTTCTCAATGGCTTTATCGACGAAAGTGAGAGTTATACGCTTGCTACCCGAAGCTTCAGATATTACAGCAGACTCTCTTAAAAGAAACAATCCTATCCTTAAGTCTTTTAATTCAGCAGCCTTTTTAGATAATGATTTTAACGCATCATCGTCAATACAATTAGTATGGAATGCATAAGATATTCTTTCACGTAGTATCCCTTCTATCTCTGTCTCATCATAATTTGGGAACTCAATCTGTTCAAGCATCAATCTACTCCTTATCCTATCATCCAAATCTAATAGCCAAGATTTGTAATTAGTCACGAGCAATATTGTCTTCTTGAAGACCATCTCGGACAATATATACAAGAAATCAGTATCTTCAGCCTTATCAATCTCGTCGAATACAATTACAGCTCCTTTCCTATTGATTATCTGAGTGACTATCTTAAACAAATCCTCGGTGTTCTTGTTCTGCACAAAAGCATATCCTACAGCATCACACAACTCTAATACCACTTTGTAAGTCGTGTTCTTATGCCAACAATTCACATATATAGTGAATAATTTATCTGCAAATTCGTCGCTCTCGTCCAACTCTTTCAACAAATGCCTCAATGCTGCAGTTTTTCCAACGCCAGGAGGACCATGAACCAAGACATTCCTGCCGTTGTGATCCATCAATAATGGTTTGATGCATGATGCAAGATATTTTTGCTGCTGTTCCCTATAAGGGACTTCTTTGGGCAAGAAAGTATAATCTAGAGCATACTCATTCATAAACAGGGATTCTCCACCCTTTAGTAAATCATCATACAACCCCATACTATTGCGAATAAATATACATTTATAAAAGTTGTCAAATTAATATCAATATGACGAGACAATTCGATACTGTAGTCAAAGAGATAATCATCGGATTCGGATTCATCAACGGATTATGGTTTGCAATAGGCACAAGTCCGCAAGATCAGATACTTGGATTCTTGAACAAACACTCAAGCGCTATGCCTACTTTACTACAAAAAATAATGCCTATAATACCATTGATATTGATGGCAATAACGATTATAACAATCATAAGCATATATCGAAGAGGCAGGACATTCGGAATCATCGCAGTACTTATGGGATTTGTATCAGGTGCGGTAATATTGAAAAATTGGCAGGCATCATTGATACTGCTATTAGCATCTATAGTACTAGGATTGATAAGCTTCAAACATCAAACATAGGAATGGATAATAAGATAAAAGAACAAGAAGGTAAGAAAGAAAAAGATAAACATTTTAAAAACCTAGACATTATGACAATCAGGCGAATATGAACTACATCCAATTAACCGAACTATATGAAAAACTTGAAGCTACGAGCAAAAGGCTCGAGAAGACCAAATTATTGTCAGAATTCTTGAAGGATTGTCCAAAAAAAGATATTGATAAAGTGATGTTACTCGTACAGGGACTAGTATTTCCTAAGGCAGATGAAAGAAAGATCGGCGTAGCATCCAAATTAATCGTGAAAGCATTGAATGTAGCTACAGGAATAACTACTGATGATATTGAGAAATCATGGAAGAAGACAGGAGATTTAGGATTAACAGCAGAAGAACTTGTGAAAAAAAAGAAACAACATACGTTATTCGGAAGCGATGATTTGACAGTCGAGAAGATATTCAAGAATATACAAAAATTGGCCACAATAGAAGGTACAGGAAGTACTGATATAAAATTGAAAACTATCGCCGAATTATTGACAAGCGCGAAACCTAAAGAAGCAAAATACATCGTACGGACAATACTAGAAGATCTACGTGTAGGCCTGGGCGAAGGAACACTAAGAGATGCAATCGCTATTGCATACTTTGAAAGAAAAGGTGGAGTAGTTGATTTAGATAGCAAGAACCCGAGTTTTGGTGCTGACAGCGAATTGACTAAGATCCGAGATCTTGTACAAGAGGCATATGATATAACAAATGATTACGCGATAATCGCACAGATGATAATTGATGACGATATTGAAATACTGAATAAATTAAAATTAAATACTGAAAAGCCGGTTAAAGTCATGCTTGCACAAAAAGCAAAGACCGTAGCAGAAGCATTTGAGATGGTGGGTAGACCTGCAGCCATAGAATATAAGTATGATGGCTTTAGGATGCTGATAGGAAAACATGGAGATAAGATAACTATACATACTAGAAGACTAGAAAATGTTACAGCACAATTCCCTGAAGTGGCAAAGTTAGTCAAAGAAAATATCAATACGGAAAGCTGCATCATAGATGGTGAAGCTGTAGGATATGACCCTAAGACAAAAAAATACGTACCATTCCAAAATATTTCTCAAAGGATAAGAAGAAAATACGATATCGAAGAGATGGCAAAAGATGTCCCGGTGGAACTAAACATTTTCGATATATTATACTATAACGGAGAATCTACAATCAAACAAACATTTGCGCAGCGAAGAAAATTGATTGAAAAGATAATTAAAGAAAAACCATTGCACATCAGACTTGCAGTCCAGACAATCACTGATAAAGATAGTGATGCTGAAAAGTTTTATCGCCAAAGTCTGGATGCTGGAAATGAAGGGATAATGTTCAAATCAATAGATACACCGTATAAGCCTGGTTCAAGAGTCGGGTCTTGGGTAAAACTTAAACCAGTCATGGAAACATTAGATGTGACTATTGTTGCTGCAGAATGGGGTGAAGGAAAAAGGGCAGGATGGTTAACGAGTTATACAGTAGCTGTTTATGATGAAGATACTGACGAATATCTAGAAATTGGTAAGTTTGGGACTGGAATAAAGGAAAAGAAAGGTGAAGATGATTTGAATGATGAAAATATAGTATCATTTGAAGAACTTACAGAAGCAATAAAACCGAATATAATAAGCGAGAAGGGAAGAGAAGTTCGGATAAAGCCAGATGTTGTTGTGGAATTAAAATTCGAAGAGATACAGAAAAGTCCATCATATAGTTCTGGATATGCATTGCGATTCCCAAGATTAGTCAGGATTCGAGCCGATAGAAGACCAGATGAAGCTAGCACACTGCGGCAAGTAGAAGGATTCTTTAAGGAACAGTATTGAGTGTATTATTAGCAGTATTATATACTAAATATATAATCAGTAATCCCTCCTATTTCTCCGTAACTCTTCCGTCTAGTAGCTACAAAGTTTTATAAAGTACCATCGTCTAACTATATTAATTATTACTGTTAGGGGATACTATGGATGACAGGCCAGAGCGTATAGATTTTAAGTATAACCTTAAGGTCTATTGGGAACTATTGAAGAAATATAAGAGTTTATTCATATTCTTATTAGTCACAGTGCTGATTGTTGAAGCAACATATGTTGCTGACAGATTCTTTTTCAAGATGATAGTAGACAGTGGTACAGAATTTAGTGCAGGAACAATAAGTCGTGACGTACTGGCAAATGCACTTATATTGGTAGCTACATTATATATAATAAACACTATAATAAAAACTATCGGCAAATGGTTTAAGCTCAATGCAGTAAATAAGTTGGAAGCTGACTTGATTAGAGATATAAAGGTCAGGTTCTTCAACCATCTAGTAACATTGTCACATAAATTTCACACTAGCAATAAGACTGGATCGATGATATCCAGGTTAAGCAGAGGCGGTAGGGCAGTAGAAAGGATGACTGATTTAATTGTGTTTAATATTGCGCCGTTAGTATTCCAATTGATATTGGTGTCAGTATCACTAATATTATTTGATGTGACTTCAGGATTGATAGTATTAACAACAGTCTTGGTCTTTATATTATATAGCTATATCGTACAACAGATGCAGAAACCATCAAGTATGAAGGCAAATGATGTGGAAGATTACGAAAAAGGGAAGATTGCTGACATGTTCATGAATATTGATTCAATAAAATATTTCGGTAAAGAAGTCCATGTCAAGAGCATATTCAAACAGATAAGCGAAAATACCAGATATTGGATGAAAAAGAATTGGAATTATTTTACGTGGCTAGATGCGATCCAATCACTGATACTTAGCATAGGAACATTTTTTTTATTATACGTACCACTGACAAAATTCATGAATAATGAGATAAGCCTAGGAACAGTAGTATTCATATATACCGTGTATGGTACATTGATAAGCCCATTATTCGGGTTCGTGCAAGGTATGAGAGAATACTTCAGAGTAATGGTTGATTTCCAATCATTATTTGAATATAACAAGATAGAACAAGAAGTCAAAGATAAACCTAATGCACCAGAAGCAAACGTCAAATACGGTGAATTAACAATAAGTAATATTACATTCAAGTATGGTCAAAGGAAGATATTTGAGAATTTCTCATTAGAGATTCCAAAGGATAAGAAAGTAGCTCTAGTAGGACATTCTGGAAGTGGAAAAAGTACTCTCGTGAAATTAATATATAGATTATATGATATTGATAAAGGTTCGATAAAGGTTGATGGTGTAGATATCAGGGATGTACAACAAGAGTCACTAAGATCAGAAATGAGCATTGTGCCACAAGAATGCGTATTGTTCGATGATACTATATATAATAATATATCCTTCAGCAAACCAGGTGCAACACGTGAAGAAGTATTGAACGCCATAAAGTTTGCACAATTAGATAAGATAATACAAGAGTTTCCACAGAAAGAGGAGACAATAGTTGGAGAACGTGGCGTGAAATTGAGTGGCGGAGAGAAACAACGAGTGAGTATAGCAAGGGCATTGCTAGCAAACAAGAAGATATTAGTGTTGGATGAAGCAACATCAAGTCTTGACTCGCAGACAGAACACGATATACAATTGGCACTAGAAAAATTAATGAAGGGCAGGACAACAATAATAATCGCACATAGATTAAGCACAATCATGAAAGCTAATAATATAATAGTTCTAAAGAAGGGTAAGATAGTGCAAGCTGGAACACATTCACAATTGATACGAAAGCCAGGTGAATACAAGAAACTCTGGAATTTACAGAAAGGCGGATATATAAAATAAATACCACTATTAAGTAGATAAGTAAATAAAATTTATAAATAGAATCATTCTAGTCAGGGTATGGACATAACAGATATGTTACGAAGATTCAATAGAGTGGCTGTAGAAAAAGGCGTATATAATTACAATACACCATTAATAGTTATTCCTCCTAACATATATAGTGCGACTAAAGAAATGTGCCAGACTAGCAATAAATCCAGAGGAATGATGCTTAGTTCTGATTCAGATAGTTTGCACATAATATATGGGATGATTATGTTAGGATACGGAGACTTAACCGAAACACAGTATGATCAAAAAAGATTACAAGCTGCTAAACAATTGTTACAGGAAAGGAAGGATCTAAGCTCAATAGGATACCAAACCGATATAAATGCTGATGAAGCGATAAGGACATGCATATCATTTGATCTTGATTCGAACACAATGACACAAGCACTCAAGAAATATCCTGATTATAAACACGTGATTTTTACACCTAAGGAAATAATCATAATTGGATTCGATAAATCCTACATCACAGTTGCTGCTAAGCCAAATCTGGTAACAACTGCAGAGATGGCAAAAATCACAAATAGATTTAGTGAGATACTAAATCAATGAAGCTATTTCTAAGAAAATCTTACAAAAAATTCAAATAATCATATATTATATGACGTATGTCAATTAGATAATTTTTTGACTAAAACATAATCAGAGAGTTAATATATGAATAAGTGTGATAATTGATAAGATTTATATATTTGATTAATATAATAATAACATGTTTAATCCAGCAGTTGCAAATAAGGAATTGTGCGATGTTGTTCTACCATATTATGGCTTAAATTCTCTATTAGCAACAAAATTAGTCCTTGAATCAAATATGAACATACCAACTAAAAAGTATTTGACGCCAGAGAGATTACAGTTATTTCATGATATGAGACAATATTTTCGCATACATGAGCTAGAGTAGTAAACAATTTATATAAGTTCTACAATTGTAACGTTATGAGAGTACAAGAGCACATATATCAAGGATTCTTTGGATTAAAGAAGAAGCAGGATGCTAGTAAATACTATCGTGAACAAGTACATAAATTAAAAGGTTTTGATAGTGACCTTGATGAAGTCATCGAAGCATTTCAACATGTGCTGAATAACCATAATAACAAACTTAATAATTATCACGAATTCTTGAAGAAACCAAATAAGGAGACCTTCAAAGCCGTGCGTTCAGAGATTCAAAAACTTGAAGGAATGTTTGATGAGGATGAATTATCAAACAATAAGGAACAAAGATATGTTTTAAAAGGTATAGATAAGCTTAAAGAGTTAGCAACAAATGAGGAATCAGCAGAACTTGGACAATTAGAAAAAGAAAATCTGGCCGATTTGAATGAATTATTAAGATTACTTAAAACCATAGAACCTGTTTGGCAGTCACAAATTGATTTCATCAAAAAGAATGATGAAGCCATACTTGGAGATAGGAATAATCTTAAAATCCTTAGCGATATTCTAAAAGAAGAGGGAGATATTTTGCAAATGGAAGAGACGCTCCTAAGAAAAATTGACCTCAAGACAGGAACAGTATTAAGGAAAGCGGCGCTAAAAGAGCAGGACATTAACAAAACCAAGGATATGGGTATGGAGTATAGGGATATAAAATATATCAGGTAAAATTCTTATAAATAAAGTATATCTCTATCATTATTGGAAACACTTTTCATAAATGGAAAACTTTATATAAGAGTCTATATCTTTAAAATAATGGAGTCTCAGAAAATACTAGAAAATCTCTTTGACAAAAAAATCATGACGATTCTCAAGTTGTTCCTGAAGAAGAAAGACCAACAATTCTATCTAAAAGAGATCAGCAAGCAAACAAAGGTACCACTGGCATCAACGCATAGGATATTGAACAAATTAGTAGAATTAGAGATAATAGAAAGAACTAAAATAAAGCATCTAAAGATATACAAACTCACAGATAATGAAAAAACTAAATATCTTGATTCAGTATTTGAAGAAAAGAAAACAATAATAGATGAATTCGTTGATCAAGCAAGCAGCATATCAGGCATCAAAACAATCATAAGTTCTGGACGAGAAGAGAAGGATAAAGCCAATTTACTAATAATAGGAGAGAGCATAGATAATAGTTTAATTAGAGACATAATCGTAAAAATAAAAGAGAAATATAATTTCACAATAACACATCTTGTGCTTACAGAAACACAATATCAACAGATGGCAGCTATGAATTTATATCCAGGTAAAAAAGAAGTACTATTAGAAAAGACTAATTTCTGAAACATAATATAGAAAAATAAGCATAAATATAACTCTGAAACAGATATAACAACATAATGGTTATAAAAGATATTCTAGAAAACATATTTTAAGATACAGAAACCTTTATATATTAGTTTAGTTAATAAAAGAACTAATTAAAGTTTTTTGGCGAAAACTTTGACCCCTAATATACAAAAAACGAAACTGATATCGAACTTTTTTGGCGAAAAGACGATAATCAAAATTTATCTTTGGCGAGATAAAACATTTGTTCTAGAGAGTAAGTAGTTGAACTAATATATAAACATTATTATAGTTAGACCTATATTTTGCAACATATATTTTGCAAGATAATAACTCAATAAAATAAACAAGTAAACCAAAAAAAACAGGGGGACTAAAAAATGGATTTCGTGAAAACAAACGCAAAGGGATACGAAGGTGTCGAAGTAGGACAAGCCAATATTAAAGTTATTGGTGTCGGTGGAGCAGGTAACAACATGGTTAACTGGCTTTACAAAAAGGGTATTAAGGGTGCAGAAATAATTGCATGTAATACAGATCAGCAACACTTAAATTTAATGGAAGCTGACAGAAAATTCTTACTTGGAAAAGATGTTACTAGAGGATTAGGATGTGGAGGATTCCCGGAGAGAGGCACTGAGGCAGCACAAGAGAGTATACAAGAGATTAAGGAAGCATTGAAAGGTGCAGACATGGTATTTGTATGTGCTGGAATGGGTGGTGGAACTGGAACAGGCGGAGCACCAGTAGTTGCACAGACAGCAAAAGATCAAGGCGCAATCGTTATTGGAACAGTAACAATGCCATTCAAGATTGAAAGGGCAAGAGTAGACAAGGCAGAGTTCGGATTGCAGCAACTAAGACAAGTGTCAGACACAGTAATTGTAATTGATAACAACAGATTAGTACAGATTGCAGGAAACTTGCCAGTACAACAAGCATTTGCAGTAGCAAATGAGTTAGTAGCAACAATGATCAAAGGAATCGTAGAAACAATTGCAATACCATCATTAGTAAACTTAGATTACGCAGATGTCAAAGCAATAATGACAGATGGCGGAGTAGCAGCAATTGGTGTAGGTGCATCAGATACAAACAACAGAGTAGAAGAAGCAGTAAAGGGAGCATTAAGTAACCCATTATTAGATATCAGCTACGATGGTGCAACTGGAGCAATCATTCACATTAGCGGCGGAAACGACATGACATTAGATGAGATTAGCAGAGTCGGTGAGTTAGTCACAGAAGCAATGGATGAAGACGCAAATGTAATATGGGGAGCAAGAGTCTCTGAAAGTATGAAAGGCAAATTGACTGTAATGACAATCATTACTGGTGTAAAGAGCCCATGGATACTTGGAAAGACTTCACCAAAGCA
>Ga0182027_10000134_pt1 | contig 116681 bp, 116 predicted proteins | sample 712E1DmetaG_FD_121300 | JGI IMG/M metagenome (GOLD analysis project Ga0182027, IMG submission 121300) | Permafrost microbial communities from Stordalen Mire, Sweden - 712E1D metaG (Illumina Assembly) | ecosystem: Environmental > Terrestrial > Soil > Wetlands > Permafrost | place: Sweden...
ATGAAAATCGAGTGGCGTAAAATTCTCACTCCGGAGCAGATTGCTAAACTTGATAGAATACCTCACCGACACCATGCAAAGGGGTGGGCACACCATCGTCACCACGAGAGCCAATGCCCAGCATAAGGGATGAAACCAAGGTTTAGTGGGTTTCGAGACAAACTGTGATCCGACTGCTGACAATAAAAACATTGATCGGGTGGAAGCATATTTTTTCAGATATGCTCATAACGATTGCAATAAATACTGAAGGGCTATTTCTCAATGTTCTTTAATCGCCAGTCATTTTTCCATCTCCGTCACAAAAACACGCTAAGTTTTCTTGATATAACCAAGTATGGCCATGAACAATATCAAGATATCATCATCAATAATGTTGTGGTTAAAAAAGCAAGCGGTAATCATGAAACAGAGACACGTTATAAGATCATCCAAGAGGTTTTGAATAAGTACCGCCGACCATTCGACATACTAGATATCGGTGCAAGCCAAGGATACTTCTCTTTTAGAGCGGCATATGACTATGACTGTGTTTGTGTGATGATCGAAGGCAATAATCAGGCATACCCCAAAGTGGGTTCTCAATTACTCGATCTTTGCAAGGCGAACGATACCCTTGAGAACATAATCTTCCTTAATAAAGAAGTGACTCTGAAGGATCTCCTGAAGTTGGGCGAATGTGAAAGTTTCAGCGTTGTTTTGGCCATGAATATCATTCACTGGTTTGGACCTCAATGGAGGGAGATCACGGATGCGATCTTAAAGTTAGGGGACAACATTATTATAGAGACGCCTCCGGAGGAGGACTGTGCAAGTCAGGAGCAGAATATCTTAAGGAAATCGATTGAAGAATATTTGCTTTTCAGAAAAGCAAATATTTTAGGAAAAGTTCCTCGTCATACTTCTGATAATGTAATGGCGAATATTTACCTTCTGGAATCAGAAAAAAAGCGGCTAACAAGAAAGCATTGGCTTGTTCCCCAAACCAGCGATCATTACACAATTACGAGTAACTACGAAGCGAAGACCATTACGAAATGGCCGCCACACGCTCGCACAGCGAAGGTCAATGATTGGAAATCAGGGATTAATTTGATCACCTTCTTAATGTACAATGGCGCTTACCCATCGCGAGAAAAGATCGAAGCCGCGGTCAAGGGCATCCAAGACCCTTCTCATAACGATTGGACTGTCAATAACATGATCTTGCAAGGAGACCGACTGAGTCTCATTGATTGGGATGATCCGATGCATGGATTAAGCGGCGGGAGGAGAAGTACTCCTAAAGTATTAAAGGCACATTTGCGCCTCGTTGGTTTAAGACACCCAGCTAAAGTTGATAATTACTTCTGGGATCGTCTTGTCAGAAGCTGAACCTATTAGCATTAATAAGGGGAATTATATACTTGACTCCCTTTAAGATTTTTTGTCACGTTTCTTCCCCTTCTTTTTTATTTTTTTCTTTGGTCGATACGCCAAAACTAAATCAACAATTTCATCCAGTTCAGGCGGGACTTTTTTCATTTCGTAAGCTCCGTATAGGTCAGTCTTTTTTGTACAGTAGCCGCAATGAAACTATTAAGACGATCTAATGTGTGTATCTTTACATTGCCATCATTCAGGCGAAATGTAAACTCATTGACGTCCCGCGCAAGGTGCTTTTTACTTACATGATGATACACGCCATATACGCCACGTTTAAGAACAGCCCAAACGCTTTCAACGCTATTGGTGCTAACACCATCTCTTGAATACTCACCCGCTAAATGGTTGACTGATTCGCGATGGTATGTAAGTCCATCATAAGCTCTGGCTTCGTCGGTATATAGGGTCGAGCCGCTGTCAACATGATTATGAATTGCATTTTGTACGGTGTCCGCATCAGCCGATGGAATAGGCATAGCAACGGCATTACCGCCTTGCTGTCTCATGCCGATAACGGCAGATTTCCCTACTGTACCGCGTCCGGCATGAAGTTTTTTCTTTTCATGCTTATTTACTTCCTTACCGCCGATGTACGTTTCATCTATTTCAACAATGCCGTGAAGGACAGCAAAATCGTCGCCGCAAGCCTCACGCAGACGATGAAGAACAAACCACGCGGATTTTTGCGTTATTCCGATCTCTTTGGACAATTGCAAAGAGGATATACCTTTACGTGCGGTAACGAGCAAATACATGGCATACAACCATTTGTGAAGCGGGATATGGGAACGCTCAAAAATTGTTCCCGTTCTTACCGTGAAATCCTCATGGCATTGATTACAGCGATAATACCCATTTTTACGTACAGTGATATGATCGGTCAATCCGCAATGAGGACAGCGAACGCCGTTTGGCCAGAGGCGTTTTTCAAGATATTCTCGTGCTGTTTCTTCAGTAGGAAACATCTTAAATAATTGAAATGCACTAATCGTGATTTTATCTTCCATTTTTTCCATCTGCTTTTTCAGTGTATTTTCCGATTAATTCTTTTGTTGCTATTCGCCTTTTTTATCTGATATATTGTTTATATTATGCAAAAAATAACCATTCTAGTTTTCTTGCTATTATTTCTCCTAATGGGGATAGCTTCTTGTTCACAGGAAAATCTCCACCAGTTGCTCAAGGGCAGATGCAACCCCGGAAACTCAATTCCGAGTCCAGCACAAAAAGCAACATAAAGACCAAAAGCAACCATGATATATCCCCAAACCCAATGTCCCCGATCAATAAAACAAACACCCATAGCAGCTATACCGCCGCCCAAGATAGTAACAAGAAAAACAGCGATTGTGATTTTGGTACTGTCAAGAATGATCCTATAACTAGATATACTTTTTGGCTGATGATTTTCACAGGACTCCTTGTTGTCTGCAATCTTCTCTTGTGGCTCTACACAAGGAAAATTGCCAAAGCTGCTAAAATAAGTGCTGATGTTCTTCCCACAATCGAAAAGGCTTATGTTTATGCGGCAATTAACTTTAAAAAAATCGAGCCTCATCATACCAATCAAGGATTTACTGGCCTCTATGATTTTTCTGCTCAAATTGAAATATGGAATCATGGTAAAACTCCAGCCATTATAAATAAAATTTGTGGTTTGATTTGCTTGGAAAAACCAATATTGTCTAAAATTGAAGAAAACCAAATCCCATACAATCTTATTCTGGGAAGCGGTGGAATGAGACCTATCAACACCGTTCCTATAATAATTAACGAAGAGAAACGGAAAGACATTCTTGGTGAATTAACAGGAGCTTATTGTTATGGTCGAATCGAGTATGAAGATGTTTTTGGTGGAAAATATGCACGATGATTTTGTTGGGAAATTAGAAAAATTGATATTGATCCGGGGTATGAATGGGTTATTTCCCAAGCTCATAAAGCATTGAACTATAATACACAACAGCACGATTAGAGGGAGTAATCGGTTCATTTTATCCCCCCTTCTTAACAGGACAATCCAGTGAAAAACAAAATAGCTAAACGACCTAAAAACAAGCTTGAAAGTATCTTGCTTTTTAAGCAGAAAAATATGAAACTTCAAAACAAAATACTTTTTCAAGACAATAAGATATTCAAGTTGCACAATGAAGTATTGAAGTTGAAGGAAAAAGTATCTGACTTGGAAAAGGAAATTGTCTCTCTTAAGGCGCGAAAGAATGTCAGCCTTCAGATAGAAGGACTTTATGGCCGGAAGATTGAGGAATTTCTCGGCGAGAACATCTAACTTTGAATGGTTAATGGATTTCATGGCAAGCCTCATGTCTGGCGGTTTGCCAATTGCGAATCAAGAGAGTTAAATATATAATTCCCTTAATAAGGATCCTTTGAAGGAGGAAAAAATGGTGGCATTGTCTGTAGGCAAAAAACGAGAACTTGGGGTCTTGTCGAGCATGTTGGCCAAGACCATAGGGGCTGTTGGCTTGATGGCCATTCTGGTATCCTGCGGTAGCTCACCCGGATACAACTACACGGTCGGCGGCACGGTCAGCGGCCTGGCCGACAGCGGGCTGGTGTTGCATAATAGTACCGGAGAGGATCGGAGCATCTCTGCCGACGGTCCTTTCTCCTTTGCCACGCCGGTGTCCGCCGGGGCTGCCTACGCCGTCACTGTCAAGACGCAGCCCCCTGTCTTATCCCAAATCTGCACCGTCAGCAACGGCAATGGCACAGTCAACGACGCGCCTGTGTACAATGTATATGTGAGCTGTGTGACACCGCCGTCTCACTCCGTCACGGTTGACCCGAAAGGGAGATTTGCCTACGTGGCAAATACGCGTGACAACACTATCTCGGTCTATACCATCGATCAGACCACCGGGGCATTGATCACAGGAACGGCAGTGGCTGCCGGAACGACTCCTTACTCCGTCACGGTTGACCCGTCAGGGAAATTTGCCTATGCGGCAAATTTGGCTTCCAACACTATCTCAGTCTATACCATCGATCAGACCACCGGGGCATTGACCGCAGGAACGGCAGTGGCTACCGGGACGGCTCCTTCCCCCGTCACGGTTGACCCGTCAGGGCAATTTGCCTATGCGGCAAATATAGGTGACAACACTATCTCGGTCTATACCATCGATCAGACCACCGGGGCATTGACCGCAGGAACGGCAGTGACTGCCGGGACGAGTCCTAGCTCTGTCACCATTACGGTTATCCCGTCAGTAGGGGAATTTGCCTACGCGGTAAATAATAATTCCAACACTATCTCGGTCTATACCATCGATCCAACCACCGGGGCATTGACCGAAGGAGCGGCAGTGTATACCGGGACGAATCCTTACTCCGTCACGGTTGACCCGTCCGGGAGATTTGCCTATGCGGCAAATTTGGCTTCCAACACTATCTCAGTCTATACCATCGATCAGACCACCGGGGCATTGACCGCAGGAACGGCAGTAGCTGCCGGGACAAGTCCTTGGTCCGTCACGGTTGACCCGTTAGGGAGATTTGCCTATGCGGCAAATTTGGCTTCCAACACTATCTCAGTCTATACCATCGATCAGACCACCGGGGCATTGACCGCAGGAACGGCAGTGGCTACCGGGACGAATCCTTACTTCGTCACGGTCGACCCGTCAGGGGAATTTGCCTATGCGGCAAATACAGGTGACAACAATATCTCAATCTATACCATCGATCAGACCACCGGGGCATTGATCAACCCAACGACAGTGGCTGCCGGGACAAGTCCCAGCTCCGTCACCGTCACGGTTATCCCGTCAGTAGGGGAATTTGCCTATGCGGCAAATTATAGTTCCAACACTATCTCGGTCTATACCATCGATCCGACCACCGGGGCATTAACCGCAGGAACGGCAGTGCATACCGGGACGAATCCTTACTAATCCTTACTCCGTCACGACAACCGGAACTATTCAGCAATCATCGGGGACAGCGGCTTATTATGAAGCCGCAGAAAGCTTTTTAAATAGCCGCTATCCCTGATACATAGTTTACCCTTCCTTCCTCCGTTTTGCGACAGCCAAGGCCTTCACTGTCCTGGGGTGGATGGCCGCCATGTGTTATCATATACTGGACAAGGGAGAGCAAATGGTGCAACATTACTTATTTTGCAACACAATCAGAGAATACAGTTTAACTGGTAATCCATACTTCAATTCCAAACTGAAACCTGTGTACTTGTAGGTGTAACAAATGCATCAGTCCGCAGCTATATTACCTTTTGAAATCAGAAAGTACGCAAGAACCGGATGAACCAGAAAAAAGATCAACATATTCTTGGAACCAATTCTCCTGTAGGCAAATCAACAATTCTTTCCCCGCCGATGGAAGTTTTGAGCACAACGCGCCCTTGACCGCATGGGGTAACATTGCCGATAATTGCTGCATTGATGCCTAGTTTATGCTTTTTCATGGTATCCAGGACTTTCTTGGCTTCGTCGGCCGGACAGAATAAAACCATTTTCCCTTCATTAGCCAGGTAAAGTGGATCGAGTCCCAATATTTCGCAAATTCCCCGAACATTATCCTGAACAGGAATAAATTGTTCTGAAATATTGATTTGGATATTGGCACTCTTGGCAATTTCAGCCAGAATTGCACCCAGTCCGCCTCTTGTCGCGTCACGCATGCAGTGGATGTTCGGGCTGGCCTTTAAGATTTCCGTAATGAGTCCGTTAAGAGGCGCAGAATCGGAAATAACTTCCGCTTCCAATCCCAGATTATCTCTGGCTTTAATTATAGCAGCACCATGGTCGCCGATTGATCCGTTAAGTATAACAGCATCCCCGAGCTTAATGCTTTTTACAGACAAAGTTTCTTCATATTCGACGATGCCTATACCGGATGTATTAATAAAAATGCCATCAGCAGCACCGCGGGGAACAACCTTCGTATCACCAGTGACTATCTTTACACCGGCCATTCGTGCTGCCTCAGCCATGGATTGAATAATTTTTTCCAGAAAGGTAAAAGGGAAACCTTCTTCCAAAATAAAGCCGGTGCTCATGAACAGCGGCTTACCACCACACACAGCAAGATCATTGACGGTTCCATGTACTGCCAGCGAGCCGATATTACCGCCAGGGAAAAAGACGGGGCTAACGACGTAGGAATCAGTAGTAAAGCAGAGTTTCTGGTTACCGATACTGAGTACAGCGCTGTCTTCGAGACGCTCAAGGTAGGGATTATTAAAATGTGGCAGGAAACTTCCCAAAATCAACTCATTGCTTAAAAGCCCGCCACTGCCGTGTTCCAGCAGTATCTTGTCGTATTTCCCGGTGACTGTCATGTAAAAATCCCTTTCTATCCCCCATTTAGAAAAAAGGAGAAACCATACCATCACCTATTTCTTGGCAATCGCTCCAGCGATAACTGCCTGGCCTAAAGCAATGCCACCGTCATTGGTTGGTATCTGGCTATGGTGATAAACCATAAAACCGATGTTTTCCAGTTGGGTAATGCTCTCTTCTAATAAAATTTTGTTTTGAAAGCAACCACCACTTAAGAAGACCCTATTTATGCCGGTTTTTTCGCGTATCCGTTCGCACATGGCGGCAAAGGCCACTGCCAGTGTCCGATGAAAAGAAGAGGAAATTTCTTTCTTGCTTTTCCCTGCTAAAATATTATTTACAATAGCACGGATTATGGATGAAATATCAAGAATAAAACAATTTTCCCCATCTGCCGAAATTTCAAAGGGGAAGGGCGCATCGGCTTTCTGATCAGAGAGTCCCTCCAGTTCCATCGCTGCCTGCCCTTCAAAACTCACCGTTTTGCGCAAACCGATAATTGCCGCGACCCCGTCAAATAATCTTCCCAAACCGGATGACAATGGACTATTGATTTTATTTTCAATAATTTTGTCGAATACTTTGCTGTTAAATCCCGGAGGCAGAATGCCCAGTTGAGCGGCAATATCAGGCCAGGATTGACCATAGGCCAGGGCAAGCAGGCTTGCTGCTATTCGCCAGGGCTCATGAATCGCCTTCTGGCCGCCGGGGAGAACAAAATACTGGAGATGACCTAGACGCTTGAATTCTGTTTCGTTTACGACAAGAAATTCCCCACCCCAGGCATTGCCATCAAGACCATAACCGGTACCATCCATGGCCAGACCGATCACATCTCCGGAAATTTTATTTTCCGCCATACAACTGACGATATGAGCGTGATGATGCTGAACGCGGACTACTTTAACGCCGGTAAGTTCTTCGGCGACCTTTGTCGAATAGTAAGCAGGATGATAATCGCAGGCAATCACTTCGGGGTTGGATTCGGTAATCTTTTTCATTAGGGTTAGACTTTCCTGAAAAAAATCCCTGGCCTGCGGCGTTTCCATATCGCCAATGTGGGGGCTCAAAAATGCAAAGTTGCCTTTCACGATACATTGTGTCGCTTTTAACTGCGGGCCTAAGGCTAGCACATCAGGAAAAGAATCTTTTAGTACAATAGGTTTGGGAACAAAACCGCGCGACCGCCTCAATAGCTGCTGTTTTCCTCCGGCGAACATAACAATGGAGTCATCACAACGAACTAAAATATCACGATTGTGGATGAGGAAATAATCGGCAATTTCTTTTAATCGAATTAGAGCTTCCCGATTCTTGATGCAGATCGGTTCATCAATTTGATTGGCGCTGGTCATCACCAGCGCATCAAAATCTTTTTCCAGAAGCAAGTAATGCAGCGGCGTATAAGGAAGCATAACGCCGAGGTTAGGAACACCGGGAGCCACCTGCTCAGAAACTGTGCTGCTGTTTTTCTTTTTCAGCAAAACAATTGGTCGCTGCGGCGAGCTAAGCAGCTTCTCTTCCTCTTCATTAACGTTGGCAAAATGTTTCACATTTTCTAAATTCTTGACCATGATGGCCATAGGCTTTTCTTCCCTAAACTTGCGTGAACGAAGTCTCCTTACTGCCTCGTCATTTCTGGCATCGACACTCAGATGAAATCCTCCCAAACCCTTGATGGCTAAAATTTTGCCCTCTTTAAGCAATCCAATAGCAGTCTTTATTGGTTCATCCGTGTTGACCTTATTGCCCGTCTCATTCAGGAGTTGAATTTTGGGTCCACACAAAGGGCAGGCATTAGGTTCGGCGTGAAAGCGCCTATCTGCAGGATTTTCATATTCAGCATGGCATTGTGGACATAGAGGGAAGCAGGCCATGGAAGTATTGATGCGGTCATAAGGAATTGATTTGATGATTGTCAGCCGTGGGCCGCAATTAGTACAATTGATAAAAGGGAATCGGTAACGGCGGTCAAGGGGATCAAAAAGTTCTTTCAGGCAATCCTTACAAATGGCTATGTCCGGTGAGATGTGGACATCACCATCACCACGCCTTTCACTTTCGATAATCCGAAAATTATCATCCGGCTGTATGGCAATATCCTTGGATGAAATATTCGTAACGTCTGCCAGCGGTGGCAGTTCCTGCCGAACCCCAGCTAGAAAAGAATCGATTGCCGCTACAGAACCTTGGACTTCTATCAGTACTCCGTCCGGGCGATTTTGGACAAAACCGCACAAAGAGTTTTTGACAGCCAGGCGATAAATAAAGGGCCGGAAACCGACGCCCTGAACCACGCCGGAAAACAGATAACGAACTCTTTTCATCACTTTTTTATTGTGAAACTCCAATTCCGAAAGTGGAATCCGGCGAATAACCTAAAGGTCACACGTGCCGGACGTAACGTAGCGGAATTGGTAAGTTGAACAATCCCGCAACGTGGGGGGTATGACAAACAGCAGCGAGCTCGAGAAATGTTTCCGAAGCTTGCTTTGGGGTTCATACCCGTGATTTTTGGAAAGCATCTATGCGACCCGCAAGCCACTTAATCCAGCCGTCAAGGCCGACACCGGTCTTACAGGATACTTCAAATATTTGAAGTTTTTTGTTAATCGAAAGCGCATCGCGTTTTGCCTTTTGCAGATCAAAATCCACATAGGGAAGCAGGTCAACCTTGTTAATGAGCATGACCGCTGATTCCTGAAACATCAACGGATATTTTGCCGGTTTATCAGCGCCTTCCGGAGTACTCAAAATCATGATCTTGGCATTTTCACCAATTTTGAATTCAGCCGGGCAAACCAGATTACCGACATTTTCGCAGATGAGTAGATCAATTTTGGCGAGATCAAAAGTCGGCAAAGCTTCTCTGATCATATTGCCGTCGATATGGCAGGCGCCGCCGGTATTAATCTGCACTACAGGAATGCCAAGCTTGGCAACGCGATCGGCATCATATGTATCCTGGATATCCCCTTCAATCACGCCAATCCGGTATTTGTCTTTCAGTGCCAATATCGTTCTTTCCACCAGCGTCGTTTTTCCCGCGCCGGGCGAACTCATGAGGTTAATGACATACACCTTATTCTTATCAAATAATGCCCTGTTTTCCGCGGCAATTCGGTCATTGGCATCAAGGACATTTTTCACAACTGCTACTTTCAATTTTATTACCTCCGTTAGTAATATTTGTAATGGGTGGAGCAAGTACCTTCCGAAGAGACCATACAGGGCCCGATCGGGTTTGTCGGGGTGCATAGTTTTTTAAATAAGGGGCAATCCTGTGGAGTTTTTATGCCTCGTAAAACATCGCCGCAGCCACAGCCTTTGATTTTTGCCGAATGAATTTCTGGTATCGGAAATTTATTCAAGGCATCGAAGGCAGCATAGGCATCATTGAAAATCAGACCGCTCGCCGGTATCGGCCCCAGGCCCCGCCATTCCACAGTTGCCGTATTAAACATGGATTGCAAAAAATTCATAGCGCGGATATTTCCCTCAGGTCTGACACCCCTGTTGTATTGAATAGCTACTTCTTTCTTGCCGCTTTCTATCTGCGACAGCATCATCCATATACCTTCCATAATGTCCACCGGTTCAAATCCGGTAATTACGGCAGCCCGATTGGCTTCGGTGATCATTTTGTAAGCATTGGAGCCAATCATGGTGCTGACATGGCCGGGGCAAAGGAAGCCATCGATATTCAGCAGGGGGTCGGCAAGTAAAGCTATGAGCGCCGGAGGCACAATCTTATGCACGGAAAAGACAGAAAAGTTTTTAATGCCTTTTTTCCGACAGCTCTCGACGGTGGCGGCAATGGTTGGCGCAGTTGTCTCAAAGCCAATGCCCATCATAATGACCTCTTTTTGTGGATTAGATTGGGTAAGCTCAATACACTCATCGGCAGATGAGACTACACGGACGTCTGCGCCTGCTGCTCTTTTCTTCTGGAGGCTGTCGCCATTCGTGCCCGGGACTCTGAGCATATCGCCGAAAGTAGCAAATATCGTATTGGCTTGCCCGGCTAGATAAAGAGCTATATCTACATCACGTGATGATGTTACACAAACCGGACAGCCCGGCCCGGAAATTAAATTGATGCTTGCCGGCAGAAGTTTGCGAATGCCAAAGCGACCGATGGCGTACGTGTGACTGCCGCAAATTTCCATGATTGTTACCGGATGGGCAATGGCATCGGAAACTTTCCTGATTTTTTTTAAGAGTCCTGCCACCAGTGCAGGATCACGATACTCATCAATATATTTCATTATCGATAAGCTCTTGCAGCGCTGCCAGTTTTTCTTTTGCCGACTCTATATCTATCTTGTGAATGGCATAACCCGCATGGCTAATCACATAATCACCAACGACGACTGGTTCATCCACGATATCCAGGCAAACCTCACGTTTTGTTCCGCTGATGTCGATGATCGCGTAATTATCTTCGTCAATCGAAATGATTATTCCGGGAAATCCAATACACATAATTAATTCCTAATCTACGTCCATTTCTAAAATTCGCAATTCTTCCGTACCGCCGGTTAAAATGACTTCTTCTCCACCACATTTTGGGCAGATGGCCGAATATGTTTCCACTTCTAAATCTTTTGCGCAGGAAAAGCAATGGATAACGGTGGGCTGAATATTAAAGCCCAGAGAGGCATTCTCAGCAAGTGTATTTTTTGCCTGCACTTCAAAAGCAAATTGTAGAGACCTCGACTCGATACAAGATAGGCGGCCAAAGGAAAGTAAGATTGAATTCACTTTGCTGAAATGTTGCTTTGCTGCATATTCCTGAACGATATTTAAAATGGACTGAGCTAAATACAGTTCATGCATGATCGGCTCTTTCCAAAGTCACATCCAATTTGGATAATTCTGCCAGAAGTAATTTCTCCATAACCGGAAACTTCTCCTGCATCATAGCAGTCATTTCCAGATTCATTTCTCCGTAATTCTGAGGAACAATGCACAGGAATAATGTTTCGGGTAATTCGTCCAGAAGCTCCACTTTAAATAAGACATCAAAAAACGTGACTTCATGAGCCGTTGTGGGAGGCGGCATGTGCGCTTGCATTTCCTGAGTATTAAAGCGATAAATAGATCCGGGTGTATCCTTTGCCTTTAAAACATCAATCACAATCAAATTGTCGCAACTGCAAATGATGTCGATGAGAGCATAACCAAGCGTGCCACCATCAACAATCTTTATACTATCAGTCGCAAGGTAACGTTCAGAAAACCAGCGGACAAAATGAACGCCGAAGCCCTCGTCCGCAAGCAGGATATTTCCTACGCCCAGGATCGTGACCTTTTCCTTCTTTTCAGTCATAATGTGTAATCTCAATATATGACTGTTTATCAACAGCCCATTAAAAAACAAGAGGGGAGGATAGTTATATCTCTCCCCTCTCGAGAAAAACAATAGTTCTTTCGGTTACTCCTTTATCCTTTTGAACTTTGTTCCTCCGATCATGGACGAAACCGTACCCTGCTTCAGAACGGCGTCATACCAGAAGGCCATGTAGATATGGACCACGATGAACAGGATGAATAACCAGGTGAAGATGTGATGAATGTAACGGACCACGGCCAGGCCGCCCATCAGATTCTCTACCGGTTTCAGCACGAAGTATGCCACCGATGTCAGACCGGCGTGGTATCCGGCCCCCATCAGGATCACCCCCGTGATGAGTGTGACGACGACCATACCCCAGCAGGCGCTATAGGCCAGAGCCTGCACGGGCCCGTAGAGGTACTTCTGTTCCGGATGTCCCTTGATCAGCAGATAGAATTTAATCTGCTGGACCAAGCCTTTTAAATCCGTCCAAGCCAGGAAATCCTTCCAGTCCGCATGAAAACGGGAGAAGACAGCCAGATAAAGCCGCCAGATGGAAAGGAAGATGAGAAACACGCCGAACAGGATATGAACAAAACGCACATTGCCCATGAAAAATTTGTCTACAGTTTCTCCTTTGTATATCGTAAATGGATCGGCGATATAGAAACCGGTCGCGATCAATACGAATATTGAGATCGCCACGGCCCAGTGGTTGATCCGCAGGGTAGCAGACCACTCTTTGATACCTAAATATTTTTGCATGATCGCCCCCTTAAGCCACTTTAAATTTTTTGATCTCATTCGTTTTTGGATCGATAATATGCACTGCGCAAGCCATGCACGGATCAAACGAATGGATCGTCCGGATAATTTCCAGCGGCTGGTCAACTTTAGCGAGTTTCGTTCCGATCAAGGATTCTTCATAGGGACCGCGTAAACCCGCTTTATCACGCGGAGAGCAGTTCCAGGTTGAAGGAACTACCGCCTGATAGTTGGAAATAACTTCGTTTTCGATTTTGATCCAGTGACCAAGTGCGCCGCGCGGCGGTTCCGTCATGCCGCGCCCCTGTGCCGGTTTCTTGGGAACATCGCAGCGTGTCCAGGTGCGGGTGTCACCCTTTTTGATGTTTGCGATCAACTCATTCACCCATCCTTCGGTATTGTCCGCGACCAGCTTTGTTTCCAAGGCGCGTGCTGCCGTCCTGCCTAATGTGGAGAACAGAACTGAAGCGGGCAGTCCGGTTGTTTTCAAGGTGGAATCGATAAGCGGTTTAATTGCTTTATCACCCTGGGCATAGCCGACAACCATACGAGCCAATGGACCTACTTCATAAGGCTTTTTGTCGTAACGGGGTGCTTTACACCAAGTATATTTCTCATTACCTTTTACATTACCGTTGCTGTCATATCCTGTGTATTCGGGATCGGTTGTTCCGTTGAAAGGATGTTGCGGTTCTTTACCTTTATACCAGGAATGAGTTGCTTCTTCGGTGATTTTTGTTTCATCGAGTTTCATTGGTTTAGCCAGGTTTCTGTCTTTGACAATTCCGCGCGGGAAGAGCAATTTATTCCAATCGTCATCCAGCGGGAATCCGCCGTAAGACAAATAATTCTTCACGCCGCCGCCGATACCTTTCAAGCCTTCATCTTTATAGTAAGTGGCTGCCAAAAGGACATCCGGCAGGTAAGCTGTTTCGACAAAAGTTTTCATTTCCTTAAGACGGAATAGATACTGGCCTAGACGTTCGCTGTCAAATAAATCCATGCCCGAGGTAATACCGCCGACGACCAGTGACTGCGGATGAGGATTCTTTCCGCCAAGTATAGCCATCATCTGGGCGCCGACTTTGGAAATAGCCAGAGCGTCAAGATAATGGGAAAGAATGATTAAATTTGCTTCCGGCGGCAGTTTGTAAGATGGGTTTCCCCAGTAGGCGTTCGCAAACGGTCCGAGGCGGCCGGATTTGACAAATTTCGTGAGACGTTCCTGAACGGCCTTGTAATGTGTCTCCGAACAATTGTATGGATTCGGACTGTATGCTCTGGCCAGCTCCTCTGCTTTTCTTGGATTGGCCGAAAGCGCACTGACGACATCCACCCAATCGAGGCCATGCAGATGATAAAAATGCATGACATGGTCAGTCAGGTAAAGAGAAGCGCTGATTAAATTACGGGCGATTCTGGCATTGGGCGGCGGTTTGATGCCAAAAGCATCTTCACAGGCCAGAATGCTGGCTTCATAGTGTACATAAGTACAAACACCACAGAAACGCTGGACGATCAAACCGGCATCACGCGGGTCGCGTCCCTTTAAAATGGTCTCAATACCACGCCAGAGTGTTATGCTGCTCCAGGCATCTTTGATGACGTTATTATCATCAACTTCCACTTCAATCCTTAAATGTCCTTCAATCCTGGTGATCGGATCGACAATAATTCTCTTGGTCATATGTTATTCCTCCGTCCGGTCGTCTTTATGAGATGTGGGGGTCGTTTTAAAAAAATCGCTCTGGTGGTGCCTGACTGCACTTGCTACGGCATGAACTGCAACTCCGGCTACAGCCGCACCTGTTAAAACGGCGCCGATAGTATCGACCGTTTTTTCACCGCCACCGTAAGTTTTTTCATCAAGCGGTTTTTCCAGCGGGGCCATGGTATCCCAGAATGCCGGTTCGGTACAACCAATGCAACCATGCCCGGCCATAATCGGCCAGGATACACCGTCATTGAAGCGAACTTTACTACAGTTGCCATAGGTATAAGGACCTTTGCAACCCATTTTATATAAGCACCAGCCTTTGAGTGCGCTTTTATCGCCCCATTCTTCGACGAATTCCGAGGCGTCATAATGCGACCTTCTTTCACAATAGTCGTGAATACGTTTTCCGTATGACCATACGGGTCTGCCCAACGAATCCAATGGGGGGAGAGTTCCAAACATGATATAGTGGAGTAATGTTCCGGTGAAGTTTACGGCATTGGGCGGACAACCGGCGATATTGACGGTAGAAATTCCCAGCGCCCGGCCGACGCCCGTCGCATCGGTAGGATTCGGTTTGGCGGCCTGGATATTACCGTTAACTGCGCAGGCGCCGATGCAAACAACGGCTGCGGCTTTGGAGGCGACTTCTTTGCCTACTTCAATACCGGTCTTACCTTTGGGACCGAGAGTTAAATATTTGCCGTTCAAACCGCGAGGCAGACCGCCCTCGATGACACAAATGAACTTGCCGGCAAAGTCATGAATGGCCTTCTGCAGATTTTGTTCGGCCTGGTAACCGGAAGCCGCCATTAGTGTTTCATGGTATTCCAGCGAGATAGTTTCCAAAAGAATAGTGTCCACATTGGGATAAGAAGAACGTAAAAATGCTTCCGAGCAACCGGTGCATTCGGCAAAATGCAGCCACACCACAGGAATGCGGCCGAAATTTTCTGCGGCTTTGGCTACCATTGGGCGGAAAATAGGCGGAAGCATCAAAGCTGCGGTCATTGCCGATGTCCATTTAATGAAATCTCTTCTACTGAAACCCCGGTCTTTTAAAATTTCATGCAAGTCTTCTCTTGGTTCGGGTAAATCTTTTTCGATTTGTTCCATGTGAGCTTGACAATGTTTCATCAAGTCTTTGTACTGCTGGTCAATCATTTTCTTGTATTCGGAATTATTCCCTTTTGCCATACTTCCCCCTTTCATCTGATCTTTAGGCATATCACTTTTATTGAGACATGCCGGTTTTGTTATCGTTTATTTTCTTTTTGCTCAGGTACTTTTGCCGGTTCATCCATGGACTTTTTAAAATTTCGGATGGCTTTACCGATTGCCCCGCCGATTTCCGGGATCTTACCGGGCCCGAAAATAACCAAGGCGATAACCATTATAATTATTAATTCTTGCAATCCTATCCTAGGAATAAATAACCCCTTTTGTTTTTATATTGCAAATATTCAATATTTTTTCAAAGTTTCTTTCTCAACAAATTATTTTTTTAAGCCTTTGATAAAAATATTTAAACTATCCTTTACCATTGAGTGAATCCTATCCGCACGTTTCGCCGGATTGCCCATGAAGAGATAAAGGGAAATAATGCCGTTGAATAGGCCCCATATCGCATTTTGTGCCTGCCGGATATCGATTATCGGCGCGAATTCACCGGAATCAATGCCCCTTTGAATTATTGTAGAAATAACCTTAATATTGTCATTTGTCGTCCTGATGAGCTCGGTATTTTGTTCTTGCGTAAGATTCATCTGCTCCGTTTGCAGCATGAAAGTCATAAGTATTCTGAATAACTCGTTATGATCTAAAAAATAATTAATGTAAATCTGCGAGAATTCCAGCAAAAGTTCCGCAGCCGGCGCTTCCCTGGTGGAAAATATTTTAATGTTTTTATTAAGTTCAATATTATCAGTAATCAAAACTTGGGCGTATATCTCTTCTTTGGAGTCAAAATAAAGATAAATCGAACCTTTACTCACTCCAGCCTTGGCCGCGATACTATCCACGGTTACGAATTTGAAACCTCGATCAAAGAAAAGTTTTCTTGCCGCTTTTAAGATCGTGTTTTTCTTATTTTCTTTTTCCTTTTTCCTTTTTTCCGGCGAGCCCAAAATAGGTACTCCTCCTTAATTAAAGTGAGGGTTGTTTGTTTTCGTAATTTCTCTCTGACCCCTGGTCACAAATTCGTATATTAATATCGGGACTATGTCAAGAAAAAATTCCCGATTAGTATGGGCTGAATTTATCTTATGAATATTGCTTACTTAAGCCTTTCCAGTTGCGGGACGAGGTCTTCCAGAAACGGACATTTGTTGTGATGTTATAGACATCCTGTCAATACGGACAGCATACTGCAGCTTTCTATATATAACCGTTTTTGCCTTTGTCGGTTGGCCTTTTCTTAAAAGTTAATTGCGGGACATTAAATGACGGACTGCTTTTTCCAATCCGTCGAGCGTTAGTTCAAACATTGGGAATATCTTTTCGATGCTTTTTATCGTCCAGGTATAAGACCAATCGACTTGCGCTACAGGATTCAACCAGACGGCATGGCGGAAAGTTTTGGCCAAAACTTTTAAATAATCAACGCTGGGCTGCAAGTAGTTTTGGTTGATATAAATTGCTCCGTTGCGGTCGACAAGCTCATAGGGCGCCATAGAGGCATCGCCGACAATGATTAATCGCGTCTCTGGATCGCTGCGTACGAAATCTTCAACCGCCACCGGCTTTTTGTGGCGTTCGGGATCCTGCCAGACGTTTTTGTAAATGGTGTTGTGGAAATAATAAATCTCCAGTTCTTTAAACTGAAACTGCGCGTAGTGGAAAAGAACTTGAACAAGCTCGACATAAGGATCCATGGACCAGCCGCCGTTATCGATAAAAAGTTTTACTTTCAAACGATCGGTGAGCCGCCGGTCAAAAACAATTTCAATTTCTCCGGCATTGCGCATCGTTTGATAAATGGTTTTATCCACATTGACAATGTCCTGCGGGCCGGAGGGTGCAAGATGCTTGAGTCTTTTCAGCGCTTCACCGATTTGCGAAGCGGTAATCGGCCCTTCCTGCGAGTAATCGCGGTAACGTCGCTCCATAGCGACTTTAATCGCCGATTTGTTTTGCGAGGCTCCGCCTACGCGCATGCCGCCCGGGTGCTCGCCCGAATGCCCAACAGGCGAGGTGCCGCGCGTGCCGATCCAGTAATTGCCGCCGTGGTGCGCTTCCGTCTGTTCTTTCAAACGATCTAAAAAATATTGCAATAATTCTTCCGGCGTCATCTCTTTGAGTTCTTCTTCTGATAAACCCAGCGCTTCGGCCAGTGCTCCCGGATCCTTGAGCCACTCATTAAGCAGTGCTTGAGCTAATTCGGTAAGCTCGGCTTCAGTCGGATCGATTTCCGTTACCCCGCGGAAAGCTACCGCAAATGTTTGATCGTAAACGTCGAAATAGCGTTCGCTTTTTACTAGAAGAGAGCGGGCCGCGATGTAGAAATCCTCTAAAGAACGGACAAGACCCATGCCCAGAGCTTTTTGCAGACGCAAAAAAGACGTGGGAGAAACGGGAATCCCTTTATCGCGCAGCATATAGAAAAAATTAACGAACATAATTTTATATTTTGCTTTGTATTAACTTATTGGTTGGCGGCCAGATTCAAATCAGAGCTCTTTTTGAATAATACACCCGGATAAGGCACAGCGCCTTCTTTTAAGCTCTTCAGCTGAAAATCAGGATCGGCTTGCAGCGCGCGTATCCAGTTAATCAGTTCGCGCGTTGCCGGCTTTTTCTCCACTCCGCGGATTTCCCGCATCCGGTAAAAAGTTTCCAGACATGAAGTCACGAGCTCATTTTTTACAGCGGGGAAATGCACGTCGATTATCCTGCGCATCATATCGTGATCGGGGAAAGCGATATGGTGAAAGTTACAGCGTCCCAGAAAAGGATCGGATAAATCCTTTTTCGCGTTGGATGTGATTACTATAACCGGCCGGTTTTTGGCGGAAATTGTTCGGTCAATTTCGATAATATCAAATTGCATTTGATCGAGAATATCCAGCATATCGTCCTGAAAGTCGGTATCCGCTTTATCAATCTCATCGATCAAAAGAACCACCTTTTTTTCCGCCGCGAAGGCCTGGCCGATTTTTCCCATCTTGATGTATTCTTCGATATTGCTGACATTACGGCACGAATCGCCGAACCGGCTGTCGTTGAGACGGGTTAAGGTGTCGTATTGGTAAAGAGCGTCAATCAATTTCATGCTGGATTTGACGTTGAGAACTATCAGCGGCATCTTTAAGCTCTCCGCGATCGCGTGCGCCAGCATGGTCTTGCCTGTGCCCGGTTCGCCTTTGAGCAAAAGGGGCATTTCCAGAGCAATGGAGATGTTCACAATTTTAGCCAATTCTTCATCAAGAACGTACTGTGATGCCCCGCGAAATTTGGCGGGGCGATTTTCTGATGTCATAAAACCAACTCCTTAATATTTTTTATTTCTCTATCACTTGCCTGGCAGGAAACACTGGTGAATGCCAGATCCGCCGGACTTCGCTTGCTATTTGATTTTATTGGGCGTTGTTGCTAATTCCTCTAAGTATCGCATATTCAGGTCTCCTTTTGATTTGAGATTATTTAATGCTGCCAGGAAGAAATTTAATCTGTGAATGCGGTTCAATTTGCAGATATGACGGCGTTCCTGAAAACTCCGGTCTGTCTTCTAGCGTATTGGCCTCAACCCGGTATATCCCTGGTTTGAGATCGATAGCTATTATTTCTCTGAGATATTTTTCAAAAGCTGCGGCATATTTCCCTTCGGTCATAATTGCGTCTTCATAGAGTAGTTCCGGCGGCAAGCTTCCGCTATCCAGCTTGAAAATTTTTAGATGGATGGGAATACCAATCCCAGGATAATACGATGTCCCATTACCAACCAGTACAAGAACGCGTTGACCATCGACTTGACCAGAGAATTCAAATCGCAAGGCAAAATAATAAGAACGATACTCACGAATTTGGAACTCCTGATTGACCGTACTATCCTTTTTGCTCACATAAAAGGGGAATTTAACAGCCGGTGTTGGCGGTGATGTTGTCGAGAACGCCGCGCAGGCTGTCGACAAAGGGAAAAAAATCAAAAAAGCCAGAATCAATCTTTTTAATTTCATGATTATTTGTCTCCTCCTTTGTTGGTCAGTTCTTCAATTTCCACAGCCTTGCCTTGCTGGGGAAATATTAGGGACAACAGTACCCTTACTCTCCTATTCAAACTTTTTCCGGCAGACCACGGGTATTACATACCCTCTGCTAACGCAGAATAATTCGACTAACCAATTTCAATTCACTTCATTTTTGAAATTGGAGTCTCATAAATAAAACCGCCAGCTGCAAAACCACTGTGCCGGATGCTGATCCGGCGGGCAGCCGATGCACTGAGTCTTAATGCGGCCATCAATTGTTTCGGCAAACGTCCGGTATTCGACAAGCCCTGCCGATTTGCAGGGATAATCTGTGAGTCCCTTGCGCTTTCGGGCCGACTGTACCCGGCAGTCATTCATCTGAAAAATTATACTTTGTTCTGTATCATCAATGATGCTTTGCGTATTTATGCAGGCATAAAGGCGAAAGCGCAGCGCTTTTTTCAATCCTTTCAATCCCGCCGACTCCGGAAGTTGAAGAAACTTCTTGATGGACGAAGCCTCAAAGGGAGAAAAGCGTGCCCAGCAAGAATCATTGCAGCGTTTTGCTTCCCACAGATCATAATGGGACTCAACAATTTGAAACCAGATACCATCACCGGCAAGCCAATTCTTGCCCAGCTCCTCCATGATCTTTAATAAATCCGCTTTATCCTTGGAAAGCAGGGCTTCGGGAATCGAGTCTTTGATTTTAAAGCCGAATATTTCGGAGAGCCTTTTGATTTGAAGGGGGTAGCTTTTCTGCCAGGCTTCATTCATAATTTCCAGAGCCTTGGGCAGACCCAGCTGGTGCTCCACTTCACGAAACCAGAGAGTATGGTGGACGATAGTACGATGAAGCAAATCCATTATCAGCATCGCCATTTCATTCTGGTTCAATTCTTCCGGTTTTTCGGCACTTGTAGTCATATAGCCTTCTACTCTGTTCCTGCTTTTATCATGTTTTAAATAAAATTATAAGAGTTGCCTTTCAATACGCAATCAGCACGTAATTAGCTAATCCATATCTTCCTATAAAATAGTTTACAACAAAAGTTATTGCCAGACTAACACGCAACGATGGATAAGAAGTCCACCTGCTTTTAGCAAAGAGCGGCGGCTTCAGCCAGGAAATCTGGGCAAAGGCCGCCGGAAACGATTTTTCCTTCTTCCATTAAAACTACGCGAGAACAAGTTTGACTAATTAAATCCAAATCGTGAGTTGCAATAATTTTAGTCATCTCCAGCATATTCAACAGTTTGATCAAAGCGCGCCGGTGTTTGGGATCCAGGTTGCTGCTTGGTTCATCAAGAACGAGAATTTGCGGATTCATAGATAAAACCGTAGCAATGGCAATTCGCTTTTTTTCTCCGACGCTTAAATGATGCGATGATCTTTTAATAGATGCCAGCATATCCACTTCTTTCAGTGCTTTTTTAACGGATTTCTCCACGTCCTGTCTGGGCATTCCCATGTTTATCGGCCCGAAGCTAACATCGTCAAACACTGTGGGCATAAAAAGCTGGCTGTCAGCGTCTTGGAAAACTAATCCGACCATACTTCGAATTAAGGGAAGATTTTTATCGGTTAAATCATTACCCAAAACACTAACCTCTCCGCGTCCCCGCAATATACCGTTGAAATGAAGAAGGAGAGTGGATTTACCCGCGCCATTGGAGCCGATTATTCCCAGTGATTCGCCGCGCTGAATTTCCAAATTTATATCACAGAGAGCTTTTGTGCCGTCCGGATAAGAATAATGCAGATTTTTGATGCTGATGATTTTATTTTCCAAGGAAATTATCCAGAAGTTTAATGCTGACTAAAGCCAAGAATATATTAAAAAGAAAAGCTAGATCATATCTTCTTAATTCAAAATTATGTGATTGCTTGAAAGTTCCGTCAAACCCACGGGAACGCATTGCCAGATAAACTGTTTCGCCCCGCTCATATGACCTGATAAAAAGTGTGCCGAGCATGTTGGCTATTGCTTTTAAATGAAGCCAGCGGGAACCGCCGGCACGGCGCGACTTCATCGCTTGCCACATTTTCATGGCTTCATCTTCTATTAAAAAAATATAACGGTACATAAAAGATAAAATCATGATAATTAATTGGGGAAATTTCAAATCTTCCAGCGCAGCTAAGAGCTGCGGAAAAGGCGTGCTGGCCGTAAGTAATGTGAGGCAGGCAACAGAAAAAATGCCTTTGATCAAAACACTTTGGAACATTATCCATCCGGCAGCGGAGACATTTGCCTGAAAAGCACCGATTTGGAACAGCGGTATGGTTTCTCCCTGCTGCCAGAAAGGCAAAAAAAACGCTGTCATCAAAATAAAGGGGACAATCACCAGGCATCGTTTAAAGATATAACTTATCGGTATTTTAGAGAATGCAATGAGTGTGAGCAGTAATAAGCCATCCAGCGCAAAACTTAAAATGGAGCCGGGCGCGGTAAAGACGATGAAAAAAATGAAGGCAAAGAAGCTGATTATTTTAATTCTGACATCAAGACGGCTTAAAGCGCTGTCGATATGGCTGTGTTCATCGATAAATGAATGATTCATGATTAGTCCTTCCGCTTTTTCAGGAAAAAAGCCAGAGTACAACCGACGATAAAAATAATCACCGTGCCCAGAAAGCCGGAAATGGAGACAGCGAGTTTTTCATTTTTTAATCCCGGGAAAACATAATCCGGGATAGGCGATTTAAAAATGGAGCCCTGCTCGCCTTTGACGATAAATCCATGATCATGCGCCACTTTTTCTAAGCCATCAGGCCAGGAAGAGGCCAGCGGCGACAGGAAAAACGCTACAATTACGGCGATGATAAGTCCCATAACAATATCTTTTCTATTCATGCTTTATTACTCTCTCCAGCAAATCCGTAAATTAAATCCGGCCTTACTTTCTGAATAAAGCTGAGAACTGCCACAGTAATTATTGCTTCCCCAATACCAATCAAAGCGTGAATCCCGGCCATAGCCGGAAGAACGATACCCAGCGGTGAAGTTTCGGAAAATGCCAATTCCAGTGCGCAAAATGATGCAGCTATAACTACGGAAAACCAGGCGGCAACGGCTGCGCCGATTTGCAGTCCTTTTTTATTGCCAAATATTTTATGGAGAGCATTAAAAATAACGTAGCCGCCGATAGTTCCGATAATAGCCATATTCAAAATATTGGCGCCCAGAGCCAATAATCCGCCGTCTTGAAAAACAAGGCATTGGAAAATCAACACACAGGTAAGAACCACCGCGCCGGCATAAGGCCCAAGCAATACAGCTGCCAATACTCCACCTAACAAGTGGCCGGAAGTGCCGCCGATAACGGGGAAGTTAATCATCTGCGCAGCGAAGATAAATGCCGACATGATGCCCATTAAGGGCACCATTCTGTCTTTAAGCATGCCGGCCGTTTTTTTCAGGCAATAGCCAATCGTGCCGGTTGAAATTGCCCAGGCGGGAGCCCATGTGTTTGCCGCTAAAAATCCATCAGGTATATGCATTAGTTTGTTTACCACCCTTGTGTGATTAGGCTAAATCCTTCCCTTTTGTAGCCATCAGGAACCCGGCATGCTTTACACTTTTGAGCGATTTTAATTTCATAAAGAGTTTCTCTATTTCCGTCGATTTGCCTTTAGTTACAATAATTTCAAAGCAATTGTGATGGTCAAGATGAATATGCTGCGTGGAAAGAATGCAGTCATGATAATCATGCTGGATATCCATAACTTTGTTGAGCAGCTCCCTTGCATGATGATCATAAACCACCGTTATCGCTCCGGTTACTTCCTTGTTTTCCGTCCATTCTTCTTTAACCAGTTCGTCCCGGATTAAATCGCGGATAGCTTCCGAGCGATTTGTGTATTTATGGCGTTTGATATGACGGTCAAATTTGCTTAAAAGGTCATCTTCCAACGATACACCGAAACGAACCAGATTAGGCATAAATTTTCTCCCGCTGATTTAGTGTGGCACGAATATATAAATAGTAATACGCAAAAGTCAAGAAATTTTTGCCGCTCGTTGTGGTTGTGTGCCAAATCCTTACTAGTGCAGATAGCGCCACAACAAGATGAGGAATTATAGGTGGCAACAGCAACCTGTCTTCCTGAATTCAGTATCAACTCTTGCATTTGCCAAGCCTTGAAGCAAAATTTTTACTGGATAAGCGGAGTCTTTTCATTTATATGTCAGAACATCAAAACAAATTCACGTGGGGAAAAACTATCATAAACAAATCAGACCTTATCGCAACTCTGGCCGCTAAAGAAAATCTGACTGAGAAACCAGGCAACAGAAATCATCAATCTACCCTTCGATGGATTTATGAATACTCTGAAAAAGGGTGATTAAGTATTCAACAAAACCATTATTTATTATACGGAGCAAGCCATGATAGAAGAACTACTTCCTTATACACATCATGCAGAAGAAACACTGCGCAGGTCTATTATAAAAACCGTTAGTTACAGAGTGGCTATTTTAATTCTCGATTTTACCGCAATTTATCTATTTACCGGACAAATAAAGGTAGCATTAGGTTTTATGATTGTGAGCAATATCTACACTACACTTGGTTATTTTTTTCACGAGAGAATTTGGGATAAAATAAAGTGGGGCAAAATAATTTATAAAAAAGTTGCTTAATAATAACCTTACACAATTTCAAGAAGTACTCCACAATTGCACGAGTTGTAAATGTTGACTTCAATAAAATAATGGGACTAATATTTTCTTAAAAATAATATTTTAGCATGGACATTTAATTCTGTTTGTTACACCTACAAGTCAATAAACCATAAAACGGAGAAAACTGAAGATTACCAAGTGAAAGAGAGTAACGACTCACATCAACGACAGCAAAAAATAGAGCGACGAGGAACTGGCAAATCTGCCCTAGTTCTTACCCAGAGAAACCTTTACATCCACCTGACGAAGAAAGATTAAAGTTTTTCTTTGCATCGAATAATTGCCTATTTGAAAGGCCAAACAAACCCGCCGCTTGGCTGATCTGTTTGGCCTTTATTTTTAAAACAATTTGTTAATCAAATATCTAGTTCAAAAATTTACTAGATAAGTCCTGCTGAAATCACAGTGTTTGAAATTGCAAACAAAGTAATAATTAAACTGTTTACAAAACCTCCCAGCCATATAGAACCTGTTTTCCTAAAAAAGATCCTTGCCGATATTGCTGCAAGCGGCAATATAAACAACAGATTCCATAACAATACACCGGCGAGTGCTGACGTGATATTGGGGGGAAATGGAGCGGATGGGATCAACTTAATGCCGGTAGTATACAGCCATCCATAATCGAGAACGTGTAACACCGCTAAACCACCGACGTTGGCAATGATCATCAGAACAATATTGGTCCATTCGCTTGCCCCTCTCATTCTGGTAAATGAGTTAAGCAGTAAAATGTTAATCAAATAGAAGAATAGGAAGAATGGTAAGTATTTAATCAGGATGAAGAATTTGATAGGCGTGAGCGTCTTAATACTAAATACCCAGAATCTGGCGTCGCTGAGGAAGAAGAAATTGCTGATGACCAGCAAGAAATAGGTTGCCATAAATACTATTAGGGCCAACAGGGCAGTTTTTCCAATATCTGCGCCGGAAAGTTTTACTCCCAGATTATCAAAAGTTACCTTATTTTTCTTCATAACAAAGAAGTAAGTTGCCGTGAATATCGCAAGCAGAATGGCGCCCGCTATTAGCATGAGCAGTACGACACCATTTACACAAGGCAACTGAAAGTAACTGTTGAACGGGAATATCGTGGGAACAAATCGATCCATCGATTTGCTGGCTATCGGATAACCCACCGCCCAGTTATACATAAGCGGAGCCGGCAGCAAGCAGATGATAAATATTATCCAGTAAATCATCTTGTTCTTGGCCGTCGTCATTATTGATGGAGCAACAGGTTCCCGTTTGATGATTGTTTTGAAGTATGGAATCTTCAGCATGAGAAATGCAAATGGAATTATGAAGAGGAAGAATCCTACCAATACCAGTCCAGTGAAAAATTCCTTCCAAGGCCAGGTTTGTTCAGTAGCCGGCATCTGTTCTTTGCCGCCCTTCAACGTTATATCGAAAAAATCCAGAATATAAGACTCGGCAACCCTGGAAAAATGGGCTCGGGGATGAATAAGCGGGGGTTGATAGAGGACTCGCAATTTTCCCGCTGCCGCGGCGGCTATCGCCTCATCCCTGGTAAGCTTTTTATTATCGCCAAACACGTAATAGGAGTTATATTCGGCACCGGCGAATCCCATACCGGCAATACCATTTTTTGAAATATTAACATCACTGGCTTTAAGAACCTTCCACATGTTGTCCGCCCATTCATCATACTGACTGAACATAAGGCCGACATTTACCGGATATTTGCCGTACACAAGGGCGCCATCTTTGTCGACCAAAAACGTGTGTTCAGTGGGTACTAATGCTTTAGGTATAATAATTGATGGATTTTTTTCATGATTTGTAAATGCCCTCATTGCACCGATTTGCAAAATGATACCACCCAGGGAATGGCCGACCATGCCAATGCGATTTTTATCAAGATAAGGCAATGTGCCTAGATATTGCAATGCAGCATATGTACCCATATCGGGTGCCACACCTTTGTTGATACGCGAATCAGGGAATGACGATAGACCATGGTCGTATGCGTCAATCGAAATAACCACATAACCACGACGGGATAGTTCAACCTGGTTGCTATCCTGCACTTCCAACGTGTTGTTGTAACCGTGGACAGAGACAATAGCCGGAGCCGGATTTTCAACAGTTGCAGAATTAGGCACTAGTAGCAATGCCCTCATTCTGGCACCATCCTCTGTAACATAGGTTATGTCGGTTATTTTAACCTTACAGCCACTTGTATGCACCAGGTGCGCTCCTAACGAACCCAGTAAAACGAGAGCGACTGCAATACATAAAAATACAACGTATTTCTTCATTATTTGTCCCTCCTTTTAAAAACTTTTTTTAAGAATTATGCCCTGCCTCCGATACTTATAACACATGTTAAGTTAGAGTTCAGACATTTTTTTGATTATTTCCGATTGAAATGTTGTATGAATTGGAAAAACAAGAAAATCAACATTACAGGAAGTACTTGATAAAAATTAACTTTCCGATTTTTCAAAATCACAAAACCGGCAGAAACACTGGCTACGCCTACAACTAAACAGCCTTGCAGACTTTGAGAAACAAGCATTACGGTATGAAAGAAAGTAATTGAAAAATCAACGGCACATTCCTGCGGACTATTTCTAACATGTTTTGTCCAACTTTTGGGAGGGGTAGCTCCTTCTTTAAATTAAGTCAAAGTATTTCAAAATGAACTCTACAGTTTTATCAACACCAATTTTACTTGTATCCATAGAAATGTCATACTGTCTTGCATCTGTCCATTCCTTTCCTGTAAATGTATGATTATAGTGAGCTCTTTCTTTATCGTTTTGGGCAATCATTTTCCCGGCAACTTCTTCTGATACATTATACAGCTTCTGAAGACGACCTTTTCGGAAAGTTATATCACCGTGTAAAAATATGCTGACCTGATTCGGATGTTCACGAAGGACATAAGAGCCACATCGCCCTATAATAACCGCTGAACGTTCTTTTGCAATACGTTCTATTATTTCTGTTTCGGCTTTAAATAACTCACGGTCTGATGGGGCAATAATTTGTGGTGGCACATAGGTATTCGGTGCAATTGCATATGATTGTATAAATGACTGCCAAAATGAAAGTATTTTTTCATCACGCGATTCCAAATCCTCCTTTAATATCGAAAACTGTTTGGCTGCCTGACCGATGATTTCACGGTCTGCATAAAAAACATCAAGGGTTTTTGCCAGCTGCTGTCCTACATATGCCCCTCCACAACCTAACTGGCGGCTAATTGTAATTGCAAACGGTGAAGTATTTTTCACTTTTCATGCCTCCTGTTTTATTAAAAATTAGTTATCATGAGAATTATATCCTTCAAATATAATAGTTGTCTGTGCGCAACTATTCATATGATACCTTTCTTCCATGCAAAAAGTAGTAAAGAGGAATCGTCGCAAGTATCACAATGGTCATCATTAAGTATAAGCCACGGTATCCTGTAAATGGAACTAAGGAACCGAGTAAATACGGCCCTACGCCAAATCCTAAATCTACAAAAATAAAATAGGTAGATGTTGCTAGCCCAAATCTATGAGGCAGAATTTCTTTTATTGAAATTGCCTGAGCACAGGATATAAAGTTACCATAACCGAAGCCAATTATTGCTCCCGCTAATAATAAAGCAATTCCCTGATTGGCTTGACTAAATAAAAGCATACCCATTGCAAAAATGAAAAGGCAGGGATATACGACAAAATTTGCACCTCTAATATCAAATAACCGTCCGGAAAAAGGTCTCGAGAGTAAGACCGTAATGGCATATACAAGAAAGTAGAAGCTTGCAGCTTCTTCTAGATGAATCTGTTTAGTGTATAATGATATAAAAGTTAACACACCAGAATAACTAAAACCAATGACTAATATGATAATGGAAATCGGTATCGCTTTAAATTCAAGGAAATTTGAAATTTGAAAACTTTTTACCGCTTTTGCTCGATCTTGTCTGGGTGATTCATAAGTCGGCTCACTAACAACAAAAGATATAGCAAAACTAATAACAGCTAATATCGAATTAAAAATAAAAATCATCTTGAAATCTACATGCTGAATTAAAAGGACTCCCACAAAAGGTCCTAGTGCTACCGCCAATATTGCACCAATACTGTAATAGCCAATGCCTTCTCCTCGTCTACCATGAGGAATAATTTGAGCGACTATTGTTCCCGTAGCCGTGCTTGCTACCCCGAAAACAATCCCATGTAAAAACCTGATTATTATCAATAAAAATAAATTGATTGCAGCAAAATATAATACTGACGTAATAACAAAAAATAATGTGCTAACAATTAAAATTCTTTTACTCCCTATGTCTTCAATAATGCGTCCGGTCCCTAATCGACCGATTAAAGCTCCAATAATAAAAATACCAGCAACAAGTCCTGCTATGTTTGTGGAAGCATGGAATTTATCTACGGCATAAGAAGCAATAGTGACCAGCAATAAGAAATGTATCAAAAATACAAAAAAATTAATCACGGACGCAGTGATAAAATCCTTTGTCCATAGCCGTCCCTTATTCATGTTATCCACCTTTTCTTAAAAGTCCATAATATGCTTTTAGCCATTAGGGGTTTGCTTGATAATATGATAGCCATTGTTTGATTTGACAATATATTGCTTGTTCATTGATGAATTCTAAGATCTTTATTCTTGTTTGTCAATTAAACTGACCACAGAATGTGAAGTTTTATTCCGATGTTTATCGGCACGCATGGATTGTGTTTATTACGGATTGAAAGGAAGTATATCCATAAATAATCCTGAACGCTCACTTACAGGAAGAAGCAAATGCTGACTTGCTCAATGAAGCATCAGTTTAGATTGTTGTCCGTACAACCCTCTTTGCTGATATTCGTTAACTGTCAAAAGATCAATCTTTACTGCGAAACACTGAGAAGCTCATGCGCCTTCTTCAACCATTCCTGAATGCCAATTTCCTGTGGGCACACGGCCTCACACTCACCGCATTCGATACAGCGGTCTCCCCGCTGTTCCGCCTTCAGGCCCGTGACGCTTTGATAAATAAAGCGTGGTGTCCGAAAATCATTGTACATCAAGGCATCGTTATAAAGTTCAAAGATACGTGGAATATCAACGCTATTCGGACAGGGCTGGCAATATTGACAGTTGGTGCATGGGATTGGGGCTAATCCTATGTAAGCCTCCCTTATCCGATCGATGAGTTTTCGCTCCTCTGCCGACAGAGTATTGTCGGCAGAATGCTCGGCGTAGGCCACGTTTTCGACAACATGAGCCATCTTTGACATGCCGCTCAACACAACGGAGACCTCGGGGTGGTCCCAGACCCATTGGAGTGCCAAATCGGTCATGCTGCGATTGCAATGCGCCTTCTCTAAGATTGCTGTGGTGTCCTCTGGCAGTTTCCTAGTGAGTCGGCCACCTCGCAGTGGCTCCATAACCACCACGGCTAGGCCTTTCTCTGCGGCGTACCGGAGCCCCGCTGCACCCGCTTGGAAGTTTACATCCATGTAATTGTATTGAATCTGACACATCGTCCAGTAATCGTAGCCGTCCACGATCTCCTTGAATATAGGAAAATCATCATGGAAAGAAAAGCCGAGATGTCCGATGCGACCGTCTGCTATAGCGCATTCAGCCCATCGCAGGACACCCATATCTCGAAGATGGGGCCAGAAGGTCCGGTTCAAGCCGTGCAAGAGATAGAAATCGATGCGCTCGGTCTGCAGGCGGTCGAGCTGCTTGTTGAGATACCGATCAAAGTCATCGGGAGCGTGAATAAGCCATGACGGCAATTTTGTCGCCAGTTTCACTCGATCGCGATAGCCGTCTTTGAGAATTTTTCCAATGCAGTGCTCACTCTGCCCCTCGTGGTAGGGAAACGCCGTATCTATGTAATTGACCCCATGTTCAATGGCATAACGAACCATCTTCCTGGTTTCTTCTTCATTGATGCTCGCCATCTTGCTATCGATTACCGGCAACCGCATGGCCCCAAACCCCAAAACAGATCCCTTCCAATCCAACTTACCAAACTGGCGATACTCCACGGTCATCTCCTATGTTATAATAATATGATGTCATCGATATCATAAATATCTAGAAAATAGAATCATTGATAACGGTTTGAAAGGAAGCATATGTGCCAAAATTGCCAAATGCTTGAGTACAGGAAGAACTATGTAAATCAGTATTTTTAAGATAATATATTTAAGAGTTTATACGAGCTCTTAACGAGATAGTCTTTTATGACAGCAATAATTGATTTTCTTTGGATCGCGATTCCCCAATACTGGTAACATAAATTGCCGGCTGACCAAGAATGGGGCACTTTGCCTCACAGAGCCCGCAGCCAATGCATAGCTCCAGATCAATGTGTGGCTGATTTAAGGTCATGACACTCTCGTTTCTGTTCATCACTTTTGCCTTTTCCAGCCAGATTGCTTTCTTCGGAGTAGGACAAACCTCCTGGCAAACAATACAAGGCGTGGCATGGGCATAGGGCAGGCATCTACCTTTATCAATCATAGCCAGACCTATTTTTACTTTTTCTTTTTCCGGCAGTTCCAATCTCTTTATCGCACCTGTCGGGCAGACCTGGCCACAGAGAGTACAGCGATATTCGCAATAGCCGATGCGCGGAATAAGAACCGGTGACCAGATACCCTCAAGTCCGGCCTCCAGAAATGCCGGCTGGAGGCCGTTGGTAATACAAACTTTCATGCATTCACCGCATTTTATACACCTGGCCAGAAATTGTTTTTCATCGAGGGAACCCGGTGGCCGGATTAATCTGGGCTCCGCTGCGCTCGCCTGTTTGTTGATCGCTGTAATCCGCATCAGGGGGACAGCGGCCAGGCCGGACAAGATCGTACCAATGACCCTTCTTCTACCCAAGTCAATGGATGCCGTCTGCGCCTTTTTAAAAAATCCAAACCCGACCGCATTTTGCGGACAGAGATCATCGCAGTTCATACAAGCCATGCATTCCGTATTATGCCATTTTTCTTTTTGATCAGGAGAGGCACCCCCCTGACAGGCAAAATCACAGGCTCCACAGGAGTTACAGCCTTCGCTTACCGATCGTTGCAGAAATGCATAGCGGGAAAGCAGCCCCAGAAGAGCGCCCAGCGGGCAAAGATATTTACACCAGAAACGTTTCTCCAGAAGATTCAGGCCCATAATGACGAAGAACAACAGCCCCAGAAAAACGCTCTGGAGAAAAAAGGGTTGTTGGAAGGGAAGCCAAATTTTTTTAAAAAGCGTATAGATGAATTCAGAAATATTAACCAAAAAAGGGATATTCAAATTATAGAACAAGTCAAATGTGGCCTTTGTTGCATAGACGACCAGCGGATAAACAGACAACGAGAATGAACGAATCAGAAGTGAAATAGGGTCAAAAATGCCGGTGAACTGCAAAGAAAAAAGGGACAAAGTAATAAGAAAAATCAGGATGCAATATTTCAACCAATGCCAGTTTAACGGGGCTCTTGGGGCACGCTTCTTTTGCAAAGCGCCAACCATATTATTCAGCGTTCCCAGAGGACATACCCAGCCGCAGAAAACACGCCCCAAAATTACCGTAGCAACGATCACCAAAATGGCCAGAAAAAATGTCTGATACCACTGGCGGCTGGAAAGGATTGTAGTGATGAAAATCAGAGGATCAGCATCTAAAAATATTTTAACAGGATAGCCGAGTTCGTCAGCCCCCTTGGATTCAGTCTGCAGAAAGAGCCACAAAAAAGTCAGCAAAAATAATCCCTGCGAGACTATGCGAATTTTTCTGATCATATGAAAGCTTTACCTGCACTGAGTAATTCCCCTCTTTGTAAAGAGGGGTTAGGGAAGATTTTATGTAATTGAATCAACTGAAAAATCCCCTTTGATCCCCCTTTATACCCTAAAGGGCACAAGTAAAAGGGGAAAAATCCGTGACTGGGGAAAAAGTTTCTTTCATTAATAAACCCGATGCATAGCACCAGGATTGGTTGCTCTTAAAATTATCAAACATTAATTTTTTTGATTCTTAATTTGGAGAGGTCCATGGTTCCCAGTCCCGCTTTGTGTCCTGCCACGACATAGCCTAGGGCTGCCCCTTTCAAGCCGAAGAGGGTGGCACCAAAAGCGTCAACGGCCACCTGATCCCGGCCCGCAATAACCGTATTGAGCTGCCTGACATCAGCAAGGTCTCCTCCCTGCGGTCCATTTGCAGTCAGTATGCGCACCGCATCAAGAATGATCAGTGTGGGTTTGACGGCCATGGCGAGATCTACCAGACTACCATCAATGCGCTGGTGTATCCTTCCCCGAGAACTGCCCATGATTCCCATCAGATTCTTCATCCCCAGGGTAAGAGTGGAAAGGCCATGCGTCTTGGCAATAGGAATATTAATAAACTTATCTGCTTCGATAGCTTCGGTATAAAGAGGCCATGATTTCAGGGCAACACCGGATAATGTTACGTCACGGAATTTTCTATCATCTACATAGCTGACTATTCCGCCAGCGGTAGTGGCTGCTTCGGAAATGCCGCTTTGCTTATAGCAGCGCCGTGGATCCACAACACTATGGTCAAAAACCTTAACTTGCTTTGCCCCCGCCTCGTAACACAAAGCAACCACTGTTGACACCACTTCCGGATTTGTTGTTGCCGCATATTCGGGCAGTCTATCCCATCCGATATTCGGTTTAACGACAACAATATCTCCCTTTGATATGAAAGCTCTGATGCCGCCTAAGCCATCAATGGCCGCTTTTGTTATCCCAGCAGGTGTTAGGCCGTGAGCGACAACGAGGTCTGTCTTCTCCGAAGCTTCCAGCGCTTTGATAAATAAACTTGCATTACCCGGTATGGCAAAGGTTATACCAGTGACAATAGTGGTTTTAAGAAAATCCCTACGATCCATCGGACACTCACTAAAAAATTTTAGTAAACCCCGTTTCTCTAACGGGGCTCACCTGAAATCAATACCTCTTTTATCAACCACCCGCGTCTGCACTGATCCGTCCGCGCAGCTGTTCGATAAGCTGTTTGGCTACAGATGTATTTTTGACCCTGACTGCACCGATGATATAGCGTCCCGACTGTTCGACTAACACTCCGCCATACAAAGGATCGACGGCGATTACTTGCCTGCGGGTCGGATTATCGGTCACTTGAATGCCCTGCACTTCTGTCTTCAGATAAGAATAGTATTGATCAAAAGTCTTGCGGGCAGCAGCTGGCGTATCCTCATGGATGACAATAATCTGCATCTTTTCGTCTTGTGCTGCGGCATCAGCTATAATACCCCGACGAAAGAAGACATACCCCAGAAGGCTTTGCGCAAGATACCGTTCGCTCTTTGGCACAAGCGCCGGGATCTTCATAACCTCCAGTTCTTTGGGCGGACCGGAGCCGGCCGGAAGATTTCCGGAAATAGCCCGGGCACAGGCCAGGAATGTATCCTTTGGGAGGCTCGTTGCTCCGGAGATTTGCAGCCGAACGAAATATCTGTCCTGGTAGAACATCAATTGGGAAGAAGACACAAATCCCTCGGCACCGATTGTAACCCACAAATTATTTGCTTTGCGGTAGTTGGAGTAAATTCCAAAAGCATCCAGCACAGAGGCCATTCTGTAAACGTCCGCGACAATGGATAAATCCGGATTCTGCTTATTTACATAACTTGCTGTAGCCAGAGCGTCAAACCCATAGGGGAAGTAGAGCTCGGCTTCTCCATCGATATGATCGAACAGGGTGTCCTTGTCGTAAAGCTTCGCTTTTTCCTCGATTACCCAGTCCTTGGCAAAGCTTTTTCCGGGAAGAACGTCTTTGATGGAAAGGTCGGCAGCCCGGACCGGATTCGACAAAGCCATGATTATTATTAAAAAAATAAATAGAAAAGACGCCCTGGTATGAGAATTGTTGTGCATATTTCTCCTAAGCCAATATTTTTCTGGCCCGTGCCATCTTCGCGGGAATATCAAGACGATTGACACACCTTGCCACACAGGTCTGACAGTCCAGACATTTGGAGGCTGAAGCAATCGCAGGAACTTCTCTATAGGTAGCACGGGAAAGCTCCATGTTCTTGTAAGCTTCTGCATACATGATGCATCGGTTGATCGTACTGATTGCTACACCATTGGGGCAGGTGGATTCACACTTTCCGCAAAAGTGACAGTAGTATGGACTTACAGCAGCGCCATAGCGCTGCAGAATAAGCTCGTCGAAATAACTTAATTTTAGACCCATCGCCCCGATATCTTCTCTAAGCTCAGTCAAATCTCGCATGCCGGGGATTGCCGCTGTGACATTCTTATCCTGAAGCACCCATTTGAGGGCTGCCCGGTGAGGACTAATCGGGCCCAGTGCATCCGTTACATAACCGCCGGCTTGAGTTTTCATCGCAATGATGCCGATTTTTTTTTGTGCGGCTTTCGCTATAGCTTCCTTCAAATCGTTATCACTCTTGAAATTATAGCCGACTAGAGCCGTATCAAAAAAAAGGTCTTTATCTTCCATCAAGGCATTGAGCACCTGCACCTGGTTCGTGTGTGTGGTCACCCCGCAGAAACGCACTTTTCCCTGCTCTTTTAGTCTGACCAGTGCTTCCCTGATCTCCGGATCAAAAATCCTGACCCTGTCGGTAAGGTTGTGCAATTGGATCACGTCTATATAATCCGTTTCCAGCGCTTTCAGACTCGTTTCCACATCCTTGAAAATGGCCTCTTTGGACAGCGAAGCAGGCTGAATTTTTGTTGCGAGATAAACGCGATCGCGCCTGCTTTTTAACGCCTTACCGACAATTTCCTCGTTCTTGCCACCCATATATCTGCGCGCCGTGTCGACGTAGTTGATACCGTGATCAAAAGCGACTTCCATCACTTCCGCCTCCGGTGTCAGCATCGCCCCGAAGCTTACGACCGTAATTTTCAGGCCTGTTCGGCCAAGGGTTCTATAAACAGGTGTGGGAAAGACGACAGGTTCCGCTGCTGCATATTGCAATGCGTGGGCAAGATCACTCGTCCCGATTAAAGTTGCTGTAGTTCCTACCAAACCAGCCTTCAAGAACTCTCTTCTGTTCATTTCTACGCTCCTTTCTTTTATTTAAGCATAAAATGAGTATGAATAGATAGTCCGATTATAACCGAGCAGTGGGTAAATTTTAGCAATTGTTAAAAAAATATCACTAAATGGATGTATTGTCAAATGTTGTGTTGGAAAACATATTTAATAAGATAAAAATTAATATTTTTGTATAGTAGCGGCTGATTGCTGCTCAAATAAATTCAGCAGCATTGAGTGTTTGTTTGTGTTATATAATAATGCTTATGGAACTTCAGAACACATTAAAACAACTTGAGCGTCATATCGAAAAAATGGGTTCTTTGGCTGTGGCTTATTCAGGCGGCGTGGATAGCACGTTTCTCTTGAAAGTTGCTCATGATGTCTTACAAGACCAGGTTCTCGCTGTAACGGCGCGGTCTTCAACTTATCCGGAAAGAGAGCTTAAGGAAGCAACAGAATTTACCCATAGTGCCGGAATTAAGCATATTGTCATTCAATCAGAGGAATTGGAGATTGAAGGTTTTACTAATAATCCGCCTAATCGATGTTATTTGTGCAAATACGAATTATTTTCTAAAATAAAGGAAGTGGCTGGAAAATACCGTATCCAATATATTGCTGAAGGATCAAACATCGATGATCTTGGTGATTACCGTCCCGGAATGCAGGCAATCAAAGAACTGGGAATTATCAGTCCACTTAAAGATACCGGCTTAGGGAAGGATGCTATCAGAAAATTATCAAGACAGATGGGATTGCCCACCTGGGATAAACCAGCTTTTGCTTGTCTGGCTTCACGTTTTCCTTATGGTGTGAAAATAACACGGGATAAGCTGGCGATGGTGAACAGGGCTGAGCAATATCTGCTCAATTTAGGATTCAAACAGGTGCGGGTACGCCATCATGGTGATACAGCGCGGATTGAAGTGGCGGAAGCTGAACGGCTCAAATTTTTTGATCTGGAACTGATGGACAATATATACAAACAATTCCAAAAAATTGGTTTTGCATATACTTCTTTGGATCTTAAAGGTTACCGCACCGGCAGCATGAACGAAGTGATCGATACGCAACAAAATATACTTAAATGAAACGATGTGCCGGATTTATTTCAGTTTATTGATCATGCTGGCTATGTAACCTGCACCGAAACCATTATCGATGTTCACAACCGATACTCCACCGGCGCAACTGTTCAGCATCGCCAGCAAAGCAGCCACTCCCTGAAAGCTTGCGCCATAACCGACAGACGTAGGCACCGCGATGATCGGTTTATCTACAAGACCACCCACAACGCTGGGCAGAGCGCCCTCCATTCCGGCAACCACAACAACTACGCGCGCTCCACGAATTAAATCCAACTGGTCAAATAAACGGTGAACACCGGCCACACCGACATCGGCAATTCGCTCCACACGATTACCGAAAATCTCGGCAGTAACGGCTGCTTCTTCGGCTACGGGCAAATCGGATGTTCCTGCTGTCACAACCGCTATATAACTTTCGGGCAGAGACAGTTTTTTTCTTTCTACCGTAATAGTCCTTGCAAGCGGATGATACACAGCAGCAGGACAAACTTTTTTGACTGCGGCAAAAACTTCTTCGCTGGCGCGTGTGGCGAGAATGTTGGCCTCTCCGGCCATCATAGCCTGTATAATAGTTTTTATCTGATCTGTAGTTTTGCCCGGGCAGAAGATGACCTCCGGATAACCTACTCGTAACTCGCGGTGTGTATCGAGTTTAGCGTGGCCCAAATCAATGTAAGACAGATTCTGCAACCTGGAGATGCCGGCTTCGACGTCGATTTTTCCGTTGCGGATATTTTCCAGAAGAACCTTTAATCCATCAATGTTCATTTTTTGCTCCTTTCAGTCAGGCGGATACTTTCATAAATAGTCTGAATGGAAACACCATTTTCTTTTGCCAGCCTCTTGCAATCTTCATATTCCGGCTTGGACTTGATTATGCGTCCATTTAAGTAACCATTTTTTACCGTTATTTCGCCATACTTGGTTTTTACTTTCACTATTTCCCGCCGCAGCATAGACTTGGCAACTTTGTAAGAACGCAGGCCGAAGGTGGATGAATGCAGCCAGAAGGCTTCTTCAATTAATTTTTGCTGACTGACATCGCAAAGGACGGATACCGTTACCGCCGGACGGGATTTTTTCATAATGATTGGTGTGAGGAATACATCATGTGCGCCAGCGTCAAAAAGGCGCTCCATCAGTGCATTATAGAGTTCCGGATTCATGTCATCAATATTGCACTCGATAATTAAAGCTTCACCGGTTTTCGGATCATCCGCTTTTGCTGCATTATCAGATATCTCGCCTAAAAATAAGCGCAGGACATTTGGTATAGGTGAATCTTTACTGCCCAGGCCGTAACCGATTTTCTGCGGTGTGAAAGCAATTCTCTCCGTAAAAGATGTTGCCGTTGAAGCAATAATCGCCGCTCCTGTAGGAGTTGTGGCTTCAAAAGGAACAAGGCCGGTTTTAATGGGAATGCCCTGAAGAATTTCCGCCGTGGCCGGCGCCGGGACGGATAGTGTGCCGTGACTGCAATTAATTATGCCGGAACCAACCTGTATGGGTGACGAGATAACTTTGTCGACCTTTAAATAGTCTAGGCAGATTGCCGCTCCGATGATGTCGACAATCGAATCGATTGCACCTATTTCATGAAAGTGCACATCATCAATTTTATGTCCGTGGATTTTTCCTTCCGCCTGGGCAAGGCGCGTAAAAATATCAAGGCTGATCTTTTTGACATTGGCGGATAAATCGCTTTGCTTGATCATCCGGGAGATACCACCGAAAGTTTGTTTGTTCAGAGTATGCTGGGAAGAAGTTTTTTTCTGAGGTGGAACAATTACATCAACTTTTGTGCCGGTAATGCCCCCGCGCTTATCTTTGTAAACTTTGATTTTATAGGAATCAATAGGCAGGCTGCTTAGCTCTTTCAATAAATATTTTTGATCAACACCCAGATCAAGCATCGCACCCAGATTCATATCGCCGCTTATGCCAGCAAAACAATCATAGTATAATATCTTCATCAACTCATTCCTTTCGCTGCATTCATAGGCAATAGCGTCACCTAGGAAATATGGCAGATACTATCATTGAAGTCAAACCCGTTTTCTTCGTAGCGCCCGATCTGACGCCGAAATTAGCTGGTCAGATTTTTCTGGCCGGTGAAAATCTAACAAACGTGAGTTATGCTTACATGAAAGACTATCCGATGCCTGGAATCAACGGGATGGTGAGGGTTAGTCTTAAATTCTGATTTATATACCCCTGAAATATATCTTCATTGCGTCTAGGGCAATTAAGTCTTGATATTTAATATTCCCAAATTTAACTTTATTTTCATACAAATAAATTTAAATATGTCTTGACTTTACTTGATATTGCGCATAGGATCTTTCTCAGTTTCGTACATTTGCACTATTGGATCAAGTAGAGTACGAAACAATAGTTGAATTTAGACATTTTGAAGTACATAAGGTAAGCCACCATGTTCTTTAGAGTCTTGGTGGCTTTTTTAGTTCTGTCATGGTGCCAATTCGACTTGGAAATTTGAGAAAGGAGGATTGATGCTATGTCAGAAGGTAAAGTAAAGTGGTTTAATGAGCGCAAAGGCTTTGGTTTCATCGAACAAGATGGTGGTTCCGATGTTTTCGTTCATTTCAGTGCTATTCAGGCCAGTGGTTTCAAGACGTTGAATGAAGGTCAGAATGTAAGCTTCGATGTTAAGCAGGGCAAAAAAGGCCCGGAAGCGGAAAACGTTAAAGCTGTATAAGCGTTACTGAAAATAAAGATGCACTCCTGTACATGAAAATTGCGCGGGAGTGCTTTTTTTATTCCTATCCAACAAATATAATCTACCCCATCGTCCCTGCCCCGATATGTAGAACATATCCGGCGGATGCCGGGAGAATCCAGCCCAGATAACATGAATATAACTTGACAAAAACCGGGGATTTGAGTTACTGCCTCTTAGTTTTTGTAAGCAATTATTCTTAATTATTCCGTACTATAATATGAGGAGGACCGATAGTGTATTTCTCCAAAGAAATGCAGGAAGCTTCATTAAAGCTCACCAAAAAATGGGCGGATGAAGTAAAAAAAGCGCTGAAGAACAATCCCGATCAAAAAGAACGCTTTTCCACGGTTTCGGATACGGACATCAAGAGGCTCTACACTCCGGAAGACATAAAAGATATTAATTTTGTCAACGATATAGGTGTTCCGGGTGAATTTCCTTATCTGCGCGGCAATCAAGTCACCGGTTACCGGGGACGTCATTGGACGTTCCGCATGTTTTCCGGTATGGGTAGCGCGCAGGATACCAACCACCGCTGGCATATGCTCCTGCGCGAAGGACAAACGGGACTCAGCACCGCTTTTGATTTTCCGACGCTTATGGGCTACGACAGCGATTCGCCCAAGGCCCTGGGCGAAGTCGGCAAGTGCGGTGTGGCCATAGATACCCTGGAAGATTTTCTGGCGCTGATGGAAGGTATTCCTCTGGACGATGTTACCACTTCCATGACGATTAACCCTCCGGCAACAGTGCTGTGGGCGATGTATTGTGCGGCGGCGGATATCAGGGGCGTACCGCTTACCAAAATCGGCGGCACCATTCAAAATGATATGCTCAAGGAATTCATTGCGCAAAAAACATTCATGTGCCCGCCGGAGCCTTCGGTAAAGTTAATCAGCGACACCGTCGAATTCGGCACAAAATTTGTTCCACGCTGGAACACCATCAGCATCAGCGGTTATCATATTCGCGAGGCAGGTTCTACCGCCGTGCAGGAGTTGGCTTTCACTATCCGCGACGGCATAGAGTATGTGGAAGATGTCATTCGCCGCAAGAAATTGAGTGTTGATGATTTTGCCCCACGGCTATCTTTCTTTTTCAATTCGCACATCGATTTTTTTGAGGAGATCTGCAAACTGCGGGCGGCGCGCCGCATGTGGGCAAAAATTATGCGCGATCGCTTTCATGCCAAAAATCACCGATCCTTGTGGCTGCGCTTCCATACACAAACTGCCGGATGTTCGCTGGCCGCCCAACAGCCGTATAATAATGTCGTCCGCACAACCGTGGAAGGATTAGCCGCTGTTCTCGGCGGCACTCAGTCTTTGCATACCAACTCTTTAGATGAAGTTTTCTGCCTGCCTTCCGAACACGCCGCGGAAATTGCTTTACGTACTCAGCAAATTCTGGCCGAAGAAACCGGAGTGGCCAACACCATCGATCCTCTAGCCGGCTCTTATTTTATTGAAACTCTGACCAATGAAATTGAAGAGGCCGCGTGGGACTACATTCATAAAATTGACGATATGGGCGGAATGATTGCGGCTATAGAAAAAGGTTTTCCGCAAATGGAAATTGCCGAGTCCGCCTATAAATTTCAGAGGCAGTTGGAGACCAGTAAAAAAATCATGGTCGGCGTCAATAAATATTCTACCAATAATCAACATTCCATTCCATTGTTGGAGATTGACGAGAAAATCGGCGGGGAACAGATAAAAAGGCTCAAGGATGTGCGCCGCAAACGCGATAGTCGCGCCGCCAAAAAGTCTCTGGATAATATAAAAAATGCCTGCAAAAAAGGCGAAAACGTAATGCCGCACTGCATCGAAGCGGTAAAAAATCTGGCTACCTTGCAGGAAATATGCGACATCTACCGCGAAGTGTATGGAGAGTATCGCGACCCGGGATTATTTTAAGCAAATTGATTTTGCCTTAAGGAGATTCCTATGCCGGAAAGAAAAATTCGCGTGATGGTTGCCAAACCGGGGCTCGACGGCCATGACCGCGGCGCCCGCGTTCTGGCCCGCTGTTTCCGTGATGCCGGATTTGAAGTTGTTTATACGGGCTGTCATCAAACACCGGAACAAATCGCGGCGGCCGCAATTCAGGAAGACGTTGATTTGGTGGGTTTGAGCTGTCTTTCCGGCGCGCATCGCCTGCTCTTCCCGCGGGTTGTGGAACTTTTGCGCGAAAAAGGCGCGTCCGATATCACCGTTATCGGCGGCGGCATAATTCCCGAACAGGATTTCTCCCTGCTTTACGATTCCGGCATCAAAGCGATTTTCACTCCCGGCGCTACCCTTGATTCCATTGTGGAATGGATTAAGACAAATATAAAACCGCACTAATATCTTTTCTAAATCAAAGATGATATTGAGGCGGCAACGACGCCAACAAAAATAGCGCTTTGATTTAGAATTGGTATAGAGGCTCCTTTTAAACGGCAAACACATATGGATTCTACTATAAAAAAAATCTGCGCGGGCGATGTCCGCCTGGCCTCCCGCCTCATCAGGGATATTGAAGATAAGATTCCCGAAGCCAAGGCAAAAATCAAAAAGCTTTACGCGTATACCGGCAAATCTTTCATCATTGGAATAACCGGCGCGCCGGGAGCGGGGAAAAGCACACTTACCGATGCTCTCATTACCGAATTGCGCAAAAAAAATAAAACCATCGGCGTGCTAGCCGTCGATCCGACCAGCCCTTTTACCGGCGGCGCGATTTTGGGCGATAGAATCCGCATGCAGCGCCATGCCGAAGATCCCGGAGTTTTTGTCCGGTCGCTGGCTACACGCGGCGCGCTGGGAGGCCTATCCCAGGCCGCGGGCGATGCCATTCACGTTATGGAAGCAATGGGCAAAGATATAATTATTGTCGAAACCGTAGGTATCGGCCAGCAGGAAATCGATATTATCAATCACGCGCACAGCGTTGTTGTCGTTCTTGTTCCCGGAATGGGCGATGAAATTCAAACGATGAAAGCCGGATTAATGGAAATAGCCGATGTCTTTGTCGTGAACAAAGCCAATCGCGCCGGCGCTAAACAATTGCAAATGGAATTGACCTCGATGCTCAATTTATCCTCCAAAGCCGTCGACGGCTGGAGACCGCCTATTGTGATGATTGGCGATGCTTTTGAGCCGGCCACATTTGCCGAAAATACCGCGGAGCTCGCGCAAAAAATCGAGGAGCATCATATTTATCTGCAGCAAAGCGGTAAATTCACAGAGAGGATGCACCGCAAAGCGATGGTGGAAATTAATGACGCGCTGAGCGCCTGTCTTCTGGAGCCGGTTTTAAGCTCGCTTGCCGCCAGCGGTGAACTGGAGAGCTTTGCCGAAAAAATAAGAGACAGAAAAGCCGATCCTTATTCCGTGGCGGAAGAAATCACTCAAAAGTTTTTTCAAAAGCAGGATAAAAAATGAAGACCGCAAAAAGCAAAAAAACATCTGTTTCCAAAACAATCAAGAAAAAGAAATACCCGGCCACAAAAAAAACTGAAAAGACTATCGTTAAAACAGTTAAGGGTTTGGTTGTAGTTATCACGGGCAACGGCAAGGGAAAAACGACGGCCGCTTTCGGCCAAGCGCTGCGCGCGGTCGGGCAAGGTTATCGAGTTTTTGTTTTGCAATTTATGAAGGGAAGAAAATACGGCGAATTCATCGCCGCGGAAAAATATCTTCCCCATTTAACCATCCGCATGTCCGGTTTAGATAGCTTCGTTATGCGCGATAATCCCGCGGCCATCGATATTGAACTGGCGCAAAAAGGATTGGTCGCGGCCAAAGAAGCAATCAACAGCGGCAAATATGACATGGTTATTCTCGATGAAATCAACGTAGCTTTGGATTTTAAACTTATCGCTCTGCCGGAGGTCATCAAACTTATTAAAAATAAACCACCCGCACTTGACCTGATATTAACCGGCCGCTACGCACCGCCGGAAATAATTGAGCTGGCCGATACCGTCAGCGAAGTCCAAGAAGTGAAACATCATTATAGTCTGGGCATTAAAGACCGAGCGGGAATCGAATACTAGTCCCAATTCCAAATCAAAGCGCTCTCTGTGTTGGACTCGTCATCGTCTCCTTGACGTATGTTACTTATACGCCTCCGTCGCCGACTCCTCGTAAGCCTTGCTATTATTGACCGCCTCTTTAAGAGGAAAACATTTAACCGGGAGTAGCAACCTTATATTTTACGCTGCCTTCAACACACACAAGATAAGGCGGCTTCCTGAGAGCAATTAGACTTCGTTTGACTCGATTGTTTCTTATGGTAATCCGTAGTACCTCTCATCAATAAATTTTCGATTTCGATTAACAGGCACGACTTTTAATAGTAATAATTAAAGACAGGGCTGGAATACAACACATTCAGGCCGCACAGTTCTTTAAATTACCGTCCTCCAGCACCAGAGGCGTACCTGAATTGAGAAATAAAGAATGGCTGAACTCTAACTTAACATGTGGTACAAATATCAGAGGCAGGTCATTTCAGACCTAATTTGTCCAAAACCATTTAAAAACATATAGTTGACGATATTAAATTTTACACAAAAAACTTGACAGCGCCTAATTATTATTACATAGGTTTTTATATTAAAATGAAGTTACATTCAATTCAAAGAAGGAGGGAACATGAAACTTTTTAAGATGGTTGGTTGCTTAGCAGTATTAGTAGCAGCGTTGTTCTTTTGGTGTAACAGTAGTCAGGCCAAGGATGTAGTTATTGGCTTTACTGCCCCTTTAAGTGGACCGGCTGCGGAATACGGCCTGAATTGTGCGAGCGGGTTGGATATGGCCGTCAAACAAATTAATAAGACCGGTGGAATCAAGATTAAAGGCAAGACGTATAATTTAAAGCTGGTAAAGCTTGATGACGGGATGGATCCCACTCGGGCAGTCACCAATTCACGACGGTTGCAGGAGCAAGATCATGCGGTCGCCATATTCAGCCCTATTACTGCTTCACAATATGCTATGATGACCATCAATCGGGAAAAAGGTCATGAATTCATAGTGATGGCTTATACCAGCTCCCCGGCTTTATCAAAACAGGGTAATGAATTGACAGTCACTATTCCGCCGACATTCAGCATCTATGCGGAGGTCGAAGCCAAATGGGCCTATGCCAAGGGTTATCGCCGGGCAGGCGTTATCGTGACCAATGAAGTTTATGGCGTGGAATGGACGGACTTCTTCTCGAAATACTTCACAAAATTGGGAGGTGAGATCACAGCCGTAAAGCCCGCTAATATGTATACGGAAACGGATTTTTCTGCGCAAATTAGCGCCATATTGGCCACCAAGCCCGACGTCATGCTGGTCGGTGGGCCTTCGGCAACATCGGCTCTCATGGTCGAACAGGCCAGAAACCTGGGATATAAAGGTGCATTTTGCTTTATTGATCAGGCACAAATAGACCAAATGGCTAACGTCCTCAAGGGCTATCAGCTGATGTATAACAGTATAGCCGTGGGTACGGTGGTAGATCTTCCCGCTGCTATCACTCCCTGGTTTGTAAAGACATTCAAAGAAAATTATAAAGGAATGTATACCTGGGAAGTCGCTTTGCATTACGGCGCCGCATTGGCCGTCGCCCGGGCGGTTCAGGCAGCCGGCTCAACTGATGTTCTGGCCATAAGAAAAGCTTTCCCGAAGGCTTATCCGCTCCTCGGCGACCAAGTTCCGGCGCAGGTTCACGGGCTCACGTCTGATGGGCGGCAACTTATGCTGTGTTCTACCCAGACGATTAATCAGGACGGAAAATTAGAAAGGCCGATATTGGAAGTCTGGTGGCCAAAGACCAAAAAGGAATTCAATGCTGTAGTAAAGCTAGGTCAGAGAACATTAGGAGTATCAACGGATCCTAATATTCCTCCTGTGGAATGGGTATGGATGGAAGCAGAGGACTATCGAAAGTAATAAAGAGCCTTAGTAGTAAAAAAAATACCTTGAAAGTTAGAATTGTTTAAATGTTTTGATACCCCGCCCTCCCTGGGCGGGGTATTCTATTATGTACTCAAATCAAAGAAGAGGGAGTGTTATTCCAATTTTAAATCAAGCGCTATCTTTGTTGGCGTCGTCGGCTTCCTCAAAGTATGTACAATACGCCTCGTCACCTCCTCCTGGCCGCCGCGATATCATCTTTGATTTAGAAATGGAATTAGTAGTCTGTATCCGAAGCGAAATGTAAAACACTTTTGTCCAACTTGGGGGTGCAGTCCAGTTGCTGATTCGGGCAGGGATAAAGATTAGAAAAAAAGGGGAGTGACAAATATTTGGCCAATACACGCGTGCAGGTAGTAGATTAATTGGGGTTAATGACTGGGGATCCGACAGCTGGATCCTAAAAGAAGGATCATTCGTAAGGCGGGTGAGTTAAAAAATTCTTCAGTAAGGTAGCATCCAGAAAATAGTTAAAATCGGAAAAAGCATGCTCTGACCAGACGCCGCTTTCTATGTACCCAGATATGCTTTTCTTACTTTCTCATTATGCAGCAAGTCGCTGCTCAGGCCTTGCAGTACCAGATGTCCATTTTCCAGAACATAACCGTGCCGTGTAATCATCAAAGCAATCAGGGCATTCTGCTCCGACAAGAATATAGTAATTCCCATGCTGTTGAGTTTGGTGATAACCTCGGCAATACTTTCGACGATCAACGGTGCCAATCCCATTGACGGTTCATCCAGAAGCAGCATCTCCGGCTTCGACATGAGCGCCCGCCCCACAGCCAGCATTTGTTGCTCGCCGCCGCTGAATGTTCCGGCCATTTGTTTATACCGTTCCTTCAAAATCGGAAACAGGGTGTAAACTTGTTCCAGAGATTCCTGAATTCCTTTTTTATCTTTGCGACGAAAAGCGCCGAGCATCAGATTCTTATATACCGGAAGCTGCGGGAACAATTGACGGCCTTCCGGGCAGAGAGACAAACCTTTTCCCACAATCTTAAAAGCCGGGATATGGCCGATAGACTCACCCTTGAACTCTATTGTTCCCTGGGAAGGATGCAAAACACCGGCAATTGTGCGGAGCAATGAAGTCTTTCCTGCTCCGTTTCCGCCCAGCAGTGCCACAAAATCACCTTCTGCAATCTCCAGCGAGACGTCATGTATTACCTGGTGCTCACCGATCATAGTGCTTACATTTTTAAGTCTAAGCATTCTTTTTTCTTCCTAAATATGCTTCGATAACCTCGGGATTCTCTGCAACTTCCGCCGGTAGTCCCTCGGCAATTTTTCGTCCATAGTTTAAAACAACAATCCGGCTGGCCAAGTCCATAATCATCCGCATCTTATGTTCGATCAGGCAAATCGTGATTCCGGTCTGATTAATTTTCCTAATTAGCCGGGTAATCTCATTAGTATCCTCCTGAATGAGACCTGCTGTGGGTTCATCGAAAAGGATCAGTCCGGGGTTGCTGGCCAAAGCGATACCGATGGACAGGCGCCGCTGTTCGCCCTGAGATAGAGTTGATACAAAATCAAAAGCTTTATTTCCCAAGCCGATGAAATCCAGCATTTCGATGATCCTGGCCTCCATTTTAACCTTATCCGCTTTCCATTGCGCATTATGGAAGATCGTTCCCCAGAAACCGCTGACTGCGAGTTTTTGAAAACCGAGAGCCAGATTATCCACGACCCTCAATTCATCGAAAAGCGCAGTAAGTTGAAATGTCCGGGCGATGCCTCTGCGGGAAATAGCATTGGCCTTTAAACTGGTAATATTCTCTTCCTGACAAATGATCTTTCCCGATGTTGGTAGATGCAATCCGCTGATCAGGCTGAAAACAACCGACTTACCCGCACCGTTGGGACCGATAATGGCGAGAATTTCACCCTTCATTATCTCGAAGCTTACGTTATTGACGGCTATTGTGCCCCCGAAATTCTTGACCAGATTCTCAGCTTTTAACAGCACTTTACGCACCTACCTTCTTACGATTAAACCTGCTACGCAGAGCAGTTATTACTCCCATCAGACCCCTGGGGGCATAGATAATTACAACAACCAGCAAGACGCCGAAGAGTACCATCTGGTACTCCTGGAGGAACTGCAAATTCTCCTGCAATATGGGCAGGGCGAAACTACCGAGTACCGGACCAACCAATGTTGCTGCGCCGCCCAGAAGAACGTAAAGGAGGAAATTGAATGTTATTCCCAGCGAAGCGACAGACGGGCTGATGCTGCCCATCAGGATGGCATAAAGCCCGCCGGCCATGGAGACAAAGAAAATGGACACAACGAAAGAAAGCAATTTCGTTTTGAACGTATTAATTCCCACTGCTTCGGCCAAGAGCTCATTGTTACGGCAAGCCATGAAAGTTAATCCCTTTAAAGAATTTACTAACCGGTGCATGAAAAAAAGCGTAAAAATCAAGAAGACGAGAATCAGATAATATTTAGGCGTCTGTCCCTCAAAACTAATTTGACCGATAAAGGGAAGAGAAATGGCGCCGGGAGGGGCAATACCGTTAATACCGTTTGCGCCTCCCGTCAGCTCCACCCAGTTACTGATCACCAGCCCCACAATTTCCCCTAAACACATGGTAACGATGGCAAAGTATGCACCGCGCGTCCTGAGGGCGAGAAAGCCGACTAAAAAACCAATAAAGGCCGTCATCAGGGCCGACAGGGGAAGGGCAATCCAGAAGGACCAACCCAGCGTTTGCATCATAATTGCCACTCCATAGGCGCCGATACCAAAAAAAGCACCATGCGCCAGCGAGGCCTGACCAGTATAACCTAAAATAAGGTTCAGACTGAGAGCCCCGATGGAAAAAAGGCAACATGTAATAATGACCTGAAAAAAATACCTGTTAGGAATAATGAAGGGCACGGCAAGTGCAATTAACAGTATAACAATATAAAACCATTTTTCTTTCAAAAACTTTATCACCGACCCTGGACCTCCTTACCGAATAAACCAGTAGGCTTGATGGCCAGGATCAGCACCAGAGCTCCAAAGCCAAAAACATCTTTATACGCTGCCGACAGATAACCGCCACCCAGGGCTTCGATCAATCCCAGAATAAGACCGCCAACTATCGCGCCGGGAACACTTCCTAGACCTCCAAGGATGACGATAACGAACGCCTTCATTCCCAAGAGAGAACCCATGCTCGGAGACAGTATGAATATAGGAGCTACCAGGCAGGCGGCGAGTGCCGCCAGTCCCGTGGATATGGCAAAGGTCAGCGAAGAAACCAATTTGATATTGATTCCCACCAGCTTTGCCCCTTCCGGGTTTTGCGCCACAGCTTCAATTGTGCTGCCTAGTGTAGTTTTTTTGATAAAAAGCTGCACCAGCACGATTAAGAGAAAGGCAATGCCGATAACCAAAAGCCTCTGCACGGACATCGTTATACCGAACACCTCAACAATGTCGGGATACGGATTGCCAATACGCTGGCCCTGTGGACCCCAGATGGCAATTACACTGTTTTCCAGGACGAACAGGGCGCCCAAAGCGGAAATAAATGAGGCCATGGGGCTCTGGTTACGTAAAGGGGAGTAGGCCAATCGCTCTAAAATAACGCCGGCCACCGCCATAATAAGAGCCACGACAATAAGCGCCGGCCAGTAGCCAAGCCCGAGCACGCCCATCAAAAAAAGACAAACATATGCTCCCAGCATATACATATGACCGTGAGCGAAATTGGGAATCTGCAATATGCCGTAGACTAAAGTCAGTCCCAACGCCACGAGCGCATATGTGCTGCCCAGCATAACTCCGTTAAACAATTGCTGTAAGAATAGATCCATTGAACCTCATGCTCTCTGAATGATACCCATCCCGTAAAATTTGTGATCATCGTAGATACTGAATCGCGAAAAACGGGTTAAAACTCACCATTATTTATGATTATTACGCAGAAGATATCGACTCACTAAAAGTAGAATATCCGAATCTATTTGTCAAGAAAAAATCCGGTGCGGCGTATTCTCTACCCAAATATAACTCCTCCATGCTTATACCATGAATAATACTGCTTCGCGTTCCAATCCATGTGTTCCGTTCGGAAATGCCCAAATACCGACATGACCTTTATCGGAGCACGACGGCAAAACGCTTGTTTCAGATTACGTGTAACAATGCAGGACCGTTTACTTGTTTCCGACAGATGGTCACCTTTCGTTTGACATTTCCATTTAATGCTGGCAAGCTATTATTAATCGTGATCATTTGTTATCTTAATATAGTGTTAGACGGACACAAGTTTACACCGGATATTTTTTCTTCGCTCACACGATCAAAAGGAAAATAACAAAAAAGGGGGGAAACAAAGAAATGAATTATTTGAAAGTAATTATTTGCATGGTTGCCGCTGTTTTTGTGGTTTCTTGGACAGAGAGTAGTAGAGCTGAGGAAATTGTCTTGGGCTACACCGGACCACTCAGTGGCCCGGCTGCCGAATATGGCCAGGACATTTTTAACGGTATTGAAATGGCTGTCAAAGAAATTAACGACGCTGGAGGTATAAAGGTAAACGAGAAGAATTACACTTTTAAACTGGAAAAACTCGATGATCGCGTTGATCCTACTCAGGCCGTCAATAATGCCAGGCGTTTCAAGGCTGATAAAGCCATCGCCGTTTTCAACGGAGTTTTCAATACGATCGCTCCCATGATGAAGATAAACGAGGAGAAGGACAACGAATTCATCATGATGGCCTATACCAGCACTCCCAAAATCGACACTTTGGGCAATAAATTGACGGTGACTACCACAGTTAGTTTTACTACCTATGTAAAAGTTTTTGCCGACTGGGCTCTTAAGAAAGGCTGGAAAAAATGCGCTATGGTCGTGACTTTCGGAGCCTATGGTGACGAGTGGAGAAGTGCATTCAAAGAATATTGGATAAAGAAAGGCGGCACCATCACGACTGATAAACCCGCAAACTACTATACAGAAACCGATTTTTCCTCGCCGCTTACCGCAGCCCTGGCAACTAAGCCGGACGTTATGCTCATCGGTGGCCCTTCGGCTACCACGGCTTTAGTGATTGAGCAGGCTCGCGGGATGGGCTTTAAAGGCGGTTTCATTATGATTGACCAGGCCAAACAGGATTACATGGCCAAACTGCTCAAAGGCACCAAAGTGATGGGTAACCTGGTCGGAACAGCGGGTGTTCTGAGTCTTCCCGTCGTCGGAGGCAACAATTTCGACGAAAAGTATACAAAGATTTATAATAAAATGGTCACCTGGGAATGCGCCCTGAACTATACGGGTGTGTATGCACTGGCCAAAGCCATCGTGGCGGCAGGGACTGTTGACGATGTTTATAAAATCAGAGCCGCTTTCCCCAAGGCGCTGTCAGTGCCGTTGCTTGGTGATAAATTCCCCAATGAAATATTTGGCATCACCCCGACCGGACGTATGCATATTCTGGCATCAGTCCAAACAATTACCGGTGGCAAATCCGATCCATCAGTTCTTTACTGCTGGTGGCCCAATACACAAAAGGAATTTAAAGCTATAAAAAAGAAATCCACAGTAAAAAAGAATCCAATTTACTGGTTAAAAGAAAAGTAAGAGACAGAATTATTTTTGAAGTGTAACGAAAGGACAGGGTTTGCCTGTCCTTTCGTTTTATCAACTTTTTGAAATAGTCCGGGACGTTAATGTCATGTGCCGGCGATAAGAACGATCCCTTCTTTTTGGAGCGTTTCAATCTCTTCGTCTGACCTGCCCCCCGAAAAATGGTCCAGTTTTTAAGTTAGGATATTGGATCGAATCTTTTCGGCTGGTCTAGAAAATATAAAAGAATAGTCCTACAAAATAATAGAATATTATTTCCACACAAGCATTTATAATATCACGGCATATAATGCTTTTTGGTTCGTTAGAAATTTGTTGACACAGATGAGTGGTTTCCCCTATACTCAAACTTAAAGCAAGTACAGCATAATCGAATAGATAGTTAACATCTATTACAAGGGGGTCAGAATGAAATTTTTAGTCGCGTATGCCGGAGGGACTGAAATAGATAAAGCTGTTTTAGCTTTGGCCAAGAAAAATGCTAAACTTTTTAACGCCACCCTTTATATTGTCAACTCAATGGAAGGTGCATCGGAAAAGGAAGTTGATGATTTAACCAAGATTGAACGTATTTTGGAGACCTTAAAAGCTTCTATTACAAAGGAAGGCATTCTCTGCGAAACCCACCTGCTGATTCGCGGTCTTTCCCCGGGAGAAGATATAGTCGAGTTTGCCAAGGATAAAAATGTAGACCAGATTTTCATCGGAATTGAAAAAAAATCCAAGGTCGGGAAACTGTTTTTCGGTTCCAACGCCCAACATATTATTTTGGAGGCTCCTTGTCCGGTAGTCTCCGTCAATAAAAATAGTTTTACGATGAAATCTGTCTGACGGTGAGACAGATCAGGCATAAGCTCGGAATAGTCCGGCCGGAGACAAAAGAACCAGATTAGATTGTCCATCTCCCTTCAAAGTATCCCTAAGTATGTTGAGGTTCCACCAAATGTTGAGGCCAAACGAATCATTTCATACTTTTCTGCTGCTCTCTCTATTAATTTAACTACCTATTATTAAGGTACGATTCCACACTTCTGATTTTTCTTTTGCTTATTGGCAAGCCACTTGCAACTGCTATTTGTATGATGCTGGTCATTATACGAATGAAGGTCCTTTTTGGAAAGCGTATAGAGTTGTCACAGACGCTTACTTCACTGTCCGGTTCCACAAGAATGGAGAAGGGATGCCAGCCCAGCAGTTAAATCAAAATCCTAAAGGAGGAATACCATGAAATCGAGCATTAGGGACAAGGCGGAAGGCAAGTTTCACAAAGTAAAGGGTAAGCTCAAAGAGATCGCCGGGAAACTAAGCGATAGTCCAAGGTTGAAAGCCGAAGGTACTGGCGAAAAGATAGCCGGATACGTTCAGGAAAAGGTCGGTCAGGTCAAGAAGTTTTTTGGGAAGTAGTGAAAGCGGCGTATCCTGCACCGGCGTGTCCTTGGCTGCAGTTGCATGATACACCACAAACAGGACTCCGAAAGGCATGAAGTCTTCGGAGTAAAAGAGTTCGAAAAACAATAGTAACAACAAATTAATAAAGGAGGAGGTAACAGATCATGAAAAAGACATTAGGAAAAATGGTAGCGGCAACTGTGGCGGTTCTCTCGATAGTAATTTTTACTTGTTGTAGCAAGCCCTATACAGCAGAGCGTGCTACAACCGCCAGGGACAGCCGTTTCATCGTCTATGGCAACGGGACGGTTTTGGACACGAAGACGAACTTGATGTGGGCAGATAGGGACAATGGAAGGATTATAAATTGGGCAGAGGCCAAGTACTATTGTGAAAACTATCGCGGGGGTGGATATACGGACTGGCGGATGCCGACGCAGGATGAGCTGGCGGGGCTGTATGATGAGACTAAAACTTATAAGTCTGACTGTGGAGATGTATATGATGTTCATTTAACAGAATTGATTCATCTTAGGTGTGGATGGGTTTGGGCTTCAGAAACACGCGGTTCCCAAGCCGCCTACTTCCTTTTCTACGATGGCAAACGGAAATGGTCTTCCCAGTCGGACATCAGCTACAACCTCCGCGCACTTCCGGTGCGTTCTGGCAAATAGGTTATTTGGTCATTTGGTTCTTTGATTATTTTCTTTCGGGTACAGGGCAGGCGCCCTGTACCCGACTAAAGAATATGCGTCCTGATCTGTGCCAGGCGTGACTTATGGTCCAGCATGAGCATATTACCTTCCGTTGATTGCCGGAAAAAGGGATGGGATGCAGGCACGTAAAACTAATGACTATAAGTGGTAATCCTCACTTCAATTCTAAACCGAAAAACATTGATAAGTGGATGCAATATTAACTTCTTCCTGAACTCACTGTTTGACTGATTTCGAGAACCATGCGACAGTACAAACGGTAATGCCTGAAGTACCGCGACATCGCAGGAAGTCGGGTGGTAAACGCAGAAAACGAATATCCCGAGTTTGCTAAAATATTTTTAGGAGAATCAAAATAAGAATGCAATCCATTTGGAAATCAAAAGGGGAAAAGCTGCACACACGAAACATAGAAGTAACGACATACGATTATGATGGACAAAGAGTAATTGTAGAAGGTTTCCTCAAAGATGATCGTTTCCAGGAATCTCGTGTGATAACCGGGGAAACGTTTCCGAGCGGCGTCATTCATCACATGGCCATACGACTGCTGGTTAATTGTTCTAATCTTTTGATTGAAGATATTGATGTTGATCTGATATCCGTTCCAAGGGAAGCGTGCCGTGAAACTATCCGGTGCCTTGCCTCCATTAATGGTCTGACCATTACCAAAGGTTTTACGGCAAAAGTAAAAAAATTGGCCGGAGGCAATAAGGGCTGCACCCACCTGGTGGAGCTCCTCCAGACAATGGCCCCGGCTGCCATCCAGGGATATGCAGCATACCAATCAAAGAAGCCGGAAGTTTTCGATCCTGATCGTGCCAAGATGATCTTAGAATTTCTGGTCAATACATGCCGCGCCTGGCGCGAGGATGGCCCTCTTGTCGAAATGTTCAAAACGAAACTCAATATGAAGTAAACAAATATTAGACACAAGATTGAGAAAAGCTGTTGACATACTAACTTCTTCCTTTATTCCTCAGTTGATAAAATTTAAGAAATATGCAATATTACAAACGATAATATTGGAAATATTTAGGCACCGCCGGGGAACCAGGCGGCGTTGTTTTTTTTGCTATGATGGTAATGTTGTTGGGTTAAGGAGAAAAAGTTGCAAAGATGATGAGATATTCAGCCCTCGTGTTACTGTGCGTTGTAGTTTTCTTTTCCTCTTCCTGTTCACATTTGTCGACACTGCCGCGGGAAACATATTCTTTACCCGAGATTCAACGGGCAATGGACGCTGAACCACAAGTTAAGCAACAGACCGCTACGCCCATTGTCGGCGGCGCCCGTATAGATAAGTCCGGCAACCACACTCGGAAAGCGTATTTGCTGGAGGGAGCCGAAGAATTAAATTTAGAGAACTACTATTTCGATATCCCGGTCGTTTACAATGCCGCTGTCAAAAAGTGGATTCATTATTATTCAAACAGAGCCCGGGATTATTTTGAGACTTACAGTGCGCGCGGCGGCAGTTACGCGCCCCTGCTCGGCAAAACGCTCGAAGATAACGGTCTGCCCCGCGACCTCATCTATCTCGCCATGGCCGAATCCGGATTTCAGACGAAAGCAAAATCCTATGCCCGGGCTGTAGGTCTGTGGCAATTTATTCCGTCGACAGGGCGCAATTACGGATTGAAGATCGACTGGTATATCGACGAGCGGCGCGACCCCATTAAATCGACGATTGCGGCAAGCAACTACTTAAAAAAACTCTACGAAGAATTTGGCGATTGGGAAATAGCCGCAGCAGCTTATAACGCCGGTGAGGCTAAGCTGAACCGGGCTATGGTGCGCTATAAAACGGACAATTTCTGGGATTTAACGAAAAAGCGTTACCTCAAGGCCGAAACCAGAAATTACGTTCCGAAAATTATGGCCCTGGCCATCTTGGGCAAAAATCTGAACTCCTTTGGTTTCAAAGATATTGAGTTTCACGGACCGCTAGATTTTGCCGAGATAGAAGTGCCGGCCAAAACCGACCTCGTGGTCTTAGCGCAAGAATTGAAGATAGATGTGGAAGATATTTATTTCCTCAATCCCGAACTGTTGCGCTGGTATATTCCTCACTATGTTGAAAAATACCGCTTAAAAGTTCCTGTCGGGGCAGAAGTTGTTTATGAGCAGTGCCGTGAGAATAAAAATTTTACAGCGAGTGCCTTTCAGAAATACAGACCGAAGTCAGCAATGACCGTCGCCGAGGTAGCCAAAAAGTTCAGAATACAACCCTCTGTGCTCGAAGATCTTAATTCTTGCCCGGCCAGTACGCGCATCGCTAAAAATCAGGAAGTGGTTTTGCCTTTCCGAGTGGGACAAAACATCAAGGAGGCCATGTACGCGGATTTGTACGAGCGGCCGCGCAGACATGTCCTCGCTCGAAAGACTTACAAAGGGCAAATAAAACTGGCCAAAGCAAGCGGTCAAAAACTTACCAATCCCCAAGAGTACTACACCGTTCAAAAGGGCGATACGCTCTGGACGGTATCGAAGAAGACCGGAACACCACTCAATGTTTTAATCAATTCCAACCTCAGTACTGTCGATGGCCGGATGATTCGACAAGGCGATAAAATCGCCGTTCGGTAGCTAATGAAACAAATAATTTATTTCTTCCTTTCTGAAAGAAACAATCCTATAACATCAATGAAGATATAGGATTTCATTTCGTAATAATCAAAAAAACAACGGAACACTTTCTTAAAATGTGATAAAAGAATTAATTAGGGAAGCTTATATCGAGTTTGCTTTGAATAAGAAGGAGGGGGCGTTTATGGATGAAACATTAAAAAATTTATTTTCCGTTTCATGGTGGATAGGTGTTTTTTTTTATGGGTATTATAATTAATCTTGTCGCATCCTATCTCAAACCATATTTCGATAAAATAATGATAACCTTTTCTGCAAGGTGGGCAGCCAGATCGGAAGAACTCAAACGAAAACGAGAATTGAGAGTATTAGAAATGGCGCAAAATCATCAGGCACTCATACTATATGGCTTGGAAGAGATGCGCTGTAGATTGATAGAAATTTCGCATTACTTGCGGGGATTTTTTTTATTTTTTCTAATCTCATTTGCCCTTTTTCTGTTTATAAACAAAATACTGGACAAAACTTTGTTTGGTTCATTTTTTATAATCTTAGTTCTGATTGGTGGATCCTTAAGCTTCTACAGTAGTACAAGAAATTCAGCAAGGGCAGAAAGAATTCAAGAAGAAATAAGGGAGGCCATAGCGCGGAATGAAAAAAAACATTGAATAAATTAAAAGAAATAAGTTCAGTTGGATATTGTCGGCATACGGCGCGACAAATTCAAAGGAATATGTATCGAAGCTACTTACTGACCAAACCATTTAACAAGTCCATACTAAATAGTGTACTATAAGGGGAAAGAGGGGGGCAAATCTTTATTCTTGACAATTGATAATTAAATGCACGGTAAATCGTTCCGGACCATTCTTAATCTTCCGGTTGTTACTTATTGTTTATGTAGTTTCCCCGCACACAAAGTTTTACATTTGCAGTTAGTATTTCATTGACACACAAAATCATTCTTCATATACTCCCACTTCAAAACTGGAGGAGAATATGGCAGAAATAGAACTACCCAATCCTGAAGAACTCGAAGAAAAAAGTCGCAATTCTTTCGGCAAAAAGGTCGCACTTTTTACAGCAATCTATGCTGTTATTCTCGCGATATGCGCCCTGGGCGGAAACAACTCCATGAAAGAGATGTTGCTTGCACAACAGGAGGCCAGCAATCAATGGGCATATTATCAGGCAAAGAATATCAGGGAATATCTGAACAAAATAGAAAAGGACCGGCTGGAGACACAGATAGTGGAACGCGGTAATACCATGAAACCAGCGGCGCTCAAATACTACAAGGTGGAAATACAAAAGGTATCGGCTGAAGAGGCCAGGCTATCGAAAGACAAACAGGAAATATTGGTAGAGGCAAAAAAGCAGGAACACGAACGCGACGTAAACAGGGCCAAGGACCCCTATTTTGATTTCGGTGAAGCGCTACTGCAGATAGCCATAGTGATGTCATCCGTCGCGATTATAGCCGGCTCGCGGCCTGTATTCTTCTTTTCGATTGGTGCAGCCGTGCTCGGTTCCCTCGTTACACTCAACGGCTTTCTGCTGCTTATCAGAGTGCCGTTTCTGCATTAACAAAAAGTGATGCCCCGTTGCTTCCTTTTGGATAAAGGAGGAATGGGGACGTCCCTTCGCCGACAACATTTCATTGATACGCAAAGGTCGCCCGGCATATGCTTCCGACTTGCAAATCATCAAAACATTTTATTCAGTTAACTTGTAGGCGGCAACAAGAGCATTAATGTCTTTCCTGAAATTGTTTTTCTCTATCCAGCACCTTCGCGCATTATTTCAATCTGAAATAATCAAGAACACCAAGAATTTCCACTTAAGATGTGGTACAAGTATCCGGGATAGATCAGTTTTAAGATATCTCTGATTTAGGTTTTTATCGGGTCTTTACGAATAAACTTCTGGAAAAAAATGTGAATCACCAGTATAATAAAATACATTTCAGCTGGGAAACAAATCCGGGGATTGCCGAAAATATCAATCAAGTAATCACCAGCGCCTGAAGCCCAATTGTTTTTTTCTAATGCATCGGCTGTTGGCAAAAGACCTGATTTATTTCAGGTAGGCAATGGTTTTCTTATGATCGAAACCGATATTCAGAAGCGCGAAACGAGAAACCTGTGGGTGGCGCTTGCTATTACCATTTCCATAGGTGTATATCACCTGCTCTTCAATATTATTTTGTCCTTACAGTATATCTCAGATCAATACGCTCAATGGGTGAGCAACCTGATGTTCTTATGGATACTTGCTCTGTTATGGATTACTTACCGGCGCTGGCGCAATGCAGTCCAGCGGCAAAGAGAATTACGCAATATTCTGACAAGCATCAGCACGGAAGTTATCATGGTTGTTGATTCCTACCGCCGGATTCAGATGGTCAATGAAAGTGTAAATATTTTTGGTTTTTCTCCGGAGGAGGTAGTGAAAAAGACGACGGATTTACTCTACCTCGACCGCCGGGTGGATAAAGACCGCCCCACCGAGATACGCGATTCTATTGATAATGTTGGGTTTCACATCGGACAGGCAACTGGCCGGAAACGCACTGGTGAAACTTTCCCCTTGGAGATTATGACCGCAGCGCTCAAGGGGCGCGAGGGTGTTGTTGTCGTGATCAGGGATATCACCGAGAGAAAGCGTGCGGAGGAAGCAATTCTTCAGGCAAAACAGACTTCAGAATTCGCCAATGAAGAGAAAAGCAAACTGCTTTTACAATTGAACAAAAACATCCAAGAATTGAAAAGCCTGGAGGCGCTACGGGATAACCTGACGAACATGATCGTTCATGATATGCGCAACCCGTTGCAGGCTATCCTTTCTTCTGCTCAACTCCTTGAAATGTTCAACAAACCGACGATGAGTGAAAAAAATAAGGCGAGAATAAAAGATATTGTGAGCCAGTCCAAGCTATTGGCGACCATGATCAATTCGCTGTTGGATGTAAGCCGGCTGGAGGCCGGGGTGTTACCTCTCGACAAGAAGGTTCATGATTTGGTGCTTTTGGGCAAAGAGGCAGTGGAAGAAATTGGCCCATTGGCGGCTAGTGACCAAATTTTTTTAGATGAGCCTGGATATGATTCTTTTGTTGAATGCGACCATGATATAATAAAACGTGTGGTTGTTAATCTCTTGGCCAATGCGATAAAGTTTTCGGCCAAAGGAAAACAAATTCACGTTGCTTTCACCCGCGATGATTCATTCGGCCGGCTGATGATAACGGATTCCGGTCCGGGTATCGCACCGGAGTATCATGAGAAAATATTCGAGAAGTTCTGGCAGGTCGACAGCAATAAGCACAAACAAATGCACTCCAGCGGCCTCGGCTTGACCTTCTGTAAACTGGCGATAGAGGCGCATGGCGGTACCATCGGTGTGGAAAGCGAACTGGGCAAAGGCGCCAAATTCTGGTTTAAAGTTCCTGTTGCAGCGCTTCCTTCTGGAACCGGAACTCCGGTAACGGCGAAATCAGTTTACACGATGCCTGCAATAAAAACAAATCGTAAAAAACAGTCCAACCTTCCAAAGATGAAACAGAAAAGAGATGTGAAGAAGTTTAAATAGTGGCAAATATTTGAAGGAGATTTTTTTTATGAACGACGTTTATCAAAACCTTGCCCGGCATCTGGATAACCTTCCAGCGGGCTTTCCGGCGACAGAAACCGGCGTGGAAATCCGAATACTCAAACGATTGTTTACTCCCAAGGAAGCGGAGATTGCCGCTAGTCTCGGGATGATGCCGGAGACGGCTGCGGCCATTGCCGAGCGGCTGAAAATGGATGAAAAAGAGCTTGAGACTATTCTGAAAGATATGTCCCTGAAGGGGCTGATTTACAGGGCCGGCAAACCCGGCCAGCCGCTTTATATGAATGCTCAGTTCGTGGTGGGAATCTGGGAATTTCAGGTGAACAGATTGAATCTGGATCTGATCAAGGATTTCAACGAATATGCTCCTTACCTGCTGAAGAAGGCCTGGCAAGAAACAAAAACCAAACAACTGCGGGTAATTCCGATTTCGCAGAGCCTTTCGGCTGATGTTACCACCATGCCTTATGATGAAGCTGAACAAATTATCAAAAAACAATCCAAGATCGTGGTCGTCCCCTGTATCTGCCGCACCGAACACAAGATGGCCGGCAAGGGCTGTGATAGGCCGATTGAATCCTGCCTGGCGTTTGGCAGTGGGGCTTACTATTATGAAGAAAACGGAATCGGAAGAAATATCAGCCAGGAAGAAGCGCTCGAAATTCTGGCGAAGGGCAGGGAGGCAGGCCTGGTTCTTCAACCCGGAAATTCCCAGAGACCCGGCAACATCTGCATGTGCTGCGGATGCTGCTGTCAGGTCTTGAAAAACCTGAGCAGCCTGGCAGAACCCGCCAAAGCGATGCACAGCAATTTTTACGCCGAAGTATCTGCCGACGATTGTACCGGATGCGGGGTTTGCCTGGAACGCTGTCAGATGAAAGCCATTGTGGTCGATGATGTCGCGCTAGTAAAAAAAGAACGCTGTATCGGCTGCGGTCTTTGTGTAACGTCTTGCGCTTTTGAAGCTCTGCACCTTGTGGAGAAAGCTCCGGAAGATCGCTGGACACCTCCGGCCAATATCGTCGAAACCTACATGAACATCGCCAGAGAACGCGGAAAAATGTAAGATTAAGTAAAATTAAACCGGAACAAAATCCGCCGCTCGAACCTCTTTGAGCTTTATTGCTTCCGTGGGGCACGAAACAGTGCAAACACCGCAGCCGAGGCACTTTTCCGCATTGACGGAAGCCAGCTCGTCATTTACGGAAAGGGCGTCGAAGAAGCAGCGTTCCAGACAAGTTTCACACCCCGAACACAAATCAGGATCAACTATCGCCTGAAAACGGCTGGGCGCAACCCATTTTTTGGGTCCCTTCATGATGGGCCAGTTCAAACAGCAGTCCTTACAACAATTACAAATGACATGGCCGACAACCTGGCGATTATCGGCGACATGAACGAGTCCCTCTTCCTCGCACCTTTTCATTATTTTCATGGCTTCGCTCTTGGATATAGCTCTCCCCGTACCACGCTCTATATTGTATTCGGCGGCGCGATCCACCTGCATACAGACTTCCAGAGGTTTCCCGCAAGCGCCATCGATAACGCGGCAGGAACACTTGGTAACGGACAGGGTTTTGGCATTCTCGATGATTTTCACCACATCATCATAGGCAAGAATCCGCGATTCCGGCTCGATGCCTTCGTTGACGGGGACGACCCGCATGATGGAACCGGGCACAAATTCCATGACTGTCCGTCCATATTCCGGCCATTCCTTCTCCATATACTCTTTCCAGATATTAAGGATGTCCCTCGATATTCCGGGGGTAAGAGACGTGGAATCGTGCATCTGCGGAATGTTCTTCACGCGATAGAATTTTAACTCCCCGCCTTTTTTCGCTTTGAATATAAGCCCCTTATTAAATAATGTTTCCATCATGGTTGTAATCGTGCCTGCAGAGAGCCCAGTTTTCTGGGCGAGTTCTTCGGCTGTCGCCGGCGGCGCGGCGAGAAGTAATACCCTGGCCTCATCATCGTTGACCAGCGCCTCAAATATCTTCGGGATTAAAGGAGATTTCCCTGCCCCGACCGCTTCCGCCAGTTGCCGGCAAAGTTTTGTGTCTGTCATTTAGTTATCCTCCTCGTTAATATAGCGGGATATCCCTGCATCCTTTGGCTGCAGGATGAATTCAGTTAACAAATATTATCGTGCTGTGCTTGTAATATTTGAGTTTTATTAGAATTGGAGTTTCACAAATAACGGCCTTCGTGTCAAGAGCAAAGCAAGCAATATTGCGCAACGTCATAAAATTCGGCTGTTTTTGTTTGGAAATAAATATCTCTTGACTTGTAGACGACCGGTCTATTATATTGTGCGTTAAGTCAAAAGTTAAGGGGGAAACTCATGGAGATTTATGAACGATTAAGGGAAATTCTGGATGCCCATCCGGCAACGGCGCCGAAAACAAAGTCAATCGATGAGATACTACGCACACTTTTCACGCCGGAGGAAGCGGCTCTTGCCGTCAAGATGAGCTATAAAACTAAAAGTGTCGGGAGCATTGCGAAGGCGGCCGGAGTTGCGGATAGCAAGGCAAAGAAAAATCTGGAATCAATGGCCGACAAAGGCATTATTTATTCCAAGAATAAAGAGGGAGAGAAATTCTACGGTCTGCTGCCGCTGATTCCCGGCGTGTTTGAGTTCCCCTTCATGAAGGGCGGAGGAACACCCATGCACAAGCGTTTGGGCCAGCTCTGGGAAGAGTATCATCGTGAAGCGCTGGGTGTTTCGTTTGCCGGTCAACCGACGCCGCTCATGAGAGTAGTCGCTGTGGAAAAAGCGATTACAGCCCAAGACCGTGTGCATCCCTATGAGGAGGTCAAAAATTTCATCAGCGATGCCAATTACATCGCGCTCACCAAATGCGCCTGCAGAGTCAGCGTGGCTAACTGCGACAAACCGAAAGAGGTGTGTCTCATCTTTGGTGAAATAGCTGAATTCCTTGTGGAGAAGGGTTTTGCCCGTCAGATCAGCAAAGAGGAAGGAATGAAGGTGCTGGATCAGGCAGAAGAGGCGGGATTGGTTCATACGAGCAATAACAGTGCTGACCGCGCTAATATGATCTGCAACTGCTGCCCTTGCTGTTGTACGGTTCTGCGGGGAAGAACACAGTTAAAACATCCTCACGCCTTTGAACCCAGCCGTTTTGAAGCACACGTCAACGCTGAAGAATGCACCGGCTGTGCTATCTGCGCGGATGAACGCTGTCCGATGAAGGCTATTGCCATCGTGGACGATATTGCCGCCGTCAATACGGCCGAGTGCATCGGCTGCGGCTTGTGCGTAAGCGGCTGCCCAATCGAAGCTATTAAACTAATGGAGAGGAAACAATTGCCCTCTATTCCGGCTTCAATCAAGGAAATGGCGGCCCAGGTCCTTCAGGAAAAAGGAAGGCTTGACGCTTTCCTGAAGGTTATGCAAAGTTAATGAGACTCGCTGAAAACGAATAAAGTGAAGTTTGAAGCGTTAGTCGAATTATCCAATCCCGATATATCGGGATTGGAAATTATCCCGCAAAGCGGAGGGATTCATACCCGTGATAAGGAGAGTCAGCAATGGCGCGAACCAATACCCATGAGGAAATTATCCGCAAGGGCGCTGAACTTATTCATGCGCAAGGATTTAACGCCACGGGTATCCAGCAGATTCTTCAGGCTGTGGGCATTCCCAAGGGTTCGTTCTATTTTTATTTTAAAAGCAAAGAAGATTTTGGGCTGGAGATTATTGATTATTTCAATGCAATGATCAGCGGAATCTTCACGCGCTATTTGGCTGACAAAAAAATACCGCCAATGAGACGGTTGGAAAAACTATTTGAATATTACGAAACCGCTTTTCAAAAAAACGGCGCTGCCCTGGGCTGTCCTATTGGGAACCTTTCGCTGGAGCTTGCCGACACTAATGAACGGTTACGCGTACATCTGGGAATAGTTATCGAAACGCTCATCGCTCAAATCGAGTTATGCCTGAAGGAAGCCAAGCGTGACAAGTCCCTACCGGCCAGTCTGAATGCAGCTGATACGGCACGCTTCATTTTTCATGGATTCGAAGGAGCTGTCCTGCATATGAAGGTTGTAAAAAGCATCAAACCTTTCCGGGCATTCCGAAATTACTTTTCCGGATACTTAAAAAATGTTAAATCATCGAGAAAAAATTGATGAAAGCATAATGATCCGGAATATTTTTTAATGAACAAAGGATAAAGTATCGACATGCATGAGCTGCCGATTACCGAAAGTATTTTGAAGATTGTGCTGAAGCACGCCGAGACAAACAACGTCCGGCAGGTGATGGCTATTCATCTGCAGGTAGGCAAGCTCAGCGATCTTGAAGATGAGTGGATTCAGCGCTATTTTGATTACCTGAGCAAGGGGACGGTGGCCCAAGGGGCAAAACTCAAAATCGAGCGGACACCGATAATGGTGCAGTGCGATGCCTGTTCCAATTCTTATGAAACCGAGGTGGCAAAATTGGGCGATCTTGTCTGCCCCGCCTGTGGGGGGAGGGGCGGCACGCTTCTTTCCGGAAGGGAATACTACATCAAAGAGATGGAGGTGCAGTAGTGGAGAATATCAGACTCATCGAGGTCAAGGAGGAAATCCTGGCCGATAATATCAAACAAGCGGCAGAGATTCGGGAACGCCTGCGCAAGACAAAAACAATGCTTGTCAACCTCATGTCTTCACCGGGTTCAGGTAAGACGAGCCTGATTCTGCAAACGATTGCCAACCTGAAAGACAGCCTGCGGCTGGGCGTAATCGAGGCGGATATTGATTCCACAGTTGATGCGGAAAAGGTCGCCGCCCGGGGCATTCCCGCTGTTCAGTTGAGAACGGGCGGATTTTGCCATCTAGACGCCACTATGGTCACTCAGGGTATTGATGCCCTGGCGGTGAGTGATCTGGATCTCGTCATCATCGAAAACGTAGGGAATCTGGTCTGCCCCGCCGAGTTTGATACAGGCGCCCACAAAAACGTGATGATCCTGAGCGTTCCCGAGGGGGACGACAAACCTCTTAAGTATCCCCTGATGTTCTCTATCTGTGATTTACTGCTCATCAATAAAGTCGATTATCTGTCTCTCAGCGATTTTGACAGTGCGGTCCTGCGCAAACGAGTTCTGGCTTTAAACCCCCATATTACCATTCTAGAGGTGTCCTGCAAAACCGGTGTTGGGATTGAAGGCTGGATCGACTGGTTGAAGAGAGAAGTTAAAATCTTCAGGGGGCTGAAATAATCTTCATTGGGGAAATCGTCAACTTTGCCGTAAGTGCAGGATTTCCGTATCATAATTATTGATGGTATTTACTAAATAATTATGCTATGGAAGATGCAAATGTGGTTGTCTGTAGTCCTGTAGTAAATAATCAGCGGCAACGGATAAATGATGGAAATACTGCGGCATCGCCGGATAGTCGGGTGCTGAACAGTGTAATAAATAAACATACAATATTAGGAGAAACCGGCTTACTCGACTAAACAAAACATATGATGAAAATTAAGATAACAAACCCTTCTTCTGGCTGCCGATGGCTATCGATAGCCTTGATGATTTTACTGCTGACAATATTTCAGCATCAACCGGCCCTGGCCCTTCCTCTCTCGGACGGTTCCAGTCCTATCCCCATCGCGGCAATGAAACTTGTTCAGTTCTGCGCTGATCCCCAAGCTGGGCTCGATGCCCAGGCCGTCGCTACCCTCGTGGATTATGTCCTCGGGCCTAAATCAAGTAAGGAAGCCGATCTCCCCAAACTCCAGGAAGCCCCGGGAGCCTATTATGAATTCGATACCAGGATCAACTTCGCGAGTTTTCTGCGATACTCCTATAGCCACCAAATTCCATCGGTTCTCACGAGCCCATCTTCTATACGTTACTCCCTATGGGCCGGCCTCCAAGGGGAAGCACAAAAAATGCCCAGTAGCTGGAAATTGGTCCCGCCCGCCGGTAAGCCTGTCATCATTCGCGGATTACAACGCGAAGCTATCACCCCAGACCTCACTACCGGCGCCTACTATGAATACAATCTAAAAAGAACTCTCATCCTTCTCAACTATAAGGGCCGGCAGGTGCTTATTTCCATTTCCAAACAAATTGATAAATCCGACGTCGGTAAAAAGGGCGTCATCCTGGGGAACGATGACGATTGGAATTACTATTATTCGGGCTTACCCGGCTCGACCAAAGCAGGCCTGGGCTGGATTAAATCCTACATCTATGACTATTTTTCGGTGTCAGTCCATGTCGAATCAGGCGCTTCGCCATCCATGGTCAGGGCCGGAATTTTTCAATGGATTCGGGCTGGCTGGTCCGGGATCAATTTTGTCCAACCGGGGCATATCATCAAGGGAATGAAACGATATGCCAAAAATTCAAAAACAATCCTGGAATCGCCGAACTTGCCCGCTCCAAATAAGATAGTCTCTACTTATCAACGGCTTTCAGCCTTACCCCAAAATGATTTAATTGAAAAATATACCGCCTTGCAGCAGGCCCGACAGTCCCTGGCCGTTCTGAGCGGTAAAATTAAAACAAGTGAAATAAAAAAACAAGACCCCTATGCCAACATTCTTAAAGAACAAATCGTTGAAGAACTGATGCTGGAATATTTCAAGATTACCTTGGGTAAGTCATCCTTGTTAGGGGAAAAAGTCGTTTTGGGCAATTAATTAATTATTTCTTCACGGAAGTTCGGTGGCGGAGCAAGTCTGCTTCAGGTTTTTTCCCGATATGGAGCCAGGTCACGCCGAAAGTGAGCGGATATTTTTCGACATTCACCATGCCTGTTTCTTCCATGATTTCGACAAATTTATCCGGTGTCGGGAAATTCATGATGGAATCGGCCAGGTAATGGTAAGCAGCCGGGTTGGTCGAAAATATTTTGGCAAAAAGCGGAAGCAAGTAATGCAAATAGATATAATACGAAAATTTAAAAAACCAATTCCGGATAAAGGTCATCTCCAGCACCATCACCTGTCCACCCGGCACTGTGACTCGCAGCATTTCTTGCATCGCCCGCTTTTTATCTGGAATGTTGCGAATGCCGAAAGCCATTCCTGTAACATCAAAGGTATTATCATCAAAAGGAATATTTAGAGCATCTCCCTGCATGAGCATCACTTTGTTTGTGAGGCCCATCTTCTCCACTTTCGCTTTTCCCGCCTGTATCATTTCGACTACAAAATCGATACCCGAAACGGTGGTTTTGGGGTGCTCATTAACAACGGCAATTGCTAAATCACCTGTGCCGCAAGCAACATCGAGATATCTGTTGGTCCTAAAAAAGTGCATCTTTCTTGCCGCGAAACGGCGCCAGGCAACATCGCGACGGAGGCTCAAAAGATGGTTTAAGAAATCATATTTCCCTGTGATTGTGGAGAATATTTCCTTGACCATTCCGATGCGAACTTGATCGGTAATGGTATTTACCTGAGGATATTTCCGCCCTGCCAGTTTTCCCATTTACAGACTTTCCTTTTCTGTCTTTTCGACTGGTTGGTTTTTTACGTAGTTTCACCGCACGCAAAGTATTGCAAGCGTTTTAAAACATTTTCGCAAATCTCCCTTTTGAATAAATAATAAATATATATGGAATGCCGCTTGATTGGTTTTATCACGACGACGTGGTTATCGATTTCCGGCACAAGCTGCGAAGGTCCGGTATTTCTGTTACTGATATGTAAACCGCCTTAAAAAAAATAGGCTATTCGCTCAAAACGCGGGATATAGTTTTAATTCAGTAGAATCTTTTTGACGCGGCTCAAGAAGGCACTGGATTACCCGCTCCAGCCGGGCAATCCAGTGCCGGAAAAAATAAAACGCAAACGAATATTATTCAGCGTTTTTATCTTTTAATTCTTTTTCTTTTTGCTTAATTTTTAGTCCTATATCCTTTATTTCTTTCAATATGGCGGGCACTCCTTTTGTATCTTTTCTTAGAGCCGCTTTTTCTTTTAATAAGTGATTATATGTTAGTGTTCCGAGCTGGCCGATTTTTTTTGCCATTTTGTGTTGCAGCGTTATAATTTCAACCTGGATAAGCCCTATTTCTCCCAATTCCTTCGCTTTTTCATATGTTTTTTTTGATAGTTCAATTCCCTTATCTAAAATTTTCTGGACCGTTTTATTAATTACCATAACGATTACTCCTTTCAAAAAATTATAATATCTACATCAAGACTATTTCTTTTTCCGGTGCGCCGGTTCGCCGTGGACGCGGCCGCCGTCGATCACGATCGTTTCTCCCGTGATGTAGCTTCCCGCTTTGGAGGCCAGAAAGACGACCGCACCTGCTATCTCTTCCGGTTCGCCGAGCCGCATCATGGGAATCTGAGCAATCGCTTTCGCATTAACCGCCGGGTCTTTCCACAAAGCTTCGCTGAGACGCGTCTTGATGATCCCCGGTGCAATGGCATTGACTCTGATATTGTACTGTCCCCACTCCTTGGCCATAACCTGAGTGAGCATGATGACGGCGGCCTTCGTCACAGAATAAACTCCGAGTTCGCCGGCCCTTAAACCGCCGATGGACGCTGTATTGATAATGCATCCTCCGCCTTGAGCCTTCATGATTCTTGCCGCCAGCTGACTCAGAAAGAAAAGACCTTTCAGATTGACATTCATAGTTATGTCATAAGTCTTTTCATCCTGGTCCATAAGCGGGCCGTAGTAGGGGTTAGTTCCCGCGTTGTTCATGAGAATATCGATTTTCCCAAATGCTTTTATGACCTGTTCGATCAATGTCTTGGAATCTTCCCTCTTGGCGTTGTGGGCCGCTATCGCCATAGACTTGACGCCCTTGGCTTTTATTTCTTCGGCCACCGGTTCGAGATCGGCAATTTTTCGACTGCTCACCACTACACTGGCGCCGGCATCGGCAAGGGCAAGTGCGCTGGCACGTCCTATGCCGCGGCTCCCGCCGGTTATCAGGGCTACTTTTCCTTCCAGAGAAAACTGTGAGAGATTCATTTTCTATCCCTTTCTTCGACTTTTTGTTGACGTATAATATAACATATCATAGTTATTACAGGGAAACAATACTGAAGAGACAATTAATGGAAAGACAAAGTGATAAGCGCATCTGTTTTCTTTGCACTGTAGCGGGAAAGCGAACTTTAACAAAATATTTTTTAGTGGACGGCTCTAAATTTTAGGTGTAATCGAGGGCGATTAGATTTAAAAACAAAAAAAGGTGGAACCTTAAAAAGGCGCCTATCCAAAGAAAACAATATCTCTTTTGAGTGATATTTTAGAAAAAATGAATACATTATATTTAAGGAGGATTGACAATGAGATTGAAAGACAAAGTGGCCATTGTGACTGGTTCCGGACGCGGCATCGGGGAAGGAATTGTTTTGCGCTTTGCCGAGGAAGGCGCGAAATTAATCATCAATGATGTCAATGAATCGGATGCAAAAGCTGTTGTGGAGAAAATCAAGTCCAAGGGCGGCAGCAAGGCTGTGGCTGTTATCGGTAGCGTGGCCTCTCGGGAAGTAGTCCAGCGCCTGGTAGATACGGCGATTAAAGAATTCGGTACCGTTGATATTATCGTCAATAACGCAGGCATTACCCGTGACGTCATTCTTCATAAGATGACAGACGAGCAGTGGGACCAGGTTATCGCCGTCAACCTGACCGGCGTGTTTTACGGGATCCAGTGCGCGGCACGGGTCATGCGGGAGAAAGGGTACGGAAAGATCATCAACATCTCTTCGACCAGCGCCCTGGGAAACGCCGGACAAATAAACTATGCCGCGTCAAAGGCCGGCGTTATCGGGATGACCAAGACCGCCGCCAAGGAACTGGGGGCAAAGGGCGTTAATGTCAACGCCATCGCTCCGGGCATGATCTGGACGGATATGATGAAGAATATGCCCCCGGAGAGAATCCAACAAATGGATGCCATGCTGCCTTTCATCGTTCCCATGAATCGCAAGGGATTACCGCTGGATGTAGCTAACCTGGCGCTGTTTCTCGCCTCCGACGAGAGTTCATTTATTACCGGACAGATTATATTCTGCGACGGCGGGATGAAAATGTAAAATTAGGATTTGTAATACTGGAAGCGCAGACAAGAAAAAGGCGGTTTGATACGATTATTATCAGCCGCCTTTTTCTTATTCAGGAATAAATTAATACACCATTTATTGCGGCCATAATTTCATTGACATGCAAGTCCGTTCTTCCTATACTTCTTCTTAAGTAAAAAATCTTATCGGATATCAATTATATCGCTTTTGGACAAAGGCGTATAAGCCGGTGTTGGCGATAAGAGTTTAAGCAGGCTAATTTAAGGAGGCAAAAATGCTGGTAGTTGTTGCAGTTATGAAGGCAAAGGCAGGAATGGAGCAGGAGATGGAAAAAGCACTGAGAGAGATAATCTCCAAGGTGGAAGCGGAAAAAGGCACTCTCGCCTACACCCTTCATCGGGCGAAAAAAGAGCCGGGAAAGTTTCTCATGTATGAGAAGTATCGAGATAAGGAGGCGCTGAAAGAACACAGCTCAACTCCTCATTTCGCGGAACTTTTCGGGAAGCTCGGCCCCCTGCTCGACGGTTCCCCGGTTATCGAAATGTACGAGGATCTGGTCGGCATTAAGGAAAAGAAATAAAAAAATATTTGCATGCGGCAATTTCCATAAACCATAAGGGGTAAGTGATATGGAAGGATGGACCGAGGACGAAATCAGGAACAAGGATCTGATGGCGCCATGCGGTTTGTATTGCGGCGCTTGCGGTGTGTATCTCGCTACCCGGGATAAGAACGAAAAATTCAGACAAGTCATGGGTAATCTCTATGGGACCAAACCGGAAGAGACCGTGTGCTTAGGGTGCATGCAACCTGAACCGCCGAAAGAGATATACGGTTACTGCCAGATGTGCTCGATACGGAATTGTGTCCGATCAAAAGGATTCTATTCATGCCATAAGTGTTCGGACTGGCCCTGCAATATAATCGAGAACTTCGGTTTCGCTACAGGAAGACGGGTGATGAAGAATTCGATCCCCGTTTGGCGCGAAAAGGTCTCTCTGCTCGGTGACGAGAAGGGCAGTGTTGAATGGGCGCGTTCGGTATGCGAGCGTTACCATTGCCCTTCCTGCGGCAAGCCCCTGTTTAGAGGAGCGCAGCGCTGCCGGCACTGCAAGTCCCCGGTGGCCGATGATCTGGACGGCTCACTGTAAACAATCGACAGTAATTCCGTTTATTGAAACAATTTTTTTTAATCATCTTCACTATGTAGGGTGGTCTGTTTTTTTCATTGACTTGCAAAGCCATTCTTTTTATACTTTCTACCAAGTATCGGGGTAAATCGAGTTGTTAAGTAATTAATTATTTTGAATTTATTAGCAAAAAAGAAAGGAGAAACATATGAGCAGCATTTATAAAGTGATTGAAATTATCGGCAGTAGTGAAAAATCGTGGGAAGATGCAGCTAAAAAGGCCGTCGAATTGTCGGCGCAAAGTCTGGAGGACTTGAGAGTCGCCGAAGTAAAAGATCTTGATATGAGAATAGAAAAAGGCAAAGTTGTCGAATATCGGGCAAAATTGAGAGTATCTTTTAAGTATAATCCTAAGTAGTTTTTTACAACCGATTATTCCTCGTTGAGTTTTATCTATGACTATTAACTTATAGGAGGAATCAAATGGCAAAAAAGAACTCCAGTAAAATAGGCATAATCCTGCTGGTCATGGGTATCGGCCTTCTCCTCTGGGGCATTAATCTTTATGGCGCGTTCGGCAATAAACTAGCCAGAACTTTCTCTGGATCATCATCAAATGAAACCATGATCTTTTTGATTGCCGGTGCTGTCTGCACCATATTGGGTGTGATGATGCTTTATAAAAAATAGTGTGCACCGTCTAATTCGCAGTAGGTTAGTTAGAGCCGCTAAAGTATGCAGAAAGATCTCAAACAGGAAGAATTTATATCCCCCGAAATTCAGGAAGTGATGAGGAGCATTGTTTCGGCTATCCGCGCTGTAAAGCTTTATCCGCCCAATAATCCGGTTTACTCGAAGTCAGTGAAAAGATCCTTTGAAGCGGTGGATAATTTTCTACGGAGAGAAGCACAATATCATATCGGAGTATACAAGACCTATTTTACCTTCAGGAATACGCCGCTAGGAAAAGATGCAGAGTTGAATATGCCTATTGCGCAGGACCTCTTTACGAAAGGGATTCGCGAGATAATCTTTACCAGCGGATTGACAGAGGTAGAACTATTGGATCTTTATCTAGCTCTGGCTCTATCGGCTGAAGAGCAGGATATGAAAAGCGGCGTATCTTCAATCCTCCGGGAAAAGAGAGCATTGCACATTAAGGTGACCGAAGCAGGACTTGATGATGTTATTGTGTCCCAGGCAACTCGAGGCTGGGAGGAAAAAACATCGACTGAAACCACAGCACTAGCTGTAGATTCCGAGGAGTCTTCTGCAAAAAAGCCGATAGGCTTCCCCGGCCGCACGCTTGTTCTTGATGGCTTGATGACCGATCCCGCTGAATTCAGCGCCAATATGATCGAAGAGGCAAAACAGACCAAGGCTGAACATGAAACTGTCGAAGATCGGCTTTTCGCTCTATATAAGGAAGCAGGACGCAAGATCGATGAACAGGATCCATCTCAGCGCGAGACCCTGTATGAAGGTCTGGCCAGATCCGTCCTTTCTCTTGATCCTCGATACCGCAACGCATTTATTGCAGGCAAGCTATCTGGCAAACTTGATACCGTAATGGCCGAAGAAGAGAGCATCAAAGCTGATCAACAGTTACCCAGTGCAATTCATGAAGTTCAGGCAGAGCGTTTTTCCGATACTTGGACCGTGCAGCAGGTGGCAACGCTCCTGAAAAAAACAGTTTCAGAGCAGATTACATCCTCTATTCAGCCTAACTATCCCACAGAAATAGAAGTAACGCCTATAGCACAGGACCTCGTCACGATTGCCCAAGAGATGACTATGTATAGTGCTGAAGATATGGAAGAGCTCAAGGCGCTCGGTGATGCGGGAATGGAGTGGGATACTGCAAGATCGTCTGTGCATACACTTATCTCTCTTATCCCGCTGGTGAAGAATCCCCAGCATGCCAAGCCAGAAGAAAAGGACATTACTAATTTTTCTGGCGTTATCAATCAGCTGGAAAACATGTTGAATTATTTTCTGAAGAAAAAAGATTATCAATGCGCGACACGCATCATTAATGCCTTTCAGCTGCCGGTGGAGCCTGCGTTCAAACCGAGGATGATGGAAGCCCTGAAGAAAACAGCGGATAAGTCTGGAATAATTGCGGCGATCGGTGAAATACGCAAGCACCCCAAGGACTCTCCTGAATACTATTCAGCTTATGTCTATTTATCCGCCTTCGAACGGGAGTCCACGGAAGCTCTTTTAAAACTCCTGGCAGAAGAAAAAGACAAGGCAGCGAGTATCTTCTATCTTGACCTGGTGAAAGACATTGGTAAGAACCAGATAGCCTTACTCGGAGAGCATCTTGCGGATGCTCGCTGGTACTTTGTATGCAACATTGTGAACATCCTCGGGGAAAGTAAAGCGCCCCAAGCAATAGCCTTTCTGCTAAAGGTCGCCAACCATCAGAATGTCATGGTCAGGCAGGAAGTGATCCATGGGTTGATCAGCATCGGCGGGAAAAAGGCCGCCGGCGTTTTGGCAAAGTTCCTTAAGGATAAGGATGATGAAGTAAAAAAAACAGCGATCCGAGCGTTTTCCAGTTTTCCGGATATCAGCGCAGAAGAGGCAAAATCTCTGGTGGATTTTCTTGAGGAGCAGCCACTGAAGAAAAAAGAGCAGGGGCTTACCCTGGAGGCGATAAAAGCTTTAGGAAAGATTGGCGGCCGCGATACAGAAGAATTTCTTAAGAAATATACCCGTATCCGCTGGTGGAAATCGCGAAAATTACAAGAGGAACTCCGTGCTGCGGCACTTTCCGCCATAAAAGAGATCACAAGGAGACGCAGCAATGGCTGACGAGCAAAACGATAGCAGGACAGAGGCGAAGCAGTCTTTTTTTGTGAAGCAAAAGCTTATTGATTCGGCCCGAACGACGTTTCAGTTGCTCTCGGCTGTTTTGAAGAACGTAACATTTTACCCCGAAGAACATCCGGTACTTTTGGCAGCGGCAGACAAGCTTCTGAGCAAGATTGAAGAGCTCTTGGAAGGTCGGAAAGAAGCGGCCTTTTATCTGATTGGCGGCGAACTGTTTTTCGAAACCCTTTCCGTGCCGATAGACCAGAGCTTTTCGCCGATTATGGAACAATTCGCCGGCAGGGATATAGGAGGAATCATTTTTAAACCGGGAATCGCATCAGTGGAAATCATTCGTTTTGCTTGCATGATGAGCAAAGAGTCGGCGTTTCCTGTCGGTAAAGAAGATGTCAATACACTTATAGCGAAAGAAGGTGTCGGTCATGTCACGCTTCACCGCGCGCTGCTTGTGGATAAACAGGCCGGCGCCGCCATCGAGGCAGAGAAGAAAAAAGCCTCCGATATTTTTAAGGATGCGGTTGAGGCGCTGAAAGAAATTGTCCAAGCCGTTCATGTTGGCAAGGCATTCAGCATGAACAAAGCGAACTCTATCATTCAGGTTATAATTGATAACGTTTTGGACGATAAAGACGCTCTTATGGGCTTGACTAATATCAAGATGCACGATGAATATACCTTGGCCCATTCCGTCAACATGGCGATTCTATCAGTTTCTCTGGGGACATATCTGTCCCTTGATAAACCACAGATAGCCGATCTGGGTGTTGCGGCGCTCATGCATGATATCGGTAAAGTAACAATTCCCAACGAGATCATCAACAAACAGGGGAAGCTCACTGACGACGAGTGGCAGCAGGTTCGACGACATCCGATTGACGGAGCGTTGCTGCTTTCCAATGTCAGTGGTGTATCCAAACTGGCTATGGTGGCGGCATTCGAGCACCATCAGTATGGTGAGAATGGTTACCCTGAATTCGAAGGTAAATATAAAAGGCATCCGTTTTCACAGATTGTCTCGCTGGCTGATTCTTACGAAGCGATCACGTCCTCCCGTGTTTACTACGCCAACCATGTATCGCCGGATGCTGCGATCCGGATACTGTTAAAGAATAGAGGTATTACGTGCGCCCCCGTTCTGCTCCAGGCCTTTATTAACATGGTCGGTATTTTCCCCATCGGCACTCTCCTTAAACTTGATACGGACGAGGTGGGGCTGGTTATGCATCAGACGCTCGATCTTATGCGTCCTCGTGTTCTGATCCTTACCAGGTTTGATGGATCGGAAAAAGAAACCGGTGAAGTTGTGAGTCTTGTCGAAACTATGGGCGGAAACTACAAGCGCTCCATTTCCGGCACCATTGATCCGAACATAGCAAAAATAGATTTAAAAAAATATTTTGATTAGAGGTTTTTCTTCTACTTCAGCCCATTCAAAGAAAGTTCTGATTATATTATCAGCCAGTCTTTCGCTTTTGATTCAGCATTAGGGCCGTCAAATACTCTGGTATTTTCAGATCCCCTGCCGGAAAGAACGAGAGAGGCTTCATACAACATTTTCTTTATAGAATCCAAACCGATTACAGCTGTTCTTTTCGAAAATGGTTTGTTAAATTTAAAAAAAGCCACAAAATTTTTAACAGTCGCTTTATCGAAGCTCATTTTATATACATTTGCTAAAAAGAGAACCGAACCGGGAGGATTTGGCAGGACTAATTTTTTTGCTTCCTCCAGAAAAACGGGTATATCCTGCTTGGCCATATTGACAAAATTCAAGTAAAGAATTTTTTTCCCATTATATTCAATAAATTCCGGTTTGCCTAAAGGCATAATACACCCCCCAGTATTATTTATTTCGATAAATACATGTTATTTTAACAAAAGCCCGATTGATTGTCAATACAATCATTTATATAAACGTTGCTTTCCGCATGCCAAAAGACGCCTGCGCGTTTCGTTAAAGTTCTATCTCAGCGACGTCTTGCAAAATAACAGATTGTTATGGTTATCATAAAAACAAATAGGGATAGCCTGAGCTGCTCTTATTCGAGACCTTTATCTAGGTGTGGTATTTTGCCGCTGTTATTACTGTTTCGGGTAACCCACACCTTTGAGCGCGCCCTGAATCTCCCCGAGTACTGTCGGGTCTTCTATTGTTGACGGCACATTATATTCTTTCCCATCCGCAATCTTGCGCATAGTCGAACGTAAAATCTTACCACTTCGTGTTTTTGGAAGTCTGGCAACAATTGCCATATCCTTAAGGCAGGCCAATGCACCAATCTGATCGCGTATCATCCCGACAATTTCTTTCTGAATATCTGCATGATTTCTTAAAACACCTGCTTTTAATACAGCAAAACCGACGGGTACCTGCCCCTTAAGCTGGTCATTAACACCTATGACCGCGCATTCGGCAACATCGGGGTGTTTGGCAACGACTTCCTCCATTCCGCCGGTCGATAGCCTATGCCCGGCCACATTAATTATGTCATCGACACGCCCCATTATATAAATGTATCCATCCTCATCTTTGAAACCTCCGTCTCCTGTTGAATAGTAGCCTTCAAATGTACGCAGGTACGAGGAAACATAAGCGTCATCCTTCTTCCAGAGCGTGGTCAGACAGCTTGGCGGCAACGGCAGTTTTATTGCAATTGTACCTTCCGATCCGGTAGAAACCTCCGAAGCATTCTCATCAAGCACTTTGACATTATAGCCCGGCACAGGCTTTGTAGGTGAACCGGCTTTTACCGGCAACTGCTCGATGCCCATACAGTTGGCGGCAATCGCCCAGCCTGTCTCGGTCTGCCACCAGTGATCAATCACAGGGATATTCAGAAAATTTGCCGCCCAGTGGTATGTATCCGGGTCGAGCCTCTCACCGGCAAGGAAAAGATATTTAAGGCAGGAAATGTCATATTTTTTAATGAAAGATCCGGATGGATCCTCCTTCTTTATTGCACGAAATGCGGTAGGAGCGGTGAATAGAACCTTTACATTATATTCATTAATCACGCGCCAGAAAGCGCCGGGATCAGGTGTTCCCACCGGTTTACCTTCGTACATGATTGTCGTGGCACCATAAAGAAGCGGTGCATAGACGATATAGGAATGACCTACAACCCAGCCTACATCTGACGCAGCCCAATAGACATCACCGGGTTCGATCCCGTAAATGTTCTTCATACTCCACATCATCGCTACTGCATGACCGCCGTTGTCTCTCACAACGCCCTTAGGGATTCCTGTTGTGCCTGATGTATAAAGTATATAAAGCGGGTCGGTTGCCTTTACCGTAACGCATCCCGCTGGCTTGACACCCTGTAGAGCTTCTTCCCAATCCAAATCCCTGCCCGGAATCAGTTCAGCCTTAACCTGCGGACGCTGGAAAATAAAACATTTTTCAGGTTTGTGTGTGGAAAGCTCTATTGCTTTGTCCAGCAGCGGCTTATAGGCAATAGCACCTTTCGGCTCAATACCGCATGTTGCAGAAAAAATGACCTTTGGCTTGGCATCATCAATTCTTACTGCCAGCTCATTCGGTGCAAATCCGCCGAACACAACCGAATGAATAGCTCCTATCCTGGCGCAGGCGAGCATGGCAAACAGTGTTTCAGGAATCATGGGCATGTAAATGATTACGCGGTCGCCTTTTCCGACACCAGATTTTTTAAGCATACCTGCAACAAGCGAAACATCGGCAAGAAGTTCGCCATATGTTATTTTCTTTACAACACCTGTTACCGGACTGTCGTAAATGATTGCAATCTGATCTTTCCTGCCACTTTCGATATGCCTGTCAATTGCATTATAGCAGGTGTTCATTTCTGCGCCTTCAAACCACCTATAAAATTCTGGTTTGGGACTGGAAACAACACTATCCCATTTCTTAACCCAGGAAACAGCTTCGGCAGCATCCGCCCAAAATCCATCCGGATCACTCATTGAACGGCTGTACGCCTCATCATAAGAGTGGTATTTCATTATTAACCTTCCCCGTAAAAAAGACTGTAAGCTTATAGTAAGGTTACCCGGGTATTTCAAGTGAAAATGTGGAGACAGTGACTTTTTAAAATTACCGAAGACGTCTGTTCTTGTGTGGAAATTAAAAAAGATAGACAAGAAGTCAGGAAAAAATCGAGGATAATTCTAATTAAAGACCTTGCCTGTTCCAATTTTACGGTTGTCGGTTATTTTTCGTACCGAAGATATTCGCGGCCAAGCTCTTTATTGACCACACACTCAATTGATTTATTTTTTCTGTAGTTACCCGCGCACAAAGTATTACACGATTTACACGCGATGACTTCATTCTGGCGCCCTTCGTGCAACTTTTTTGGCCAGAAAGGATCGGCGAGAAGCTGTCGTCCCACGGCGATCAAGTCCGTTTTTCCCTGTTTCAAAGCATCTTCGCAAATTTCCAGATTATTGAACCTGCCGACAGCCAGAACCGGCACGCTGACAGCCTGCTTGATGGCTGCCGCCAGATTAGCATGTGTTCCCGCAGGCTGTTTGGCATCAGGGGTGGTTATGTTGAGGCTATCTAGTTGCCCTCCGGCGGAGACATCGATAATATCGACTCGCGCTTCCGCCAATTCCCGGGAAAAAAATATAGAATCCTCCAGGGCAATTCCTCCCGGGGCCAACTCGACCGCGCTGAGACGGTACATTATGGGAAAAGTTTCACCCACTTCTGCGCGGATAGCCCGGACACACATCATAGGGAAAGAGATTCTTTTCTGAAGCGAGCCCCCAAAATTGTCTTTGCGCTGATTGGTGAGTGGAGAAAAAAACTGATGCAGGAAGTAGCCGTGAGCGCCGTGAATATTTATAGTATCGAAGCCAATATCTCGGCCAGCGCGCGCGGCAAGAGAAAATCTTTTTGCCGCCGTTTTCAATTCCGCGGCACTGACTTCCCGATAGCCGGGTTTGGGGGAAGGAGCCACCTTATTCCCATCGGGTAGTTCGTTTCCCATCCATAGTTGAATGCCTATCGCGGCTCCGTGTCCATGTACCGAATTAACAACCGGTTTTAGCCCGGCTATCCATTTTGGAGAGGTCAGCAGTTCTATCGGTGTTCCCTGAATTATCACCAGCCCCGCTCCACCACGCGCCCTTTCGGTGTAATAGTGGCAAGCCCGATCATTGCGCAATCCGTAGTTGGTGGCAATTGGCGGGAATACCACTCTGTTTCTCAACTTCATACTTTTTATGGAAAATGGAGAAAATAAAGAGACCATGATAAATTCCTTCAATTACTTATGATAAAATATTATTTGATGCTCAGGGAGTATAGGAAGGTGAGCTTAATGTGTCAAGACGGGATTATTGATGAAATATTGGAAATTGGGTTCTCGGTCCGCTGCTACCGAAACCACTGCGGCGATAATTAATCCGCTGCGGAAGCTACCTGATTAATCTACAGAGAAACGCAAAAAGTTTAGCGGCAATCCATGCAAACAGCCAGTTCTTTAAGCGGGACTCCGGTTATCTTACTGATGTATTTCAACTGATCTTCGGGGGCAAAATAGCGGCCGCAAACGTCACAGGTTTTCATCTTAAAAGTGCGTCCCCAAATTATTCTCTTATCTTCAGTTGTCTCCATTTCAATATGACCTGTTGGGCAAATAAAGGCACATGCGCCGCAGCCGATGCAAACTGCCGATTCCTCATTATAAGGAGGACCTACTGTCTTCTGCGAGCCGCGGCGGGATAAACCGATCGCGCTGACACCGACAACTTCTTCGCAAACACGCACGCAGGATCGGCAGAGAATACATTTGCCTTTATCCGTATCCATAGTAAATCGGGGTTGAGGAGTTACACTAAGTTTTTTGGCCAAATCGGCAATGACATTGGATTCCGGGTTTCTGGCTAATAATAATTCCAGTACTAAACGGCGTACATTTAAGACCCGCTCATTTTTTGTTTCCACTACAATGCCTTCTTCCACTGGATAAAGACAAGAAGTTACGATCTTAGATCTATTTCCCTTTCTCATTTTCACCACGCAAAGCCTGCAGGCGCCTGAACGGGAGACTGACTCATGAGCGCAGAGAGTGGGTATATCAATGCCCGCGGCACGGGCAGCTTCCAGGATCATTGTGTCTTCTTGTGCCGTTATTTTTTTGCCATCAATAATCAAATTTACCATCATACATATCCTGCCTTTATTCAACGTTTATTGCATCAAATTTGCAGCTCTCTATGCAAGCGCCGCATCTGATGCATGTTTCATTATCAATAGTATGGGGCTTCTTTTTTTCTCCACTGGCGGCTGCGGTGGGACATACCTTTACGCACATACCGCATCCGGTACATTTTTCGGGATTAATACTGTATTTGATAAGCGCCTTACAGACACCCGCGGGACAGCGTTTTTTCTTGATGTGGGCATCATATTCCTGGCGGAAATATTTAATAGTGCTCAACACCGGATTCGGAGCGCTGCCGCCGAGAGCACAGAGAGAGCCGTCACTGATAGCCTGCGACATTGTTTCCAGCAGCTCTACGTCCCCTTCCTTTCCTTTTCCGGCGCAGATGTCTTCCAGAATATCTCTCATGCGGCGGACTCCCTCCCTGCAGGGGACACATTTACCGCAGGATTCGTCCTGCAGAAAGGCAAGAAAATACTTGGCCACGTCCACCATGCAGGAGCGATCGTCCATGACAATCATTCCGCCCGAGCCCATCATGGAGCCCACTTCATATAGCTTATCGAAATCCACCGGTAAATCGAGCATACTTTCCGGGATACAGCCGCCGGACGGTCCGCCGGTCTGCACAGCTTTAAATTTTCTTCCTTTGGGTATGCCGCCACCCATATCATAGACGATTTCCCGAAGCGTTATGCCCATCGGAACTTCGACTAAGCCGGTATTATTAATCTTACCAACTAGGGAAAATATCTTGGTGCCCTTGCTTTTTTCCGTACCGATAGAAGCATACCAATCCGCTCCCTTATTGATGATCAGAGGAACGTTGGCCCAGGTCTCCACATTGTTGAGCACTGTGGGCTTATCCCAGAGCCCTTTTTCCACAGCATGGATGTACTTGGCACGAGGCTCACCGGCACGCCCTTCGATGGAGGCAAAAAGCGCCGAAGACTCGCCGCAGACAAATGCGCCGCCGCCTTTACTGATGGATATGTCGAAACTAAAACCACTGCCCAAGATGTTTTTACCCAAGAGTCCTGCTTCCCGCGCGCTGGCGATAGCCAGGGTGAGGTGCATAACCGCAAGGGGATATTCATTGCGCACGTAAATAAAACCTTCATTTGCGCCAATAGCATAAGCGCCGATAATCATGCCTTCGATTACACTATGGGGATTACCCTCCATGAGGCTGCGGTCCATATAGGCCCCGGGGTCTCCCTCGTCACCATTGGCAATGATGTATTTGGGCGAGCCGTGTGCCTTGCGGCAGCTTTCCCATTTGGCGCCGGCAAGAAAACCGCCGCCGCCGCGTCCCCTGAGCCCCGCTTTTTTGATTTCACCGATAATACCTTCCGGGCTCATTTCACTTAAAGCTTTGGCCAGCGCACAGTAACCTCCTATGGCCAGGTAGTCCTCAATCCTTGTGGGATCGATGAGCCCGTTGGAACCGAAAATAAGACGTTTCTGCTTTTTGTAGAAAGGTACGTCCTCTTCCTTCAGTATTCTTTCGCCGCTGTTGGGATCGCGGTAGAGAAGTTTTTCAATTATCTCGCCCTTCGCTACAGTTTTAGCAACAATATCCGGTACATCGTTTAACTTGACCTGCTGGTAAAAGATCTTCTGCGGATGGATGACAACCAACGGGCCCTTTTCGCAAAAGCCGAAACATCCCGTGGCACGGACACCCACATTTAGTTTCTGTTTTTCTATTTCTGTCTCGAGTGCTTCTTTGACACGGACGCACCCATAGCCGCGGCACCCCGTGCCGGCACAGATTGTGACCATCGGCTTCTGGGGATCCCATTTTTCCTTCAGTTCTTTTTGGAGTTGGTGCAAGGCCTTAGTGTCGGCAATTATTTTCATGATAGCTGTGCCCCCTTCTTCAGCGGCCCGATAATTTTATCTACTTTAGCCATGTTTACTTGTCCATGATATTCTCCATCTATTACCATAACTGGACCGAGGGCGCAGGCCCCTACGCAATTAACCGTTTCCAGGGTAAATTTCTGATCGCTCGTCGTCTCGCCCGGCTTTATTCCCAGAGTTCTTTCCAGTTTGTCCAGAATAGCGGCCGCTCCGCGGACATGGCAGGCTGTACCCTGGCAAAGCTTTATGACATGCTCGCCCCGCGGCGTAAGGCTGAAGGAGTCATAAAAAGTTGCCACCTCATAAATGCGGCTGGCGGGAATTTCCATTTCTTCCTTAACGGTTGTCAGCGCATCTTTAGGCAGGTAGTTATATTGCTCTTGGATTTCCTGCAAAACGGCAATTAAGGAACTCTTGTCCTGATTATATTTTTTTATAATTTCTTTTGTTTTCGCCTCTATAGTAGTCGTAACCTTTTTCATGCGTAAATCACCTTAGAATTTTTCAGGATTTCCCCTCTATATCAATTCCATGCTTTAAGACATTTGACTTTGTCCAAAAGCTTGTCGTACTCACTGTTTACCCTCTTTTGAATCATCTCAATTTCAGCTTCTCCCAGGTGACGGAAGCGTCCCTGTGTTTTAAAATAATCTTTAATCGGCTTTAATTTTTTCGGCATTTCCGCGGAAATCTTATACTTGCCGTTTTCCACTTCATACAAGGGGAATATGCCGGTTTCCACAACCAAGCGTCCCAAAGCGATAGTCAAATGGGAAGGAGAGCGCCATCCGGTCGGACACACGGAAAAACAATGGATATAAGAAGGTCCTTTGATCTTTTTGGCCTTTTCCACTTTGCGGATGAAATCAAGCGGGTAACTGGGACAGGCCGTTGCCACGTAAGGAATATTGTGGGCAACCATTATTTCAGGCATGTTCTTTTTCCAAGTCTTTTGTCCATAACTAATTTTGCCCGCCGGAGCAGTCGTTGTGGAAGCGCCCATAGGAGTACCGCTGGAGCGCTGAATTCCCGTGTTCATGTAGGCTTCATTATCGAAACAGACAAAAAGCATATCATGTCCGCGTTCCATAGCTCCCGAAAGTGCTTGTAGACCGATATCCATTGTACCTCCGTCACCGGCCATGCCGACAACTTTTATATAGCGATCGTCGATCCTGCCTTTTTTGCGTAGCGCCTTGAGGCCGGCTTCCACGCCGGAAGCCACTGCCGCCGCGTTTTCAAATGCTACGTGAATCCAAGGCACCTCCCATGCTGTTGATGGATACAGGCTCGACACTATTTCCATACAGCCGGTCGCTGAGGCAATAACAGTATTTTCACCCAGAGCTTTACACATCAGCCTGACAGCCAACACCTCGCCGCAACCTTGACAGGCACGGTGACCGGCACAAAATAATTCTTTTTTAGTTACCAACCGCGGGGCATATAAATCAAAATTTTCGACTATATTCATTATTCTCTCACTCCCCAAAATTCATAAGTGTCCGCTATTTTTTTAACATCTTCCTGGACAACTCTTTCAATCATTCCGGTAAAGTCTGTTACAGCTACGTCGCGGCCGCCCAGTCCGATAATGTAATTGCATATCATCGGACGCGCCTCTTCATGATAAAGGGCAGACTTTATTTCTGAGAAAACCGGTCCGCCCGGCCCGCCGAAAGAAACAGCACGGTCGGTAACAATTAATTTCTTCGCTTCCTTCACAGCTTCTTTCAACTCCTCAAATGGAAATGGCCGCCAAAGTCTGAGTTTTACCAAACCGACTGATTTCCCTTGGGCACGAAGCTCATCGATCGCCACTTCCGCTGTTTCGCCCATCGACCCCATCGTCAAAAGTAAAATTTCCGCGCCTTCGGCTTTATATGTTTCCACCGGCGAGTATCGACGGCCAAATATTTTTGCCCATTCTTCCCAGACGGCAAGAATTGTCTTTTTGGAATTTTTTATAGCTTCATTTTTTGCTTTCATCATTTCCGGATAGTAATCCGCCATGGCGAAAGCGCCCATAGTGACGGGTTTACCGGGATGAAGCGTCGCATAGGGCTCACGCGGCGGCAAAAATTTATTCACCAATTCCTGCTCGGGAAATTCGACCGGCTCCACCATGTGCGTTAACTGGAATCCGTCGATATTTATGCACACCGGTAGTAATACATCTTTATGCTCGGCAATCTTGAAGGCCTGTATCGACAAATCAATCGCTTCCTGGCCATTTTCGGCGAATATCGAAATCCAGCCGGAATCGCGCTGCGGCATAATATCGGAATGATCATTTAATATATTTAGAGGGCCGGAAACCGCGCGGTTCGCAATCCCCATCACAATCGGCAGTCTCATGGCCGAGGCAATGGGCAAAAGTTCATGCATCAGCATCAAGCCCTGAGAGCTGGTTGCCGTATATACTCGCGCGCCGGTGCCGGAAGCGCCGATAACCGCGCTCATTGCCGAATGTTCGGATTCCACTGTGACGAATTCCGCGTCCACCTTTCCGTCCGCTATCAGTTCGGAAAGATGTTCCGCAATATGCGATTGGGGCGTAATGGGATAAACAGCCGCCATGTCAATATTGCACTGCCCCACGGCTTCTGCCACGGCCATTGCCACTTCCATTCCAACGCGTTTAGCCATGCTTATCCCTCCTCCATCATTGCTATTGCCCTTGGCCAGCATTCGTGAGCACAAATGCCGCAGCCCTTACAATAGTCCATGTTGGCCTGGAAAAATCCATCTTCGCTTTGCTGAATGCATCCTTCCGGACAAAAGATATAACAAATGCCGCACTTGATGCATTTTTGATTATTCCAGACCGGCCTTTGCGCCCGCCAACTTCCCGTATGATATTCACTGGCGCTGCCCGGTTGGAAAACGACGCATCCCGTAGTTATTTCCTGCCAGGTATCAGGCTCTTTTTTCTTTGTCATGATCTTAACACCTCAATTTTTAATTACTGATTTTAATTTCTTCGTAAGCCCTTTTCATGGCGGTTAAATTCTTTTGCGCAATCCTGCCGAACCTATGCTCCACCGATTCCTTCATTGCATTAAGGTCCATTATGCCGATCATCTTTAATAAAGCGCCAATCATTGTTGTATTGGCAATGGGCACCCCCATTTCCTTGCGCGCAATGCCTGTTGCGTCGACAGTTGCAGTAGTCCCGCTGAAATTAAGTTCTTTTTTTACTTCTTCCGGTGATTTCGGTGTATTGACAATTAATATGCCATTAGGCTTCAAACCTTCAGTTACGTTTACCATACCGATCAAACTGGAATCCAGCACTACGACCACGTCAGGTTGATAAATACCGGAACGTACCTTGATTTTTTTATCATCTATGCGGCTGAAAGCGGCAACAGGCGCTCCTCTTCTTTCCGGGCCGAAACTAGGGAAGCCTTGAGCGTACTTTCCCACTCCAATGGCCGCCACCGCAAGCAGCTCCACAGATGTTACCGCCCCCTGACCGCCCCTGCCATGCCATCTAACTTCTATCATTGATTTTAATCTCCCCTATTAGATTAGTGATTATTAAGTATAAGTGCGGCGATTTCCTATTATATTTGAATTTTTATGTCAACTTTTTTCATGGCGAAAATAATTTTTCGAATAGCTAACTCTTTATGCGCCATTTTTTCTGCACCTGGACATACAAATCATTCCCATAAGCGTCATTAATGACAATTGCCGGAAAATCAACGATGGTTAACTTTCTGATGGCTTCAGGGCCAAGGTCTTCGTAGGCGATAAGCTCGGCTTTTTGAACACATTGAGCAGAAAGCGCCGCAATGCCGCCGATGGCGCCAAAATAAACAGCTCCGTATTTTTGCAGTGCCGCAATAACTTCCGACGAACGGCTGCCTTTGCCGATCATTCCCATGAGGCCGTTTTCGATTAGCTTCGGAGTGAAGAAATCCATCCGGTAACTGGTTGTAGGCCCGATTGAACCGATGGCCTTACCCGGCGGAGTAGGTGTGGGAGCCGCATAAAATATAACACTTTTCGGTAAATCGATAGGCAGAGCTTCGCCTTTCATCAATGCTTCATAGAGGCGACGATGCGCGACGTCTCGTGCCGTGTAAACCTCGCCGCTGAGCAAAACCATATCTCCTGTCCGCAAAGAGCCCACAACTTCTTTTGTCAGAGGTGTCTGGATATGGTGGGGTATCTTTGTTTCTTCAGTCATAACAACATTCCTCAATACTTTATTTCTTAATTCGGCAAATTGGACAGCTTTGTTAAATACCCTAAAGGGCACACGAGCTCCAGATGCAAGGCGCGCGAAGCCTGAGAAGTGAGGCGTATTTTTCGCATACGCCGCAACACCGAAGGATGAAGCGCAACCCCGGCCTTCGCCGGGGTAAACTCCGCAGATGGATTTTTCACAAAGCCGTCAAATAGTTTCTTCTTTATGCCTAGCAACATGGCATTGGATGTTTACCGCGACAGGCAAAGAGGCTATATGGCAGGGCATCATTTCGACATTCACGGCCAGTGCTGTAACCCTTCCGCCAAGACCTCCCGGACCAATACCCAGATTGTTAATGCCCGTATAAAGTTCCTTTTCCATTTGAACCAAACGCTCATCTTTACTATTAGCTTCGCCCACAGGTCTTAACAGCGCTTTCTTGGCCAGGATGCAGGCTTCTTCCAGGGAGCCGCCGATGCCTACTCCAACCATAATGGGCGGGCAAGGATTGGGGCCCGCTTGCTCCACCGTTTCCAGAACAAATTTTTTAATGCCTTCGCTTCCCGCAGCAGGCGTAAGCATTTTCGCCGCGCTCATGTTTTCACTGCCGCCGCCTTTGGGCATGGCAATTATTTTCAGCCTGTCGCCGGCGACAATATCAACATGAATTATAGCCGGTGTATTATCCTGTGTATTTTTTCTGGTAAGCGGATCACAGACTGATTTTCGCAAATACCCCTCCGCATAAGCCTGTCTCACACCTTCATCAATTGCTTCCCGTAGATTCCCGCCGACAATATGAACATCCTGGCCGATTTCGAGAAAGACAACCGCCAGTCCTGTATCCTGGCACATGGGCATTTTACTACGGCAGGCGATATCCGCATTTTCCATTATTTTTACCAGCACCTGCTTGCCTGTTGCCGATTCCTCTTGGGGGAGCGATTTGCGTAACGCTTCGATAACGTCCTTGCCCAGAGAGGTATTAGCCTCGATAAATAGTTTTTTTACCGTTGTAGTAATAAGCTTGCAGTCTATCTGCCGCACTGTTGATGTTTGTTTCTTTTTTTTATCCATAGAAATTTTATATGCCTCGCCGGAATTCCAAAGATTTCGAAATAGTCATCTTGTCAATGTATTTCAAGTCACCGCCCATCGGTACGCCCGTAGCGATGCGCGTTACCTTAATTTTTTTTTCTTTGAGCATCCTGATAATCAGCAAAGCAGTCGCTTCGCCGTGGACATCGGGATTTGTGGCGATAATCACTTCTTTGATTTTGTCGCCGTTAATTCGTTGGAGAAGTTCGGTTAACCGCAGATTTTCCGGCCCAATTCCGTCCAGAGGCGCCAGATGTCCGTGCAAGACATGATAAGTCCCTCGAAATCCTCCGCTCTCTTCAATTGCCGCCATGGCATCCGGTTCTTCCACAACGCAAATCACGCCATGATCCCTCGTCACATCGTGACAAACAGGGCAAACATCTCCCTCTGTCAGGTTTAAGCAAATTCGGCAGAGTTTGATTTTTCTTTTGACTTCAATGATGCTTTCGGCAAGTTTCTTTACGTCGTCCACTGTTGCGCGTAAAATATAGTTAGCCAGACGGGCAGCTGTTTTTTCGCCAATACCGGGAAGTTTTCCGAGTTCGGCGATCAGTCGTTTTATGGGTTGAGCGTATGCTTTCATAAATACAGCCTAATAGAATCTTAATTAAGTCGTTAAACGATCACATTCAGAATGACTCCGCAAAAAGTTTCAGAAGCAAGGCGCACGAATCTTGAGGAGTGAGGCCTACCTTTGCGTAGGTCGCAGTGACGAAAGATGAAGCGCAACGCAGCTTATGGACTTTTGGCGGTGTCATTAACCTACATGCCGGGAATTCCCAGCCCTCCTGTGATTTTTTCCATTTCTGCGGAAGCCATTTCCTGTGCCTTGCGGATTCCTTCATTGACCGCGGCGGAAATTAAATCTTGCAGCATTTCTATATCTTCGGGATTGACTGCTTCCTTTTCAATTTTTATGGAAACTATTTTAAACTTGCCGTCCACGACAACCCGCACCATACCGCCGCCGGCCTGTGCCTCAATGGTTTTTGTTTCCAATTCCTGTTGGAGCTGGCCGATCTGCTCCTGCATTTTCTTCGCTTGTTTCATAATATTGCCGAAATTCTGCACTCTTTTATGTCCTCCCTGTTTTTTACCCCGTTAGAAATATTACATCTCGCTCTACGATGGGTATTGCCTCTTTTAAAATATTCCCCCGAGAATTTCTAACGGGATTTATCTGTCCGTGCTTTAATTTCTATTACTTCGGCGCCGGCAAATTCGTCCATAACTTTCTGCAAAAGCGGATGGTTTATCGCTTCACGTTTCATGTCGTTTAAACTATTGGTTTTGTCGCGCCCATTGTTGCCGTTGGTATTTACTTTTTGAGCTTCGGTGGTGGCAATATTTATTGCCACATTCGCCTGAAAAAATTTCCCGGCGATTTGCTCCAGGTGGTCCTTTTGCTTTTTTCCTTGAATATCTTCCAGAAATATATAGCCTTTAGGAAATCCCAGCGTAAGGCAGTTGTTTTCGTAACTTAAAATTTCGGCGAACTCGATTTTTGCTCCAAGTATCGCGTTTTCCTTTTTGATAAATTTCTTCAAACTATCGGAAAGAGTTTTCAGATCATCGGTGGGCTTATTCCGACTAAGCAAGCTATCCTCATTATTTTTTTCATCGGCAATATTGATTTTAGCACCGTAATCCGCAGGTATTTCTTTTACCGGTTTATTTGTTGCCAGTTGCTGTCCCATATTGCCGGCAGCTGCAGGCAAACCCTGGCGAAGTTTTTGTTCGATAGCTTCAATTGAAGCCATAATTTCACCCAGGGGAATTATCGGTTCCAGATAAGCCATTTTGACCAGTACCGTCTCCAGTTTCATCCGCGGTTCCTGACTGCGGCGAAAACTTTCTTCTTCGGCGATTAAAATTTCCGCCAGGCGCTGCAAAGTTTCACGCGATATGGCATTGGTTTGCTTTTTCAGTTTTTCAATCTCTTCCGGCGCGATATCAAAAGAAGAGCTGGCAGAGGCGGCAATTTTAACCAACAGCAAATTTCTGAAATGTTTGAGCAGCATTTGATAAAAATGCTTCATGTCGATACCGGCTAAATATGCTTCTTCGAGGATATTCAGGCAGGCACCGGCATTGTGCTGTAAAACGGCTTCGGAAAGGACGAATAGATACTTCCGGTCTGTAAGCCCCAGGTTTTCCTCCACATCGGCATCTTTAATGTTCGTTCCGGCATAGGAAATGATTTGGTCGAATATGCTTTGCGCGTCGCGCATGCTCCCGTCGCCTGCTTCGGCAATCCAGGTAAGAGCGGCCAAACTTATTTGAATTCCTTCCGCGGCGGCCACCTTGCCCAGATTAGCGATTATTTCTTTCAGCGATATTCGGCGAAAATCATAACATTGGCAGCGTGAAAGTATGGTGGCGGGAACTTTGTGGCTTTCGGTTGTCGCAAAAATAAAAATTACATGGGACGGTGGTTCTTCCAGTGTTTTCAAAAGCGCGTTGAAAGCTTCACGCGTCAGCATGTGTACTTCGTCGATAATATAGATTTTGTATTTGGCGGCCGCCGGAGCGAATTTGACATTTTCCCGCAGCTCTCGAATTTCATCAATTCCGCGATTGGAAGCGCCGTCAATTTCGCGCACGTCTAATGAAGAGCCATCGGTTATTTCGCGGCAATTGGAACAGACATTACAGGGAATAGCCGTCGGGCCTTTTTCGCAATTGAGCGACTTGGCCAGGATTCTCGCGACCGATGTTTTACCGACGCCGCGCGGGCCGCTAAAAAGAAACGCGTGAGCAACACGACCCTGGCCTATAGCGTTTCTCAGGGTTTTCACGACATGTTCTTGACCGGCAACGTCCTCAAAAGATTGCGGGCGGAATTTTCGGGCTAAGACTAGATATTCCAACTGAACTCCTAAATTTACTGCAAAGTCACTCTATATTTATACCTGTTCGCTTTCAAAGGATAACGAGGCGGCAAGGAGGATGCTCCGCAGGCGTATTACTAATACGTTGAGGAAGCCGACGACACAGCCAACAAAGTTAGCCAAAAAAAGCGAATTGGTATATCTGGTGGCCAGGTTTACCGCAACACACGGCGGAACATTGCTGCCGCTGCTTCCTTCCGGACCTGACGGGGTTCACAAGCCTCCGTTGTACGGGACCCAGCCATAGTTTTTTACAAAAACAACTTCTTCAGCAAAACTCTTAATTGATAAATGAACAGGAATCAACTCAAATTTTTTCGGTAGATTTTCCGCAGGCATTATAATTATCACATACGACCATTATGCAATCAGCTTTTATTATTTTCTTCTTAAATAACAGCAGGATATGAATTTTAAGTATTTTCAGTAATACCGGCTGATTAATTGGTAGTGCAAAAGTTATATTTGAAAAAATAACAATTAATTATTATGTTCTTTATTCATTGTGCCGTATGCTGAAATAGAAAGGAGGATTTGATGATTCACAAAAGAAAGAAAAACGAATCTCGAACCGCTTTTATACCTGGATGTCCTGCTTCTGCACAGACGCCGTTACCGATCAAACTGCCAAGACCGACATATAATCACGGTAAATCAGTATTAAAAGCATTACGGCAAAGAAAAACTATCCGTGAAATAAGTGATAAAAAACTTTCTTTGCAAGTGCTTTCCAATCTCCTCTGGTCGGCATGTGGAGTAAATCGTAAAAAAGTCCTAATTGGAATTTCCGGAAGAACTGCCGCGTCAGCAAGTAACTCCCAGGAAATAGATCTTTATGTTGCCCTGCAGGAAGGAACTTATTTGTATGATGCGTTTCATCATCGGCTGGATCCGGTTGTTGCTGGTGATTTGCGCCCCATGGCGCTGGGTCAAGGCCAGCCTAGTGTTGGAGCGAAGGCTCCGGTTCGTCTTATCTATATCGTGGATGTTAATAAACTTTCCCATACATCCGGCTTTCAGGAACCCGGACTGCAAGATCCGGAAATTCAAAAGTCATATTATTATGTCGATACAGGCCTCATTGCCGGGAACGTTTATTTGTTTGCAGCATCTCTTGGTCTGGCATCATGGTTCCATAATTGCAATAAATCCGCTCTGGCAGCAAAATTAAATCTGTGTGCTGACCAGCGGATACTCTTTGCTCAGACAGTTGGTTATCCTGTTAAAAAATATGGAGGAAATTGCCAATGAAGATTTCAGGAAATACCGTATTAATTACGGGTGGGGCAACAGGTATTGGTTATGCGATGGCCGAAGCTTTCCTGGAAGCGGGAAATGAAGTCATCATTTGCGGCCGCAGGAAAGAAAGACTTCTCGAGGCTCAAAAGAAACATCCTGATCTCCATATCAAGGTATGTGATGTTGCTGATGGAGCTGACCGCAAGGCACTGGTGAAATGGGCAACTGCTAATTTTAAAAAATTAAACATTCTGGTTAACAATGCCGGCGTCCAAAGGGATATTGATCTCACGAAAGGTATTGACGAATTTATGGCCGGAGAAAGTGAAATCAAAATCAACCTGGAAGCCCCGATAGTTCTATCCGGGCTGTTTATTCCGTATTTGACCGGAAAGAAAGAAGCGGCCATCATTAATGTTTCCTCCGGATTAGGTTTTGTGCCTGCCGCCCGAATGCCCGTATATAGCGCGACCAAAGCCGGGCTGCACGCTTTTTCCCTGGCCCTCAGGCATCAGCTAAAAAATAAAGGGATCAAAGTTTTTGAGGTGGTTCCGCCGGCGGTGGATACGGAATTAAATCAGGAGGGAAGAGCCAAAAGAGGCAATTTTAAAGCGGGTCTCACGTCTGAGGAATTTGTGGCCGTGGTAATGAAAGGCTTTCAAAATGACGTATTCGAAATAGGTTATGGGATGTCGGAAGGATTTATTAAAGCATCCAGAGCAGAGTTGGACAAAAGCTTTCAGCAGATGAATAGCCGGTGGTAGATCTGTGTTATTTTATTAACTTTAAAAACTCGAAAGAAAAATGGTAGGCATCGCCCGGCCAACGAGCTGATAAATAATTGTTATCACGAACTGAAAAACTATGGCTTGTGTCATTAATTGAATCTCTGATTAACCCCGAATTACCCCTGAAAAAATTATTCTTATCGATTAAAAAAGATTTAACTTCGTCTTCAACCGTTACCGGATATGTTCTGTAATAGCTCCCCAGCCAGATAAATGTGAGATAATATGCAGACAATTCCTGTGATTTTAGCAATGAGGTCGTTTTATAATTATATATTACAGATTTTCCGGTTTTGGGATTAATGCTTCGCGCAACCAATAAAGCGCCATGACATATTGCACCTATCGGTTTATTTTTTTCAAAGAATCTGACAATAATATTTTGTAGTTTTTTTGACTCTAAATATGTCTTCATACCGGGAGCATGACCGCCGGGAAGGATTATTCCTGCATAGTCTTTCGGATCAATGTCATCATATCTTATAGGATTATTAAATTTTTTGTCTTTTACCATCAGAGCATAGTTATTTATTGCATCATCATTGGCCATCAACAATTTTTTCCAAATACCCAGTCCTGCTCCAATTAACATTCTGGAATCAGCTTTTCCGGATTGCCCTGATGGAGTGGCGAAAGTTATGTCAATATTATTATCATGCAATACTTTCCAGGGAATGCTCGTTTCGCTGGGATCAAAATCAATGTCAGAGATAGGCATAAGAATCATAATATGTTCCCTCCTTAAGTAAATTTAAAATGCATTATTTGCACACGTCTCAATCATAGCCGACTCCGCCCTAAGGGCGGTGTGCCAAGTGCCCCCGTCAGGAAGCGAAGCGGCTATACTTTGTTGTGCGAAGTTGCCCGAAGCCAACTCTACCTAGAGAAATATTCTTCTCTTGTTAATAAAACTTCATGCCAATCTTTAGCTCCCGGTGGGGGAGGACATATTTCTCTCCATTCTAGATATTTTGCCTCATTTTCACATTCCAAAAATAATACAAATTCCTTTTTATCTTTCACAAAATAAATGTTTTTATATGTGATACCTTTAACTTGTGATATGGTTTCCTTTACATGTACCAGCAAACCTTTCAACTTGGCTTTATCGTCAATTTTGTATTCTATATGTTTTAAAAATAACATAAATTCCTCCTTTCTCCTGGAAATTTAACATTCATATTTTAATGCAATAATTTTTCATAAAGCTATCATTTTATATACCTTTAAAAGCGAAGCGCATACGGTGTGTTGTACGCAGTGCCGCAAAGGTTACATTAATACAATTCTGAAAATGGATCCCATTCCGAATCTTCTTTCCAATCATATTCAATTTCTATACTTTGTTGTTTCGCGATCTCGTAACCTAATAAATCAGAAATAAATCCTAATGTCATATCCATTCCGGCACTAACACCGGAGCTAGTATATATATTACCATCTTTTATCCATCGGGCTTTTTTTATCCAAATTACTTCGGGAGATTCATTCTTGGCCCAGAAGAATACTCTTTTATTGGATGTTGCTTTTCTGTTATTCAATAATCCTGTTTTGGAGAATAATATCGATCCGGTACAGACAGTTATTATATATTCCGCTTTCTGCGATAGTAACTTTAAATTGTTTATGAAGCTTTCATTTTTGATCAATTCTCTTGTGCCTATTCCACCCGGTATAAAAAGAATATAATTATCTGAATTTATCTCTGACATAGGTTTTGTAACAACCTGGACATTTTGACTGCTTGTGATTATTCCTCCATTTGGAGAATAGAATTGCGGATTGAAATACTCTTTTAATCTGCCAAATATTTCAATAGGACCAAATACATCGAGGGTCTCAAAGTCATTAAATAAAATAGCGGATATTTCTCTCATTCAGTCCATCTCTTCTTGCGCATAACATATAACTTTATTTATAAACGAATGAATTAAAATTGTAACTGTGACCTTTATCTTTCAAGTTTTTCTTTTGGCGGAAAATTCTTTTAATTTATATAAAATTTACTTTCTTGAGTGTTTTCATTATTAATTTATGTCTTTCTTCTCTTTCTATTATTTCTACAAATTTAGGGTCTTTTCTAGCTTTAACATCTAAAATTTTTATTAAGTCTATATATATGTTTTTTAACTCTTCTAAGCTCTTCTTGCCGCTTGGATATTTTTTATTATTAAATGAAAAATCATCTCCTGCAAAATTTCCAAAATCACTGATATGTTTTTTTATGTTTTGCTTTTTGTCTTTAAGATTGAGGTAACCCCTGCATCTATCTTCGATATGTTCCAGGTGATTTCTTATGATGGCTATATCAAAAATTTTATTTAATTTTGTTTTTAGTTTTTTGATTCCATTATCGTTTAATTCTAGCGAAAGTTGTGTAATTAACTTATAACATTTATCAATACAGATAAAGAAAAAATGTGTATCGCAAGCCAAATAGGTAAGTTGAAATTTATTTATTCTTGGAGCACCTAAGTTTTGGCTCAGATTTGCTAATTTTTTATTGATATTTTTTCTTGTTTTCTCGAGCCTATTCATTTCTATTATTGCGCCGTTGACATACTTTTCCAAAGAGAGCAGTAATAAAAATAATTCTAAACTTTTGGTATTGTTTTTATCAAGATGAAAACAGTATTTTGTAGCTAAATCAAACATAGATCTTATTCATAATTAACTTTTTATTTTTTTTATCCCAAGACTATTGCGCTCCATCATATAGACCCTGAATGACTGCTGCTAAACGAAATCCTGCTTCTTTATTTAGCTCGTTTGGATTATGGCCAAGTTGATTATAGAAAATAACCCACAAGAAGGCTCAATAATAATTTTTGTTTCCAAGCCTTCGCTATTTTGGCGACAGTTTGAATTGACGGTTTTGTAATAACATTACTTTCAATTTTGGTCAGCGTTGTATAGGGAAGATCAGCCATTTTCTAACTGGCGGAGAGAGGGGGATTCGAACCCCCGGTACACCTTTGAGGGCATACACACGATTTCCAGTCGTGCTCCTTAAGCCGCTCGGACATCTCTCCGGTTATTTCAATATTTTTTAATCATAGAGACGTAACATGTTACGTCTCTAAATATATTTCTGGCGGAGAGAGGGGGATTCGAACCCCCGTGGGAGCTTGTGGCCCCCAAATCGATTTCGAGTCGATCCCGTTACGACCACTTCGGTACCTCTCCACTTATTTTCAAACATTTCTAATGCAACAAATCATATTCCAATGAGCGATTTCGTCCTGATTCCCAGCATGCGCCGGGGTTCCCTGCCGAACGCTTGGGCGAGCGATCCCGTTACGACCACTTCGGTACCTCTCCGCTTAATTATCTGCCCGAAGCGGGCGGGATGTTACCCTCTTTCGACGAAAAAATCTACTCAAAAGTTCCCCGCATTCTTCCTGCAAAATACCTTCTGTTATTTCTACCCGGTGATTCAGCCGCTCATCGGTTAAAATTTTATACAATGATACAACGGCGCCGTTTTTGGGATCACGCACCCCGAAAATTACTCTGGAGAGTCTGGCCTGAATAATTGCGCCCGCGCACATGATGCAGGGTTCCAGTGTGACGTAAAGTTGCGCGCCTACCAAGCGGTAATTGCCGGTAGTCTCTCCCGCTTGTCTTAAGGCCAGTAACTCCGCATGCGCCGAAGGATCATTCTTCGTAATGGGTGAATTGTGTGCCCGCGCTAAAACACGGCCTTCACTCACCAATACTGCACCTACGGGTACTTCGCCGTCGCGATATGCGATTTGGGCTTCCTCCAGCGCAATTTTCATGAAAGCATAATGATTTTGCATTTAATAACCGTTTTCTCCGACGTCTGATTTCTCCGCATCGTTATCATATAGTTGATTTTATGGCAATTGCCGTATATGATTATTGGAAAGTGATAAAACATGGATACAAAAAAAGTCATATTATTGCCGGTGCTAATATCCTTTGTCGGGCATCTGGTGTTAATCACAGTGACAGGCATGATCGATTTGCGCGAAAATATTAACGCTGAGGAAATAATCACTGTAAATATCACAGAGCCGGAAACAGAAATACAGCCGAAGAAAGAAGAAGAAATAAAGACGGAAGAAAAAAACCCGTCCAAGAGCAAAGAAGAGAAAGATGTCCTTGTCAATGACGGCTGGCGGGAAGAAACCGTTGAACTCGGCAGTATGGATGTAAAGTATGCCGCTTATTTGGTTAAGATCAAAAAGAAGATTCTGCGGATTTGGAAATATCCCGAAAAAGCTTTCAAAAAAAATGAAGAGGGCACTGTTCTGGTAAAACTATCCATTGATGCCAGCGGTACCCTGGCCGCAACAACCCTCGTGTCTTCCTCCGGGGCTCTAGAACTTGATGAAGGAGCGCTGGGCGTAGTCAAAGCCGCCGCGCCGTTCGATCCCTTGCCGGAGCAATATAATCTTTCGCGCCTGAACATATTGGCTTCCTTCCGGTATAAGATTATGGACTGACATTTCTCCCTGCAGCCAAAATAAGCAGAAGAAGCTGGAACAAGAAAAACGGTTTTTTATAATGAAAATGCGCAAACAATTAAAAATTATTAATAATATTTTGCTTATTCTTTTGACGTTTTTTTGCGTAAGCGAAACTTGGGCTGGGACAGTAACCGATGAGATCGGCCGCAAGATAAATATTAAAGAGTCTCCGCAAAGAATTGTTTCCCTTGCTCCGGGAATAACGGAAACTCTTTGGGCGCTAAATCTTGACGATAAAATTGTGGGCGTAACCACTTTTTGTAATTGGCCGCCGCAGGCGCGTCAGAAACCACGAATCGGCGGATTCACCAATCCTTCCATAGAAAAGATTATTTCCCTGAAACCCGATTTAATCATTGCCACCGCTGACGGCAACAGGAAAGAAACTATACAACAATTGGAAAGAATCGGCCTTGTCGTCTATGTAACCAATCCCTCCGATACCGATGGTATCCTGAAAAGCATTTTACATATCGGTGAAATAACAAATCGGGAAAAGGACGCCGGAAAACTGGTGGAAAAGCTTCAAAAGAGATTAGACAATATCATGGCGCAAATAAACCATAAAAGTAAACCGCGTGTTTTTTTTCAGATTGGCTTGGAGCCCGTTATTACGGCGGGCAGAGGCACATTAATCAATGAAGTAATTGAGCGAGCCGGAGGCGTTAATGTTGCGGGTCTCGATACCGCCCGCTATCCCCGCTATAGTGCGGAGGGTATCATGGGAGCATCGCCGGATATAATTCTTTTTGCGCCGATGGCCGGCGACAAAGAATTTGCGGCAGGAAAAAGATTCTGGCAAGAATTCAGAGGAGTACCGGCGGTAGATAATAATAGAATTTATCCTATTGATACCGACTTGATCAGCCGGGCATCGCCGCGTATTGTGGATGCAATCGAAAAAATGGCGCTAATTTTTCATCCGGGGATAAAAATTACGAAATCAAAGTAAGGCTCTGTCTTACTAGGAATCAGACTTGATGCCATTCATCCTTTGATTAACCTCTTGTAACAAATTTTTGATTTCCATTTGCTTGCTTGCAGGTAATGACTTCAACTTTTCCTGCTGGGCGCTGAGACTGGATATTTTTGATTCCAGATCATTTAAAAGCGATTTCCAGTTGATTTTCGGCGATGCCGCCTGCGGTTTTTTAAATTCTTCTATTGGAGCGCCCAATCGCAGATTTATTTCTTCCAGATATTCCGGTATTGTCACAGCAAAACCAAATCTTTCCCTGATTAAAGAAACCAGATATTTCTGTACGGAGATTTCACCGTGAACTAAAAATATCTGCATTTTTTTACTCTGAAAATGTCCCAGCCAATCCAGCAACTGATCCTGGCCCGCATGCGCGGAAAAACCGCTGATGGTCCATACTTTGGCCTTTATGCCAATGTCTTCACCAAAGAGACGAATTGTCTTCGCGCCATCTACTATCCTGCGGCCGGGGGTTCCCTCCGCCTGGAAACCGACAAAAACGATACTGGCTCCCGGACGCCACAAATTATGCCGGAGATGATGTTTAATCCTGCCGGCATTAGCCATACCGCTGGCGGAAATAATAATTGCCGATCCCTTTAATTTATTAATTTGCATCGATTGTTCGGTTGTCGATGAAAACTGAAGTTGCGGCAGATCCAAAGGATCTTCGCCCTTTTTCAAAAGGTCCTGTGTTTCTTCATCAAGGTATGAGCGGTAGCGGCGGAATATTTCTGTCGCCTGAATTGCCAGGGGGCTATCCAGAATTACAGGCATGTCTTTAGGCAACTTTCCGGCCATGGACAAAAGATGCAGTGAATAAAGAATTTCCTGGGTTCTTTCGACAGCAAAGGCGGGAATGATAACTTTTTCACCTCTGGAGTAACTGTATTGTATCGCTTCGGCCAGTTCATTTAAACTGTCTTCCTCGCCCTTATGGTTGCGGTTGCCGTAAGTTGATTCCATAAAAAGAAAGTCCGCCTCGCTTATTGTGCTGGGATCTTCCATTAATAATTGATGGCGACGGCCGATATCGCCGGAGAAAACCAACTTTGTGGTTGCGCCGTTTTCTTCAATAAATAATTCCAGTATGGCCGCTCCCAAAATATGGCCGGCATCCCGGAAATTTGCCTTTATTCCATTGCCGGGGCTAAAGATACTTTCGTAAGTTTTGGTTTTAATTAAAGGGGCCACCGCTTGGGCGTCTTTTACCGTATAAAGAGGTTTAACATCCGGGCTTCCGCCGCTGCGCTGCATTTTTTTTATTTTCCAGCCGGCCTCCACCTCTTGAATATGAGCGCTGTCGAGCAGCAATATTTTCACCAGGTCTCCTGTGGGCTCTGTTGCGTAAATGGGGCCGCGAAATCCTTTCTGCACAATACGGGGGAGTAATCCCGAATGATCAATATGGGCATGAGTAACCAGGATAAAATCAATACGCTCAGGTTCATATATGTCGACATCCCAGTTGCGTTTTTCCATTTCATCGTTACCCTGATGCATGCCGCAGTCAACGGCGAATCTTACCTTATCCGTTTCAATAATAAAACAAGAGCCGGTAACTTCTCTTGCTGCCCCGAGAAATTTAATTTTCATGATAACTCCGTTATGCCAATATTAACCGCAATAAAAACAGATTACAGCCCAACGCCTATGAAAAAAATACAACTTTCTCTCTCTATCCACATTAACTTAAGGAGTAGCGATTTATTTTTTTAAAGCCGGCCGCATGCCAATCAGCTCGCCCTTTAAGGCGGAAATTATTGTTACCCGTCAATCTGATTGTATATTCCGGCTTTGGCTGCCTTCTTCATTTTTTTGGCTTCTTTTTTTTCTTTTGCTGTTTTGGCTGGTTTTTTCTTCGCATCCTTCTTTGCATCTCTTGATTTAGACATAGTCTGAACCTCCCTTAATAATGATTTATAGCATAGCAAAATATTGGCACATTCTCCAGGCCAACACTGTTGGTTGCTAAATATAATAAAATGAATGGATTTGGTCAAATGGTTTGTATAGCCGCATTAAAAAATTTTACCGCCGGCCAGGCGGCAGATTCTCAACAGCTTTTTCTTGCCAGCCCTTTTTCCACATATTATCATCGTCATAAATTTTTTCTTCATCAAAAGCTTCAGGGGCGTCTAGTTCATGGTCGCGGGTTTTGCCCTTTGCCTTTTCCTGGAAATATTCACGATACCATTTATGAGCGTGATCATGGACATAACTTCGCTAGTGCCTGTCCAAATTGAAGCTAGGCGAACATTGCGGTAAATGCGTTCAATGGGGAAAACATTAGTATAGGCAATTCCCCGCCCGGCCTCGATGAAAGTGTTTTAAGCTTCTGAAAATTAACTGCTATTTTGAGATATCCTGCCTCCATCGAATTATTTTTTCTTTCCCTCAGTGTTTTCCACGGTTTTTTTGAAAAAATTGCAGAAAATTCTATTGACTTTTTGAAGATCTGTTGACTTTTGAAAACTTGCACTTGACATTCCTATTAATCATCCATATTGATATCAATTATTGCTCAAAAATTCATTAAAAGAGGACAGTAACGCATGAAGACATGTAAAAAGTTGTATCATCTATCGAGAGCGGTTGTGATCATCAGTATGTTTGTAGTTGTGTTGGTTGGATGTAGCGGGAGCGGCGGTGGGGCGGGCGCGGGCGCTCCATCTTCCAGCTTCGTTTCGGGCGTTGCGGCGGCGGGGGCTCCGATCATCGGGAACGCGTATTTGAAGGACAGCGCAAATCATGTTATCGGACCCGTACCGATCGGCGCGGACGGCTCATTTTTGTTCGATGTGACGGGGCTTACGCCGCCGTTCTATCTGCGTGTAGATGGATACGTCGGGTCACCCAGTAACAGTTACTCGTTGTTTTCTGTAACGACATCGTCAAGCGGTATTGCGAATATCAATCCGCTCACAAACGCAATAGTTGCGGCGGCGGCCGGAGGCATTGATCCAGCCAGTGTCTATGGTGATCCCGTGGCACATCCCGTTACCCAAGCAAATCTTGATAAAGCAATAACAGACTTGCAAACAATACTGGAGGCGATTCTCACAGCAAATAATGCTCAGAATCTTAATCCAATTAGTAGTCCCTTTGTAGCAAATAATACCCAACTCGATAAGGTATTTGATCAGATAACAGTAGTCGTAACTACTTCTGGAGGAACTACGACGGTAACGATTACTAATTCTTTTACTGGCGCTGTTATAGTACAAGTAGCTACAGAAAGTTTAGGAACGACTCCTCCCGTAACTGACACTACTATTCCGTTGGTTAATAATATAATAATTGGTGCAAATAATCTACTTCTAAACCAACAAGCTGGTGGTGGGTATTATTGGCCTAGCGTAACTACAGATACTGATCTAACTCAGCATCCTAATACTATTACAGTTACAGCACAAGGTGTGGAAAATGCCTATATTCTTAATCAAAGTAATACTTATCTTACTTCTCTTCTTAAAACTTATAATTTATTACTTTCAAATTCAGAAGCATCTGTAAATACTAAAGTTAATGGGTATACGATTGCAAATATAAGAGGAGCCGATATTTATTTTCTAGTTAATTTATCCAATACTACCGGCGACCAAACATACGCTAATTTAGCCAAGACATGGTATAAAACAACTTTAACTAATTTCTATGGGGGAACAGCAACAGGATTAGCAACAGCTATTCTTAACTCTTACGCAAATACAGGAAGTACTTCAGGTACTACTTCTATTTTGAGTGCGTGGGATCTAAATATGCCTGTCAGGGGGTTGCTTGCATTAAATAGTTTTTTCCCAAATCAAGGCTTCGACTCTGATGCAGAAGCTATAACTGAGGTTATCTTCAACTCTTTATATGGACCGTCGGCAGTTGTTGATCCTTCTACTAGCCAAGCAGATTATTACCTTGGGATAACTGGAGCGATTGAGGCATTTTCTGCAACAGGATTACATTTAGATAAAAGAGATGCGCTTCTATCTGTATTACTTGCAAGTCAATTATCAAATGGAAGTTTTCCGACTGTTCAAGATCAGAATCCTGTGCAAACAACTGCGTATGCAGTTATGGCACTAATAAAAGCCAATGCAGTTCCTGCTGCTAAAAGTGGAGTAGTATTTCTAGTTAAAAGACAACTTCCTAGCGGTATGTGGATAGAAGATGATGGCAATGAATACGCAGAAATTGATAGTGAAGCTATTCAAGCGATCTACAACTTCCAAAAGTGATCATCGGAGCGAATTGCGGCTCTGTCAGGACAACTGGCCGGGCACGGCAAGTAGCTCAAGGTCCGCTTGAGGGCGCCCGTTACGCGCGGGCGCCCTTGAGACGCAACGACTTAAAATTGAAGTGAGGATTTCCAGTTATAGTCATTAGTTTTACAGATCTTTATCCGAACCGTTTTTTGGCGATCAAGAGGAATGGGAAGGTGCTTATACTGGGCCGTAAGTCATGCCTGGCAAAGATCAGGACAAATATTTTTTGTAGCGTGCAGGGCTACCCTGCACCCAGAAGAAAATAAATAAAGAACCGAATCACGCATATAAACCCCAAAGCTCGCTTTGGGTATCATACCCTCCGCTGTGCGGGATAATTCAACTCGCAGATATTACTGCACTGCGTTTGTAATATCTGAGTTTCATTAGAATTGTAGTTTCACGAATAGCCTATTTGCCGTAACGCACCGGAAGTGCGCGGCTGAATCGGGTCAACTGACTGGCGAATGCAGAACGTATGCCAGGGCCGAAATCGAAGATGGCGGACTCGGCTGTAGTTTGGCTTGTCTCCGATGTCCATGAATAGAAACAGGTAATATCAATAAACTCCGTTGCGACATGAATGCTATTGCCACCATAGCATGCTGCCGGACGGGGTTTGCTCGCATCATATAACCCCTCCAGTTCGTCCAGCGTCGGCATCCGCCAGTCCTTATAATCACCCCCGCGATAATTCTCACAATAGAACTTAGCATCTTGCCATTTTATATCACTCCCATTGTCCTTAGCTGTCCACATCAGCTTCGTCTTCGTGTCCAAAACCGTCCCGTTGTCATAGGCGATGAAACGGCCGTCCTTGGTGGTTTCCACTGTTGTAGCCTGTTCTACTGTATATGGTCTGCTACAACAAATAAGAATTACTATCAAGAGAACGACCGAAATTATCGCTGCCATCGTTCCTAATGACTTTTTCATAAGCTGTTACCTCTCCTCTATATGATTTGTTTTCTGCTTGAGCCACCTGGGTTTCCGACGGTACCACATTATTTCAACTATTAACGTTTGTAATGTTGCATAATTTTCAGAATTCGTCAATTAACGCTTACAGGAAGAAATTGATACCCGAGTTAACAACTGCAATTGATAAGTGATGGTCAAAGCACCTAAAATTTAAAATTGCATAGAGGCAGTATACCCTCAACTTGTTATTACCAGCCCTTTTTCCACATATCATCATCGTCATAGATTTTTTCTTCATCAAAAGCTTCCGGGGCATCGAGTTCATGGTCGCGGGTTTTGCCCTTTGCCTTTTCCTGAAAATATTCACGATACCACTCATGAGCCGTGATCATGGACATGACTTCGCTGGTGCCTGTCCAAATTGAAGCCAGGCGAACATCGCGGTAAATGCGTTCAAGCGGAAAGACATTTGTATAGGCAATACCACCCATTACCTGCATGGAATTGTGGACAACTTTCTGACATGATTCGGTGATAAATTTTTTGCTCTGCGATACCATGCGCCGCACGCGGTTTATATCCACACCTAAATCCACCGCGCGGGCTGTAACATAAGCCATGGCGCGGGCCGCATCCAGAAGCATGGCGGCTTCGGCAATCTGGAAACTAACGCCTTCAAATTGATTGATAATTTGGCCGAACGCTTTACGTTTCGATGTATATTGAGTCGCTATATCAAGTGCGGGGCGGGCGGCGCCGATTGTCATCGCGGCAGTGCCTAAGCGCTCCGGTATCATCATCGTATTAAAAACAGCGTAGGCCCCTTGAACCTTTCCCACTACATTTTTTTTGGGCACTTTCACATTGCGAAAGATAATGCGGCCGGTTCCGCCGCCGCGGCAGCCCATTAAGCCGTAAAGATATTTCACTTCTACACCCGGGCCGCGATCCACTATAAAACAGGTTATTGCTTCCTGCGGCTTTGCTTCAGGATTGGTTCGGGCGTAAACGAGAAAAAAATCCGCGCCCTCCGCGCCGACAATAAAACGCTTCTGGCCATTCAAGAGATAATAATCGCCTTTATATTCAGCTTTAGTTGTAGCTCCAAAAAAATCCGAACCGCCCCGCGGTTCCGTAAGGCACTCCGCCGCAAAAAGCTCACCCTTAAGCAGAGGCTTTACGTACTTTTCTTTTTGTTCATCCGTGCCGTGCAGGATAATGGCATCGCAGACCAATTCGGCCCCCACACCGAAAACGCAGGCAAATTCATAACCGAGCGTTCCCACTTCTTCCATAATCATGCAGGTAGTTACCCAGTCCATTTCACGGCCTCCCCATTTTTTGGGGTAGCGGCAACCCATAAGATTTCGCCTGCCGGCTTCCTGTAAGAATTCTTTGGGGAATTTAATTTTATCCGTATCCATATCCAAAATCATTTGGCGAGGCGTCCATTTCACGAGCTCACGAGCCTCATCCCTGATCTTGGTTTGCTCTTTGGTCAGCATGTAATCAAACATAATCTCCTCCTTATTTGCGGCGTTCCTGCTTTGAAAAATATGTTAATGAAATTTAGCGGATTATATCAGAAAAAAAGTAATTGAACTAATTAATTGGTGTTCATTGAAATTAATACAATGAATTTAGTGTTTTTTGAGCCAAATTTCCGATACAGGGCGCTTCTAAGAAAAAGAAAACGAAAAGAAAATCCTTCTTGACTATTAACCGGTAATGTGACCAAATTATACAAAATATACTGTGTTTATGTTTTAGAATGTTGAAAATTTCTTTATAAACGAGACACAACCACCATGCTCTGCGGAGTGTTGGTGGTTTTTTCTTTGAGCAGTAGTGAGCTTGAAAAAAGCTCAAGAGGTAAGGCATACAAGCCCCTCACTTTTTCCTTCCTTCTCAACCGGGAGACGGATGGGGGTGATTTTGATGCTTTATGGGGCCCCACGGGGGAATGAAGGTTAAACAAAAGCTAGTCAACAAGAAAGGGGGATTAAAATGAACAAGAATTTGTATGTCGGCAACCTGTCTTATAAAGTTACAGATGATGATCTCAAAACTAACTTTACCGAAGCGGGAGAAGTTGCATCCGCTTCAATCATTAAGGATAAGTTTACAGGTCAATCCAAAGGATTTGGTTTTGTCGAAATGAAAACAGAAGAAGGCGCAACCGAAGCCATCAAGAAGTTCAATGGTGGTATGCTTGATGGAAAAGCAATTACTGTCAATGAGGCGAGACCAAAGAAGGAATTTGGCGCCGGAGGCTCAAGAGGCGGCGGCGGCAATCGTGGCGGCGGCGGCGGTGGATTCAACAGAGGTGCAGGTGGACGTGGCGGCGGCGGTGGAAACCGCGGCGGCAGATATTAGTCAATGAGACTCAAATTTCAGAAACGTAGTACACTGAAATTTGTTAGTTGAATTAATCCCTTAAGCGAAGCGCATTGGGATAATGACACTCGCTGAAAACGAATGGAATGAAGTTTACAGCGCTAGCCGAATTAATCCCGATACCGAAGTGTATCGGGATTGTAACTTTAAGTGAAAAAATTGCCGAAGGGTCGTTACAAAATCCCTTCGGCTTTTTTATTTCCCCGATTCAATATACTCCACGATTTTTTCGGCGATGGTTTTGACTACGTATCTGAATTCCGCTTCGTCCTTGTCCAATAGGGTCATGCGGAAGCCAAGCAGCGGGGTAAAGAATGACGTCAACGGCACAACGCAAATACCGGTTGCCGCCAATAGATAATAAACGAATCGTTTGTCGTATTCGATGGTGTCTTTAACTAAATTTTCCACAAATTCCCTTATTTCCTTTTTCTTGATATGCAGGCTTTGATGGCTATTAAGAGCCGATTCATTGAAAACAACCGTCATGTAAAAAGCGCCGTTGGTCTTATTCACCATCAGACAGGGAACATCCTTTAAAATATCGTAAGCGATCTGGGAAAGCTTTTCGTAATTCTGTTTGCGTTCCTCCAAATAATTCTGATATTTGGGATGGGACATAATCCTGGGAATCGCTATTTGGGGCAGCGTCGTTGAACACACTTCCGACATTTTTTGATGTAATATTGTGTTGATAAAACGGGCGAAGATCGGATCTTTTTCGGCATTATAAACCTCGATCCATCCGCAGCGCGCACCTGGCCAGGGAAGCTCTTTGGAAATGCCTTTCATGCTTATTGCGGGAACGTCGCCGACAATATCGGAAAGCGGCACGGTTTTTTTGCCGTTGTAAACTATATTGATATATGTTTCATCAAAGACAAGAAAAAGATCATTTTCTTTGGCGATCTGCACAATTTGCTTGAGCGTCTCCACCGGATAAACAAAACCCGTCGGGTTATCGGGATTGATCACCAAAATGCCGACGATTGACTTATGACTTTTAACTTTCTGTTCCAACTCCTTCATATCCGGATACCAATTGCTGTATGGATTCATACGATATGTGTTGGGAGGAAATGAAGCGTGCAGGACTTCCGCCATAAAATGTGTGGAATAGGTCGGTTCCGGCATGATCACGCGCGCGTCAACTTGAATAGAGCTATACGCACGAGCGATGGCATCACCTAGGCCGTTAAAGAAAATTATATCTTCCGGTGTGATTTGAACCTTACCGCGTTTGTTCAGACGGTCGGCAAGAAATTTACGCGTCTCATCCATTCCTTTAGTCGGCGAATAGGCGTAGGAACTATCTTCTTTTAATATATTGATCAGGACATCTTTTATCCAATTAGGTATTTTCTCGCCCTTTTGGACAGGATCACCGATGTTTTCCATTATAATCTTGACCCCGTATTCTTTGAGCTTTTCGGCTATCGGAACGATATTGCGGATTTCATAAGTTAAGCCGCTACCGCCACGGGCAATTTCAAAGCGCATAAGTGATTTAACTCCTTGGATATTCTTGATTCATTAATAATACATATTTATTTAAATATCCAGATTTTTTTAAATAAAGCAAATGGTGTCATCAATCCCGTTTCGCTACGCTTACGGGATAGTTCGACTTACCAATTCCGCTGCGCTACACTTTCGGAATTGGAGTCTCACTAATTTTTTCAAAGACAAATTATTTTTTTCATGTTATCAAAGACGTGTGCCCGAAGTGCGCACTTCATTACTGCTTAATATGGGGAAGACCTTATGGAAGAGGAAAAGAGTTTTGCCGCGTTACTTGATGAAACGAGTCTCACTCCCCGGCATTATTCTGTGGGAGAAAAAGTCGATACGACTGTCGTAAAAATCACTTCCGAATGGATATTCCTCGATCTGGGGGCAAAAAGTGAAGGCTATCTCGATAAAAAAGAGCTTCTTGATGATGAAGGCAACCTTACTGTAAAGGAAGGTGATCCCGTCACGGCCTATTTTTTATCCTCGAAGCACGGTGAAAAACTCTTTACCACCAAATTGCTGACACGCAAAAGCGTTGACGATTATTTATTCAACGCTTACAAAAAACAAATTCCGCTGGAAGCAACCGTGGAGAAGGAAATCAAAGGAGGCTTTGCGATCAAAATAAGCGCGAACGCCGCCGGCTTCTGTCCTTACTCACAGATGGATACGAAAAAAATCGATGACGTCGCCTTATATATCGGCAAAAAATTTGATTTTATGATTATCGAATATGCGGAAAACGGGCGCACAATAGTTCTTTCCCGTCGTCCCCTTCTCGAAAAAATCGAACAGGAAAAAATCAAAGCGCTCAAAGGTTCTTTGCAAAAAGGTATGCTTGTCCATGGTGTAGTCAAAGCCGTCCGCGATTTCGGCGCTTTCGTGGATATCGGAGGGATACAAGCCCTGCTGCCGGTTTCCGAAATGGCCTGGGGAAGAGTTCAAGATGCCAAGGCTCTCTATTTTCCGGGCGATAAAATAGAAGCAAAAATTATCAATCTTGATTGGGAAAATGAACGCATTACTCTGTCTTTCAAGGACACTCTGCCTGATCCGTGGAATGAAATCGGCAATAAATATCCCGAAGGAAGTATCCATAAAGGCCAAGTATCGCGTCTGACTGATTTTGGAGCTTTTGTCACCTTGGAAGCCGGGGTTGACGGTCTTTTGCATATTTCCAAGCTGGCGCGCGGCAAGAAGATTAAACATTCACGCGATGTTTTGTCTCCGGACGCACAGTTGGAAGTAAGAATCGAAAAAATTGATCAGCCCAATAAAAGAATCTCTCTTGATCTTGCTGGAAACGAAAAAGAAAATCCCGCGAATGAAAAGGAAGAATTAAAGGGCTACATGGCCAAGGTGCCGGAGATGATGGGCACTCTCGGCGATGTATTCAAAAAATCACGCAAAAAACGTTAGAATATTCTTCCAACCGATTTCTTAAAAAATGAATTTCAGTGAAGCGCGAATCGAAGATTTTTCTGGGCACCATGCCCTGGCAGCTTGGTGATAGCAAACGCAATGTTTGAACCAGCGTGGTGGTGAGTTTTGCGTTTGCAGCAAAGCGAGAGGTTGCATGGTCGGGGGAAGATTCTGAGCGCGAAAGAAATCATTCTTTTAATTTCTTCTGAGCTAGCCCTCCAGCACAATTAAAGCATCGGCGACAACAGGCTTAGCCCCGCTGATGATAATGGGATTTAAATCAATTTCGGCTATTTCCGGGTGCAATAAGGAAATATTTCCTACTGTTTGAAGTATCCCGGCAAGCTCATCAATTTTCACCGGCGGCATTCCCCGAAATTCTTCCAGAAGTTTCCTGGCGCGGAGATCAGCAAACATTTCTTGCGCGTCGGCAGCGGTAAGCGGTGCCATCCGAATCGTTGTATCGCGGTAAATCTCAGTAAAAATTCCGCCCAGGCCAAAAACTACACACGCGCCAAATCCGGCAAAACGTGTCATGCCGGCCAGAAACTCCCGGTTACCGGCGAGCATTTCCTGAACCAGCACCGGTACTGTTCTTCCCGCGGCTTTTTGAATATCTTGAAACGCTGTTTTTAATTTTGAGGAGTCGTCTATGTTTAAGGCAATAAGGCCCTTGCCGCTCTTGTGCATGATTTCCCAGTGGCAGGCTTTAAGCACAACCGGATAACCGATTTTGGAAGCAGCGGAAAGTGCCTCATTTTCCGTTTTTGTCAATGCTTCCTTTGTAACCGGCACACCGTAAGCGGCAAGCAAAATTTTGGCTACGTGTTCATCCAGCGCTTTTTGTCCCTTTTCTTGCGCCTGCTGAATTAGGCTTACGGCTTGCGGATTTATTTTGGGCAGGACAATTTTTTTGCCCAAAGACCGTTCCTTGATTAGTTTGTAGTGATAAAGAGAACCCAACGCACGGGCAGCCTTTTCCGGAGAATGAAAAACAGGAATGTTATTTTCTTGAAAACCTTTAGTGTAGGAGTCTTCCTGACCGAAAAAGGACGAAATAAGTAACGGTATTTTATATTTAAGAGGCAACTCAAACACCTCTTTAATTACAGGATCAGTGAAACCTAGAAATTCTTCAAAGGAAATACCCCCGATAAAATCTAAAACGTGGCTATAAATTTCGCGCAGGAAACCGGAATGCATTATTCCATGCATGATTAAAGCGTCCACTTCCCCGCTTTTGATTACAATCTCCGGAATAGTTATCGCCAGTTTTTTCATGCCTGTATCAAAAGTCAGATCCACCGGATTGGCCGAAGCCGCATGCGGTTGCAAGTATTTCCTGATTTCTTTTTGCAGGCCGGCGGAAAAACGGGGGACTTCCAATCCAACTAAATCGCAAGTATAAGAAATGGAAGATGACGGACCGCCGGAATTGGTGATGACGCCGACACGCCTTCCCCGTGGAAGTGGTTGCGTGGCCAGTGTCCAGCCGTGGTCGTAGAGCTCTTCCACGGAGCCCACGCGGATTATCCCTGCTTGTTTGAAGATTCCGTCATAAAGAAAATCTGGCCCGGACATGGCGCCTGTGTGGCTCATCCCGGCTCGGGCACCGGATACGGAACCGCCGACATATTGCGCCAACACGGGTTTATGCGGGGTAACTTTGCGGGCAATTTCTATAAATCTTCGTCCATCACGAATTCCTTCAATGTAAAGTATAATAGCTTTGGTTTGCTTATCCTCTCCCAAAAATTCCAAGGCATCCGCGATATCGATATTTGCTTCGTTGCCTAAACTGATGGCTTTACTGAAACGGATTCCTTTTTTTCTCAAAGAGGGAAGAACTTGCGTGACATAAGTGCCACTTTGGGAAGCAAAACCGAGCAGGCCGGGCTCCTGGGGAAAGGGGTAGACAGTTGTATTTAAAAAAATTTGACTGTTAATTACGCCCAGACAATTGGGGCCGACAAAACGTATCCCATAACGGCGAGCAACTTCATTGAGCTTATTTTCCATATCCTGGCCGGCGTCTCCCGTTTCCCTGAAACCGGCGGTGACGACAATTGCCCTTTTCGTGCCGATTTTGCCGAAATCCTCCAAAAGAGAAACGACCGCTTTTATGGGAACTATCAACAAGGCCAGATCAGGAACCTCGGGTAAATCCTGCGGTGAGGCGTAAGCTGTGATCCCTAAAATTTTTTTCTCCGTGAGATGAATCGGATAGAACTTACCTCGGTAGCCATCTTTCAAAACACTTAGAGCCTGTACGGTACCCATCTTGGTCGGAATATTGTTTGCTCCTGCGACAGCTATAGATTTCGGATTCATTAGCAATTGCAAAGGATTTTCAGACATTATCGATCTCCCTGAATATGAACTTCTACAAAATGATGACCGGGAGTACAGAATAAATAACTCCGCCTGTCAAGTAAATAGTTCCGTTAAAATATATCACTTATATAATCTATTCGATAACTAGATAAGCGCAAAAGCTTAACTGAAGTCAGTACTTTTTGTATAATAGGGTCGTATTATAGAGGAATATAAAATAGAGGCGAGAATTATGGAATGCCTTTTGTTAAATCCAAAAAGTTATGAGCCACACAACCGCGATCAAACAACCGTCAAGAACATATAGGCTACGGAGAACCGGCCGCTTTCCGGAATATAGCAGAGTATCCGCTGGCCTTCCTTTAACTTATCCGAATGAAATAGCTCTTCCATCATTACATAAATGGAAGCGGCGCCGGTGTTGCCTTTATAAGTAAGATTGGAAAACCATTTTTCGTAGGGTATGCGGAAATTGATGCCCGCCATAGCGTCATGAATTTTATCGCGGAAATATTCCGATGAGTAATGCGGTAAAAACCAATCGATTTCTTCCGGTTTAATCTTTCTTTTTTTCACAGTACGCGAAAGCGCTTCATCTACGGTAATCCGCACAACATGTTCACCCAGAAGCTCGGTATCTTGTTTGAGCGCGAAAAAGTTTCCGGCCAGAGCTTCCTGAAGCGAATCGAGCTGCCGCCAGCCGACGACAGTGCCGTCTTCCTTTTTCACACCGCCCGCATACATGCAGACATCCATTTGCCCGGCGTAAGAAACATGCTCGATCCAATCTACTCTTAATGATTTCTTTCCTTCATTTTTTTTGCCGGACAAAAAAACCGCTCCGGCAGCATCAGATAACATCCAGCGCAAAAAATCCGATTCAAAGGCAAGAATAGGATGCCTCTTGAAATCAGGATCGCCCTGGAGGTGCTCAAAGAAATTAGAGCGTATCAGCGATGAAGCCAGCTCCGAACCTGTCGCCACGGCGTTATCGCTCAATTGCAGGGCGACATTGGCATAAGCGGCTTTGAAGGAGGTTATGCCGGAAAGACAAATTCCCGATGTGGTAATAACCTCGCAGGGCCCGATCCCCAGCTCACCCATAACCATCAGCCCGTGGCCGGGAGCGATGACATCCGCGATGGTCGTGCCGCAGCAAAGGCACTGAATATCGTTTATAGAAAAACCTTCATAAGGTTTTAATTTTTTGATTGCCTCCGCTGTAAGTTGAGCGTTGGTATAATTAAGCTTCCCTGTTTTGCGGTCAATCGCGTAGTAGCGTTTTTGTATCCCGTTGTTTTTGAGAACCATTGATTTTATTCGGGAGCGATTATCATGAATCTTCCCCAACACATCTTCAATCTCCTCATTGCCCACCGGTTCATTAGGCAGAAACGCGGCAATATCGTTGATATAAACTGACACTAATTTTCCTCCGTTACTGTGGTCTGTGCGGCTTATCATGAAGCCTTTTTACCAGATCGGCAAACGTTCTGTAAAATAAATCTTCGGGCATTTTTGTCGCCGTAACCGCGTTGGTAAAAGTGTAATAATCCAAATCGGAAATGATTATATTTTGTTTCATTTTTCTGTAAAGCGGCGTTCCCGGAATGGGCGTCAAAACGGATATCACCGGGATTTCAATTTTATTGGCGACAATGAAGCTTTCTAATTTTTCAAAATCACTCTCTTGATATTCGGGAGAGGCGATAAAATCACCGACAATGACGATGCCCAATTCATGCAAAATTTTTATAGCTTCATTAATTACATGACCCTGATATTTTTTATTATAGGCGGCAAGGCGCGCGTCCTGAAAATCTTCAAAGCCCACGACGACCGCGTAGAGTCCCGCCTCCTTCCATTTTTTCATTAGAGCCGGGTGTTTGACAATCGTATCGGCACGGACATCGGCGAAGAATCTTTTCTTTATACCGGATTGCATGATTTTTTTATAAAGGTCAAGCGATAATGACGTATTGCCGAAGGTGTTGGCATCAACCATCCTGATGAAGGAAATATCACCGAGCAATTGGATGTCACGAATTACGGCATCTATAGAGTGATTTAGGTATTTTCCCCCCGTCATTCCCGGGATAGTACAAAAAGAGCATTTATGCGTGCAGCCGTAGGCGGTGATGACAAACCCCATCGTCAGACCCAATTGTTCCAGAAAATATTGGCTTCTATATTTGGTGACCAGATCATAGCGGGGAGGGATGTCATCCATCAAATCTGTTTCATCATAATTTCTGGTTACATAGGCTAGCAGTTTGCCGGGAGAGGTTTGGGCCACTCCGGCTATTCCAGCGCCTTTTTTGCCTTCCTCCAAACGGCTGATCAATTCACTGAAACTTTTTTTCCCTAAACCGATAACGATATAATCGAATTCGGCGCGGTTGAAATAAGCAGGATCGTAAGTGGCGTGATTGCCGCCGATAATGACAACGGGATTGTTTTTCTCTTTTATTTTGCAGGCTATGCGGATGACGGTATTAGCCTCGCAGGTTACGGCTGTTAAACCGACAACGTCCGGCGCAAACGCGTCGAAGGCAGTCCAAAAAGCCTCTTCGCTTTCGCACTTGAGATCAAAAATCATTACTTCATGACCGTGCAAAGGACCGGCGAGGACTTCGAGGTTGAAAGGTTCTCCCTTGAAGAGTTGCTTAAGCGAAGTAATGCCGTATTCCTCCTCGGGAATGCTCTTACCGCAGTTAGGAGGATTGACCAGCATGATTTTCATTTTTTGTTTTGTCATGGACACACTTATTAGTTCCATCACCCCCAAGATGATGGACTAAAAAAGCCCTCCTTATTTAGGGAGGGCCTGCAGTTTCATGGTGGGTCAGGGCAGAATTGAACTGCCGACACTCGGATTTTCAGTCCGATGCTCTACCGACTGAGCTACCGACCCGCCGGATTAATTTAACCTGGCAAAGGCTGCAATCGTCTATAAAATATGATTTCTTTTGTCAAGGTCTTTTTTGGCCGCTTGCGCCCGTCTGCTCTCCGGTTAACTATTATTTTCCGGTATTTTCCCCGGCTGGTTAATTTGTCCCTTAAACATTTCAGTTTGTCCGCTATAATTTTGCTGCTCCGGTAAAACCGCAGGCTGATCGGGAATTGATATGCCCGCGGTTGTACTTTCCTGCTCCCGGATAATTACAACTGTTCCAGCGATTTTATCGTGCCAGCCCTGTTTTCTCTTGTCGAAAGCGGCCCAGATAAAGCCGAGGTAAAATATACTCGAGACAAAATAACCTACCGACCTTAAAAAAGCGATGCCGAAAGACAGCGGCGTTCCGTCCGCACAAAGAACCTGCAAGCCAAGCAGCATCTTCCCCGGAGTGCGGCCTGTCGCGCCGTGGAAGTAAGTAAAATAGACGATAGTTATAATCAAAAAAAAGAACCATACAAAAATAGCCATTGCAGAAAATTTTGTGGGATTGATTAAATCGGCAAGCCATTCGCTGCTGTCGCCGGACATCGCGCCAAAGAGGAAGGCTATTATTGAGATTATGAAAAGAACAGAGAAAGCAATCGTTATGATGGTGTTGTCAAGCATAAAAGCCACCAAACGTCGCCAAAAACCGGCATATTTATAAATGGGCATTTTTTACCTCCTTTAATCTATTGCTGAAAATTCCTTTTTCATATTGAATAATGGAGATTATCGCCGCCGCCGCTGTTTCTACCTTTAAAATTTGGCGGCCTAAAGAAACCGAAATAAATCCGGCTTTTTTTGCCAGTATAACTTCGTCTTTGGAAAAACCGCCTTCCGGCCCGACAATAACAAAAAAATCATTCATTAAATTAAATTTTTTATCCGTGAGCGCGTCTTTGATACTTTTTTGCGATTCTTCTTCCCAAAAAATAATTTTGTAGGATTTGCCGCTGGCCTGGGAAAGCATGTTCGCAAAAGACAGGGGTGATGATATCTCTGTTATTCGGCTGCTGCGGCAGCAGCGTGCCGCTTCCCGGGCGATCTTTTGCCAGCGCGCTATTTTTAAAAGAGCTTTTTCTCCGGCAATCCGGCTGATTGACCGCTCCGCCGTGAATGGAATTATTACATCTGCGCCAAGTTCAGCAGTGCTCTTCACGATCAAATCCATTTTATTTGCTTTGGGTATGGCTTGAGCCAAAGAGATTCGAATTTCTTTACCGGCGGCTTGAATTCTTTTCCCCAGCTCCACACAAACCCGGCCGGACGAAAAATTTTTGATTACAGCAGCGAACTCATGACCGAAACCGTCAAACACATTTATTTTATTGCCCGGCTTTAAGCGCAGTACTTGTTTCAAATATTTATAATTGTCCGGTCCCAGTTCGCAAATTTCTTTATTTTCTACTGCATCAGGACAATAAATTCTGGGAATGGTCAAAGCTAACTATCCTTTGTTTAATAGAGGCGTTTAAGTTTAAAAAGTTTCGCTGTTAAACAGTTGCCGATTTTTTCCTGAGCACGTAGCAAACCCATTCTTTTTCCGTGATTACTTTGTTTTGGGTGAACGATGCGACAGAAAAATTCTCTTCGATGCTTTTGGTATCCTGTTCAATGATGCCGGAGATGATCAAATATCCGTCCATTAAAAGTAAATTTGTCAAATGTGGCCTCAATGTTAAGAGTAATTTAGCGGTAAGGTTAGCGATAATTAAATTGCGCGGTTCGTTGATGGTTGTAACATCACGGTTGAAAAATCTTAAGCGGTCATCCACCTGATTGATTGCCGCATTTTCGCGAGCGATTTCCACGGCTTTTTTATCAATATCCACGCAGATGACATCCTGCGCGCCGAGCTTGGCAGCGGTAATACCTAGAATACCTGTACCGCAACCGACGTCCAGCACTTTCCATGATTTAATCGAACGGTCTTTCATGATTATATCTTCGATAGCTTCCATGCACATTCTGGTGGAAGCATGCTGACCGGTGCCGAAAGCCATGCCCGGATCAATTTCAATTACAATATCGCGGCTGGAAGGAGAATATCTTTCCCATGTCGGTTTGACGATGATATTGTTGCTTACCCGTATGGGCTTGAAATATTTTTTCCATTGCTCGCCCCAATCCGGGTCGCTGATGACTTCTGTTTTCAGAGACGGTTTTCTTATACCGGGGAATATTTCGCGCACGCTTTCCATATATTTCTGCACGGCGATAATTCTTTTTTCGCTGCGCGCGTCTTGAGGAAAATAGGCTTGGAGTAATTCCTCATCTCTCGATTTGGGAAAGTCGCCTGCAGCTTGAGGCTCCAGTGTTTCTTGAAACACGCCCTGGGCACCTGTTTCGGTAAGAAAATTTCCCAGAGCGTCCATGAGTTCCACGGGAGCCGATATTTCCATTTTCAGCCATTTTTCCGGGTCTTTTTTTGCCATGCAAAATCCCTTATCCCTGTTGAAAATTAATATATCCTGTTTTGAGCAATATTTCAAGCAGCCTAATACCTAATGATGTGCATTCATCTGCCGCAACTGTATGTGGTTCCTCAAAAAACTATTTTTGTTTCCTGTTTTTGCACAAATACCCCGGCTTGAATTTTACCCCCCTTCGTGGTAGTTTCCCCTAACAGGTTTGACCAGCGTAACAGTACCGTGGCGGAAAGGAAAACATTGAAATATTACCCTGTTTTTTGGAATATTGCCGGCAAGAAATGTGTCGTTGTGGGCGGCGGTGAAGTTGCGGAAAGAAAGGTAAAAAGGCTTCTGGAGAGTGGCGCTGAAGTGTTTATCATCAGCCCCCAACTGACACCGGAGCTTACCCGACTGAACGAAGAAAGCATCATCAGCCACATTGCCAAAGAATACTCCAGTGAATATATCTATGGAGCCGCTTTGGTTGTTGGGGCAACAGATGATGAAAAAACGAATGCGGCAATATCCAGCGACGCCCGCAGTAAGGGCATTCCCGTAAATATTGTTGACGATCCGCAAAAATGCGATTTTATTTTGCCCTCTCTTGTGGAGCGAGGCGATCTGACAATCGCTATAGGAACCGGCGGCAAAAGTCCGGCGCTGGCGCGGCATCTGCGCGAAGAGCTGGAATCTAAATACGGAAAGGAATATGAAATTTTTCTCAACATTTTAGGGAGACTAAGAACCAAAATGGCGAAAAGTTCCCGTGTGGGCAAAGATTGGTTTGCATCCTTATTGGCGGCGGGAATGCTGGATGTTATAAAGGAAAAAGATTGGAAAAAGGTAAAGATGCTTGTAAAGAAAATCACTGGTAAGGAGGTTGAAATTGAGTTTAATTAGCTTAGGATTGATTTTATTTAAAATTGTCTTTGCCCTCTGCACTTTGTCCGTTGCCGGATATTTGCTTTCCTTGCTTGTGAAGAGAGTGATGCTGGCCAAAATTTCCACCTGGATTTTGGCCATTGCTTTCGTCTTTTTAACTGTTTATTTATTGCTCGCACTCATAAGTTCCACCGGATTTCACAATCTCGGTTCGCGCGCTTTCTTTTCTTTTTGTGCCTTGTCGGCAAGTGGAGTTTATCTTGCCCTGCAATTTAAAACCAAAACAAGATTGTTGGGCGCTTTTATTTCTCCGTTCATTTTGTTTTTTATGATTGCAGCTGCCGGACAGGAAACAGGCAAATCCCTGCTGCCGGAGGGTTTACGAAACTGGCTGACTATGGCGCATTTAACTTTAACAATCGTCGGGGAAGTTTTATTTGTCCTTGCCTCCTGCGCGGGAGCGATGTTCATAATACAAAACGGCCTACTGAAACATAAGAAACTGAGCTCCATGAGCAGGTTATTGCCATCACTTAGCGATCTGGACAAGATTAATCATATTTGCCTGCTTTGGGGGTTCCCCATTTTGACCGCAGGTATTATTGCCGGAGCGGTTTTTGCGGGATTTACCTGGGAGAGAGGTTGGCCGGCAGATCCAAAAATTATTTGGACATTTAGTGCCTGGATTATTTACGGATTTCTTCTGCATCAGCGTCTCGCCATCG
>Ga0182027_10000135_pt1 | contig 115729 bp, 100 predicted proteins | sample 712E1DmetaG_FD_121300 | JGI IMG/M metagenome (GOLD analysis project Ga0182027, IMG submission 121300) | Permafrost microbial communities from Stordalen Mire, Sweden - 712E1D metaG (Illumina Assembly) | ecosystem: Environmental > Terrestrial > Soil > Wetlands > Permafrost | place: Sweden...
ACAGCTCACAGCTCACAGCTCACAGCTCACAGCTCACAGCTGTTCCTCCTTGGGGATAAGGAGTTTGGGCGGGTGGAGGAGCTGTCAGCTGTGAGCTGGTTGGGTGGGTGGTGGAGAGCTGTCGGCTGGATCAGAGCGAGTACAGGCCGTCGTCGCGGGTCGGCGCGGCGGACGCTGCTTCGTCACCGCCGTCGCCTTCGCCCATCTCGGCCTCGAGCTGGGGACCGAGCTCCTCCTCAAGCGTCTCGGGGTCCTCACCGGCCTCGAGCCGGCGGAACATCTCCTCCATCGTAGGCGTCATTGGCTCGCCGGAGGCCTCGGCCATCCTGCGCATCATGCGGGCCATGACCCGGGGGTTCTCGGCGTCCTTCTCGTCGAACCCCTCCATCATCCGCATCATCTCGCTCTCCATCTGCGCGGAGGAAGCGTCGTCGGGCGCATCCGCGGGCGGCTTGTCGAACTTCGTCTTGGCCCGGGCACTCACGGAGAAGGTCGAAGGAACCCGAGAAAGCTCGGTAGCACCGCAGCGCGGGCAGACCGGCCGCTTCGACGTTCCGGGAGTCAGGGACAGGAAACTGAAAATTCGGTTGCACGCTGGACAGAGGAACTCGAAAATCGGCACATCGCACCTCGCAGCAGACTTCCGCCGCTATTCTAGCCCTCTCCGGGCGAGGAAAAGGCGTCTCAGGTGCAACGGTCGCGCCCGGGGTTACAATGCGGCCGAATGGGACCCGACCCTGTCGTCCGTTTGCTGGCGGCGTTCGCGCGCCCGCTCGACACCGCGGTCGCCGCGGCCCGAACCTGCACCTCCGCTTCGGGGGCGGTGTCACCGGACGGGGTGCTTTGCGCGCCGGGCCTCAGCGAGGATGAACTCGCAGGCGTGCGGGGCCGGCGGGACGCCCTCGCCAGGTCGCTCTACGCCGCAGGCCACCATACGACGTTCCAGCACGCGCACTTTCTCTTCTCGCTCGAGCGGGTGAGCCGCCAGTTCGTGTGGTCGTTCCTGCACGCTCACCCATACTCCAACTCCGAGCAGGTATCCCAGCGCTACGTGAGGGTGGCGGCGGACGAGGTCTTGATCCCAGAGTTGCCACCGGCGGCGTCGGAGTCGGCCAGGACCACGGTGGCGGCGCAGCACGCCGCCTACGGGAGACTCGTTCAACTGCTCGGCCCGGTCGCGGAGGCGGAGTTGCTCAAGCGTTTCCCGACCTGGCGCCGGCATCCCAAGCGTCTCGATCGCCAATCCCGGCGCAGGGCGCAGGAGGTGGCGCGCTCTGTGCTCCCGGTGGCCACCTACACGTCGTTGCTTCACACGGTCTCGTGCCTGACGCTGTTCCGCTACCGCCGACTCTGCCTGCAGTTCGATGTGCCAAGCGAGACTTGTCGCGTGGTCGATGCCATGGTGGCCGCAGCCCTGGAACACGACCCTGACCTCGCAACAGTGTTGGAGGAGCCGATCCCGCTCGAGTCGACTCCGGAGTACGAGCTGTTCGCGGCGTTCCACGGGGCCGAGACGCAGTCCGCCGCGTACAGGTCCGAGTTCGACCGGGACCTTGCCGGGCTGACATCGAGGCTGCTTGCCCCCGCTGGGGGGAACGTCGCCGCGGTGGCCGCGGCGGTCCGGGCGGTCCTCGGACTTCCCGCGGGGCGGCTGCCCGACGAGGAGGCGGTACGACTCGCGCTCGACCCGGGAGTGAACCGCCTGCTCGGCGAGGACCTCAACCTCTCGACCCTTTCGAAGCTCGGACGCTGCCTGCACCATGCCCACTACACCTTTGCGAAGAAGCTCTCGCACGCGGCCGACTCTCAGGACCAGCGCCACCGGATGACGCCCGCCGCCAGGCCGCTGTTGGCCGCTGTCGTGGACGAGCAGCCGGACGTGGTCGTGCCTCGGCTCGTGGCGCACGCCGGCGGTGAAGCGCGGCGGGTCTTCGACGAGGCGGTCGTGAGGGCCTGGGAGGGAACCGGCTCGCTCCGGCGCCTCGGCGCCTCAGAGGAGGCCGCGGCGTACCTGCTTCCGAATGCGCTCGCGATCCGCTTCATCGAGTCGTCCGACCTTCTGAACCTCCACCACAAGCACCGGATGCGCCTGTGCTACAACGCCCAGGAGGAGATCTGGCAAGCGTGCCTCGACGAGGCGCTTCAGATCCGCGAGGCCGAGCCGGCGATCGGGCGCTGGCTCCTTCCTCCTTGCGCCGTCAGACAGCTTGCAGGGCGGAGGCCGTTTTGCCCCGAGGGTGAGAGATTCTGTGGAATCCCGGTGTGGCGGATCCAGCCCGCGGAGTACAAGCGGATTATCTAGCCTGCGTTGTTCGTGAGGGTTCGTTGGGAGACGGAAAGCGGGGTCGGGGAGCGTGCTAGCATCGCCGGGCGTGAGCGCGACTGCGAAGACCTCGATCCGCGGCCTGCTGGTGCTGGCGGATGGCGTGCATGCGGCGTTCGCGGCCGGAGCCGTGGCCGAGCTCGCGCGACGCGGAGCGAGCTGGGAGCGGGGGGCGGGAGCCGGTCTCGGAGCGCATATTGCCGTGCTGGCGTTGCTGGACGAGGCGGCGGAGGCCGAGCGACGGTGGTTGCGGGAGGCTGCGCTCGACTGCCCGATGTTCGAGTCCCGGCTCGGCGCGGCCCGTCGCAGGCTCGGCGACGCTCGGGGCCTGACCCTTCTGCCCGACCCGTGGTCCCTCGCCGGGTGGTTGGACCCTGCCGGGCTCGCCGAGCACCTCGTACCGGAGATGGCGGCAGCGCCGCAGAGGCTGGCCCGGCGAGGCGCTACCGTCGTCGTGGCGGTCGAGGACCTCACGAGTGGTGCGGCCGAATGGGTCGATCTCGGCACCCTCGAAGCGGTGGAGGCCGGGGGGGTCCTTCGAGCCGCGGCCGCATTCCCAGCCGGATGGGGGCCGGAGTCGGTCGAGTTGGGCGGAGCGACGCGCCTCCTCTGGGGCGGCGTGGGGATGGCTTTCCAAGGCGCGATGCCATGGGCCGCCGACGCTCTAGGGTGGGACGTTGTCTGCGGATTTCCGGTTCCCGCCGTTGCCCGACCGGCGCTCGGCGGAGCGCTGCTCGAGCTGCTTCAACGCCGCAGCGAAGCGAGCGCGGCCGCAGCGATCGAGCGCTGGGTCGATAGAGCGGATGACGGCTCCCTACGGATGGTCGCCCCCAACGAGAAGGCGTGGCGAGCCTTCTCCGGGCGCGACGGCGCGGATCTCGGCGTCGAGTACCCCCTGTCTTGGGAGCGCAACGGAGAGCTGGTCGGCGCTCTCGGGCGGTTCGGGGCGTTCGCCGCCGGGGCCACGGCAACCGGAACGGGATGTTGAGCACTCGCTCCGGCGCGCTACACGGCAACCCGCGCCGGGCCATCGGTGCGGTGCGAGAAAGGGAGCCCGGGGACACCCAGGGGCGACTAGCGTTGCTGGGTGACGAGTCTGGACTAAAATCCACCCTACTCAAGGGAGGTTCCAATGCGTACCGAACGCCCACGCTTTCCTCTCCGTGCGGGGCCGACTCCGTGGCTTCTCGGTTTTCTCCTGATTGCGGCGTGTGCGTCCCTGCTGGCGACCAAGATCGGCGATATTCAGAAAGCCCCCGGGAAGTATGACGGCCGGAGCGTCACTGTCGCCGGCAAGGTCACGAGTGCCCACAATCTCCTGATCGTCAAGTACTACGAGGTCGACGACGGGACCGGCAAGATCCCGGTCGTGACGGCCAGCGCTCTCCCGGGCGAGGGCAAAAGCGTGACGGTCAAGGGCAAGGTGAACCAGGCATTCTCACTCGGAGCGGCCCACCTCGTCGTGATCGTCGAGGAGCCGCCAAGGCGCTGAACGCCTCCCAGGTCGAGCCTCGTTCTGCGAAGGCCGCGATCGCATCGTACAATCGCGGGCGGGAGGTTTGATGCCGCGCGAGATCCGATTCCTCAACACGATGACCCGGCGGGTGGAGGTCTTCCATCCGCTTGAAACCGGCCACGTCCGTATGTACAACTGCGGCCCGACCGTCTACAACTTCGTCCACATCGGCAACCTGCGGACCTTCCTCTTCGAGGACGTTTTGCGGCGCACTCTCCAGGCCTTCGGCTACAGGGTCACGCAGGTGATGAACCTGACCGACATCGACGACAAGACGATCAAGGGCGCGGCCGCCGAGGGCGTCTCGCTGCGCGAGTTCACCGACCGCTACATTGCCGCGTTCTTCCAGGACATCGATGCGCTCAGGTTCCAGCGGGCAGAGCACTACCCGCGCGCGACCGATTTCATCCCTCAGCAGGTCGAGTTGGTGGAGAAGTTGACCGAGCGCGGGCACACCTACGTGCAGGACGGCTCCACGTACTTCCGCATCGCCACGTTCCGCGACTACGGCAAGCTCTCCGGCATCGACGTCGATCAGGTGAGGGCGGGCGCCCGGGTGGACGCCGACGAGTACGAGAAGGAGGACGTGCGCGACTTCGTTCTGTGGAAGGCTTCCAAGCCGGGAGAGCCCTCATGGGAGACGGTGCTCGGGGCCGGCCGCCCTGGGTGGCACCTCGAGTGCTCTGCGATGGCGATGGCTCTCCTCGGAGAGAGCTTCGACATCCACACAGGCGCGGTCGACAACATCTTCCCGCACCACGAGAACGAAATTGCCCAGAGCGAGGGCGCGACTGGTCGGCCGTTCGTCCATACCTGGCTGCACGCCGAGCACCTCATCGTCGAGGGGCAGAAGATGGCGAAGTCGCTCGGCAACTTCTTCACGCTTCGCGACCTGCTGGAGCGCGGCCACGACCCGCTGGCGATCCGCTACCTCCTCATCTCGGTGCCGTACCGGCAGAAGCTCAACTTCACGTTCGACGGGCTGCACGCGGCGGCCGCCGGCGTGGAGCGGATCGGCAACACGCTCCGGCGCCTGGCCCACACGCCGCCAGCCGCGAGCGGGGAGGCCCTCGTGGCCTCCGAGGTGGATGCCTTCGTCGAGGAGTTCGACGGGGGGCTTGCGGACGACCTCAACACCGCTCGGGCCCTCGGGGCTCTGCACACGCTTCTGACGCGGGTGAACCAGGCTCTCGACGGCGGCGGAATCACCACCGATGTCCGCGACCGCCTCGCCGCTGCCATTGCGCATGTGGACGGGGTGTTGGGGATCGTCCCGAGGTCGCAGAGCCCGGCCGGCTCCGATGCCGAGATCGATGCGCTGGTCGCGGAGCGCACCGCCGCGCGCCGGAGCCGCGACTTCGCCCGCGCCGACGAGATCCGCACGGAGTTGACGGAGCGCGGCATCGTCCTCGAGGACACTCCGCACGGCACTGTGTGGCACCGGGCAGGGTGACCGAACCGGCGGACGCTTCCCAGTGGAAGAGGCGGCCTGGTTGGGTGCGGCTCCGCCTCCCATGGCGTTGTCGGCAGAGCGCCTTTTCACGCCAGAGAGGCGCGCGACGGCGATGGCGAGGCGGTAGGAGGCCCGGGGGCTCCTCATGCAATCGCCAGCGAGCGCGATCCCAACGGCGGGGTAGAGCGGGAGACGCCGGGTCGCGCTGGGGGTTTGGGGTAGAGTTGTTCGTGGAGGTTCCGCGTGCCGTCCGGTGACCCTGTCGGCGACCTGGTGATGCTCGCCCGCGGTGCGGCTGATGCGGGAGAGGATTGGCGCGGGAAGTTGCGGCGGGAGTGGCTGCCGCGGACGATCGCGTCGCTGCCGGAAGCTTCGCTCGATGCCGCGCTTGCCGAATGGGTGGAGGAGACCGCCGCCGCAACGGGCGACCTCGCGGGGCGGCTCGAAGCCGTGGTCCTCGCGGCGATGGCCGAGCAAGGCTACGACTGAAGGCAGAAGGCACTCAGGCGGATGGTCATCGTCGGTCGCCCGCGGAGTTCTTTCGCGCCAGAGGCGTGAAACCAGGGAGTGGGAATAGCGACCTGGAGGATTCCCTTGGAACAGAGCGACAGCGAAAAGGGGGACTCCGCATGCGTCTGCTGGCTCTGGTGGGGGTGGTCATGACGGTGGCGACGGTGGCGACGGTGGCCCGCGGTGAGATCCGCACGAAGGTGGTGGAGTACAAACAGGGGGATTCGACTCTCGAAGGTTTCCTCGCGTGGGACGATGCTGTGGCGGGCAAGCGGCCGGGCGTGCTCGTGGTCCACCAGTGGATGGGGCTGACGGACTACGAGAGGATGAGAGCACAGCAACTCGCCCAGCTCGGTTACGTCGCCTTCGCGGTGGACGTCTACGGCAAGGGTGTCCACCCCAAGAACGCTGGTGAAGCCGGCTCCCTGGCTGGGAAGTACAAGGGCGACCGCGCACTTCTCCGGTCACGCGTCACCGCCGGCCTCGATGCACTGCGGGCGAACGAAATGGTAGACGCGAAGAAGATCGCAGCCATCGGATATTGCTTCGGCGGCACGACGGTGCTCGAGCTGGCCCGAACGGGAGCGGATGTCGCCGGCGTCGTGAGTTTCCATGGCGGCCTCGACGCCCCGGATCCCGCCGACGGAAAGGCGATCAAGGCCAGGGTTCTGGTCCTGCACGGAGCCGACGACCCGTTCAACCAGCCCAAAGACGTCGCGGCCTTCCAGCAGGAGATGCGGTCCGGTGGCGTGGACTGGCAGATGGTCTACTACGGCGGGGCGGTCCACTCCTTTACCCAGAAGGAAGCCGGCAACGACGCTTCGAAGGGCGCGGCCTACAACGCCGCGGCCGATCGGCGCTCGTGGCAGGCGCTGAAGAACTTCCTCGCTGAGGTCTTCCAGTAACGTCCGGCCCCAGACCCGCCGAGCGCAGACAGGGGGCCTGTTCGGCGCCTACGGCCCGACCGTGTACGCCACTGCGGGGTACCCGACGAAGTGGTAGAGGTTGGCCGGAGCCGTCGCTCCCATTCCGATCTCCTTGACCGGAAGCTCAGGGGCGCCGATCGAGGTCCCGTACGCCAGCGGGTGCCCGACCGGTGTCGGGAGGCCGAGCGCGGCCGTCGTGCGCTCCAGCAGGAGGAGTCCGAACGGGACTGAGAAGCGGCCGCACCAGGTCAGCCGGTACTCGGATGGCTGCAGTGGGTTCACGCAGGTCGTGAAGAACTTCTCCGCCTTGGCGGTGGTCACCGGACCCGCGAGGGGCCCGGTCAGCAGCCGCCGATCCTGGTCGCCTGCCTTCACATACGCGTCGACTCCGCCCTCGCCGAACGACGTGTACTTGAAGTCGTCGCCATAGTGCACGGCGTCGGACGAGATCACCACGGCGACGTCGCGGCCGAGCCGCCACCCGCGGCGGTCCATCAACTCGGCCAGCGCCGTGGCGAGGCGCCCGGCGAGCGCCTGCATGCGGTCGAAGCCCATCGCCGGCACGATGACCGGTACGAACTCGACGTCGGCCCGGGCGTGTTTGAGCCAGAAAAGCAGCGCCTCCAGCGAGTGCTCCGAGTCGTGGGCGGTGTTGTCCTGGACGACGTCGCCGCCAGCCAGGCGCCCCAACAGCTCCTCTCGCAGGGGCGAAACACGGGCCTCGCCGTCCGGCGTGCGCCACGCGCGATAGGAGTCGAAGACGAGCACGTCGTGCGCCCCGAACCGGCGATACTTGTGGAACACGCCGATCATGACAACTGTCTTGGCCGTCACGAGGGGCAGCGTTTTCCTGTAGACGCGGCCCGCGAACAGGTAGTCGTCGTGGGGGCAGATCACGCCGGCAACCCCCGGATCGGGAGCCTCTCCCAAACGCTCCGGTGCGGGCGGCGTGGCCGACAGATCCCAGACGCGGGCCATCTGGTCGACTTTCGACGCGAAGCCGACCGCATCCTGCTGGCCGCGCACGTCGCCTTGCGACGCGATCCCCATGCCCTTGCGGACCTCCTCGGCGGTCGGCGGCGTCCCCGCCGGTTGCATCGCGGCCTGGCCGATGGCGAGCGCGGGAAATGCCAGAAGAAGCGGTACGACCATGCGTGTGATTCTCATTACCGTCCTCCATTCGGGATTCACGGCCATCCGACCTCCGACGATTACAGGATACCCCCGGCCGTTCCCGCTCTAGGATCGGGAACCCCGGGCGCTGGGTTCACGCGCCACCGTCAAGCAGCGCTTGAGCGGCCCGATTTCCGGAGCGCACCGCGTAGTTCTGGCCGCGATCCTCGGGGTAGATCTGCGCCATGCAGGCGTGGTAGAGCCCGGGCACAGGCGTCTCGAACCGCGGCATCACGCTGGGGTAGTTGCGCGGAATCACAGGCTGGGCGTATGCGGCCTTGAAGTGGTGGCGGGCGAGCACCCACGAGTCGTCGAACTTGGGGTTGACCCGCTGGAGGAACGGTCGGTAGACCGACCACACCTCGTTGTCCCGGGCGCTCCACAGGGGGTTGTCCGGGAACATGTACTTGGAGATGTAGAGCACGAACCGGCCACCGTAGCGTTCGCGGGGTATGTAGTTGGTATGCTCGATCAGGCCACCGAACGGAAACTCGGGGTCCGCGATGTTGAGCCAGTAGTACGGCGTGAGCGAGCGAGAAAGTTCGAGCACGACGCAGAGCGCAGCCGTGGCCGGCAGAGCGGTGAGGTTCGCCTGGTACTCGCCGGGGAACTGCTCCCCGGCGACGCGGGAGAGCTCCTGGGGCGCCGCCGTGAAGAGCACGCGAGCGAAGCGCTCGGCGCCAGTCCGCGACTGGACCTCGAGTCCGTCTCCTGTGCGCGTGATCCGTTTGACGGGGTTGGCGAACTCGAGTTGCACGCCGGCGTCACGCAGCCGGGCAACGAGGACCTCGACCAGCCGGCCGAACGACCCCCGCATGTAGCCGAGACGCTCGCCCATGCCGGTGGTCGAGCGCGACCTTCCCCGCAGGTAGACCTTGCCCCACAGCCAGACCATCGCCACGTCATCGGCCTTCTCGGCGAACTTCTGATGGAGGAGGGGGCCCCACACGGTGTCGTACACCTTGTGTCCCGCGTGGGTTAGGATCCAGTCGCGGGCCGTCACCGTCTCGAACTCGTGGTAGTCGGCCGTGCGGTTAAGGAAAAGGGTGGACCACCCGAAGCGGATCTTGTCCACCCACGGGAGGGGCTTGAACCTCAGGAGAGAGACCGGAGTGCCGAAGTCCCAAAGGCGATTCCGGGAGTAGATGCCCATCCGGGAAGGGAGCCAATCGACCGTGTGGCCGAGTTCGAGTTCCTCGGCGAGGGCGACGTAATCGGTGTCCGTCGTGAAGATGTGGTGGTAGAAGCACTCCAGGCGCTCGCCGCCGGCGTCGAAGCAAGCGACCAGGCCACCTGCCTCCGGATAGCGCTCGAACACCGTGACCTTCCGGCCGGCGCTGGCGAGCCGATACGCGGCGACCAGGCCAGTGAGTCCCGCCCCCACGATCGCAATGTCAGTTGACATCATCACCTCCGTCGCCGAAAAAGCCCGGCAGCTCGTACCTGCCGCCCTCCGGCAGCTCCTGCTGAGGCTCGCCCTCCTGGACCTGCCAGCGCTGGTACGAGTTGTCCGGCAGCTCGGTTACGAACCGCGACGGCTCGAGGATTACGTCCACGCGGTAGCGGTCGCGCGCGACGAGCGGATAGCAAAGGATGAGCTCGTCCTTCGCCCGAGTGCACGCGACGTAGAAGAGCCTGCGCTCCTCCTCCATGTCCTCGGCGCGCGCAGTGGGGAACCGGCCCTCCGCGAGCCAGACGATGAAGACCGCGCGCCACTCGAGCCCCTTGGCCTGGTGGATCGTGGACAGCGTCACGCGTTCTCGCTCCCCCTCCTCGACCGTAACGTCCTCGCCCGAGAGCTCGTTCATGAGCGTGACCTCGTCGAGGAAGGGGTCGAGGGAGTCGTACCCGTCGGCGAAGAGGGCCAGCTGCTCGAGGTCGTCGAGGCGCACGCTGGCGTTGTCGAGCTGCGCGCGCACGTAGTCGCGGTAGCCCGACCCGACAACCTCCCGGACCATCTCGCCCGGGCGGGAACGGAGCTTGAGCAGACGCGAAACCAGCTCGGCGATGTTCTTCACCGAGTTGGCGGCGGCGCCCGGCAGTCCGAGTCCCTTCGCGTCCAGCCGGGTGAGCGCGTCGTGCGGGTCACCGGAGGCCGAGAGCGATTCCCAAACCCGACTCGCAAGCCTCTGCCCGAGGCGCGGTTTGAGCCGCGCCATCCGGGTGAAGGCGACCTCGTCGCGGGGGTTCGCCACGAAGCGCAGGTGCGCGAGCACGTCCTTGACGTGGCGTTGCTCGAAGAAACGCAGCCCCGAGCGGACCTCGTACGGTATGTTCCTCCGGGTCAGCTCGACCTCGAGCTCGAGCGAGTGCGAGTGGTTCCGGTACAGGACCGCAATCTCGGAGAGGGCGAAGCCCTCGTCGATCTGCTCGAGGATCCGCTGCGCCACGAAAGCCGCCTGCGACTCGGGTGAAGGCGTGACGCAGAGCACCGGCGGCTCGCCGCCCTCGCGGACCGCCCGCAGGTGCTTGGGGAACTGCCGCTCGTTGCGGCCGATCGACGCGTTGGCCAGACCCAGGATCGGCGGGAGCGAGCGGTAGTTGGTCTCGAGGCGGAACGTCGCGCACCCCGGGTAGCGCTCGGGGAAGGTGAGGATGTTGGCGTACTCGGCGCCGCGGAAGGCGTAGATCGATTGGGCGTCGTCGCCGACGACCATCAGGTTCCGCTCCGGCCCAAGCGAGAGATCGACGATGTCGGCCTGGAGGCGGTTCGTGTCCTGGTACTCGTCGACCAGGACGTGACGGAAGCGCGCGGCCAGCTGCCGGCGGACATCGTCGTGGCGGCGGAGGAGCAGGAGCCAGTTGAGCAGGAGGTCGTCGTAGTCCATGACCGAAGCGGCGCGCTTCCGCTCCAGGTAGCGCCGGAACACCGCCTGCATCGTGTCGACGTCGCCCGAGAACTGGGGGAAGCGCGTCGCCACGACCTCCTCCAGAGGGCGCCCGGTGTTGATGACGAACGAGTAGATCTCGACTAGCACCGCGCCGCCTGGCAACCGGCGGTTCGGCGTGGAAGGCACCACGTCGGCGAGCGCGGTTGCCATCAGGTCGCGCGAGTCCTCCCGGTCGAGGATGCCGTAGTTGGACGGGTAGCCGAGGCGGTCGCCGTACCTCCGCAGGAGCCGGTTGCCGACGGAGTGGAACGTGCCGCCGGTCACGCGACCGGCATCGCGTCCGAGCAGCAGCCCGACGCGGGAGAGCATCTCCCGAGCAGCCCGGTTCGTGAAGGTGAGCAGCAGGATCGCGCCCGGCTCGATCCCGTCCTCAAGGAACCGGGCGACGCGGTACACGAGGGTGCGGGTCTTGCCGGAGCCCGCGCCCGCGAGCACGAGCATCGCGCCGGCGGGGTGCATGACGACGGCGAGCTGCTCGGGGTTGAGTTCACTCGCGTAGTCCACCGTCCGGCGCAATCCCTCCGCCGGGCGGATTGAGATCCTGCGGGTGGCTGGTTTTTCCGGCACCCAGCGAGGATAGCGCACTGCTCGCGGTGCCGCCGGGCCTGCGACCGGTCAGAACGAATCCGAAGCGCCCCCGCCGCCGAACGAGCCCCCGCCGGGTTTGAGATCGCCGCCGCCGGCAGCGCCTTCGGCGGGCAGCGCCCTCGCTGCCGGCGCGAGGGTCGCGAGGGCAGCCACGAGTTCGGCCGACTGCTGCAGACGGCCCTCGAAGAGCGGCCGGGCCGTGAATCCCGATCGCTCGCCCGACGGTCCCGTGTCGAGCCATCGCTGGATCGCCAGGGTGACGGCGCTCAGGGTCACGCCGACGCCCACGAGCAACGCCCAGAGCGGCGCGATATGCATGTAGTGCCGCAGCGTGATTCCCGAGGCCGCGAGCATCCCGCATCCCAGCCACAACCAGAGCCGGTCGCGGCGGAGCGCTCCGGCCGCCAGAGCGGCGAGGGGCAACAGCACCGTCAGGGCAGCGGCGAGCAGATGGGGGAGGAACGGCGCGTGGATCGTGGCCTCACGCAGATCCTCGATCGTGCGAGCGTCGCAACTCCAGAGATTGGCGGCGAAATAGGCGAGGGCAGCCAGAGCAGCCGATGCGACCGTCGCCGTGTCGCGCTGAGACGGCGCGGCGGCGCCGGTGCGCCGGAGCCTCTCCAGGAGCGGGACGAGGATGCAGGGTACGGCGAGGCAGAGGAGACGCGCCGCGGGGGCCTGGGTCAGGGCCACCGCGAGGCCGACGACCGCCAGCGCGCCGAACATCGGTGTGCCGAAGCGCCAGCCCGCACAGACGGAGAACGCCAGAAGAGCAAGGCCGATCACGACCGCCAACGTCGAGCTCCGGGGAGCGCTCGAGTTGGTCGCAACCCAGCCGATCCCGGCAGCGAGGGAAACCACGGAGGCCAGCGAGGTCGCTTCATCAGCGCCGCTGCCGCTGAGCCGGAACGTGCCGGACAGCAGCTCGTTGGCCACCCACAGCGCCCCGCCGAGGATCAGAAGGAGCGCGCCCGAGCGCAGCACGAGCGACGTCAGCCCGAACGCCGCGACGATGGCGACGAGCGCGAACACGAACAGCACCAGCCTGATGACCAGGCCGAACCGCACGCGGTCGTCCGGGTAGAGCCGGTCGATCCGGGCGACCTTGTCGTCGTCGATGATGCGGGCGGCCCTCCAGTCGCGGGCGGCTAGGCGCACCTCGCGGTGGCGGTCGGCCGTGACCGAAGCCGCGTTCACAGAGCCTCCTCCAGCCGATGCCTCATCCTGACCAGGGCGACGACCAGGGCGATCGAGGACGCGAGGAACCACACCTGACGCTGGGTATCCCCGCTCACCGATTCGACGACGAACCTGCTGACGGCGGCGTACGCGCCGAGCAGGCCTATCGCGAAGAGCCAGAACCGATGCGCGCGCGCCGCCAGCCACGTCAACGCTCCCGCAACGGCAAGAAGTGCAAGCGCCCATGCAGCCCACCTCGTCCTCGCCCCCGGGTCGAGCATGCCGGCAGCGAGCCCGCCGAGCACGAGCAGCCAGCCCATGTGCACTGCGACAGGCTCGAAGTGCGGTTTCCTTCGGAGGTGGAGAAGGAGAAACCCGCCGAGAACGAAGATCGCGCCGCACGCGATAGAGTTGGCGCGCAGTGGAGCGGGTTGCCAGTTACCGAGCGGCGCGCTCGCGAGCGTCCCCATGGAAACTCCGCGCCACGCGGCGAAGGTGGAGAGGGCGAGCGACCAGACGACTCGCGAGTCGAAGCGCACGGCGAGCGCGGCGAAGGCGAGCGAGGTCCAGAAGAGGTGCCACGGCCAGTTGGGGCCCAGGGGCGTGAACTTCACCTCGATGAACGCGAGGTCGGCGCCGATGAGGGCGGCGCCGAGGAGAAGGACGTAGTCGAACGCGAGGTTGGGTGAGGGCTGCTCGCCCCATGAGAACGGGGGGGAGACCCGCGCCACCCAGGTGAGGCACGCCGCGGCCGCTGCGCCGAGCGTCACGGCGATCGTCAGCGGCCCGATGCGATCGAGGTTCTCCTTGACGAGCAGACCGACGCCCGAGACGACGAGGGAAACGCCCAGCCAGAGCAGGGTGCGGAGCTCGAACCTGACGGACAGCAGCTCGCCGCGCGCCGCGCGCCGGGGCACGAGCGCCTGCTCGGGTGTGAGGTTTCCCTCTCCAACCAGACGCTCCACGGCGCTCGCGACCTCGATGTCCACAAAGCAAGCGTAGCATCGCCGTTGCAGGGTAGGCGCGGGCAGAGCGGCCCGGAGGGGGCCGTGGGCAGTTGTGATACGTCGTCTCAATGATGCCCGGTCGCCTGAGGAAAGCGGACTGTTGCCAAACCTCTCCCCGGATCATAGTATGACCCGGTGCAAGGCTTCAGCGGCGCACGCCGGTACCCCAACCGACAGTCCAAACGTGGCGACCAACGTCCGCAGCCGACGGAGGCATGAGCGTGTTCACGGTTCTCTCCAGAGAAGAAATCGCGCCCAAGTTCCACCGCTTCGTCGTCGAAGCCCCCGAGATCGCCCGCAAGCACAGGCCGGGGCAGTTCGTCATGGTCCTCCCGGCGGAGACCGGCGAGCGCATCCCTCTCACGATCGCGGCGTCGGATGCCGAGGCCGGGACGATCACGCTCGTGGTCCAGGAAGTCGGCAAGACGACCATGGCCATGGGCCTGATGTCGGCGGGGGACGCGTTCCTCTCGGTGGTGGGGCCGCTCGGGACCCCGACTCATCTCGAGCGCTTCGGGACCGTCGTGTGCATCGGCGGCGGGGCCGGGATCGCACCCATGCTGCCGATCGCGGGCGGCTTGCGCAAAGCCGGCAACCGCGTCCTCTCGATCCTGGGCGGCCGCACCCAGGAGCTCGTGATCCTGAGGGCCGAGATGGAGGCGGTTTCGGACGAGATCGTCTACACGACCGACGACGGCTCCTTCGGGCGCAAGGGCCTGGTGACGCATGCGCTCGCCGACCTGATCGCGGAGAAGGGGAAGCCCGACCTCGTGGTCGCGATCGGACCCGCGATCATGATGAAGGCGGTCGCGGAGATGACCCGGCCGCTCGCGATCCCAACGCTGGCCTCGTTGAACTCGATCATGGTGGACGGCACCGGGATGTGCGGCGCCTGCCGGATCTCGGTCGACGGCAAGACCAAGTTCGTGTGCGTGGACGGGCCCGAGTTCGACGCCCACCAGGTCGACTTCGACCTGCTGATCAAGCGTCTGAGGATGTACCTGCCCGAGGAGCAGGTCGCACGAGAGAGCTTCCTCGCAAGCCACGAGTGCCGTGCCCTCAAGGGGGTCGCCAATGGCTGACGAGGTTCGCGGCGTTCCCGAGCTCCCGAAGGCCGAGCGCATGAAGGTGCCCCGGCACCCGATGGCGACCCAGGAGCCGCTCGAGCGCATCCGGAACTTCGAGGAGGTGGCGCTTGGGTACAAGCCCGAGTTCGCCCTCGAGGAGGCGCAGCGCTGCCTGCAGTGCGCCAACCCGCCGTGCGTGAAAGGGTGCCCGGTCGGCATCGACATCCCCGCCTTCGTCCAGCTCATCCGCGAGGGCGACTTCACGGGCTCGCTCGCGAAGATCAAGGAGACCAACACGCTCCCCGCGATCTGCGGTCGCGTCTGCCCCCAGGAGGAGCAGTGCGAGGTCGTGTGCGTGCTCGGCAAGAAGTACAAGCCCGTGGCGATCGGCCGCCTCGAACGCTTCGTCGCGGACTGGGAACGGCGGCTCGGGCTCTCCTCGACGCCACAGCTCGCGCCGGCGTCGGGGCACACGGTCGCGATCGTCGGCTCCGGACCGGCGGGCCTCGCCTGCGCCGCGGAGCTCGCGCGCTTCGGGCACAAGGTCACGATCTTCGAGGCGCTCCACAAGCCGGGCGGCGTGCTCGTGTACGGGATACCGCAGTTCCGTCTTCCGAAGGAGATCGTCAGGTTCGAGATCGACAACCTCAGCGGCATGGGCGTCGAGATGCGGACGGACTTTGTGATCGGCAAGACCGCTACCGTGCACGAACTCCTGAACGGTCACGGGTACGACGCGGTGTTCCTGGGGACCGGCGCCGGCCTGCCGTACTTCCTCGGCATCCCGGGCGAGAACTACATCGGGGTGCTCTCCGCCAACGAGTTCCTGACCCGCGTGAACCTGATGAAGGCCTACAACTTCCCGCGTACCGACACGCCGGTCCGTACGGGCAGGCGGGTCGCGGTCGTGGGCTCCGGGAACGTCGCGATGGACTGTCTCCGCGTGGCCAAGAGGCTGGGCGCGGAGGAGGTCATCTGCGTCTACCGGCGCACCCGCAACGAGTCGCCGGCGCGCCGCGAGGAGCTCGAGCACGCCGAGGAAGAGACGATCGACTTCCGCTGGCTCTCGGCTCCGGTCGCGATCCTCGGGAACAACGACGGGTTCGTGACCGGCCTGAGGATCCAGCGCATGGAACTCGGGGAGCCCGATGCCTCCGGGCGGCGGCGGCCCGTGCCGATCGAGGGGTCGGAGTACGAGATACCGATTGACACAATGGTGATCGCGATCGGCCAGGGCCCCAACCCTCTCGCCACGAAGTCCACGCCGGGCCTCGAACTCAACCGCCACGGCAACATCGTCGTGGACGAGGCGACCATGATGACCTCGATCCCGGGGGTCTTCGCCGGCGGCGACATCGTGACCGGCGCGGCCACCGTGATCCTGGCGATGGGTGCCGGCAAGCAGGCCGCGCTCGGGATTCAGGCATGGCTCGACCGGCTCGCGAAGGGTGAGGTCTCCAAGCCCTCCCTCGTCCCTGCACAGGTCTAAGGAACACAGACCCAAGGAGTGGTGGTCCTCGTGGCCGCCAGTTGCGCCCGCAGCTTGCGGCCAGTAGCATCGAGAAGCAAGGCTGGAATTCGGGCCGTGCCTTGGGGGTGGCGTGATGCCGCTGGAAGATCACAAGATCGCGTGCTTCATCGATTTCGAGAACATCGCCCTGGGCGTCCGCGACACCAGCTACAAGACGTTCGACATCCAGCTCGTCCTCGCGCGGCTCCTGGAGAAGGGAAAGGTCGTCGCCCGCCGGGCTTACGCCGACTGGGAGCGTTACGGCGCCTACAAGCGCCCGTTCCACGAGGCCGGGATCGAGCTGATCGACATTCCGCTCAGAGGTTACTCGGGTAAGAACTCGGCCGACATTCGGATGGTGGTGGATGCCCTCGACCTCTGCTATGCCAAAGAGCACGTGACGACGTTCGCGCTTTGCTCGGGCGACTCGGACTTCTCGCCCCTCGTGGGAAAGCTGCGGGAGAACGACAAGTACGTGATCGGACTGGGGGTGAAGAACTCGACGTCAGAGCTCCTGGTCTCGAGCTGCGACGAGTTCGTCTTCTACGAGGACCTCATTCGCTCCGTGCAAGAGGCGCCGCCGCTCGTCGGGCTTCCGAAGAAGCAGAGGGAGTGCTTCGCGCTTCTCGCAGACTCGATCAAGGCGGTCATGCGCGACGGCAAGGAGGTCCTCTGGGGCTCGATGATCAAGCAGACGATGCAGCGCAAGCGCCCGGAGTTCAACGAGGAGTACTTCGGGTACTCGACGTTCTCCGCGCTCCTCGAAGATGCCGAGAAACACCACGTCGTCAAGCTCCGCCGCGATCAGCGCTCGGGGACCTACGTCGTGACGGGGTTCGACTCCGGCAGCGGGGAAGCGAGCGCGGAGGATTCCATCAGCGAAACGGCTGCCGAGGAAAAGCCGGCGGAGAAGACGCGACGTCCGCGGCGCCGCTCGCGCAAGACGCCCAAGGCGGCCGCCGAACCGTCGCCCGGATCCGAGAGCGCCTGACGTCGCACGTGCCCGGCCGCGCGCGGCCCCGCAGCCTAGAGACAGCGGTGGTTTCTGATGTACCGGCCGGCCGCTGGCCGGCCGGTACCAGACGCCTGCGGTTCGACCTCGCCCCTCCACAGGAACTCGCGGTCCTTCGCAGGGGCCGCGCTCGTACCGCGTGGCGCCGAGGTCAGAGTCCGAGCGTGAACCCGACGTAGACGTTGCGCATGGCGGCCGGAATGAACAGCGGGGCGCCATCGTCGCCGATGTAGCCAAAGGCGGTGTACTGGCGGTTGAGCAGGTTGTTGAGGCGGACCTCGATGTCGAGCCGGCTCACGCCGAGCGACGCCACGAACGCCCTTGGCAGAGGGGCGCGGAGCGACGCGTCAAGCACGGTGAACGCTGGGTTGATGAGCGGCACGTAACCGGACGCCTGGCGCAGTTCCGGGTCGCGGCGGTTGTCCTGGGTGTTGTCGAGGTAGAACTGGCCGACGTAGCGCCCGGCAAGCGCGACCTGAGCGGCGCCGAGTTTGAGGCGGGCGGTGAGCGACGCGAGCCCCTCGGGGTAGCCGCCGAGGACGTTGCCGTCGTACACGTTGACGCTGCCGTCGCTGTTGTAGTCGTGGTAGGAAACGAACGTGTTGTGCGACAGCGTCAAGGTGCCGTCGAATCCGAGGGAGGGGAGCGGGTCGGCGCTGGCATCGAGCTCGAGCCCCTCGTGGTGGGAGTGCGCGCCGTTGCCGTAGATCGGGACGCCGCTTGAGTCCAGGGCGCCGCTGTAGACGATCTCATTCAGGAAGTTCATGAAGAAGAGGTTGGCCCGCGCGCGCCAATGCTCGTGACGGGTTGAGACGCCGGTCTCCCAGTCCCAGAGGTCCTCTGGGCGTAGGTTGACCCGCTCCGTCGAGTACTCGCCCTCCGGATCGTAGATCTCGCGGAACGCGGGCTCGTGCCCGCCCTTCGCGACGTTGAAGTAGAGGTCGGTCGTGCCGTTGACGTGGAGGAGGGCGCCGAAACGGGGGAGGATGAAATCGTACGCTTGTGCGAAATCGACAGCGGCGAGCACGTCGTGTGACAGGTTGTAGCGCTGCTGCGAGGCCTCGATGCCGGCGGTGAGGGCGAGCGCCTCGCTGACCTTCCATGTGGCGGTGCCCGACAGCGCAGCGCTGCGCTTGCCGAGCTGGTAGTCGTAGTAGCGGTGGTCCGGCGCCACGTTCGGAGGGTAGTACTGCGCCCACTGCACTGAGCCGTAGCTGTGGCCGTCGTGGAGGCGCAACTCGCCTTTGGCGGTAAGCGTCCAGGTTCCGACGGTCGTCGTGAGCGTCGGCACCCATCCGGCGTCCCACTCGTCGATCTGCCGGTGGCGGACGAGATCCGTGTTGGTCACGACCGTGCCGTCGGACAGCGTGACGGGCGGCAGGTCGTAGAAGGAGAGGGGCTCGTCAGTCTTGTGCTCCGTGTAGTAGCCGCTACCGGTGAAAAGGAAGAACGCCTCGGAGAATTGGGTCCGCGGCGAGATCGCCACGTCATGGAGGATCTCGTAGTGCGGCTGTGTGAAGTTGTCCTGCTCGCCAGGGTAGGTCAGCGGGTTGAATCGCCGGTCCCGGTCGACACTGCCGGTGAGGCCGCCGGCGAGCACGGATTTGGGCACGCCATCGTAGGCGAGGTGCGTCTGCTCCGGGCCGCCGAAGAGGACGAGGCGCCAGCGGGAGCGCTCGCCGAAGTGCGCGAGAGAGAGGTAGTAGTTCCACATGTCAACCCACGACTGATCGCGGTAGCCATCGGTCTTGACCTTCGAGTAGCGAGCAGTTATGGCCCACTTGCCGTCGATCAGCCCGGAGTCCCAGCGGGTAGACACACGCTGCGTGTTGTAGGACCCGAACCCGCTCGTGATCGTGAACGAGGGCGTCATCGAAGGAGGAGCCGTAGTGATGTCCACCGCACCGCCGATGCCCGAGAGGCCGAACACGCCGCGCTGGATCTGCACGTCGCCGGCGGTGGCGAGGAAGTCGGCGAGGTCGATGAAGTACAGCTCGCCGTCCGAGGCGTCGTTGAGAGGCACGCCGTCGAGCGAAACCCTCGTCTGGGCCTGATTGAAGCCGCGGATCCAGAAGTACGAGTAGCCGATGCCGTTGCCGCTGTCGTTGTAAGCGAAGTAGCCGGGCACGGTCTGCGAAAGCAGGATCGCGGGGTCCTGCCCCCAGTAGGTTTCCTGGATCCGCTCCTGTGGCAGGTTGGTGAAGCTCACGGGGTCGGTTCCCTCACGGGCACGGGCGGCAGTGACCTCAACGCGGTCGGCGATGGAGATCACGGGGTCCAGGCGAACGGCGAGAGGCTGAACCGTTGGTGCTGCGAGGGTCAGGCGAACCACGCGGTAGCCGGTATGCGACACAGCCAACTCGAGCGGCCCGGCAGCGACCTCGAGCGTGAACACGCCAGCCGCGTCCGTCATGGCGGTCATGTGAGTCGAGAGCTCTTCGACGAGGGCGCTGGACAGCGGCTTGTCGCTCGAAGAGTCAAGGACTTTACCCCGCAGGACCACCGCCGTCGCGACGCTTGCGGCGGCAAGAAACACGAACGGCGCCAGAATCACCGACCTCATCACTCCTCCTTCCGGGCGACCGGGTTCAGGGGAGGGACGGGGTGCCGTCTCTGACGCCTCGTGGCCCGTTCCCTACGCCGGCATGACCCGGATCAGGTTCCAAGGGTGTGATCTCAGCCCCGCCCGCGGCGGGGCACCCCCACGGAAAGCCAATCGAACAACTCAAAGAACAAAGGTGCCGGAGACAATCTCGCACTAGTGGGATGGAACGTCAAGAGCGGCGGGCAGAGGAGCGGAGGAGCTGAGGAACGTTCGCAAGTTCGGGGGTTCTTCAACAGCAGAGGTGCAGAGGGGACAGACACGCAAATGGTGGGTGCGTCTCGTGCTCCTCTGCTCCCCGCCTCCTCTGCCCCTCTGCTGCCGTTGGACGTTTGAACCTCCGATTGCTGAGGCGCGGCGGAGAGGCGGCGAGAGGCATACACTGACCAACAAGGGAGGCGCGATGCGGATCGACCTGGGTGCTGTGACCTTGGAGGTTGAGGATCACGGCGAGGGCGTGCCGGTCGTCCTGCTGCACGGGTTTCCGCTCTCATCGGCGATGTGGACGCCGATACGGACAGCGGTCGAACAGGCCGCGCGACTCATCACGCCGGACCTGCGGGGGTTCGGGGCGTCCGACAAGCCAAAGACGGGCTACGCCATGATCGAACTGGCGGACGACGTCGTCCGTGTGGCCGATGCGCTTGGACTCGGCCGCTTCGTCCTCGGGGGTCACTCGATGGGTGGCTACATCGCCCTCCGCGTCGCGGCCGTTCGCCCGGAGCGCCTAGCCGGTCTGATCCTGGTCGACACCAGGGCGGAGGCGGACACGCCGGAGGGGATGCAGCGTCGTGACGCGAGCATCGGTAGAATCGCCGCTGGCGAGGTTTCCGCTTTCCTCGACGAATTTGTCGCGGGCCTCGTGGGTCCGTCGAGCAAGGCGCGGGCGCCGAGGCTGCTCGAGGAGCTGCGGGCGATCGCGGCGGACGCTGCCCCGGATGCGCTCACCGGATGCCTCGCAGGGATGCGCGACCGACCCGACAGCGCCGCATTGCTGCCCGCTCTGGACCTCCCTGCGCTCGTGATCGTGGGCCACGAGGACTCCCTCACGCCCCCGGCCTCGTCCCGCGCGATGGCTGCCGCCATGCCCAAAGCACGCCTTGTCGAGATGGCGTCGGCCGGTCACACCCCGAGCATGGAGAGGCCGATCCCGACCGCCGAAGCGATCCTCGGTTTCCTGAGGGAGCACTTCCCGCAGCCTGCTGCCCGGATCCGGCCCCTGCGACGTTCCGGAGCGGTCTGAGCCCAGGTTCCGTTCACAGGTTCGCACGTTCGAAGGTTCGGAAGTTCCCGTGGAAGGGGAGAGGATCGCTGGAAGGGGAAAGACACGAGTGGTCTACCGCTCCTTCTTGCATTCCATCTTCCGTCTTCCTTCTTCCCTCTATTCGACGTTCTGAACATCCGGACAAACGAATCTGAGAACCTTCAAAAGGGCGGACGTTCGAACGGGCCTATCATTGACCCATGTGTGGCCGGTTCACCCAGGCGGCGCCTGGCGAGGTCATCGCCGAGCTCTTTGACCTTCCGGAGGTGCCGAAGCTGACGCCTCGCTACAACATCGCGCCCACACAGGACGTCGCGGCGGTGCGGGCCGGGGTCGAAGGCGGCCGCGTTCTCGTGGAGTTGCGCTGGGGCCTGATCCCATCGTGGGCGAAGGACCGTTCGATTGGGTCGCGGATGATCAATGCACGCGCCGAGACCGTTGCCGACAAGCCGGCTTTCAGGGCCGCGCTCCGGAGCCGGCGGTGTCTGGTCCTCGCCGACGGTTTCTACGAGTGGCAGCGCCTCGGCGCGCGCAAGCAGCCGTACTTCATCGGGTTGCGCAACGGCGGCCCGTTCGCCTTCGCCGGCCTGTGGGAGCGTTGGGCTCCCAACGGATCGGAGCCGATCGAATCGTGTACGATCCTGACCACCAGTGCAAACGAGGTGATTGCTCCGATCCACGACCGGATGCCCGTGATCCTCGACGCGCAGGACCACGCACTGTGGCTCGACTCTGGCGTCGAGGGAGCTTCAGAACTCCTGCCGGTGCTCCGGCCTCAGCCGGCCGAAGCGGTCCGGGCGTTTCCAGTTGGCCTGCTCGTGAACAACCCGGCCAACGACGTGCCGGCCTGTCGGGAGCCACTCGCTCCGCGGTAGTCAGGGCGTGTTGCCGGCCAGCGATCCGGTGGCCCCATCGGTCGCCGGGGCGTTGAGCCACCGACGGTGGTACCAGAAGTACTGCTCGGGGCATGCCCTGATCGCGGCGCCGAGCGCGTCGTTGCAGGCAGCTGTGACGGCGAGGCGAAGCTGCTCCTCGTCGGCCCGATCGTCGTGGACCGCGAGCGGGGCGATGGCGACCTGGTGGCGACCGTCCGGCATCCGATGGCCGGTCATTACGAAAATCGGGGTTTGGTAGCGCGCCGCGATCGCGCCCGGTAGCGGGAGGGTCACCGCATCGCGTCCCAGGAACGGCGCCAACAACCCGCTCCGCCCGGCCCGGTGGTCGGCGACCATCACGACGGCCCGGCCGTCTCGGAGGCAGTGCAGGATCTCTCGCGGCGCGCCGCTGGCCTTCGGCACGAAGCGCACCGCCTCGCCGGGGATTCCCAAGATGAAACGCTGGACCATCGGGTTGTGTTGGCGCCCAACGAGAAGCGCGCTCGGGATCTCGGAGGCCGCCAGAGCCGTCACGTAGAGCGCCCAGGCGCCGACGTGGGCCGTAACGACGATCGCGCCGCCGCCCTCGAGCGAGGCCCGAAGCGCTTCCGTCCCGCTGAGCCTAACGAGGTCGCCCACGCGGTTGCGATCGGACCCTGCAAAGCGGACGAACTCCGCCACCGTCCGGCCGAAGTTGCGGGCGGCCCGTGCGGCGATGAGGCGCCTCCCGGCCGCGTCGATCTCGGGGAACGCCTGCTCCAGGTTGGCAAGGACAACCCCGCGCCGGATCCGGAGCCACCAGCCGAGCTGCCCCAGCGCCGCGCCCGCCTCAAGCGCGACCGGTCTCGGGAGGGCGCGCAGAATCGCCGACAGACCGAGCACGCAGGCATGCTCGAGGTAGTAGCGCGGCTTCATGCGTCGCCGTTCAGCACCCGCCGCGCTAGCGTCAGGGCGGAGTGGAAACCCCCCACGTCCAGGACCACGACGGGCTCCGCTGGTTCCGCCTTGATGGGCCCGATCTGCGGGGTAAGGGTCATGTGCCACCGGAGCAGCTTGAGCAGCGCACGGACGACGTCTGCGATCGAGTCGCGCAAGCCGGAAAGCCGCCCTGTATCAGCCATCGCACCTCCCGGTGTACGACGTGTCGAAGCGACCGCGACAAATCTACCAGAGTCCGGCTCCATCGGGCATGACCAGGTGGCCACTTACTCGGTGGAGCCTTCTGAGCCGGTCCGGAATGTGGCCCTCTGTCGTTCCGGTCTACCGTTGCCCTGCGGCAGAGTCGCGTTCCTCGGGCGGCCGCAGGAGCTGAAGCTCGTACAGTGCGCGGTAAAGTCCTCCGCGCGCGAGCAGTTCCACATGGGTGCCCTGCTCGACCAGCTGGCCGGAGTGCATCACCATCACACGGTCGCAGCCCACCACGGTTGCGAGTCGGTGGGCGATGATGAGGGCCGTGCGCCCGGCGAGGACTCTCTCGAGAGCGTGCTGGATAACGGCCTCCGTGAGCGGGTCGACGGACGCTGTCGCCTCGTCCAGCAGAAGGAACTCGGGGTCGCCCACAAGCGCTCGGGCGAAGGAGACGAGCTGACGCTCGCCCACCGAGAGCCCGGTGCCGCGCTCGGCGAGAACCGTGTCCAGCGCCTGGGGGAGCCGGTCGAGGAGCGGTCCGGCCCCGACCTGCTCGAGTGCCCAGCGGATGCGGGCGTCGTCCACGCCACGACGCCCGAGCGACACGTTCTCGCGGAGACTGCCAGCAAAGCAATCGATCTCCTGAAGAACCACCGCAAAGCGCCTGCGAAGGTGGGCGAGGTCCCACTGGCGGACGTCCGTCCCGGCGACCGTCACGCTGCCGCGCTGGACGTCGTAGAAGCGCAGGAGGAGGTTGACAAGCGTGCTCTTCCCGGCCCCTGTGTGACCCACGACGGCGAGGCGCTCGCCACCGCGAGCCGAGAACGCGACGTCTCGTAGGACCCAGTTCTCCCCCTCGTAGGCAAACCAGACCCGGTCGAACGCGAACGTGCTCGCATGCTCGGGAGGCGAAAAGGGCAGCGCCGGCTGAGCGATCCCGGGCACGGTGGACAGGAGTCCCTTGAGGCGTTCGGCAGCCGCGAACGAGGCCTGCAGGATGTTGTAGTTCTCGGCCAGGTCGGCGATCGGCCGGAAGAACCGCTGGACATACTGCAGGAACGCGAATAGCACGCCGATGGAGAGGGTTCCTCCGTACTTCCACGCCCCGCCGAACACAAGCAGCAGCGCCATGCCGCTCGCGATCAGAATCTCCACCATCGGGTAGAACACCGCGTAGTAGAAGACGCCGCGGATGTTGATGTCGCGGTGAGCCGCATCCAGCTCCCTGAACGCTGCCGAGGTGCGCTGCTCGGCGCGGGCCAACTGGACCACAGACATCCCGGACAAGTGCTCCTGGAGGTGCGTGTTGATTGCGGCGACGCGCGTTCTCACCTCTCGGTAGATCGACCGTGCCCGCCTCCGGAACCACCCGGACAGGAGGATCATGAAAGGCAGAACGGCAAAGGCGACGAAGGCGAGGCGCCAGTCCAGGGCAAACAGGATGGTCGCGATCCCGCCAAGCACCGAAAGATCGGCCAGGATCTCGACGAGGCCGGAGGTGAAGAGCTCGTTGAGAGCCTCGACGTCGCTGGTGAGCCGCGTGATGACGCGTCCGGCCGGCGTGCGGTTGAACCATGCGACATCGAGACGCTGGAGGTGGGCGAAGAGCGCATCGCGCAGGTCGCGCATCACGAGCTGACCGGTCATCAGCATCGTGCGTGCCTGCAGGATCAGCAGGAAAGCAGAGCCCATCACGCTCGCGAGGTAGAGAGCCACCAAGGCGGCCAGGCCCGCAGGGCCCACGGTTGGCAGGTGGAGCGCCTGCATGAAGTGCAGCACATGCTGGGCGCTGGTGCCGGGCTGCGGCTTCATGTAGAGGTCGATCGCGGCTGCCGTCAGGAGAGGGCCGGCGATCTGGAACGCCGAGCCCGCCAGGACCAGGGCGATCGCCCCTACGATGCGACCCCGGTAGGGGCGGGTCCACGAGATCAGCCAGCGCAGTAGGGCTCGATCGGCTCCGGTGTCGGAGGGCGCTGGGGCGGCGTCGGGCTCGGCGCTCATCGGTGGGTTCGGCGGCTCATGACCCGCTGGTCGGCCCGGCCGCGAGGGGCTCGACGATTGGGCGCCCGAGGCGCGCTCCGACCTGCTGGACGCGCGCGAGGCCCTGCAGCGCTCGGAACCGAATCGTCTTCTTCCACCGTCCCGGCCGCACCACGTCCGCCGCGAGCAGCGAAACGATCGCGGCCGTCAGCCGGGAAGCGTCGGTCGGGCTGAAGAAGAACGCCAGGAAGTGCCTGTCGTAGTACGCTCGGATGAAGGAGAAGAAGAGCCGGTGCAGGCTCCGGGTGAGCGAGATGGTGGGCCCGAGGTCGCTCGCATCGACGCGTCCGTGGCGCATCAGAGATTCAATGATGTCCTGGGCGGCCGAGGCAGCCGTGGTGGTTGAAATGAAGACGCCAGTCGAGAAGATGGGGTCGAGGAACCCCGCGGCGTCGCCTATGAGGCAGTACCCGTCACCGCCGATCTGCATCACCCGGTAGGAGAAGTTCTGGACTGCGCTGAAAGGGATTAGGCGCTCGGCGTGCTCCAGCCTGCGCGCGACTTCCGGCGTCGCCTGCACTGCGGCGCTGAAGAGGCTCTCCGGGGTGCCCCCTGAGGCCCGCCACTTCTCCACGTCGAGCACCGCTCCGACCGAGACGGTGTCGTCGGCGAAGGGGATCAGCCAGAACCATCCCCCATCCGCCAGTACGATCGTGATGTTGCCAGCCTCCCGCTCCGGGGGCAGCCAGACTCCCTTGAAGTGCGACACTGCCGCGACCTTCCGGTGCATCGGGTACGGGAAACGCCACCCCATCCGGCTGGCGAGGAACGACGACTGGCCGCTCGCGTCCAGGAAAGCGCGGCATCGGATCACGCGCTCGCCGCCCCCGGGCTCCCGAACGACGAGCCCGACGAGGCGCTTGCCCTCCCACCGTGGCGCCCCGGCGTGCCAACCCTCCAGGACGTCGGCGCCTTTGGCCCTGGCGTTTGCGAGCAACGCGGCGTCGAACTCGTCCCGCCGAACCTGGTACGCGTGGGGGATTACCGGGGCAAATGCGTCTTCGAACCAGTAGACTACGTGCCGGCTTCCGTCGTGGCTCACGAAGCTGGCGCCGTCCTTGCGGCGGGTGTGCGGGAGGGCCCGCACGGCCTCATGGACGCCGAGGCGGTCAAGGAGCGGCAAGGTGTGGGGCAGGAGCGACTCCCCGACATGGAAGCGGGGGAAGCGCTCGCCCTCCAGGATCACGGTCTCGAGACCAGCCGCAGCGAGGAGCGTCCCGGCGGTGCTTCCGGCAGGTCCCCCTCCGAGGATCAACACGTCTACCGCGCGCTCACCGGCCACGGCTAAATTGTACCTCGTCTCGTTATAGTTTCCCGAGGATAACCCCGAGGGCATCGATCTCGCCAGCGGTGGCGTAGAAGTGGGGCGAGAAACGGGCCCAGCCCTGCCGCGCAGTGACCTCGATGTGGCGCTCGCGGAGGCGGCGCGCGACATCGTCGGCCGGCAGGATCGGGTGACGCGCAGCGACGATCCCGGCAATCGGGTGCCCTGAGCCCGGCGATCCTACGCGCCACCCTGCCTTGAGGAGGACCTGGGTCAACGCGCGAGCGTGGCTGACTACGCGGGTGTGGATCTCACCGATCCCGGCCTCCAGCAACAGATCGAGCGCGGCCGCCAGTCCGGCGACGAGGATATTCGGCATCGCGCCGGGCTCGAATCGCCGCCCGTCCGCGTGAAACTCGAGTTCATGGAGGAAAAGTTGGTTGTCCGGACGCCGCACGTTGAGCCATCCAGCCAGGACGGGGTGAAGTGCTGACCGCAACGCCGGCTTCGTCGCCATCACGCCGACGCCCTCGGGACCCAGCAGCCACTTATGTCCGTCCGCGACCATCGCATCCACGCCCAGCTCGTCGAACCGGTCGGGAAGGACGCCGAGCCCTTGAATTGCGTCGAGAACCACAAGGACGTCGCGCTCGTGCGCGGCATAGGCGAGTTCGGCCACCGGTGCTACCCATCCGGTGTGGAACGCGACCCACGAAAGGGCCAGCATGCGCACCGGCGGCTTGAGGAGGGGCAGCACGACTTCCGGAGTGAGCCGGCCGCCCGGAGTAGGGAAGCGCCGTACGCTGACCCCACGCCGATGCAGGGCGAGATAGGGTGCGACGTTGGCGGCAAACTCCTCCTCGCCGACCAGAACCGCGTCGCCCTTCTTCCAGGTCAGCCCTTGAGCGATCAGTGAGAGCCCCTCAGAGGTGCTGCGTACGAGCGAGACGTCCTCGGCTCGGCAGCCCATCAGCTCGGCAGCGAGCGCCCGGGTGGACAGCTCGGTCTCGCGCCAGCGCTGCCAGTTGTGGGAGCCGACGCTCTCCTGGTCGGCGATCCGGTCGCGCATCGCGTCGGCCACCCGTCGCGGGAGCGGGGCGACGGCCGCGTGGTTAAGGTAGAGGCAATGCTGCCGCACCGGGAATTCAGGGAGCCAGCGAGCGAGGTCGAGCGGCACGCGCCGAGTATACCCGTGGGCCTCGTGGCACTCCTGTCCCTGGTCGGGAAGGCTCGAACCGATCAGACCGCACTCGATGCCCGTGACAGCGGCTTGAATCCCATCTCGCACATGAGTTCGTCGGAGACTGCTGCCGGCTGACTCCGGGTTTGCTCTTGCTAACGACGTACCCCGGGAGGCGTAAACAGCCGGCTGGTATCCAACGGCGTCGGAACCACGACGCAGTGCTGGAGCGAGGCACCGCACGCTGCGATGACCGCTTCCCTCAGGGCGTCAGGCGGAGGAACAAGATCGAGGAGGCGCCGCGCCCGGGCCGGCTGGCTGTTCGGTAATCCCCACATCAGCTCCGTGTAGGCGGACACTCCAAGACGCTTTCCCGGGGCGTCGAGCGTCCAGAAGCCGCTCGACCTCCCGCAGCGTTCCGCCTGGAGCGTCAGCTGCCAGTCGAGGGACCGGCCCTCGACCGCACTCGTGGGGAGTGGTGGTCCGCCACGCCAACCGGCGTTGAGGAAAAGCGCGAGACGAGGCTCCCACGGCGCCCGCCAGGCAAGCTCCTCCATCAGCGCGCGCAGGCAGCTGATCCGTCCGTCGATCGTGATCGGCTCCTCCCTCAGACCGTCCACACCAAGCTTCGAGAACCGGCTGGCCTGACCGAGTGCAAACGCCCACGCCACGTGGGCATCAACGAGATACGCCAGCACAGATTCGTCCGTGGGAAACAGCTCGGGGTGGGACAGCGGTCCGCGCTGGGCCAGATCGGCGAGGTAGCCTCGAAGCGCGCCGCCGCGGGCTAGGCTCGACGCCTGGGATTGCCCCCCTGCGGACAAGGCTGCGAGCGCGGCAGAGAGAGCCTCGTGGGTTGCAGGGAGAGCGGAGGCCCAGTCGGGCGCTGCAGCCGGAGCGGGCAGCTGGCCGGGCAACGCGTGGCACGACCACAACCCGACCACGACCAAGGCCATCGGCCAAACAAAAGGGCGGTGCCTGTCACGGCTGCAGTGATCTTGCCGTTTGGCGCGCGTCAGCACGTCAGGATTGTAATCGCGCGCGGTGCCCGACTGCTACGGTCGGTGGCTATGGCTCGAGCCGCTGCTGGAGCTGTGAGAGGTCGAACCGGAGTGAGAGCCGACGTGAGAGGTCGTGGTTCGGACCGGAACGCTGTGCACCTGGGCCCGTTCGGCCGAAGAAGAGCGTACGAACGAGCGGGAGGACACGACCGAGGGGCCCGAGACTCGGGGCTCGGCCACATACGACCTGTGGGCCACCGGCCCCCCGATGTCGCGGCGCGTCGTCATCGAACCCCAGCTCTCGCGCGAACGGCCGAGATTTCTGTTGTACAGCGAGTGGCTCGAATCTCCCACCCGGCTCGAGAAGTTGCTGTGCGGGCGCTCAGGCGGAGACGACTTCGGCTGGTCAACCGTCCGCGGACCACTGCTGTTGGGACCCGTCCCCTGCGATCGGGTCGACTGGCCGGTATCGCGTGAGGTGGCCGGGGGGCTGTCCCGGTGAACGACCTCTCGCCTCACGACCGGAGGATTCGAGCCTCTCTCGACGGTGGTGGGCCCACGCCGCACTTCCGTCTGATTCCTGCCGGAGCCGGGCACGGTGCCGGTGCTGACCCGTCCCGGGAAGTCCCGGCCTGGTGAGCGACCGACGCCACTGCCGCCGGACGAAGTCAGCCTCGTGACTTCGGTTGCGGAGCGAACACCCCTCGTGACCTCCGTGGTGCTGGTGAGGCGGAGGTTTGGCGAGCCCGTGGCCGATCGCATTCCGGTCATAGGCTCGCGGCCCATGACCGATGACAGATCCGGGATCTCGCGGGTCGATGGTCCCTGCCTGAAGAACGACTCGACTGCGCCGTCGCCCGGTGAGCGCCCGGGGAAAGACGTGATGAGCGGCCCGGAGCGCACGAACCCCTCACGCCCTGTCTCTCCTTCATGGAGGAAACGCTGCGAGTCAAGGCGCACACGATCGATGTGCAGTGACGAGAAATGGCCGCTCGGCACCACAGTCCACGGTCGCGGATCGATCTGGCCCAGCCGCACGCGTCCGGAGAAGTTGAAGCTCACCTCGCTCCAGCGCCGCGGATAGCGCCAACCCTCGCCCCAGCACTGACTGCAATTGTGGTAGTACCACCAGTCGTAGTAGCCGCGGGGGCACCATCCGACGTAACCGGGGGAATAGAGCCAGTCCACCCAGGCGGGGCCCCAAACGGAGTCGAAACCCCAGACCCATCCGAAGCTCTCGTCCAAGTACCACGAACCGTAGTGGAACGGGTACCATCCCCAGGGTTCGTACGAGATCCACGACCAGCCGACCGGCGTCCAGTACCAGCGGCCGTGGGAGTAGGGCACCCAGTCGTTATTGACCCTGGGCTGCCACATCCAGCTTGAGAAGGTTGGGACGTAGACCCAGTCGCCGTAGGCATCGAGCACCCCGGCCCGGTTGGCGTCCCGCGAGCCGACGTACTGGGCCGTAGTACCGCTCGGAACGTGACGGCGCTCCTGCACCCAGTTCCAGAAATCGTCGCTGCCGTCGGATATCGAGGCCCGCTGGAGGCCGCCTTCCTGCTGGCCGACAACGGCTTCCTCACCGCTCCGCAGGATCTCCGAGCCCACGCCGGCCGGGAGCTCGGCAAAACCGCTGTGCGCCTGGACCCGGATCTCGCTGCCGCGAAGCTCCATGCGGTACAGGCCGGGTCGGTTGAGGAAGATCGCGCCGGCCGGACTGTCGAAACGCAGAGAGCCATCGCCCGCCGCCGTGGTGGGGATCTCGATGGCCGCCGTTCCGTCAGCCAGATAGAGAGCCGTACGGGGAGAGGTGTCGTCGCGCGAGAGGGCGATGGCATCGAAGTCGACCGTGGTGAACCCGTCGAGCCACAGGGTGCTTCCGTCCGCCAGCTGCACCTCCACGCGGGCGCCGCGAGCGGTGTCCAGGCGGTCACCCGCGAGGACGGGCATGTTGACGACGACATCGAGGGTGTCTTCGGCGTGCGCCGGGCGCACCGTGGCGTACCGCTCGAGGTAGGAGATGTAGCTCAGCGAGGTCATGTCGTCCCCGGCAAAGGCCACCGGAGCCAGCAACAACCCGGCCAGGACCGCGGTGGGTGCCGAAAGAGCGCATCTCATGGTCGACCTCCCGAAACCTCGCTGATTCCGGCTGCAACTACCGTGCCATCACCGCGCGAGCAGACGGTCGAGCACCACCTGCTGCTGCGACTGCCGGAGTTTAACCAGAGTGCCCGCCGGGTAATGCCCCGAGCGGAGACAGACGCCGGGGTAGGTGACGCACCCGGGGCCCATCAGGACTCCGGGGTTGAGGACCGTATTGCAGCCGGTCCTGCACCCGTCGCCGAGGACCGCGCCGAACTTGCGGAGGCCGGTAGAGATCAGCTGCTCCTGGTGGCGGAAAGTAACTTCACGCCCTACGTTCTTGACGTTCGAGAGGATGGTCCCCGCCCCGAGGTTGACGTCGCAGCCCAGGATGCTGTCACCGACGTAGTTCTGATGCGGCGCGTGAGCGCCGTTCAGGAAGATGGCGGTCTTGACCTCGGAGTGGGCACCGACGACGCAGCCCTTTCCCATCACCACACGACCGCGGACGTACGCTCCTGTGCGGATCTCGCACCCGTTCCCTACGATCAGCGGCCCTCGCAGCACCGCGCCCGGCTCGATCCGGCACTCCGCGCCGATGAACAACGGCCCTCCGAGGACGTGGACGCTCTCGCTCAGCGGTGTCAGCACCTCCCACCGGTCCCAGGCGGCGATGTAGGCGTCGAGGGCCTGACCCAGCGCCTCCCAGACCGGGCGCTCGGGATCAAACAGGGCGGCGTGATCGAAGTCCGCGAGAGTAAAGAAGTTGGTCGCTGAGAACGGTGTCATGGCCGGGAGTATAGCTCTGCGATCCGTTGCAGGCTCCGAATCCCGACTACGCCTGCCGGGCCCTCCAGATCCGCGTTCGCAGCAGAGCCCTCATGAATGGTCCAGGCTAAGCGGTCGTGGTGTCTGACGAAGGCCGCTTTACGATGACCAGGGTCTGGTCGTCTTCCGGAATGGAGGTCGCGGCGTAGCGCGAGACGGCCTGAAAAACCGTCTGCACGATTTCGCTTGCCGGGCGGTCCGCGTGCCGGGACACAAGCCGTAGGAGGCGTGCGACGCCGAACTCCTCGTCCGTGCGGTGGTGGTGACACTCAGTGATTCCGTCGGTGTAGAGCACGAGGATGTCGTCCGGCAGGAGCTGCGCGAAGCCGCGGAGGTACGTGGCGTTCGGCGAAGGGCCGAGGACCATGCCGCCTTCGCGGAGGTACTCGACGTCCCCCCGCCGATGGATGATGAACGGAAGCACGTGACCGGCGTTCACGTAGATCAGGTTGCCGGTGGTCTCGAGCTCTGCGAGGAAGAGGGAGACGAACTTCGAAGCAAGTTGCGATCGGTTGATGATCGCGTTGAGCCTTTCGACGGTCCGCGTTAACTTGAAGTCGCGAGTCAGACCCATTCGGAGGCCCATGTATACGTCTCGGACCTGCAGGGCGGCGGGAAGGCCGTGACCGGATGCGTCCGCGATCGCGAGATCGAAGATCTCAGGGGTCACCCGGATATAGTCGAAGAAGTCACCGCCGACCGTCTCGGCTGGGCGCGAGTCGCCTGCGATATCGAAGTCCCCGTAGCGAGGGGTGCGTTTCGGCAGGATCGAACTTTGAATCAGGCGCGCGTCCTGCAGGATCGACTCGAAGCGCTCCTGGCGCAGCTTCTGGTTGACGGCGAGACGCACGATGTTGAGCGATGACTGGAGGTCCTCAGTCGATCCGCGCGCCGGGTCCACATCGAAAGAGATTAGGTAGTCGCCGTCCGCAACCGCGATGGCGGCAAAGCGCTCATGAGTCCCGAGCTGAGCCTCGAGTGCGGGGTCCAACTCGGGCGCGTTGCGGGGCATCACGACGAGGCCCGACTCGAGCACCGCCTCGATGGCCGCGTAGTCGCGTGGGACGTGGGTCCCGAGGGGAGCCTGATCGGCCGTGCCGAACACCTGAACGAGCTCGTACTCGTTGCCCTCGAGGCGGTAAATACGTCCTCCGAGGATTCCGAGATCATCGCGGAAGTTCACAGTCATGTAGCTTGTAACATTGCGAATCGTCCCCAGGATGTCACCGGCGTGCTCGATTGCATCGAGGGTGCGCTCGACCCTGCGGAACAGCGATTTCGGCGCGCTGGCAGAGGCCTGCACCTGACGCTTGCGGCGGCTCATCGTGTTTTCCTCACATGGTTCTCATGGGTCCGCGGCACAATACTGCCCCGGGACCGGCCGGGAGAGCTTACCACTTTGCTCTGTTGCTTTCGAATGTCAGTGCGGGCTGGCTGGCACGGGTTGCCCGGCGAGCTGGTTCTCCAAGAGGATCGCATCCCCATTGTCCGGTTCGAGCTTCAGCGCCCGCTTGAGGTCGTTCCTGGCGCGGTCGGGTCTAGACCGGGCCATCTCCACCCGAGCTAGAGCCACCCAGGGATCCGCGAATCTCGGCCCGAGGTAGCTGGCTCGTTTATAGAGGCGAATCGCGGCGCTCATGCGTCCCCGGGCAAGCTCAAGGTCCCCGCGCACGATCAGCGTGTGAGGGGTGGCATTCCCGACCTTGATGGCCCGGAGAGCCGTTTCGGCTTCCTTTTCCTTGCCTAGGGAGCGGTAGAGCGACGCGAGGTTCCCGAGGATCGTCGGATCGTCGGCCGAGATGGTCAATGCATGGGAGTAGGCACCAAGCGCGCCCTGAGTTTCTCCGAGACGACGCAGCGCAACACCCACGTTCCCCCAGGTCGGCGCAAATGTCGGTGCCAGCCTGGTCGCGTATCCGAAGAAACGGAGCGCAATGTCGGGGTGACCGATGCGGAGCTCGTCCGCGCCCCGGTTGTTGAGGTAGAGGGCTGTGATCCAGAGGTCGTCCAGCGGCTGGACCGCCATCGGCCGTTCGTGCTGGCGCCGATCGAAGTCGAAGTACTGCCAGTCGGTTGCGTACTGCAGAGCAGCCACCACATGATTGTTCACGATGATAAGGTCGCCGTCCTTCTCGCTGGCCTGGGCGCGCTTGACCAGGGCAGTGGTCACGGGGAGATTGAGCGACCGGCCCATAGCGACGAAGAGGTTCGTGAAAGAGAGGCAGTTGCCCTCACGTCGGGCGAACGCTTCGATCGCCGTGAAGGTCTCGCGATGCTCGTATCGGAAGGGGAACGTCTCTTCCTTGAACAGGGCGCTCTGGAGACGCTGAAGGCGTTCCGGTGGTGTGCCAACGCCGGCGAAGCTGTCCGCCCTCTTCCGGATCTCGTCGTTGACCGCCAGCGGGTTTGGGACCTCACGCACGTCGACGCCGCGCTTGACCATTTCCTGGGTCCACCTCTCGGGGGAGAGGTAGACGTAGCTCTCTTTGGTGCTGGCACAGCCTACGGCCGACAACGCGAGCACCACGACCGCTCCGTGTGATTTCACGAGGAAAGTATACGGAACTCCGCGGTCGAGGTTTGCGATCCTGGGTAGCGCCGCCCGGAGCGACGGGTGAAGGGATCGCCTCTGTCCTTCGCGGTCTCGGTCGGGCACAATCAGTGTTCGACAAATGATAGGCTCTGGGTCCGGCAAGGGGAGATGACCATGACCTACGAGAACTTGCTGATCGAAGACAAGGACGGCGCGCGTTGGATCATCCTCAACCGGCCGGCCAGGCTGAACGCTTTGAACCGGGCTCTTCTCGCGGAGCTTGCAACCGCCGTCGCCGCCGCCGACGAGGATGCGGGGGTTCGAGTTGTCGTCATCACGGGGCAGGGCGAAAAGGCCTTTGCTGCCGGGGCCGACATAGCCGAGTTCGTCGGGCTGAGTTCTGGTGACGCGGAGGAGCTGGCGCGAGCCGGCCAGGCGGTTTTCGGCGGTATCGCAGCGTTGTCCAAGCCGGTGATTGCTGCCGTGAACGGCTTCGCGCTCGGTGGGGGCTGCGAGCTGGCGCTTGCCTGCCACATCCGCCTGGCCTCGTCCGCGGCCCGCTTCGGTCAGCCCGAGGCCAAGCTCGGACTCATACCGGGTTACGGCGGCACCCAGCGCCTCGCACGGCTTGTCGGCCAGGGGAGGGCTCTCGAGCTGCTTCTGACCGGTGGAATGACCGACGCGGCAACAGCGCTCGCATGGGGACTGGTGAACCGTGTCGTCGAGCCTGCGGAGCTCAGGTCTGCCGCTCAGCGGCTGGCCGGGGAAATCGCCGCCGTGTCGCCCTTGGCTGTGTCTCGCTGCCTCACGGCCATCCGCGTTGGGCTCGGGCTGCCGCTTGACGATGCGCTGGAGATGGAGGCGGCGCTCTTCGGGCTGTGCTTCACGAGCGAGGACATGCGCGAAGGCACGTCGGCCTTTCTGGAGAAGCGCCCAGCGCATTTCACCGGGCGGTGAGGACTCACTGGTCCTTTCGTACCATCCCTCGCCCCCCGATCGGTCGCACGCGTCCGGCGGCTGCCACTGCCCCTACATCGCTTCGGGCTGCCGGCGAAGCGGACCTTGAGAGTTGCGTGAGTTGAGCGATGATGGAACCCGTATGAACGGTTTGCTCGAGACGCTGGTATTCGACTGGAACAGCACGGAGTCCGCGGCTCTGCCGTTCCCCGGCAACGTGGCATTTGACGACGAGACATTGAGGGACGGGCTCCAGAGCCCTTCGGCCAGGCACCCGGCTGTCGAGGAGAAGCTCGCGATGCTCGAACTCGCCGCCGCCGTAGGCGTCACTTCTGCGGACGTCGGTCTTCCCGGGGCGGGCGCCGCGGCAGCGCGCGACGCCGAGGCCCTCTGCGCGGGTATTGCGGGCGCCGGCCTCCCGATCGAGCCCAACTGCGCGGCCCGGGCCACCGCCGACGACATCAGGGCGGTCCTCGAGATCTCACAGCGGTTGGGCAGACCGGTCGAGATCGCGCTCTTTTTGGCGTCATCTCCGATACGGTGTCACGTTGAAGGCTGGTCGCTCGACGAGCTTGCGGAGCGCGCGGAGCGGTGGGTCGCGTTCGGGGTGAAGAACGGTGCGCCGGTGACCTTTGTGGCCGAGGACGCCACCCGCTCCCAGCCGGACGATCTCCGGCGGCTATTCGCGGCGGCGGTGGGCGCAGGTGCGACCCGGATCTGCATCGCCGACACCGCGGGGCAGGCAACGCCGGTCGGAGCGTATCGGGTGGCGAAGTTCGTGAGGCAGGCGTTGGCGGAACTCGGTGCAGGCGGCGTCGGCCTCGACTGGCACGGGCACAACGACAGGGGGCTCGCAGTCGCCAACGCGCTCGCCGCTGCCTGGGGCGGAGCGGACCGCCTCCACGCGACGGCGCTCGGCGTCGGCGAGCGGGTGGGGAACCCGCCGATGGAGCAGCTCCTGGTGAACGCGCGTCTCCTCGGGTGGGCGACGCCCGACCTCCTGCGCCTGACGGAGTACACGGAACACGCCAGCCGGATGGTGGGTGTCCCGATCCCCCCGGGCGCTCCGGTGGTCGGGCGTGACGCCTTCCGGACGACGACGGGCGTGCACGCCTCGGCAATCATCAAGGCCGGACTCACCGGCGACGAGGAACTCGTCGACCTGATCTACTCGGCGGTGCCGGCGCGGTGGGTCGGACGGAGGCAGGAGATCGAGATCGGACCCATGTCAGGTTCGTCGAATGTGAGGGCGTGGCTCGCCAGCCATGGCCGCGCCGAAGACCGTGCGGTACTGAGCCGCATGCTCTCGGCCGCAAAGGGATCCGATCACACACTCTCGGACGAGGAGCTGGAGAGAATTGCTTCTGCTCCAGCTGATGGCGGCTGGTCCTGAGTCCCCGGCGTTGAACCGGGCAGTTTCCTGAGAAGGCCGCGACGTGGTGTTGCAGAGAGCCGGGTGGGTGTGCACAATGCCTCGGTTGTCTGTACCTTGGAGGCACGGATGAAGGTGCACGAGTACCAGGCGAAGGAGATCCTCGCCCGCTTCGGCGTGGCGATCCCGCGAGGGGAGGTCGTCACTACTCCGGAAGGAGCGCGATCGGTTGCCGCCAACCTAGGAGGCAAAGTCGTGGTCAAGGCCCAGGTTCACGCCGGAGGCCGAGGGAAGGCCGGAGGCGTGAAGCTGGCAAACGGGCCGGACGAGGCCTCCGAGGTGGCCGGCCGCATCCTCGGCATGAACCTCGTGTCGAAGCAGACCGGGCCCGAGGGCAAGATCGTCCGCAAAGTGCTCGTCGAGGAAGCGCTTGGAATTGCGCGCGAGCTCTACCTCGGCGTAGTGCTCGATCGCGCCGCAGGGCTTCCGGTGCTGATGGCCTCCAAGTTCGGCGGGATGGAGATCGAGGAGGTCGCCGCCGAGCACCCCGAGGCGATCCTCAAGGAGCACTTCGGGCCCCTCGCTGGGCTGCAGGCGTACCAGGCGCGCAAGCTGGGCTTCGCGCTCGAACTCTCGGGGGACACCTTCAAGAAGTTCGTCAAGTTCGTGGCCGCGCTCGCCCGCGCCTACAACGAGAGCGACGCAACGCTGGCCGAGATCAACCCGCTGCTCATCACGACCGACGGCGACGTGCTCGCGCTCGACGCCAAGATGAACTTCGACGACAACGCCATCGCGCGCCACCCCGACATTGCGGAGATGCGGGATCTCGAGGAGGAAGACCCTCTCGAGGTCGAGGCGTCGAAGTTCGACCTCAACTACATCAAGCTCGACGGCACCATCGGCTGCATGGTGAACGGGGCCGGGCTCGCGATGGCCACCATGGACATCATCAAGCACGCCGGCGGCGCGCCCGCAAACTTCCTCGACGTGGGCGGCGGGGCGAGCCAGGAGAGGGTCGAGAACGCGTTCCGGATCTTGCTCTCGGACGCTTCGGTGAAGGCGGTCTTGATCAACATCTTCGGCGGCATCGTCCGGTGCGACATGATCGCCTCCGGCGTCGTCGCGGCCGCGAGGAACCTGGCCGTAAAGGTCCCGATCGTCCTTCGGCTTCAGGGCACGAACGTGGAGGAGGGGCGGCGCATCCTGGCTGAGTCCGGCCTGAAGCTCCAGTCCGCTGACGGCATGGCGGACGCGGCGGCGAAGGTCGTCGCGGCGGCAAGGTAGAGGAGGGGAATATGGCTATCTGGCTCGACTCCTCGACGCGCGTTGTCGTGCAGGGCCTCACCGGCAAGGAAGGACAGTTCCACGCCGCGAAGTGCCGCGATTACGGCACCAAGATCGTCGCCGGGATGACCCCGGGCAAGGGCGGCATGGCGGTGGACGGCGTGCCCGTTTTCAACACCGTGGCGGACGCGAGAGCGGCGACCGGCTGCACCGCGTCGCTCATTTTCGTGCCACCGCTCGCGGCCGCCGACGCGATCCTCGAGGCCGCGGACGCGGGCATCGAGCTGATCGTCTGCATCACCGAGGGGATCCCCGCACGCGATGAGGTCATCGTCCAGCACGCCCGCACGAAGGGCGCGCGCCTGATTGGCCCGAACTGCCCTGGGATCATCTCGCCGGGCAAGGCCAAGCTTGGGATCATGCCGGCCCACATCCACAAGGAGGGGAGCGTCGGCGTGGTGTCCCGCTCGGGAACCCTAACCTACGAGGCCGTGGACCAGCTCACCAAGCTCGGGCTCGGCCAGTCCACCTGCGTCGGCATCGGTGGCGACCCGGTGCCGGGGACCAGCTTCGTCGACGTGCTCCAGGCGTTCAACGCCGATCCACAGACCGAGGGGATTGTCATGATCGGCGAGATCGGCGGCAGCGCCGAGGAGGAGGCCGCGGCGTACGTCAAGGCCTCCATGAAGAAGCCGGTCGTGGCGTTCATCGCCGGTCAGACCGCGCCGCCCGGACGGCGGATGGGCCACGCGGGCGCGATCATCTCGGGCGGGAAGGGGACTGCGGCCGAGAAGATTGCGGCGCTCCAGGCGGCCGGCATCGCCGTGGCGGTGAGCCCCGCCGACATCGGCATCACGATGGCGCGAGCCCTCGGCAGGGTCTGAGGGAATGGGCTTGCTCCGCACGCCACGGCCGCGGCCGCCGCGTACCGCGGCCGCCACGCTGTCACCGAGGAAGGAGAGTGCTCACATGAAGCAGAGGACACTGACGATTCTGAAGCCTGATACCGTGGCTCGCCGCAACTGCGGCGCGGTCATCGCCCGGCTCGAGGAGGAGGGGTTTCAGATCCTGGCCGCCCACATGCTGCGCCTCTCCGAGGATCAAGCGATGGCGTTCTATGCGGTCCATAAGGACAAACCGTTCTACCGGCCGCTGGTCGAGTTCATGACGTCGGGGCCGGTGTGGGTGATGGCGCTGGAGCGCGACAGCGCGGTGGAACACCTGCGCAAGGTGATGGGCGCCACCGACCCCGCCAAGGCCGCGCCGGGCACCCTCCGACAGCAGTTCGCGAGCAACATAGAGCGCAACGCCATCCACGGCTCCGACTCGCCCGAGAACGCGCGCATCGAGCTCTCGTTCTTCTTCTCCGCCGCGGAACTGGCCTGAAGGCGCGGACCGTTAACCACTGCTTCCTCCGCTAGTCGCAGAGTGGTAGCCAGGTGGCGGAGTTGTTTCCGGCGGGGCTGCACGCTTGCTCGGACTGGCGTTCGCTCAACTTGACGGCCTGTTGGTTCATCTTGTCCCGAGGACAGGGGCGTTGTCTGTTCCAATGCCGTCTGTCGGCGGCTCACTGCGGGGCGGTTGAGGCCTTCGCGTCGGCGGGTGGGCCAGGAACACTCTCCGATGGTGGCGGGCGTAGCCGCTCTTCAGTCCGGATGAGCTGCTTTGCCAGAACGATCACGAGCACAGCCACGGCCCAGCCGGCAAGGACATCAACGAGATAGTGACAGCGCAGGTAGAGGGTCGAGAGCCAGTTCCCGAGGATGAAGGGCAGAAAAACCAGGAGCCAGCGACGGCTGAAACGGGCGACGTAGAAGAGCACGATGGTCGAGATTCCCACGTGCAGGCTGGGGAAGACATCACGCGGCGCTCGTACTTTGTCGAGTATGTCGTTGATGGGCCCGTAGAAAATCCCGTTCAATTCATGCTGGAAGAGGTGCGGGAACGCAATCGCCGGACCCACTGCAGGCACGAGGAGGTAGCCGATCGCCCCAAACACACCCGAGAGAAGGACCGCCAGCAGAAATTCACGGAAGATCCGTCGGTTGCGCACATACCACGCGAAAGCGAGCAGCGGCGGCAGGATCAGGTGGGAGAGGTAGGCGACGGAAAGGACGTCTGTGATTGGTTTGTGGACGAAGCGATCGAAGAAGACCGCGGGGGTCTGGCCGAACAGCCGTAGGTCCCAAGCGAGCAGCGCGGCGTCGCGATCCTCGGGATTCAGCACGAGCCAGACCTGGGCGTGGAAGGCACCGTAGAACATGAGGAAGAACAGGAATGGCAGCCAGTCACGGAACGTGCCCCCGATCTCCCGCAGCGTCTCGTTGAGGACGGGAGCGCCGCCCGCGATTGCATATCGAAGGGAGGCGAGGAACACGAGCACAGCCAACGGCGCAAGGATGAAGGTCAGTTCCCAGTACGTACTTTCGTCTAGGTGGAGACCGCGCAGGACGGCCCCGACGCCGGCGATACCGGCGAGCGCGAGGCCAAAGCTCGCGGCAAGCAGATCCTCGACTCGGATTCTAGTGAACAATGACCCTGAACTCCTTCTCCGGGAGGCAGAGGACGCCTGCGACAAGGGCAGCTCGCCAGGATGCGATTTCGGTCGGCTCCTTGAGGCGGGTTGCCGCAAGGTAACGCTCGAGGTCGGCGAGCGCTGCCGACCGGTCTCCGGTCGCGACATCGAGCCGAACGAGCTGGTAGACAGTGGGGTAGAAGTGGGGCACCTGAGCGAATGAGCGGCGGTAGTGGAGCAAAGCTCGAACGATGGAACCGTCTCGCTCGGCCAGCCGGCCAAGGAAGTAGTCGGGAAGGAAACCCGCCCCTCGTGCCGAAAGTGCTTGGAACGTCAGGTTGGCATCCGAAAAACGCCCAAGATAGTACTCGCACATGGCGACCAAGGCGAGGCGGTTGGCACTCATGACCAATCCCTCCCGATCTCGTGATCGGGAGAGCAACAATGCGTACGCATCCGCAAAGTGACCGCGGTTTATCTGGGCTGCCGCCCACAGATCCATCACCACGTCGGTCTTGTGTCCCCCAAACTGCTCGTGCAACCAGTAGTAGTGATCCGCGGTCGCCCAATCGTAGGAATATGAGGCGGCGGTTCCTCTTATCAAGGCCGCGGAAGCAAGCAAAAACGGAGTGAGAGCCGCAACTCCGACGACCCCGACCGCGGCGAATAGGCCCCGTGCCAGTCTACGGCCTGCACCGAGGTACCGGTCGTGGCAGAAGCGGCCAGCCACGAGTATCGCCGAAAGCGCGAGAAGCAGGACAACGAGCCGAGAGATGGCCACAACGAAAATGAACATTGACGGGCCGGCCTACCGTCTGCCTTGCGGACGGCAGCGCCGTCCTGCGGGATCCGACCCGCCTGCGCCAAAAGGAGCAAACCCAACGCTGGTCGAGGTCGCGTACGTCGCCGGCTTGATCGGACTCACCTCCGCATGAAATTATATCAAGGAGCAATCCTCCAGGCACAAGAGGGCGAGGGCACCCTCTCGGTCGCTACTGACGGGAACGGCGTTTCGTTCCGGCGCCCAGGTCGTCGGCACGACATCGGCGTTCAGGTATGCTTGCAGTGTGGCCTCGGGGGATTGGGAGAGTGGTGAGCCGCTGGTTGATTCTCGTCGCCCGAGTTCTCTCCTCTTGGTCGAGTTGACCTCAGGCGACCGGCGGCGGCTAACGGTCCTCGGTGCCCTCGTGACCGCGAGCGGCGCAACAGCCCTTCTGGCCGAGCAGGTCTTCGAGCGTATGCTCTCGACCGTCGTTGGCGCCAGCACGCCGGCTAGCGCCATCGTTCTCGCCGTCTATTTCCTCGGCCTTACCCTTGGCGGAGCACTCTACGGAGCCGCCGCCCCACGGCCGAGGCGGCCGGTGCTGCTCTACGGAGCGCTTGAGGGTTGCATCGCCTCATGGGCGTTCGGACTCTCGCTCCTGTTCTCGCCGGTCCAGGGCCTGGCCGGCTCCTTGATGCACCTGGCAGGCGAGTCCGCTCTTGCCGTCTTTCTGATGCGGGCGCTGGTCTCGTCGACCCTCATCCTGCCGCCTACGGTCGCCATGGGCATGACGTTCCCTGCTGTTGTGGCCGTGCTGGACGGTTTCGCGGTCGCCCGGCCGCAGCGCCTTCTCACGAGGTTCTACACCCTCAACCTGCTGGGCGCGATGGCGGGAGCGGGCTGCGGTCCCTACCTGATCTTCCCGGCGCTTGGAATGACGGGAACACTATTCTTCGCCGCTGCGGTGGGTGCCACAATCCTGGCGACCACAACGGTACTGGGGAGGTGGTGGCCGGCAGCGAGACCGGTCCCCGTCACGGGGATCTCCCAGACTGACCCGCCACTCCTCGCGTACCGAACCCTGGTTGGAGGCACCTCTGGACGCCTGTTGGTCATCGCGGCCTTTGTGTCCGGCTTCATCGCTTTTGGTTTTGAGGTTGTCTGGGTGCATCTCATCGGAGCCGTGCTCGGGAACTCTGTGTACGCATTCGGGCTCATGCTCGCGGCGGTACTTGGCGGCCTTTGGGTCGGCAGTGGTGTCACCAGCCGACTGCGCGCAGCGAACAACACGGTGCCCGCGTGGCTGGTGCCGATCGCCATGCTTTCCGCAGCGGCGGTGCTTGCCGCGACGCTCTCTGCGTGGCCTCAAGTGCCGGGTTTCCTCGGAAGGTGGGGAGCTGGGGCGACCACGTTCGTAGAGGGTGAGCTGCTTCGCCTTGTCGTGCTGATCGCACTGGTCACCATACCGGCCGCCTTCATGGGCACTGTCTTCCCGATCCTCTTGCGAACGCCATGGCTGCCGCCCGAACGCCGGGACGCGGCAACAGGACTGCTGGCGGCCGTCAACGCTATAGGGAGCATCCTCGGTGCGCTCCTCACGGGTTTCGTGCTTCTCCCGGCTCTCGGCTCCGAGGTCGCATTCCGCACCCTCGTGCTGCTCCTCGTTCCTTGTGCGCTGGCTCTCGGTCTCGTTGAGCTGAGGTCAGGTCAGCGAGAATCCCGTTGGGCGCCCCCGCGGCGGGTTGGAGCGGTGCTCGCGGCGATGGGAGGGATCGTGTGTGCCGGTGTGTGGTGTCAGCCGGGGTGGGACCACCTGGCACTCACTTCCGGAGTTAATGTGTACTTCAGCCCGCTTCACGTGACGGAGGAGTCGAGGCTCCTGTTCTTCCACGAGGACACGTCCGGCGGCTTCACGACTGTCGTCGCGAACCCCATCGCCCCTACCGGCGAGACCACGCGGGTGCTGCTCACCAACGGCAAGTTTCAGGGCAATGACACCGGCGAGATGGCGGCCCAAATGGCCTTTGCTTTGGTGCCCATCCTCCATTCGACCGCGTGGGATCGTGCGCTGGTCATAGGTCTCGGGACCGGCCACTCGGCGCACATCGTGGAGGCGGCCGGTTTTGGCCACGTGGACGTCGCTGAGATCGCGCCCGGGATCGTCGCGGCATCGAACGAGTGTTTCGGCCACGTGAATCACGGAGTTCTGGGGCGGCCCAATGTCGCGCTCCACCTCGAGGACGGGCGCAACTTCCTCCTGCGGACGACGGAGCGCTACGACCTCATCACGATGGAGATCACATCGATTTGGTTTGCGGGTTCCACCAATCTGTATAGCGAGGAGTTCTACCGTCTGGCGCGCTCGCGGTTGAGTGAGAATGGTATCTTCCAGCAGTGGATCCAGTTTCATCACATCGACCCGGAGGAGGTGGCCTCCGTCGTTGTGACGGTTCGAAAGGTCTTCCCGCATGCGGCGGTGTGGTACCTGGGAGGGCAGGGGCTCGTTGTCGCCTCGCCCGCCCCGTTGCGACTGCAACGTAAGGCCCTCGACCGCGTGATGGCGGCGCCGGGCTTGGCCAACGACCTCAAGGCCTTCGCCAGGATCGGTGGACTTGCGCCGACCGACCTGCCCCGGTTCAGGTTGCTCGACGCCGCAGCCGTCACACGCCTCGCGCAGCGAGCTGCAGCGCTCAAGGTCCCGGTCAACACCGACCGCAACCGCTACCTCGAGTACGCGACACCCAGGCACAACCTCGACCGCTGGCCCCGCGAGCCCGAGGTGCTCGAGTACCTGACCGACCTCGGTCGGCCGTGATCCGGCACGGTCCGCCAGCAGTTCGCGAGCAACGTCGAGGGCAACGCGATCCGCGGCTCCGACTCGCCCGAGAACGCCCGCATCGAGCTCTCGTTCTTCTTCTCCGCCGCTGAGCTGGCCTGAACCTGGCGGTCGTCCCAACTGAACCTCCGGTTGTCAGCAGCGCCCAGCAATGCGGTGGACACGGCCGAGCCAAGATAGGGTGACGGCTGAGCGGGTCAATGCTGTATGCCTCTTGGGGGATCGTCCCTCGTGGACGAGAACCTGGGCTGAGAGCTTGCCGCGACAAGGGCTATGGTGCTCCAATGCAAGCAATGAACGTCGACCCTGGCACCCATCCGATGATCAGCAAGGTTGCCCAGGCAGCTGGCATGATCCTCAGCGGGGCGACAGTTCTCGCAGGATCTCTCTGGTTGATCAGTCTTCGCCCCGGACTTGTACCCTACGGGTCGAGCCAGGCCACCCGTTTCTCAGTCTCGGCTGGATACAGGCTTCTGCTGGGCGTGGATCTACTCGTGGCGGCATGGGCCGTCGGGTGGATTGCCCTCGTGGTTCTGGGTCGAAGGGTGGTACGAGGCGCGTGGCTCTCCGAGCTCGATACGGTTCGGCCACCTCAGCTCTTTCTCGCCAGTCTGCTTCTCCTACAACTGCTCGTTGTTCTCGCCCACCGAGCGAACAGCGTTCCGCCAATAGTCTTCACGAGATCATCGCTCAAGGTCGGCCTTGGTGTGTACCGGTGGTCGGCCACCCTGGTTGGGGGGAATGCTGCAGGCCTGGGCTTTCTCGTTGCGTGCGCGGCGGTCGCATTGTGGTACCTCAGTGGTGCTCTTGGGTGCTCTCGTCACCGAGACGTGCCGACTCCAACCGTCATGTCAACGCATGCGTGGGCCAAGCAGGTGGCAGTCGGGTGCGTCGAGATCATCGCCGGGTTTGCCCTCTTGATGTTCCTTCCAGTTGCCGCCGAGAGCATCGCTCGCGAGTTCAGGCCGAGTGGCTGGTTCTTCTGGGAGGGCGAGGTCATCCCGTTTCATTTGTTTGGATTCTCGCTGTCCGACCATCACTTTCATTTCTGGTTTGGAGATGCTTCGTGGCCGGCTTGGGTTGGGCTGACGCTAGCCCTCGCGGCGACCTCGTGGGCGTTTGGCTTGGTGGCCTCCGCAGTTGTGCGGCGCGTAGCGGGCATCAAGAGCGTGAGTGCGCGCAGCGCCGAAGAGGCACGATTTCAGGCCGCAAAGAAGGTGCTCGTTTGGCTCCTCGGTGCCAACGTGGTTCTTGCCGTTGGCTTGCCGCCAGAGGAGCTGGGGCGCTTTCATTTGGCGAGCACCATGACAGATTCCGGCTTCGCAAGCTGGCGGTTCAGTCTCGACTTCTGGTTGGGGCTGGTTGCTCTGCTTGTGGTGGCTGCGGCGGTGCTCCATCTCGCCGGATCCGCATTCAATTGGTGGGATACACGGAACAACCCCTCCCGAATGACCGCGTCCCCGGGGGGTGCGAGAAGAGCTCCTCGCAGCGGATAGGCGAAGGCGGGTGGACTACCTGCGGCGCACTGCGGGGAGGATCTTCTTGCGCAGGCGCAGGGCCGTCGGGGTGACCTCGAGCAGCTCGTCCTCGGCGAGGAACTCGAGCGACTGCTCGAGGCTCATGATGCGCGGCGGCACGAGGTGGACGGCCTCGTCCGAGGTCGAAGCGCGCATGTTGGTGAGCTTCTTCTCTTTGGTGATGTTGACGTCGATGTCCTTCTCGCGGGCGTTCTCGCCGACGACCATCCCCTCGTAGACCTCGTCGCCCGGGTTGATGAATAGCTCGCCGCGCGGTTGCAGGTGCTCGATGGCGTAGCCGGTCGTGCGCCCCGTGCGGTCCGCCACCATCGCTCCCGTGCTCCGGTGCGCGATCTCGCCCTGCCACGGCTCGTAGCCGTCGAAGAGGTGGTTGGCGATCCCGGTCCCCTTGGTGTCGGTGAGGAACTCGCTGCGGAACCCGATGAGGCCACGGGAGGGGAGGCGGAACTCCATGCGGACGCGTCCGGTGCCGTGGTTCACCATCTTGGTCATACGTCCCCGGCGCGAGCCCACCTTCTGGGTGACGACGCCGATGAACTCCTCGGGGCAGTCCACGACGAGCGCTTCCATCGGCTCGTGGCGGGCGCCGTCGACCTCCTTGGTGAGCACCTCGGGCTTGCCGACCGACATCTCGAACCCCTCGCGGCGCATCATCTCGATCAGGATCGCGAGCTGGAGCTCGCCGCGCCCGGAGACCTTGAAAGCGTCCGGCGTCTCGGTCGGCTCGACGCGGATCGAGACGTTGGTGAGGGTCTCCTTCTCAAGGCGTTCCTTGATCTTCCGCGAGGTCACGTGCTGGCCGTCGCGGCCCGCCATCGGGGAGGAGTTCACGCCGATGACCATGGCGATCGTCGGCTCGTCCACCTTGATGTGCGGGAGCGGCCGCGGATCGTCACCGGTACAGATCGTCTCGCCGATCCAGACGTCGTCGAGCCCGGCCACAGCCACGATGTCGCCCGGGCCGGCATCGGGAATCTCGACCCGCTTGAGCCCCTGGTAGCCGTACAGGCCCGTGACCTTGGCCTTCGAGACGGTGCCGTCGTGGCGGCAGAGGCTGACTTCCTGGCCCTTCGCGACGGCGCCGTTGAACACGCGCCCGATGGCGAGGCGGCCGACGTAGTCGTCCCAGTCCAGGTTCGTGATGAGGAGCTGCAGCGGCATCTCCGGGTCGAAGCGGGGAGCGGGCACGGCGCTCAGGATCGCCTCGAAGAGAGGCTCGAGCAGCGTCTCGGGGCCGTCGGGCGAGGGCCGGCAGGTGCCGCGGCGGGCGTTGCAGTACAGCACCGGGAAGTCGAGCTGGTCCTCGTCGGCGTCGAGGTCGATGAAGAGGTCGTAGACCTCATTGAGCACCTCCTGAGGGCGAGCGTCCGGGCGATCGATCTTGTTGATCACCACGATGGGGGGAAGCTTCGATTCGAGCGCCTTGCGCAGGACGAAGCGGGTCTGCGGCAGCGGCCCCTCGCTGGCATCGACCAGCAGCATCACGCCGTCGACCATCATGAGGGTGCGCTCCACCTCGCCGCCGAAGTCGGCGTGCCCGGGGGTGTCAACGATGTTGATCCGGGTCCCTCGGTAGGTGATGGCGGTGTTCTTCGCCATGATGGTAATGCCCTTCTCCCGCTCGAGGTCGATGGAGTCCATGACGCGCTCCATGACAGCCTCGTTCTGGCGGAAGATCCCGCTTTGCCACAGCATCGCGTCCACGAGCGTGGTCTTGCCGTGGTCCACGTGCGCGATGATCGCCACGTTCCTGATCGTGTCGCGTGTCTGAATCGCCATCGCCCGGCCTCTCCGTCCGGTCTCCGTCGCACTCGATGCGCGAGAGGGACCGAAAAACAAATCACCGGCTCGTCGCCGGTGCGTTCTGATGGTAACACGCTTCGGGGTGAAGCTTCAACGCCCCAAGCGCCTCCAGAAGAACGCTCGCTCTGACCTCTACTGCGCTGGTCGGACGGCTCTTACTCGTGACCCGCCATGAGCCGCCACGCCACCAGTCGATCGGTCATCGCGCGGATGCGGCGGCAGAGGATCTGACAGAGGAGTCCCAAGAATTGGTGCGCCGCGTCCGGATCCATCTCGAGCACCTCCTCGAGACGGTGGCTGTCGACTGTGAAGACCGTGCCGCCTGCGGTGTGAGCCCGCGCGTCGGCGCTGCGAGGCTGCTCATCGATGAGCGCCATCTCGCCGAAGACGTCGCCGCGACCGAGGATCGTCAAGGCTTCCTCTCCCATACCCTGGAGGCGGCGGGAGATGCGCACCTGGCCGTCCACGACGATGTAGAGCTTGTCGCCGCGCTCGCCTTCGGAGAAGATCAGGGCGTTGGGCTGGAAGCGCTCCTCCTGGGAGTAGGTGGCGAGGAGCCGCAGCTCCGCCGCCGACAGCCCCTGCTCGCGCAGCACGTCCACCTTGGCAGACTGGTCGAGGAACACACGCTCGCCGGGTTGGCCCGGAGCGTTGCGGCCCGGGCCGAGGCCGGGTGTGATCAGTTCAGTCATGGCGCTGTTGGCGGCGCGGACCTTGGCGGAGAGCGAGTGCCAGAACGACCACAGCAGCGCGACGCCGAGCTCGCGGTTGGAGCTGACGAGGTGGTCGAGGTCGGCGGCTGGGAAGCGGAGGATGGTGCCGGCATCGACGGCGATAACGGTCGAGTAGCGCGGCTTCCTGTCGATGTAGGAGATCTCGCCGATGACGTCACCGAGGCCGGGCTGGCCGAGAAGCTGGGTGCCAATAGGCGTTTTCCTGGTCTCCTGCAATCGGCCGGTCATCACGATGGAGATGTCGCGTTCCTCGTGGCCCTCGCGGGTCAGCACGTTGGCGTGCCCGATCGTCTCCCTGCGCCCGATCTGCGCCAGGAGGACCAGGTGCGCGTCCGAGAAGTGGCGGAAGACGCGGAAGCGCCTGAGGTCGAGCGCGACGCGGAGCAATTCCTCCCGTTTCGGGGTCGGGACGGCCCGTTGCGTGTAGGTATCGCTCATTGTGAAGGTCGAGAAGAGGCGGGCGCGCGTGAGCGCTACCTGCTCGCTCGCACGCTGGAGGGCGCTGGCTCGCTGCCGGTGTTGTTCGGAGAGTTCGTCCTTGGACATGCGGCACAACGCCGCGAGCGTCTCGACCCGTCGCCGCGCCGCTGCGACCTCGCCTTCGCTGAGTCCCTGACTGAGCAGCAAGGCGTCGGTCGCGTGGCGCAGCGCCTCCGCGTAGTCCTCGAGTTCGAGGGCGATCCGGGCCGCCTCCACCGCGAGCTTCCGGTCGAGCGGGTTGAGACGGCGTGCCTGGACGAACTCCTCGAGCGCCGCCCGCAGGTCACGCCGCCGTAAGTGGAGGTAGCCGGCGCCGGCGTATGCCAGGTAGTGGAACGGGGCCCTGAGCTTGGCGAGGTCGAACATCTCCTGGGCGCGGGACAGTTCCCCGCGTACCTCCAGGACTCGTGCCATCCCGACGGCATGCGACGCCTCGAGGTTGTGCCTCTTGTGCTCCCGCTCGGCGTCCTCGGGGTTCGGTGAAGCCCGACGCAGGACCGACGCGCGCTGGCGGTAGGCCTCACCTTTTGGAGTCAGGCTCGCGGCAAGCTCATAGAGTTCGGCAGCGAAGCCGGGCTGGCCCGCGCGTTCGAGTTGCTCGGCGAGCGTGATGAGACGCTGCGCAAAGACGGGGTGGGGCTGGACGTCGCTGTCGGTCATGGGGCCTAAAACCCTTTTATTCATCTTAAGATGAGCGGGTGGAAGTGTCAAACCCGTTTCACGAACCCCGGGTCGGGGAGAGGTCCGCGGGCCTCGTCGAGTGCCGCGCCTGCCCTCGGCTCGTGGCCTGGCGTGAGAGCCAGGCAGCCCGGGTCCCGCCTCGCTATCGCGGCTGGGTCCGGACGCATGGCTTCTGGGCGCGACCGGTGCCCGCGTTCGGCGACCGATCCGCCTGGCTCGTCATCGTCGGCCTCGCGCCCGCGGCGCAGGGCGCCAACCGCACGGGGAGGATGTTCACCGGGGACCGATCCGGAGACTTCCTCTATGCGGCCCTGCACCGCGCCGGGATGGCCGACAGGCCGACCAGCGAGCATCGCCGCGACGGCCTGAAGCTGCAGGGCGTTCTGATCACGGCGCCGCTGCGCTGCGCCCCGCCCGCCAATCGCCCGACGCCCGCGGAGCTGACTCGCTGCCGTCCCTACCTTCAGGCGGATCTCGCATCGCGCCGTCAGCTGCGTGTCGTGCTGGCGCTCGGGCGGCTCGCACAGGAAAGCCTGCTGCGGCTGCTTCGCGACCAGGGCCTCGCCACGCCGACCGGCATCCGTTTCGGCCACGGCGCGGCGTGGCTCCTGCCAGGCGGAGTTTGGCTCGTCGACTCGTATCATGTCTCGCAGCAGAACACGTTCACGGGGCGGCTCACGGCTACTATGTTCGATGAGATCCTGCAGCTCTGCCGTCGGCTCGCAGAAGAAAGGGAGGAACGGTGAGCGCATCGTTACCCAGCCGGCTCCGGCTGGCACTGAGGCTTGCCCGGGCGCATTACACGCCCATCGTGATCACAGCCACGTTGTCCGGAGGGTTGTACGAGCTCTGGCGTGGAGCAACTATCCGGTGGACAAACCTCGGAATGGCGATGGCGGGTGCTTTCTTTGCCCATCTGGCCGCCAACGTCGTCAACGACGTGTACGACTTCCGCTCCGGCGTCGACACCCTGGCGCCCACCAAGGACTCCCCGGATTTCGGAGGTTCGGACGTCCTGACGAAGGGGCTGATGACGCCGCGCGAGGCCACCGGGTGGGGCGTCGGTTTCGCCGCCGTTGCCCTGGGCTTGGGAGCCGCGATCGCGGTGACTGCGGGGTGGGGCGTGTTGGTGCCTGCCTTGCTCGGAGCGTTCATCGCCTTCGAGTACGTGGCGCCGCCACTGCGGTTCGGGTACTTCGGGCGCGGTCTCGGAGAGGTTGGCATTCTCATCGCGTTTGGTCCGCTGACCGTGGGCGGCGCAGCGTGGGCCTCCTCCGGGCGTTGGAGCTGGGGGGCGGCGGCCGCAGGGGTGTTCATTGGGATCAACATCGTGGCGATCCTCTACTGCCACCACTTCACGCACCCGGAGGCCGACCGCGCGGTGGGGAAGATGAGTCCCGTCGCTACCCTGGGGGTGGCGGCGGGGATTCGGCTCGCGTGGCTCCTGCCGGCACTCTCGGCGGCGTCCCTCATCGGGCTCGTAGTCGCGCACCTCCTTCCGTGGCCGGCCCTGATCGCCCTTGCGGCCCCGGCAATGCTGGCGGGCGCTCTGTCGAAGGTGTCGCCCGACTCCGGTTTCGAAGGGTTTGCTAACCTGACCCGAGCTGCGGCCGGGGCGGCGACGGTCGGGGGAGGGGCACTCGCGGCAGCGCTTGCGGTCGCTCACTGGTTCGTGCGCTGAATCGAACAACGGAGGTGGCAGGTGGTGGAGGCCGAAGGCAGGACGTTCCCGTTCGACGGTGTCGAGAAGGCCGATCCGGGTCTCTTGGAGACGTTCCCTTACGAGTTCCCCGACCGCGAGGCGGAGGTCTTTGTCGTCACGGACGAGTGGACGTGCGTGTGCCCTTTCTCGGGGTTGCCTGACTTCGGGACTCTCAAGGTCACCTACGTACCGGACCGCTACTGCATCGAGCTCAAGTCCCTCAAGTACTACCTGACGACATTCCGCAGCGTTGGGGTGTACCAGGAGCACGCCGCGAACCTCTTGCTCAAGCATCTAGCCGCGGCGTGTCAGCCACGGCGCATGGAGGTCACCCTCGACTACCGCCTTCGCGGCGGCATCCGCACCGTGGTGACTGTCCGCCACCCGTCGTGAAACAAGTCAACAGTTGACAGTCAACAGTCGACAGTCAAATCTCCGCTCCTACCGGTTTCACTCGGCTCAGGCGACCGCTTTTGAGGGGTTGTAACTGTCGACTGTGAACTGTCGACTGTCAACTTCTTCCTGTCGTCTACTTTCCGCGGTGGCGCAGGACGAGGAGCCAGGCTCCGTCGTCCCGAAGCTCGAAGACGTCGCTCGACCAACCCTGCTCCCGGTGATGAACGCCCGTCTCGTTCCAGCTCTTGGTGTATCGGTAGGTTGCGACTGCGCTGCCGCCGTAGACCCGCACGAGGGTCTGCTCGAATCGGAGCTCCTTGACCTCGCCGCCGCGCTCCCGCAGACGACGGATCGGTTCAAGATAGGCGAACGACCCCGAGATGCGCGACCCTCCCTCGATCAGCGTGAACGAAGCGGCTAGGCCCTGCTCGAGTGCGCTCGCATCAAGGAAAAGCTCACCCTTGCGGAGATCCTCAAGGGTCGACATCACCATCGCCTCGGCACCGGGCGCGGCAACGGGCGTCGGAGGGGCTGCATCCTGGAAGAGCGCAAGCACGGCTGCCGCAGAGCAGACCAGAACGGACATCGCATCATTCTACAGCCATGGCCTGTACTAGCCTCCCTGGTGATCTAGAGCTTGAGGGCCTCGAGTTGGCGGCGGATCCCGCCGCTGATCGGAACGGGACGGCCGGCCGCTTGATCCCCTGGTAGCGCTCGACCAGCCTCCACCAGAGGGCGTCCAGATCCTTCTCTGGGTTGGCGTACAGGTCCTTCTCGAAGCGCAGCATCACCTGTGTCCAGCGGGAGAAGATGAGGCCCTGCATGCGCTCCTTCTCCTCCATGGGAGCGCCAAGTTTCGCCAGCGTGGTCTCGTCAACAAGGGCCATCGCGCGGTAGAACGCCGCGTTCTCGGCAAGGCGCTCCATCATCATCGCGAACCCTTCCGTGGCGAATATGCTGTCCTCCACGCGCAGCAGGTTGGGGAGCGAGCGGTTGATGTTGTACTCGTACACGCCGTGTCCGAGCTCGTGCGGCGTGGTGCCGAGCCAGGTCTGGTTCGGCTTGATGTTGAGGAGGGCGCGCACGTCGCCGTTGCGGTCGATGTCCTGCGAGAAAGCGTGCGGGTTCTTACCCTTGTGTTCGTAAAGGTCGGACCTGGCGAGGATCGGCTCGGCGTCGAGGCCGATGCCGCGGTAGAACGACGCCACAAGCTTGCCGATGTCCTTGCCTGCCAATGGCGCATCCATGTCGACGTCCGAGAGGTTCGGCGCCTCCTGGAAGAACCGGTCGGTGTAGTCCCACGGCATCAGCTCCGAGGCCGGCACATCGAGGCGTCTAGCCTGCACGCCGTCGATCCGCGTCTTGGCTTCCGTGAATGAGGCGGTGGTCAGGGCGTCGAGCTGGTCGAAAAAACCGAGAAGCGAAGTCTCGTCCTGTTCGTTGAGGGCAAGCTGAAGCGCGTAGAAGTCGCGAAAGCCGAGCTTGACCGCAGCCTCGTTGCTCAGCTTGACGAGCCGGACCACATCTGCCGCGAGCGCCGCGCCTACCTGCTTGGATGCGAGTCAGTACGTCTTGCGCTCGTCTCGGCTCCTCGACGAAATCAGCGTCTCCTCGATCTGGTTGTCCGTGACCTCCTTGCCGGCGACCTTGCTGCGGAAGGTCGAGAACCTCTGCTCGAGCGCGGACGAGGCCGCGATCACCTTCTCAAGCAGCTCGGGGTCGAGCTGGCGCCCCAGGTAGGCCAGGTAGACACGCTCGAGAAGGCGTTTCTCGAGAGGGTCGCTAAAGACTCCCGACGACCTGACCTCTTTCAAGAGGGCATAGGCCTCACGGTCGGTGTAGACCGTCTCGAGCTTCGTCTGGAAGTCGCTCTGGCGCTTGTAGGCGTCGTCGTTGCCTGTCGTCGCCGCCTCCCACCATTCGAGGTTGGCCGCGCGTTCCATGGGAGCGACCTTGGCCTCGAGGCCTCGCACGAACGCACGGAACTTCTCGAGCATCGCCGTTGTCTCCGTCGGGCCCGCTGCTCGTAGCGGCGCCGTCACCAGAAGGGCAGCGGCAAGTGGGGTTGTTCGCATCGTCACCTCTCTGACCGGGAGGAAGCATAGACTGCCGGCTTGGGCGCCGAGCGCCTCTGCTATCCTCGCGGGCGCCCCCAGAGACAGCCCACAGCAAAGGAATCGGGGGGATTTGGAGCAAGGGAGATATCGGCCGTGGGAGAGGTGATCCTGCATCGCCTGACTGGCAGCAAGAAGGCGCTCGAGGCGTGTCGCCTCATCGAGCGGCTCTACTCGTCGGGAAAGCGGGTCGCTGTGTGGATGTCGGACAGGGGTCGGGCTGCCGTTCTCGACGAGTACCTCTGGACGTTCGCCCAGAACTCGTTTGTCCCGCACGCACTCTGGGACGGCAACGGGGATGCCGACGAGCCGGTCGCCATCGTGGCCGGGACCCTCGTGAACCCGAACCGGGCCGAGACGCTGGTTGTTGCCGACCGCCTCCCGGACCCGACGGTGGCACTCGAGTGGTCGGAGGTGCACGACCTCGTGACCGCCGCAGCCGAGGACGAGGGGAAAAGGGAGGCCTGGGAGGCCACTGGCTTCTCCGTCCGTGAGGTCCGGGGGATCGGGCCGGACCGCATCACCGGGTAGCGCTTTCCGACGCTCGACCCCGGGTACTGCCGGACCAGCGTGTCGCGACTCCGGCTGAAACACGCGAGCGCTGAAACCGCTGCCTTGAACTCATCGCGACCGACCACCCGGCCCAGGCCCGGGAAGTCGGAAGCCTCGGAAAGCGCTTCGCCGCTCGCGAGCATCATGCAATAGCCGGGCTCGAGTGACCCCTCAACGACATTGCCGCTTCTCGTTAGCCCGGCCTCAGCACCAGCGTACCGCTGACGGCCGACTGTTTGATGCGCAAGAGAGCCTCGTTGGCGTCTTCCAGCCCGAGTACCTCGACGCTCGTGGTGATGGGAATCGCCATCGCCAGGTTGAGCAGCTCCCGCGCGTCCGCACGGGTCGCGTTTGCCACCGAGCGGATCGTCCGTTCCTGGTACAAATGAGCGTAGGGAAAGCCGGGAAGGTCGGTCATCGTGACGCCGGCGCAGGCGACCGTGCCGCCCCGTGCGAGGTAGCGGAGCGCCAGCGGCACCTGCTCTCCTGCAGGAGAGAAGATCACTGCGTGGTCGAGAGGGTCGGGCGGGGGTTCCTCAGGCGCCCCAACCCAGGTGGCGCCGAGCGAACGGGCGTGCTGGGCGTGGCGCGACGCGCGAGTGAACACCGAGACCTCGCAGCCCGAATGCCGCGCGACCTGGATCGCGATATGGGCGGAGGACCCGAAGCCGAAGATGCCGAGCCTCCCTCCGGCGAGCGCGCCTGCAAGCATCAGGGCCCGATACCCGATCACGCCGGCACACAGCAGTGGCGCTACCTGGACATCGTCGAACGCCTCCGGAAGGGGGTAGGTGAAATCAGCCCGGACAACCGCGCGCTCCGCGTAACCACCGTCGCGGTGAAGTCCCGTGAAGCTGGCATCCGGGCAGAGGTTCTCCCGTCCGCTGCGGCACCAAGTGCAGGAGCCGCAGGCGCCGGCCATCCATGCGACGCCCACCCGCCGGCCGAGCAAGACCAACGAGACGCCGGGCCCTACCTCTTCGACGAGGCCGACAATCTCGTGGCCTGGGATGAGAGGGGCCCGCGCCTCGGGCAGATCTCCTTCGACCGTGTGAAGATCGGTCCTACAGACTCCACAAGCGAGCACCCGCAGGCGCAGCTCTCCAGGGCCCAGCAGGTCCTCTGCAACTTCCCTGGCCACGAGCGGGCGGGTTTCGATGGGACCCGGCTTTTCCAGCACCATAGCCTTCACGTTTCGAGAGCTCCTATGGGAATTCTAGCCTGGACTGTCTACGGGGGTGCTGCTGCAAACTGCGTGCTAGAATCCCTTGCCGCAAACGCGGCCGGAGGTTTCCATGAGTTGCACGAGGCTTTCTGGAGCGGTTCTCGCGGGGGTTTTGCTGGCGACGATGGCGTGGGCGCAACAGCCGCAGGAACCCGCCCCGTCGAAAATCGCTTTCGTTTACGTCCAAAAGGCCCTTGCCAGCACGGACGAGGGAAAGGCGCGCTTGAAGGAACTCGACACCTGGGCGCGACCCAGGCAGGATGAACTCGCTAAGCTGGACAAGGAGATAAACGAACTCAAGGGCGAGATGATCACCAAGCAGGGCGTTGCCAACGACGACGCGATCGCCGAGCTCAACAAGCGGGTTGTTGCCAAGCAGCGCGAGTTCGAGGACAAGCAGCGAACGGGGAAGCGTGACTTCGAAGCCAAGCAGCAGGCGCTGCTCAAGGAGCTGGGCGGGAAGCTCCAGGAGCTCATCACGAAGTACGCAGACCAGAACCGCTACGCTGCGGTCTTCATCTTCAACCCGGACCAACTTGCGTACCTCGCAAACTCCGCCGACATCACCGACGCCGTGATCAAGCTCTACAACGACCGCTACCCACTGGCCGCGGCGAACACGCCCGCGCCAGTGAAGTAGACGCATACCGAGGAGCCGCACCGTGGGACGCCGACTTACACGCAAGCAGATCAAGCAGGACGAGTTCATCTCGCTGGTGGACCAGAGCGTCCACTGGATCGGACAGAACTGGCGCCAGGCAGCCATGGGTCTCGCCGCCGTCCTAGTGGTTGCCCTGTTGTGGTGGGGTGTAACGGCTTTCATCGGCAGTCGCAGTGAAGCGGGAGGCCAGGCGATGGCTGACGCCCTCGCCATCTATGAGACGCCCGTCGGCAGCGCCGGGACGGCAGTCGGGAAGTCGACTTTCGCCACCGACACGGAGCGCCTCTCCGCCTCGGAGAAAGCCTTCGAGGCCATCCGGTCGAGCTACTGGCTGACTCCTCAGGCTCGCATTGCCGACCTGTACCTGGCACGTATCGCCGAGGACCGGGGTGACCAGACGCTGGCGATCCGCAAGCTGGGCGAAATCACGAGCAAGCGGTCGAGCGATCCGCTGGTCCGTCTCGCCATGCTTGACCTGATCAGGCTGCGCGTGGCACGAGGAGAGGGCCCGCAGCTCGTGAGCGACCTGGAGGCGATGGTTGCTGGCAAGGACCCCCGACTACCGCGCGACACCGCGCTCTTCGAGCTCGCGAAGCTCTGGGACCACGAGGCCAAGCCGGAGGAGGCCAACCGGCTGTACCGCAAACTCGTCGAGGATTTCCCGGAATCGCCGTACCGCCTCGACGCACAGCAGCGCCTATCTTCGGCGAGCTGACGCTGCAACCCGGGTGGCGCGGTCGGCCGGCACGAGACGTGCTCCCATGGCCAGCCGTTGCAGCTGAGCCGAAGGGTCTCGGAGGTAGTGGGTGAACTTCGTTGAGGCAATCGCGAGGAAGCGGGATGGCCTCGAGCTCACGTCGGCCGAGGTCCAGGCGTTCGTGCGCGGCGCCAGCCACGGTCAGATCGGTGACGAGCAGCTTGCTGCGATGCTGATGGCCATCTGTATCCGCGGCGCAAGCGAGCGGGAGACGCAGGATCTGGTTGAAGCCATGCGGGACTCCGGAGCCTCCTGGAAACTCGGGGAGGCAGTCCCCGATGCCGTGGACAAGCACTCTACCGGTGGCGTCGGCGACAGCGTCTCGTTGGTGTTCGCGCCGCTCGTCGCGGCGTGCGGCGTCCCGGTTGTGATGATGGCAGGCGCCGGCCTCGGTCACACGCAGGGGACGCTGGACAAACTCGCCGCGATCCCGGGTTTTCGGACCGTCCTAGGCGGCTCGGAAGCGCTCGACAGACTCGCAAGGTGCGGCGTGAGCATCGCTGCCCAGAGTGAAGACATCGCTCCTGCCGACCGCAAGCTCTATCTCCTCCGCGACGTGACCGCCACGGTGCCATCGCTCCCCCTGATCGTGGCCTCGATCATGTCCAAGAAGCTCGCAGTCGGCGCACACCGGCTGGTGCTCGACGTGAAATGCGGTTCCGGCGCCTTCTGCAAAACGCCCGAGGTGGCGAGGCGGCTCGCCGACGCGTTGATGGGCGTCGGCCAGCGGGCCGGCGTCACGCTGCGCACCCTCATCACCGATATGAGCCAGCCGCTCGGCGACCGGCTTGGCTGCGCCAACGAGGTCCGCGCCGCCATCGAGGTTCTGAGCGGGGCCGGTGATAGGCGCTTGCGCGAGCTCACTGTGGAGCTGGCGGTCGAGGGGCTCGTTCTCGCCGGGAGGACAGCCGAGTCTGCACGGGCCGAGCTCGAGCGAAGGCTCGCCGATGGAAGCGCCCTGGCCCGATGGGCGGAGGTCGTCCGGGCGCACGGCGGCGACCCCGACGAGTCGCGTCTTGCGCGCCCGTCCCGTACGGTTTTGGTCCCGGCGCGGCACGGAGGCTTCGTCGCCGCAATCGACGGGGAGGGGCTCGGTTGGATCGCCGTCGCTCTGGGGGCGGGCCGCCGCCGACAGGGGGACCGCGTCGATCTTTCGGCCGGACTCAGGGTCCACGCACGGGTCGGAGACCGGATCGAGCCGGGACAGCCGCTGGCTACGCTCGAGGTGGGTGACAGGTCGGTCGAGATCGATGCGCTCGTGTCGCGAGCGGCTGCCGCGTTTCGCATCGAGGGCGATCCGCCGCCCAAGACGCCGCTGATCCTCGCCCGGCTCGGGGGTGCAGCCTAACTTGCTGTATCGCCTGGAGGACGTGCGCGTCTCCTTCGCGGGGCGGATGGTGCTTCGCGGAGCGTCGCTCCAGCACAACCCCGGAGAGAAGCTCATCCTGCTCGGTCGCAACGGCTGCGGGAAGACCACCCTGCTGAAAGTAATCGCAGGGGAGCTCGAACCCGAGGGCGGCGCGGTGGAACGCGCCCGCGGCTTGGAGATCGCCCGGCTGGAGCAGCGCGTCGAAGCCGGGGCCGGGGTCTCGGTTCTCGACTATTGCCTTTCGGCGCTGGCCCGGGTGGTCGAGGTCGAGTTTGCGCTTGCCGATCTCGGGGCCCGGCTGGGGAGCGGTGATGAGGCTCTTATCGCCGAGCACCACCGGCTGCAGGAGGAGTTCGAGCGGCTCGACGGTTACCGGGCACGGCCGCATGCCCAGACCGCCCTTGAGGGCCTCGGCATCCCCGCAGCAATGCACTCGAGGACGCTCGACTCGCTTTCTGGAGGTGAGCGCACACGAGTCGCCCTGGCCCGCGCGCTGCTCTCGCCCGCGTTGCTGCTGCTGGATGAGCCGACGAACCACCTGGACCTCTTGGGCGTCGAGTTCCTCGCACAGGAGCTCGCGAGGCGGAACGGCGCGCTTCTGTTGGTGACGCACGACCGGGAGCTGGTCGACCGCGTCGGAGGCGAAGTGCTCGAGCTGCACGGGGGCAGGTTGGAACGGTTCCCGGCGGGGTATGCGCGCTACCGCCGTGAGCGTGAAAGGCGAAGGGAACATGCGCAAAAGGCATTCGATCTGCAACGGGCCGAGATCGAGCGGCAGGAGGAGTTCATCCGGCGCAACATCGCCGGCCAGAACACGCGGCAAGCCCAGGCGCGGCAGAAGTTGCTTTCACGTATGGACCGCCTCGAGGCGCCAGAGCCCGATTCCGGCCCGCTCAGGCTTCGCTGGCCCGAGGCCGGACGAAGCGGGGAGATGGTGATAGAGGTGAATGACCTCGCGGTCGGGTGGGAGCGGCCTGTCCTCCGGGGCGTAACGCTCTCGGTGCGGCGGGGAGACCGCCTGGCCATCGTCGGCCGCAACGGGGCCGGGAAGACGACGCTGCTGCACACACTCGCGGGACGCCTGCCGGCGCTTTCCGGGAGGCTGCGACTCGGGACGGGCGTGGTACCGGCGTGGTACGACCAGGAACAGGCCGATATCCCGAGCGGCGTGAGTGTGCTGGAGGTGCTCCTTTCGGCCCGTCCGGAGTGGACGCCGGCGGAGGCGAGGGCATGGGCCGCCCGATTCGCGTTCTCGGGCGAGGCGGCGGAGGCCGTCACCGATTCGCTCTCGGGCGGGGAGCGGGCACGACTCGCGCTGGCTAGGTTGATCGCCCTGGCTCCGAACCTGATGCTCCTCGACGAGCCAACGAACCACCTGGATCTCGTCACGTGCGAAGTCCTGGAACAGGCCCTTTCGGAGTTCCCGGGAGCATTGCTGCTCGTCAGCCACGACCGCCGCCTGATCGAGCGGGTAGCCACGGGCATTCTGCTCCTCGACGGCGCTTCTGCCGTCCCGGTCAATCGGGTCGATGAGGCGTTCGCCAGGCTTGGGCTGGTCCAGGCCCCGGGGCGGACGCCGGAGGAAGAGGGTGCTACCCCGCGGCGAAGCGCACTGGAGGTGGAGCGGCGACGGCTGCGGCGCGACGCGGCCCGCGCGAGGGTCAAGGCCGATACCTTGGCCGGAGAGCTGGAGGCGGCCGAGCAGCGCCTTCGCGACGTCGAGGTGCTCCTGTGCGAGCCCGAAGTGTTTGCCGACGGACGGCGGGCCCGTGAGCTGGGGCGCGAGGCTGACGAGCTGAGGGACGACCTCGAGGCGCTGCTCGAAGCATGGGGCGAGGCTGAGGAGGACGCGGAAGCCCTGGCGCAGCGCCTGGCGGAGCTGGAGTAGCGACCCCGAACGGACCATTCCCGGCGCGACGTGCAGGCGAGGCCGCAGCCTCGGGCACGTCTCTCCGCGCTTGGCTACGGATTTCTAGCGCCTGGCAAAGATCAGAGGATCGCCTCAACGGGGCCGGATTCTCCGGCGCGGATCGCGACCGCACGTGCCGTCACGTTCGGGAGGACGCGATACGCGAAGTGGATCGCGGTCTGGATCTTGTTGTGATAGAAGGCGGCCTCGGGCTTGCCCTCGGCGTAGTGCCGGACGGCGTCCTTGTCCGACGCGTCCACGCCGTCCTTGGTGAGCATAGCCTGCAACTTGGTCCGGGCGATCGTCGCCTGATCGAGGAGGAAGTGCGCACCGAGGACGTCGCCGATCATGTCCAGGAACGGAACGGAGTTGAGCAGCACGACGATCGGCGCATCCGGCCGCTTGGTGAGACCCTTGGAGATGTCTTCGATCTGCTTGAGCGCTGCACCGAGCATCCACGCAGGCTCCATGAACTGTGGGTCGTTCCGGAGCTTCTTGAACGTGCGCTCGGCCAGCCCCAGCAGCTCGCGAATCGGCTTGCCGCCCTTGGCGGGCAGTTTCCGGGCGACCAGGTCAAGGGCCTGGATGCCGTTGGTTCCTTCGTAGATCGAGGCGATCTTCGCGTCGCGCAGGTATTGCTCTGCCGGATAGTCGGACGTATAACCGTAGCCGCCATAGACCTGCAGGCACCACTCGGTGACCCGGAAGCCCCAATCGGACGCCCATGCCTTGCAGATCGGCGTCAGAACCTCGACGTAGGACTGGTAGCGCTCCTGCTCTTCACCGCTGGTGACGTGGGTCATGTCCATGAAGTACGAGGTCTGCATGAGCAGGGCGCGCATCGCCTGAACGTAAGCGTTCGAGGTGAACAGCATCCGGCGCACGTCCAGGTGCTCGATGATCGGTACCTGGGGTGCGCCGTGTTCCTTCATGCGCGTCCAGTGGCGGCTCTGCAGCCGTGTGCGCGCGTAGTCGAGGGCGGCCTGGTAGGCAGCCGCCGCGAGCGCGGCGCCCTGCAGCCCCACCTCAATGCGTGCCGGGTTCATCATGTGGAACATCAGCTTCATGCCGGACTTCTCTTCGCCGAGCAGGAACCCCTCGCACCGGTCGTTGCCGCCGAAGACCAGGGAGCAGGTCGGCGAGCCGTGAATGCCGAGCTTCTCCTCGAGGCGCGAGCAGACGACGTCGTTCGGCTCCCCGAGCGAGCCGTCGGCGTTGACTCGTATCTTCGGAACGATGAAGAGGGACAGTCCCGAAGTCCCGTCCGGCGCACCCGGAGTGCGGGCCAGCACCGCGTGAATGATGTTCTCGGTGAGGTCGTGATCGCCCGACGTGATGAAGATCTTCTCGCCCTGGATCAGGTAGCGACCGTTGGGCTGCCTGACGGCGCGGGCCTTGGATGCCCCAACGTCGGAGCCTGCCTGGGGCTCGGTGAGGCACATCGTGCCTGCCCATTGCCCGGAGTACATGCGCTCGCAAAAGAGAGCGCGCATCTCGTCGGTACCGAACTTCTCGACCAGGTATGAAGCACCCCGGGTGAGGAGAGCGGTGAGAGATAACGCCATGTTCGCCCCGAAGAAGAGCTCGTTCACCGCGGTGCCGACGGTGTCCGGCAGGCCCATTCCGCCGTACTCGGGGGTGTTGATGCAGCCGATCCAGCCCCCCTCCCTGATCTTCTGGTACACCGAGTGGAACGACGCCGGCATGATCACGCGCCCGTTCTCGAAGCGGGCTCCCACCTTGTCACCCTCGCGATTTGCGGGATCGAGCTGCTCCTGCGCGAGCCTGAGCGCCTCGTCGAGCACCATCTCGACATCCGCGCGTTCCCATTGGGAGAAAGCTTCCCGCTCGAGGAGATCCTCCGTCGGCAGCCACTCGAAGAGCTGGAATCTGATGTCGCGCATGTCCGCTTGGTAACCCACGGAGCCCCCCTCTTCTTCTGGCGACGCGTCACGCCGAACCAGAGTGAACGCTCGTTCATTCTCCCCACGCCTCCGACCGAATGCAAGTGGCGTTGTGCCGTCTCCGGCAGGATCGGCCCGAAGCGCGAAACACCCGGGGACCAGTGCATAATGCACGCTGGAGGCGATGCATGGAGCGAGCGCGGGCAGTGGTCACCGGTGGCGCGGGTTTCCTGGGGTCGCACCTCTGCGAGCGGTTGCTCGGGGAGGGCATGGACGTCGTCTGCATCGACAACCTCCTGACGGGCAACCTCGCGAACATCGAACACCTCTTCGGCGTCAACGGATTCGCTTTCGAAAAGTACGACGTCACCAACTACATCCATGTGCCCGGAAGAGTGGACTTCGTCCTTCACTTCGCTTCGCCGGCCTCACCGATCGACTATCTGGAGTTGCCAATTCAGACGCTCAAGGTCGGCTCGCTCGGGACGCACAAAGCGCTTGGGCTCGCCAAGGCCAAGGGCGCGAGGTTCCTGCTTGCGTCGACCTCTGAGGTCTACGGCGATCCTCTCGTGCATCCGCAGCCCGAGAGCTACTGGGGAAACGTGAACCCCGTCGGTCCGCGCGGCGTCTACGACGAGGCCAAGCGCTTCGCCGAGGCCATGACGATGGCGTACCAGCGATTTCACGGCGTCTCCACCCGGATCGTGCGTATCTTCAACACGTTCGGGCCGCGGATGCGCGCCCACGACGGCCGCGTCGTGCCGGCGTTCGTGTCGCAAGCGCTGGCGGGCGAGCCGTTGACCATCTTCGGAGACGGGAGCCAGACCCGTTCGTTCTGCTACGTCGACGATGAGATCGAGGGGATCATCCGGTTGCTTTTCTCCGAGATCGACGAGCCGGTCAACATCGGCAACCCGGGCGAGATGACGGTTCTGCAGTTCGCCGACACGATCCGGCGCCTCGTGGGAAGCCTGGCGCCGATCGAGTTCAAACCGCTCCCGGTGGACGATCCCAAGGTCCGCCAGCCCGACATCTCGCAGGCCCGGGCCTTTCTCGGGTGGGAGCCGAAGGTGTCGCTCGAGGAAGGGCTCCGGCGAACCATCGAGTACTTCCGCGCCCGGAGGTAGTCGGGTAACAGCGGGTCTCCCTGCAGCGGCAGAGGAGCGGGGGAGCAGAGGGGCGGAGGAGAAAAGGCGCTGGGAGCCTACTCCCCTCTGCTCCTCGGCTCCTCTGCTCCTCCGCCGTGCCGCTCGGCATGACGCCGTCGGTGGAGGATGATGAACCACTTGAGGGCGAAGTACGTGACCGCGCCCCCGAGGAGCGACAGCACCGTGGCACCCACGCCCCACGTGATCAGCACCGATCGCAGCCACGGGACGCGTTCGCGCCACATGGCAGCGTGCAGGACTTCCTCAGGGTGGGGGATCAGGAAGTGGGGGACATGTACGCCGGTGATTCCCTTGCCGACCAGAACCGCCGCTGGGAAGTAGACAGTGATGGTCCACGGGTTGACCACGAGCGTGCCGAGGAGTACGTCCACCTTGTTGAGCCGGAAAGCGAACGCGAGCAGGAGGGCGATAACCGCATGAAGGCCGATTAGCGGCGAGAGCCCCAGCGCGATCCCGAGCGCCCAGGCCGCGGCGAGTTGCTCAGGCCGCTCGTGGACCCCAACAAGCGCCTGGAAGCGGGACCGCACTCGCTCCAGCAACGCCTTCACGTGGCCACTGCCGCCGGTGTCCCCGGCGTCTGGATCAGTGCGAGGCGAAGGATGTCCTCGGCCCGCGACAGAAGGTGAAAGTGGGCCTTCGCTCGCGCGGAAGCCGGCAGCTCGGCGAGGTCCCGCTGGTTCTCGCGCGGCAGGCATATCTCGTGGATACCCGCTCGCAGGGCCGCGAGCGCCTTTTCCTTGATGCCGCCAACGGGCAGGACCTCGCCCCGCAGGGTGATCTCTCCGGTCATGGCCAGGTCGCGTCGCACCGGTTTCGCGACGGCCGTCGAGGCGAGGGCGCAGAGCATCGTGACCCCGGCGGAGGGCCCATCCTTCGGGATTGCACCCGCCGGAACGTGCACGTGAAACGAGTGATCGTCGAAAAAGGACGGGGCAATCCCATACTGACTTGCGTTGGCCCTCAGGTAGGAGAGCGCGGCCTGGGCCGACTCCTTCATCACTTCGCCGAGGTGGCCGGTCAGGCGCAGTTCGCCTTTGCCGGGCAGCGCCAGGGCCTCGACGTGGAGGATGTCGCCGCCCACGGGTGTCCATGCCAGGCCGGTGGCCACGCCGATGCGGTCGAGGGCGAGCTGCTCCTCGGGGAGGAACTTCACCGGCCCGAGGAAGCGCTCGACCGTCTTCGGTGTGACCGTCACGCGTGCCGTCGAGCCTTCCGCCACGCGCACCGCGACCTTGCGGCACACGGCGCCGATCTCGCGCTCGAGGTTTCGGAGGCCCGCCTCGCGCGTGTACCGGTCGATCACGAACTTGAGCCCACTCTCAAGGAACCGAACCTGGCTCGGCTTGAGGCCGTTCTCGCGCACCTGCTTGGGGATGAGGTGCGTTCTGGCGATCTGGACTTTTTCCTCTTCCGTATACCCCGAGAGCTCGATTACCTCCATGCGGTCGAGGAACGCCGGGTGGATGGTCTCCGTCACGTTTGCGGTGGCGATGAAGAGCACCGTCGAGAGGTCGTACGCGACGTCGAGGTAGTGGTCCCTGAAGGAGAAGTTCTGCTCGGGGTCGAGGACCTCGAGAAGCGCAGCCGATGGGTCTCCCCGGTAGTCGGCGCCGATCTTGTCGATCTCGTCGAGCATGAAGACCGGGTTCGAGGTGCCGCCCTGGTTGATCCCCTGGATGATCCGGCCTGGGAGTGCGCCCACGTAGGTCCGGCGGTGCCCGCGGATCTCCGCCTCGTCGTGGACGCCTCCGAGCGATATCCGGATGAACTTGCGCTCGAGGGCTCGCGCAATCGATCGGCCGAGCGAGGTCTTGCCCACCCCGGGAGGCCCGACGAAGCAGAGGATCGGCCCCTTGCTGTCGTTCTTCAACCTCCGCACTGCGAGGAACTCGATCACCCTCTGCTTGATCTTCTCGAGATCGTAGTGGTCTTCGTCGAGGACCGCCCGCGCGTGGGCGAGGTCCAGGTTGTCTTTTGAAAACGTGCTCCACGGTAGCCCGGAGAGCCAGTCGAGGTAGGTCCGGATGACCGAGGCCTCGGCCGAGTCCGGATGTGTGGTCCGCATCCTCTTGAGCTGTTTCTCGCCCTCGGTCTTGGCCTCGTCTGGCAGCTTCTTCGTTTCGATGAGGTCGCGGTAGCGCTGGACCTCCTGGTCGATGTCGTCGGTGTCACCGAGCTCTTTCTGGATCTGTTTGAGCTGCTGCCGCAACAGGTACTCGCGCTGGGACTTGTCCAGCTCCCCCTGGACCTGGGAGCTGATCTGCCTCTGGACCTCGAGGAGGGCCGTCTCGTGCTCCAGGAACTCGTTGACCGCCCGTAGCCGTTCCTTGACGTCCATCGCTTCAAGGACCTTCTGCGCCTCCTCGGGCTTGAGCGTGAGGTTCGATGCGACGAGGTCCGCCAAACGGGCGCCGTCCTCGAGCGACGTCGCGATCAGCATGACCTCGGGCGAAACCGACTTACCGAGCTCAACGACTTTCTCAAGGTTGCCGCGTACGGTGCGCACGAAGGCCTCGAGTTCGAGGTCTCCCTCCTTCGCGGTGGGTTCCTCGAGACGCGTTATCTTGGCGCGCAGGTATGGTTCCTCTTGCAGAAAGTACTCGACCCGCGCTCGTGCAAGCCCTTGCACCAGGATCCGGATGCGGTTGTCGGGGAGCTTAATCATCCGCATGATCCCGGCCACGGTGCCTACTTGGTAGAGGTCCTTCGCGGTGGGGTTGTCCTCACTCAGATCGCGCTGCGCCAACAGGAGAAGCAGCCGGTTCTCGGCAAGGGCCTGGTCTACTGCCGCCACGGAGCGGTCGCGGCCGATGGAGAGCGGCACCATCACGAATGGGAAGAGCACCGCGTCCTTCAGAGCGATGGCGGGGAGCACGTCGGGGATCGAAACCGCATCCTCGCGATGCTCAAGCGGGGTCGTGGTCGCGTCGTTCATGACTCCTCTTCGGTCACGGCGATCGTGTGCGCAGTGTTTCGTCGCTCCGAGAGCCGAGGCAGGATGATCACCAGGACCCCGGCGTTCAGGATGGCCTTGGCCGTTTCGGGTTGCACCGGCCCTGGCAGCATGACCTCGACGGCGAACGTCCCGAACCCGCGCTCCATGTGATGGCAGTGGCGGTGGTGCGAACGGTCGCCGCCAGGCAACTTGCGCCCGGCGATCCTCAGCTCACGGTCTCGAAGAGTGACGACGATCTCGGAGGTCGGTACGCCGGGGACGTCCACCAGGACGACGTAGCGTCCGTCGGCTTCGCGAAGGTCGACCGCCGGCGAGAACCCGGTGTCCTGCACCTGAGGCGGCGCCGCCAGGAGCGTGATCAGCTCATCGAGGTGCCGCTGCACGATCTCGAGTTCTAAGCCGGACGAGACGCGCCTTCTCATGCCTCGACCTCGCGCTCTCTCCTCAACCGGTCGAGCTCGACGAGGAACTGCTCGATGTCCTCGAACCGGCGGTACACGCTGGCGAACCGCACGTAGGCGACCTGGTCGACCTCCCGCAAGTGCGACATCAGGATGTGCCCGATCTCGTGCGAGCGGATCTCGCGCTCGTCCTTCTTGTTCAGCGCCGCCTCGACTGCGTCAGCCATCGCTTCGAGCTGGCGCGAGCTGACCGGACGCTTCTCGCTGGCGCGCACGAGACCGGCCAGGATCTTGCTCCGGTCGTGCGGCTCGCGCTGTCCGTCGCGCTTGACCACCAGCGCCGGGACCTCCTCGATGCGCTCGTAGGTGGTGTAGCGGCGCTGGCACGACAGGCACTCCCGCCGACGGCGGACCTGGCTCCCGTCGCCGACCTCACGGGAGTCGACAACGCGATCCTGGGCGTGAGCGCAGAACGGACACCTCACCTTACCGTGCCTCCGGGTCCGGGCTCGCTTTGGCCTCCATGGTGCGTACCTTGCCGAGGGACATGCCGACCGCAGCCAGGTAGCCGAGGCCCAGCACGGTGATCGGAAAGAAACATATGGCGTGATGGAGGAGGGCAAAAGCGGTCGATGTCGAAACGTCGACGCCGATGAGCTGGGTCAGTCCGAATCGGATCGCCCAGTGGAATCCTCCCACCCCTGCGGGAGCGGGCACGGCGAGCCCGATGACGCTGACCGCGACGACGACAAAAGCCTGTCCCAGGCTCAATTCGAGACCGAAGGCCTTCCCCAGCAGGACGAGCTGCCACCCGATGACGATCCAGAGGCCCAGGCTCCAGACCGCGATCTCGAACAGGCGTCGCGGCGTCCGAAGCACCTCCAGGCCGTCGAGAAGGTGGTGGAGGAAGCTGACTGCCCGGTCATGGAGACGTTCCGGGAGCCACGAGGCGACGCGACGCACCGTGGCCTCACGCCGGCGGAGGAGAAACCAGATCAGAGCCACCGCCGCCGCCAGGCCCGCGGTGGTCAGCAGCGCGGTGTCGCGGAGGAGTGGCAGACTCGCTGGATTGAGGCTGCCTGCCACGAAGAGCACCCCCGCGCCGAAGAGCAACAGTACTGTAGCTCCGTCGAGAAGGCGCTCGGTGAGGATCGAGGCCAGGGTCGCTGCCGCCGGCATTCCGGTCCGGGCGGTGAGCAGCAGAGGACGCACGATCTCTCCTGCCCGTGCCGGGAGGACTGTCGAGGTCGCGAACCCGGCGGCGGTGCAGCCGAGCAGGTTGGCCGTGCCGGCCCGTCCAACGGGCCGCAGGATCAGTCCCCAGCGCAGGGCCCGCAGCGCGTACGTACCGAGGGCGACCGCCACCGAGGCCAGAACCCAACCCAGCTTGACCTGTGCGAGGTTCCTGCCAACCTCCCCTAGCGGAGCCGTCCAGAGGAACACCGCGAAGAGCAACGCGGCGAGCATCACGCTCGCCAGCACTTTCCAGAGGTGGCCGCCGCCGACGTTTCCCACGCGGCAAGGGTAGTATTACCCGAGGATGAGAGCAACTTCGAGTCTGCTGATCGCGACCCACGAGGAGTGTGCCGACCACCGTCCGTTCCCCGGACACCCTGAGAGGCCCCAGAGGCTCCAGGCGGCGATCAAGGGCGCGGATGGTCTCGGGGCACGGTTGCTACCGGTGACGGTGAACGAGTCGGATGCCCTCCGTGCGATCCTGACAGCCCACGACGCGACGCTCCCGGAGCGTCTTCGAACGGCCTGCGCCTCCGGTCCCCAGGTGTTCGATTCGGACGACAACCCGATCAGCGAGGGGACGTACCGGGCGGCGCTCGCTGCGGTCGCAGCGTCGATCGCAGCCGTCGGGGAGGTGGACGCGCGCGCCGCCACGAGGGTCTGGATCCCGGTGCGCCCTCCCGGCCATCATGCCCTTCGGGACCGTGCGATGGGGTTCTGCTTCTTCAACAACGCAGCGATCGCCACGGAGGATCTCCTGAAAAGAGGGATCGGACCGGTGGCGGTCGTCGACTTCGACGTTCACCACGGGAACGCGACGCAGCAGCACTTCTGGGAACGCAACGACGTGTTCTACCTCTCCGTCCACAGATACCCCTTCTATCCGGGAACCGGCGCGGGAGATGAGATCGGGTCGGGCCCCGGCCGTGGCTTTACGCGGAACTACCCGCTGGCCGCTGGTGCCGACAATGACACGTACAGCGGCGCAGTCGCCGCGGGGCTCGAGGACGTCCTCTCGGTCGTCACACCCGCTGCGTGGGTGATCTCCGCCGGCTTCGACGCCCACCGCGATGATCCGCTCGGTGGGATGAAGGTGACCGAGGCAGGGTTCGCGGCGATCGGCGAACTGCTGGGGCAGGCTGCCGGGAAGAAGCCGATCCTCGCGGTATTGGAAGGAGGCTATGCCCTGGAAGCCCTGTCCCGATCGGTGCGAACCTTCCTGGCAGCCCTCGACGGAGGCGTTACCTCTTGACTTTTCCATGAGTCGTCTCTATGTTGAAATACAAAGGTGTGACGTGAGAAACCCACTGGAGGCCAGGCGATGCGCAAAACACTAGGGAGTTTGGTGGTCCTCACGCTGTGCATGCTCATGGCCAGCGTTGCTGCTGCGGGCGGCATCACTGGGCGTGGCACCGGGCAACCCGTTCTGAACACCGCCTTCAGCATCGACACGCCGCCCGCCAACGCCACGGTCTTCGGGATCGTCGAAGTCCGCGGCTTTGTCCTCGATCCCCGCGGTGTGTCGCGGATCACACTTCTGATCGACGGTGCGCCCGTGCACGACGCGGACATCAATCAGCCGCGCGATGACGTGAGGATAAGGTACCGGCGTTTCCAGGGTGAGGATTTTCCCTACAACCCCGGGTTCGTCACGTCGTTCCTGGCCTCCAATTACACTGACGGGAGTCACACGATCGCCATCAGGGTGACGTATTCGAGCAGCGATGTCGAGGACCTCGGGAGCCGCAACTTCACCGTGGACAACACGGTCACCCAGGCGCCGATCGGGGGCATCGACAGCCCGCGCGATCCCAGCGTCTACGGCTATCAGGACTACATCGCCGGCGTGTTCCCGATCGTCGGCTGGGCCCTCGACGCCAACGGGATCCGCCAGCGCGTGAGCCCCACCGGCTGCAACCCGGCCACGGACGCGACGTGTCACGTTCTCGCCGACATCGAGGTCATGGTGGACGGCATGGTCGTCGGCCAGGCGAACTACCCCCTGCCGCGGCCCGACATCGCCAACGCCCACCCGGACGTGGCGAGCGCTTTCCAGTCGGGGTTCCAGCTTGCCCTCGACAGTAGCAAGTTCACAAACGGCGAGCACACGATCTCGGTCAGGGTCTGGAACACCGAGGATCTCTCCACCGTGCTGGACTCGCGGGATGTGTGGTTCAACAACGGATACGCCACCCTCGCTCCGTTCGGAGCAATCGATTGGCCGATGAACGACGCACACTTCTTCGCGAATTACTGCACGACTCTGAACCCCCCATCGGGACTTCCGCCGTACGCGCCAGGCGACCACATCGACTGGGTCTCAGGGTGGGTGATCGACCAGAACGACCAGGTGAACCTGGAAGGGATCGTCTCGGTGCAACTGCTTTTGAATGGAGTGCAGGTAAGTGACACCGCCACAGATTGTGCTCCGATAGAGATGGCCCCAGGGGTTCTTGTCACTGCCAACTGCTACGGTCTCGAGCGGAAGGACATTTTCTACCAGTACCCGATGTTCAACATGGACGCCAAGGACTCGGGGTACTTCTTCGCGGTGGACACCGACTACTGGCTCATAAGCGGTCAGCTGCACCTCGGACTCAACATCGTCACCGTGATGGCCCGCACTAAGGATCCGCTGCGCCCAGCCGTTGTGATCGACCAGATTCCGGTCATCGTCGACTGCCCGACGGACGGGATCTTCCCGGCGATCGGGGAGCTTGAGCACCCAATCGCGATGGAGCCGATGAGCGGGACGTATCTCGTGCAGGGCTGGGTATTCGAGTTTCCGAACTCCGTCAAGCGGCTCAACTTCTGGGTTGACGGGGTCCTCGACGGAAGCCTGATCGCCCCGAACGCGAACATCAACATGGTGCGGGACGACGTGGTGGACGACTATCCTTGGCTGCCCTACCCGGTGTCGCGCTACAGCGGCTTCAAGTACAGCCTGGACACGACGAAGTATGTGGACGGGGTTCACCAGCTTGTCATCGAGGCGATCACCTACAACGGTTACGACAACTTCTGGGTCCAGCGGCCCATGGTCTTCGACAACCTGAACCGTCCGTAGCGGTCGAAAGCAGCAACGTCGCCGCCCCGGCGTTCGCCGGGGCGGTTTTCTTTTGGACCGGGTTCACGTTACGATCACGCACCGGAGGAGGTACGACGAATGCGTGGGTTGTTCTTCACGGGACATGGAGGTCCCGAGAAGCTCGTTTTCGGCGAACTGCCGGAACCACGGCCGGGCCGAGACGAGGTTGTGGTTCGGCTGCGCGCTTCAGCCCTGAACCACCTGGACCTCTTTGTCCTTCGAGGGCTGCCCGGCGTCCCGGTCGTGCTGCCCCACATCGGAGGCGCCGACGGGGCGGGCACCGTCGCAGCGGTCGGTGAAGGCGTAATGGGGTGGAGGATTGGCAGCGAGGTCGTGCTCAATCCGGGCCTCTGGTGTGGAACGTGCGAGGCCTGCGGGTGCGGAGAAGAGTCGCTCTGCGCGGTTTTCCGCCTCCTCGGAGAGCACGTCGATGGGACATTCGCGGAGTACGTGAAAGTTCCCGCGGTCTCGCTCGCGCCGAAGCCGGGTCACCTGTCCTGGTACGAGAGCGCCGCGTTCGGACTGACCTTTCTCACAGCGTGGCGGATGCTGATGACCCGGGCGGGCCTGAAGAGCGGGGAGTCGGTGCTCATCCACGGCATCGGCGGCGGAGTCGCCCTCGCCGCGCTGACGTTCGCGAAGCTCGCCGGCGCCACCGTGTTCGCGACCTCGTCGAGCGAGGAGAAGCTGGCTCGCGCCCGGAAGATGGGCGCCGACCACACAATCAACTACACTTCCACCGACGTAGTTGGCGAAATCCGGCGCCTGACCAGCCGCCGCGGAGTGGATGTCGTTGTAGAGACGGTCGGCCAGGCCACCTGGACGTCTTCGCTGCGATGCGCCGCCAAGGGAGGGAGGGTCGTGACGTGCGGTGCCACGTCCGGCCCGAGCCCGACTGAGGAGGTGCGGCTGATCTTCTGGAACCAGCTTTCGATCCTCGGGTCCACGATGGGCAGCCGAAGAGACTGGGAGGCAATGGTGGGGGCGGTCGAGGCGAGCCATCTCAGACCTGTGTTGGACAGCGTTCTTCCGCTCGACCGGGGACGTGAGGCGTACGAGCGCCTGGCCGGTGGAGCGCATTTCGGCAAGATTGTTCTCGATATCGCAGGCGGCGCCGATTGTGCCCAGGAGAAGGCGGGCGCGTGAGCGAGGCGGAACAGAGACAAGCGGAGCCGCGCGTTCTGGCGCGAGCCGACCACACCATCTCGCGAGCGGCGATGTCCCCGAACGCGCTGAAGGTCCTCTATCGACTGCACGGGGCCGGGTTCCTCGCGTACCTCGTCGGCGGAGCCGTTCGAGACCTCCTTCTGGGGCGCAAGCCCAAGGACTTCGACATCGGGACCAACGCCCGGCCGCAACAGGTCCGGCAGTGCTTCCGCAACGCGCGAATCATCGGTCGTCGGTTCCGCCTGGTGATGGTTCGGTTCGCTTCAGAGATCGTTGAGGTGGCGACCTTCCGACGATCGCCCGACCCGCCCGAGATCGAGGAAGGGGAGACGGCCGACGTCCTGGCTCCGACTCCGGATGCCGACGAGTACGGCACGCCGGAGGAGGACGCCTGGCGCCGGGACTTCACGGTCAACGGTCTCTTCTACGACATTGCGGACTTCTCCGTGATAGACCACGTGGGTGGGCTCGCCGACCTCGACGCCGGCGTCATCAGGACGATCGGGCCGCCTCGGCTGCGGTTCGACGAGGACCCCGTGCGGATGATGAGGGCCGTGGAGTATGCGGCGCGACTGGGTTTCCGGCTCGACGACGAGCTTGCCGATGCCACGGCATCGATGCACTCCGAGATCCGCCGCGCCGCTCCGGCCCGCATCGCCTACGAGTTGCTCGAGAGCCTGAAAGGCGGCAGCGCGCTGCGGATCTTCCGGGGTCTCGAGGAAGCCTCTCTCCTCGGGCACATCGTTCCAGAGGCGCATGAGGCTGCGGTCGGCGGCAACGGCACAATCCTATGGTCCCTGCTGGCCGCAGCGGACGAGCGGTACCGGAAGGAGGAGAAGCTAGGAGAGGAGACCCTGCTCGCACTTCTCTTCCTCCCGCAGTTCCTGGCTGCACTTCAAACGGCAGGAGACAGGCTCCCGCGTGCCGGCGATATCGAGCGGTTGGCTCGCGAACAGCTCGAAACGGCGATGCTCAGGCTGGCCATCTCGCATTACCGTGGACACATCGTCAGAGCGGGCTTTCTACTGCTGACGCGTCTGATGGTCCCCCCGAGATCAGGCAAGCACGTTCTCCGGACGGTGCGGCACGAGGCGTTCGCGACGGCCTGGCAGGTAATGCACCTCCTGGCCGAGGTGGACGGCCGCTACGGTAGTGCACTGGTCGCCTGGGAGCAGCCTGTGCGCCAGGCGCTCGAAGGGCGTGCGCATGCCATCGAGGGGCCAAAGCCAGGCCGCGAGGGAGAAGCGCGGAGGCGCCCCCGCCGGGGTGGCCGACGGCACAACCGTCCGAAAGCTACTGGTGGAGCATGACCCGCATCGGAGAGCGGAAGAAGGTCGAGGAACTTCGAAAGGAGATTCGCCGCCACGAGCACCTCTACTACGTGGCAACGAAGCCGGAGATCAGCGACTTTGCCTTCGATCAGCTGATGGCGAAGTTGCGCCGCCTTGAGGAAACCCACCCGGAGCTGGTGAGTTCCGACTCGCCGACCCAGCGCGTCGGTGGAACGCCCCTGGACTCGCTTCGGCAAGTGCAGCACGCAACGCCGATGCTGTCTCTCGACAATTCGTACAATGAAGGAGATCTCGAGGAATGGCTCGGCAGGGTGAGGCGCGGGCTCGGGCGCGAGCCGGCGGGCCTGGTGGCCGAGTTGAAGATCGATGGGGTATCCCTGAGCCTCACGTACGAGAACGGGGGACTGCAGCGGGCAGTCACGCGCGGCAATGGGGAGATCGGCGACGACGTCACTGCCAACGCCCGCACCATCAGGTCGCTCCCGCTGGCACTGCCGGACCGTCCGACGGCCATAGAGGTACGCGGTGAGGTCTACCTCCCCCACGAGGTCTTTCGGGAGCTCAACCGGTCCAGGCGTGAAGAGGGGGAGGAGCCCTTCGCCAACCCCCGGAATGCAGCGGCGGGCTCGGTTCGTCTCCTGGACCCACACGAGTGCGGGAGACGCCGCCTGGCTTTCTTCGCGTACCAGGTTCCGCGGGCTGAGGGGCTGAGCTTCGCCAGCCACTCGGAGACCCTGGAGCGCCTTGCGGCGTGGGGCTTTGCGGTCAATCCCGGATGGCTTCGTTGCAGCGGCTTGGAAGAAGTTCGAGCATTTATCGGCCAGTGGGGAGAACGACGCGCGCGCCTCGGATTCGACATCGACGGCGTCGTCGTCAAGGTCGACAACCTAGAGGAGCAGCGCGCGCTCGGGGCGACCTCGAAGTTCCCGCGTTGGGCGGTGGCCTACAAGTACCCGCCTGAGGGAGAGAAGACCCGGGTGCGCGGCATCGTGGTGCAGGTCGGGCGAACCGGCGCCTTAACGCCAGTAGCCGATCTCGAGCCGGTCTCGCTCGCCGGCAGTACGGTGTCGCGGGCCACGCTCCACAACGCGGATGAGGTGGCCAGGCTGGATGTCCGCGTCGGCGACGTAGTCTGGGTCGCCAAAGGCGGCGACGTGATCCCCAAGGTGGTCGCAGTGGATCCCGCCGGCCGGGCGGTCGACTCCGAGCCGTTTCGGATGCCGGAACGCTGCCCCTCTTGCTTCACGACGGTCGTGCGGGAGCCCGGCGAGGTTGTGGCTCGCTGCCCGAATCGTCGCTGCCCGGCGGTCCGCCGGCAGCGGCTGTTCCACTTCGTGTCGCGCGGCGGCCTGGATGTCGAAGGGCTCGGGAGACGCTTCATTGACCAGCTATCGCAGGCTGGCCTGCTGGAGGATCCGGCCTCGCTGTGGGACCTTGACGCGGCGCGCCTGGCGGAGCTTCCACAGTGGGGCGACACGTCCGCCGCAAAGCTGGTGGAGCAGATCGCCGCGGCACGAAAGCGGCCGCTATGGCGGCTGCTTGTTGCGCTCGGGATCCGCCATGTCGGCGAGAAGGCTGCAAAGGTGCTTGCCGCCAAGTTCGGGTCGCTCGTAGCGTTGGAGCGAGCGTCCACGGAGGAACTCGAGGAGGCGGAGGGGATCGGCCCCACCATTGCAATGAGCGTCGCGGCCTTCTTCACGGACGAGGAGGCGCAGGCATTGTTGTGCCGTCTGCGCAAACGCGGCGTGGATCCGCATGAGGTGGTGCAGGCGCCCAAGACTGAAGGACGCCCGCTTTTGGGGCTGACGTTTGTTCTCACAGGTACACTGTCTCGTCCGCGCGAGAGCGTGGCAGGCCTCCTTGAGGAGGCCGGGGCACGCGTTGCCGACAATGTCTCCCGCCGAACCTCCTACGTGGTGGCCGGTGAGGATGCCGGGTCCAAGCTCGAGAGGGCGAGGAGCCTCGGAGTCACGGTAATGGACGAACACGGGTTGAGGACTTTCCTGGGAGAGAGGAGGATCGCCTGGTGACGAAAGCACGGCTTGTCCTCGTGGACGACGATGACGGCTCGCGCGCCGCAATGGCCACCGGTCTGCGGCGGGTTGGCTACGAGGTCGTCGAGTTCGACGCCGGTGAGGCTGCGCTGACCCTGCTCGCGAGCGGCGAACCCGCCGATGTCCTCATCACAGATGTACGCATGCCGGGAATCGACGGATACGAGGTTGTCCGCCGTGTCCGGAGCCTCCGTCCGGGGATGGCAGTGCTTATGGTTACCGCGTTTGGCGACGTAGACGGCGCCGTTCAAGCGCTCCAGGGAGGGGCGGACGATTACCTGACCAAGCCGGTCAACCTCCTCGAGCTGCGAAAGAGGGTCGACCTCCAACTCGAGCGAAACTCCCTAACCCGCGACAAGCGCGAGCTGCAGGACCGGCTCGAGAAACTCGTCGGCTTCGAGAACATCATCGGCCGGTCGGAGGCCATGCAGCAGGTGTTCGAACGGGTGCGCGTCGTGGCACCCGCCCCGAGCACGGTCCTGATCGTGGGCGAGTCGGGGAGCGGCAAGGAGCTCATCGCCAACGCGATCCACGAGCACTCACAGCGTTCCGCAGGGCGTTTCGTTGCACTGAACTGCGGCGCCATCCCAGGCGAGATCCTGGAGGCCGAGTTGTTCGGCCACGAGCGGGGCGCGTTCACGGGCGCCCACCAGCGCCGGGTGGGGAAGCTCGAGGCGGCGAGCGGCGGCACCTTGTTCCTCGATGAGATTTCCGAGCTCTCGGCAGACCTGCAGGTCAAGCTCCTGCGCGTCCTCGAAGAGCGCACGATTGTTCGCGTCGGTGGTAATGACGAGATCCCGGTTGACTTTCGGCTCCTCGCAGCCACGAACCGTGACCTCGAAGGCGAGGTCGCTGCCGGGCGGTTCCGCAGGGACTTGTACTACCGCCTGAAGGTCGTCACCATCGCGCTCCCGCCCCTTCGGCGCCGGGTCGAGGACATCCCGATACTGGTCGGGCACTTCGTGGAGCGTTTCAACCGGGACCTCGGGAGACACGTCAGAGGAGTGGCCCCGCAGCTGCTGGCGGTCCTGCGGAGCCAGCCATGGCCGGGGAACGTCCGCGAGCTGCGCAACGTGGTCGAGAACATGGTTCTGTTTTGCCGGGGTGACGAACTGACGCTTGGCGATCTGCCTCCCGAGTACCGCGAGCTTGGTCCGCTCGACGCGCCCGGGCCCGCGGACAAGTGGGCTCCGCGGCCGATGGCGGAGATCGAGAAGGAAGCGATCCTCAAAACGCTGGAACTTACGAAGGGACACCGTGCAAAGGCCGCCCAGCTGCTGGACATAGGCCTCCGAACGCTGCAGCGCAAGCTGAAGGAATACGGCGCCGCGTCGGTCGGAGAGGACGACGAGCGTTAGCTACAATTGATCTCAAAGGAGCAACCATGGAACTCCCCAGCAAGGTCCTGGTTTACAGCCAGATCCTGGGTCTAGCCGGCACGCCTGGGACGCTCATCGACATCCGCTCGGAGGGGTGCTACGAGCTGCGGCTTACCAGTCAGGGCAAGCTCCACTCGGTGCTACTGCCGATCTCCCAGACAGGTTTGGTCTTCGCCGAGCCCGAGCCGGATGTGGAGCCCGAGACCGACATCGAGCGCTGAGAAGCAGGCGTTAGTCGCCCGATCTTCCCTACGCTCGAAGCCCGCCTGGAGATCTTGCGGGCAAGGAGCGCAGGGTGGGGACGGCCCGGCAAACGATCGAGCGCCTCAGGCTTCGCGGTCCAGGCTTCCCGGTTCGGTCAGTGGACGGTGGATCAGACAGGCATCGGTCAGGACCGCCGCATGATCGAATGCCAAGTCGATGCCGGTCAGGTTGTCGAACCACCGCGCCTCACTCGCGTCGTCTCCGCCCGACAGACTGCCGCCAACAACTCGGCAGAGGTAGACGGCAGACACGGTGTGGCCACGGGGATCGCGGTCGGGTGCGGAGTAGACCCCGAGAAGTTCGACCGCCTCGACATCGAGTCCGGTCTCCTCGCGAGCCTCACGGAGACAGGCGTCGACGCACACTTCGCCGACTTCTACGAAACCGCCGGGGAGCGCCCAGCACCCGGCGTAGGGAGCCCGCGCTCTGCGGATCAGCACGACGCCTTTGAAGGGGTCGATGATCACCGCATCGGCGGTCAGAACGGGGGTCACAGGCATGGGCACGATCACTCCTCGCTTTCGGCCGGGGACTTGCGGGCACAGACCCGGGCGAGCTTCGCCACGAGCGACGAAACGCCGACTCCGGGCGCGTATGGTTGTTGCCAGCTCGATCCGACCCTGGCCTCGCCGACACGCGTGTCGCGAGCCGCTCCGACAAAGGGAAGCACGCGAATGTCGCGGTGCGTGATGCTGTGCTTCACCTCGGCGGCCCGTGTGAGGGTACCGTCGAAGCTGTTCTCTCGCGCAAGATCTCGGACCGCATCAAGGGCCGCCGCCCCCTCGGTCAAAACGGCGAAGGGCGGAAGCCAAAGTCCTGCCAGGAGAGTCCCGTGGTCCACTCTCCGCAAGAGGACGGAGCCGTCGGGCCGCTCGACCCACAACACCGCCCAGCGCTGCTGCTCCCGTGCGCGCTGAACGCGCGGGAGCGGGAACGCGGTAGGTGTGCCGGCGCTCAAGCCAGCGCAACCCGACGCGAGAGGGCATGAGCGACAAGTGGGGCTCGAAGGCGTGCACACCGTGGCTCCGAGCTCCATCAACGCCTCCCACACCTCTGGGGTCCCGGCATCGGTGTAGAGGGCGCCCGCGAGGAGGCGCCCCTCCTTGAGCAGCGGTCCACTCCCCAGAATCAGGGGAAGCGCATCAAGCCGTGCGGTCACACGTGCGACGTTTCCGTCGACGGGGGGTTCGATCCCGCCGAACGCGAAGGCGGCCACCGCCGCGGCGGTGTACGAGCCGAAGCCGGGGAGAGCGCGCAGCCCCTCGAACGTCGTGGGCCATGCGCCGCGGTCGGCGATGGCACGCGCGGCCTGGTGCAGGAGCCGGGCGCGTCTGTAATAGCCGAGACCAGAGAAGGCGTGGAGCACGTCATCCACCTCTGCCGCCGCGAGATCCCGCACCGATGGGAAGCGTTCTAGGAAGCGCTGGAACGTCGGTACGACCCGTTCCAGCTGGGTCTGCTGGGCCATGACCTCGGAGACCAGGACGGCGTAGGGGTCGCGGGGGAACGGTGTCCGCCAAGGCAGCTCCCTCGCCGAGGACCGAAACCACCCGAGCAGGCGCTGCGCCGAGGAATCGGGCACGTCGGAAGTGTAGCGCGCTAGAATTACTCCGTGGCCCAGACAGCTCCGCTATGTCCATTGTGTCGCGGTACCGGGTTCGCGATTGAGAAGCGCGACGGCCTCGAGTTGGCGGTGCGCTGCTCCTGCCGTCGCGGGAGGTCGCCCGAGTCCCTCCTCGCGGCGGCGCGGATTCCGTCTCGCTACCTGCACTGCTCGATTGAGAGCTTCGAGGTCTGGAGCAGCGACCACGGGAGCCGTAACCTACAGGCTCAAGCCAGGCGCCGGACGCGGGAGTTCGTGGATTGTTACCCCGGCGTGGAACGAGGCCTGTTGTTCATGGGGAGCGTCGGAACCGGGAAGACGCATCTTGCGGTGGCGGCGCTCAAGGAACTCATCGCGACCAAAGGAACCCACGGTCTGTACGTCAACGCGGTCCAACTCGTGCAGGAGCTCCAAATGTCGTTCGACGGCGGCGGCGCGAGCCGCGAGGAAATTCTCGGGCCGGTGACCGAGACCGAGATCTTGGTTTTCGACGAAATCGGGGCGGGGCGCCTGACTGACTGGGTAAGGGATCTCCTCTACTACGTCATCAATGCACGCTACATGACGCGGAGGGTGACCATCTTCACCACGAACTACCTCGACGCGCCCCGGCTACCGGCGGAGCACGGCTCATTCCCCGGTTCTGTCACACCCGATGCGGCTTTCACTTCTCCGCCGGCACGGTCGGCGCCGTACGTCGAGTGCCTGGCCGACCGGATCACGGAGCGGCTGCGCTCCCGGCTCTACGAGATGACCGACGTGATCGAGCTTGTCGGCGAGGATTACCGGGCTCGCGGAAGCGGGCACGGCGGAAGGCGGCCTTGACAGGCTCCGCAATTCGGGCGGCACGCCCAGCCTGGGTGCTGGCCGGCGCGTTGCTCTTGAGTTGCTGCGCTGTCGGCCCGACCGTCGTCTCTCCAAAGCCTCCCGAGCAGCAGCCTCCTGCGCCCGGCCCGACGAAGGCCCCGACACCGGTCCCTGGCTTGGTTGAAACCCCTGCGCTGCCGGTGCCGATCGCGGCAACTGCGATGCCCGAGCAGCCGGACGTCCGGCTCCCATTGGTGCGGGTGCTGCTGCAGACTCAGCAACAGCCGGTGCTCCCGGAGCCGGGGCGACGCTACGTGTGCACCGCTGGCGACAGGCCCATCCTGCTGCGGGGGCCGGTCTCGGCGCACGCGCTGGAAGGTCGGCCTGCGACCCAGGTGGGGGCGTTCGAACAGGATGCGAATGCGGAGGCGATGCTGGTGCGGTTGAATGCGACGGGTTTCGAGGGCGTTGTGACCGGCAGAGGCGACGAACTGCGTCGGGTTGTGGCGTTTGCCAGCTCGGGCGAGGAGGCGGAGGCATTGGCGCGCCGGTTGCGGCAGGCGGGATTCAGCGACCAGCGGCCAAGCGCGGCCGCCGCGGGCGGGGTGGTCGTGGAGGGCGAAGGCGGAGCGTCGTTGACCGGGCCCCGGGTGCGCGTCGTTCCGATCGACCCGGATCCCATGAGGGTCGGAACGAAAACCGTTCGCGGCGAGCTTGAGCTGCGGCCGGGCGTGACTGGGGTTGCCGCGATCAACGTCGTCAACCTGGAGGAGTACCTGCGAGGCGTGGTGCCCGCCGAGATGGGCCCCCGCGCGTTTCCTCTCCTGGAGGCACTGAAGGCTCAGGCCGTTGCGGCCCGGACCTACGCCGTGGCGCATCTGGGTGATCACTCCGCCGATGGGTACGACCTCTGCGACTCCCAGATGTGCCAGGTCTACGAGGGAGCGGGTGTCGAGCAGCCGCTCTCCGACCGAGCCGTGTTGGAGACGTCGGGCGAGATCCTCACATGGCGCGGCAAACCTATCGACGCGATGTACCACTCAACCTGCGCCGGCCGCACGGAGGATGCAGAGGCGATGTTCCCGCAGCGGGGCCAACCGTACCTCAGGGGAGTCCGCTGCCGGGGGGAGCGCATGCTCGCAGCCGGTGTGTCCAGCTCCGCCGGGCCCTGGCTGGGTGAGATCGACCGGTTGGTGGCCGTTGGCGGTCGGATCGCGGGCGCGCTTGGCGTGCCTGCGCAGGGGCGGGCGCTCGCCGCCCGCCTAACGGGCGTCCGGCCCGAGACCGGCGACGCGGGGCTGGTGCGGGCGTTCGGCCTCGGCACGACCGCCGCGACGCTTCACGTTGGAGGAGGGGCGTCCTCCGAGCAGGCTACGCTGGATCTCCTGCGGGTGTTTCACCTGCAGTTGCCTCCGCCGCCGAAGGGCAGCAGCCGCGCGGCCTGGGAGATGGCGCTGGTGGTCCGGCTCGGTCAACTCGCCGGAGCCATCCAAACGGTCAACGGCCGGCTTGTGCCGGGTCCGAGTGGGCTCCGTCTTGTCGCTGACGGTTCGGAGACTGCGAGGGATCTCAATGGTCGCGAGGCGCTTCTGGAGCGCCGCGGCGCAAGCTGGCGCCTGAATGCGATCGAGTTCCCGGCGGGCTCGGCCGCAACTCTCTGGTGCTCGGCGGGGGTCTGCCCGGCGGTCGAGGTCGAGCCGCTCGAGGATGCCGACGCCGGCTCCGCGTGGACATGGTGGGTGAGGGAGATCTCGCTCGAAGAGCTCGGCAAGAAGCTCTCGGTGGCCGGAGCCCGCGAAGTCGCAGTCGCGCGCAGGGGACTCTCCGGACGGGCGCTGGCGGTCGCCGTGACCGGCAGCGGTGGGAGGGTGGAGTTCAGAGGCCTCGCGTTCCGGCGGGCTCTCGAACTCCCGGATACGCTCTTTGCTGCGGTGGCGGCCAGGAATTCCAAAGGTCCGTCGGTGCGCTTTCTGGGTCGTGGGTGGGGCCACGGGGTAGGCATGTGCCAGAACGGCGCTTTCGGACTCGCTCGCGGGGGCGCCGGCTACGAAGAGATCCTCAAGACCTACTACACGGGCGTCGAGCTCGCTCACTGGGAAGGGGAAGACCATGAGCACGAACAGGAGGCCGGCAAGCGAGGTCCGTGATCTCGTCAGAAACCTCGCGTTGACCGAGATAGCACCCCACGCGCGGGAGTGGGACGAGAGATCGGAGTTCCCGCGCGACGTCTTCCACAAGCTGGGCGAGCTGGGGCTTTTGGGAGTTCTGGTCCCGGACGAGTACGGGGGCTCGGGCCTCTCGTACCATGACTACATTGCGGTGGTGGAAGAACTTGCCGCCGTGGAGGCGGGCGTCGCGCTCTCGCTGGCGGCCCACAACTCTCTTTGTACCAACCACATCTTACTTTTCGGGAGCGACCTCCAGAAGCAGCGCTGGCTGCCGAGGCTCGCCAGCGGCGACATCCTCGGCGCCTGGGGCCTGACTGAACCGGGAGCCGGTTCCGACGCGGGGGGCACCAGGACCACGGCGAAGAGGATCGGAGACCGCTGGGTGCTGCATGGAGGGAAGAACTTCACGACCAATGCCTCGGTCGGAGGGGTAGCCGTCGTGGTGGCGCGAACGACCCCGGGCGAGGACCACCGCGGCATCTCGGCGTTCATTGTTCCGCTGGACGCTCCGGGCGTAGCGATCGGGAAGAAGGAAGACAAGCTCGGGATGCGCACGTCCGACACGGCCTCGCTGATTCTCGAGGAGTGCCGGCTTCCGTCCGACGCCCTCCTCGGCGAGGAGGGGGAAGGGTTCCTGCAGGCGATGCAGGTGCTCGACGGGGGGCGGATCTCGATCGCGGCTCTGGGCCTCGGGATCGCCCGCGGTGCCCTCGATGCGGCGATCGCGTACGCGAGGCAGAGGAACCAGTTCGGCCGACCAGTCGCGCAGTTCCAGGCAATCCGTATCAAGCTCGCGGACATGGCGACTGCGGTGGACGCTGCGCGGCTCCTTACCGAACGGGCCGCGGCGGCGAAGGACGCCGGTGAGAAGGTCACCCTGATCGCCTCGCAGGCGAAGCTGTACGCCTCCGAGACAGCCGTCAAGGTGTGCGAGGAGGCGATCCAGATCCACGGCGGCTACGGGTACATCAAGGATTATCCGGTGGAGAAGTACTGGCGCGACAGCAAGCTGTGCACGATCGGGGAGGGGACAAGCGAGATCCAGCGCCTCGTCATTGCTCGGGAACTCCTGGAAGGCTAAGCTCCTCGGCATGGTCGAGGCCGTCGAGGTTCTCGCGAGCGATCCGCGCAGCGTCGCGATGGCGCTCTCCGCCGTCGAGCGCGGAGGCTCCGGTGCCGAGGAACTCATGGCCGCCCTTCGCGGCCGCCTTGGGAGAGCCCGGACCGTCGGCATCACAGGCGCACCCGGGGTGGGCAAGAGCACGCTGGTGGAGGCGATGGGTGCCGCTTTGCTGAGTGGCGAAGAGCGAGTGGCGGTGCTGGCAGTCGATCCCTCGAGCCCGTTCTCGGGTGGCGCGCTCCTCGGGGACCGGGTCCGAATGCCTGAGCTACTCGAACGGGGCGGTTTCGTCCGCTCGATGGCGACGAGAGGGGCGCTCGGGGGGTTGGCCGTTGCGACATCCGATGCCCTCGACGTTCTGGACGCAGCTGGTTTCAGCTGGATTCTGGTCGAGACCGTCGGAGCAGGGCAGGACGAAGTGGACGTCGCGGGCGAGGTCCAGACGGTTGTGCTGGTGACCGTTGGTGGCCTCGGTGATGACGTGCAGGCTTCCAAGGCCGGCGTCATGGAGATAGCCCACGTCTTCGTCGTCAACAAGGCTGATCAGTCGGCGGCCGACTCTCAGGTGGCGGCGATCGAGGATGCCCTGGCCCTAGCGGCCCCGGCTCCATGGCAGCCGCCGGTCCTACGGACGTCGGCTCTTATCGGGGAGGGCCTTGCGGAACTGCTGGCCGCCGTCAAGAACCACCAGCGTTTTCTCGACGGCTGTGACGGGCGGGAGGACGCGCGCAGGCGCCGCGCCCGGCGAAGGGTCGAACGGATCGTAACCGCGATGGTCCAGGAGCGCCTTAAGGGGCCTTTGCGTGCCGCCTTCGCCGATGCGCTCGAAGATGTGGCCCGCGGCTCGCTCGATCCGTACGGCGCCGCGCGCCGGGTACTGGAGGCGGTGGGTAGGGAGGGCGGATGAGCGCCGTCGACCACATCGGTATCGCCGTTCGATCGCTCGCGGAGCGGTTGGCGCTCTACGAGGCGCTGGGCCTCGAAGTCGGGGGCGAAGAGATGGTCGAGTCCGAAAAGGTCCGGGTCGCGTTCCTGCCGGTTTCGGGAACCCGGATCGAGTTGCTCGAACCAACCGGCCCCGACTCCCCGATCGCCTCCTTCATCGCGAAACGGGGCGAGGGTATCCATCACATCTGCCTCCGGGTAGATGACATCCATGCCGCGATGGCCGACCTCAAGGCCAAGGGACTCCAGCTCCTGTCGGAAGAGCCCCGGCTCGGAGCGCACGGCAGCCAGGTCTGCTTCATTCACCCGAGGTCTGCCGGGGGTGTGCTCATCGAGTTGCTGCAGCCGAGAAGGTAGGGCCCATGGACCTCGGCGAGATCGTCGTAGTGAGCTGCTCCGGGCCCCGGGAGAAGTTCTGGGGTGTGCTCCTCGAGCTGACCGGCGCCGGCGCAACCGTCCGGGTCGTCCCTCTTGACGCCTGCGAGGACTGGCTCCGGCAGCACGCCAACGAAGGACCTCCGATGATCGGGCCGGTGACGATCTTCCTGCCTGCGCACCGCCTGGAGAGGATCGAGGTCGAGGAGAGCTCGGGGCTAGTGGAGTGCTTTGCCGACCGCTTTCGCCGCATGGCGCGCCGGGATCCGGTAGAGGTGCTCCTGGGGCCGAAGGTCAAGAGCGGCGGCAACGAGCATCCCATGTAGCGTCTCGTCGTGCTGCTGACGTCGCCGCGTCGGGTCTCTCTACCGGACCTTTGTGCCTCCTCGATCAGTTCAGCTTCAGCTCCCCGCCCGGGATCTTCTTAGGAGATAGGTCACGTGTGCTGCGAGCGCGTGAAGGAGCGCAAGCTCTCGCCGCGTTGGGACCGTCCGGCCGAGCCATCGGCGGAACTGGTCCGTGACCCGGGCAGGGTTCTGGGGGTCAAGGTACCCCGACGCCAGAAGCACCTCCTCGAGGTGAGCGAGAGCGGCTCGAAACTCCTGGTGAGGCGCGGCCCCGTCCATTGGGTCTGGGGGGAGCGGCAACTCGAATTGCGGAGCACCCAGCAGTGCCAGCACGATCCCGACCGCCTGAGCCAGGTTGAGTACGGGGAAAGCGGGGTTCGTTGGGACAGCGAGCGTCATGTGGCACTGGCGCATCTCGTCGCGGGAAAGGCCGCCACGCTCAGGGCCGAAGACGAGCGCTGCCGACTCGACAGGCGTAGCGCGGAGGCGCTCGCACATTTCGGCCGGCGCGTGCAAGGCGCGTGGATCGCGGTTGCGCGTCGAGGTCGTCGCAATGGTGACCTCCGCATCCGCAACGGCAGCGTCGAGAGTGGAGGCTGAGCGCAAAGCCAGCATTCGCTCGCCACCCATAGCCATGCGGATGAACTCCGGGTCGTCCTCGAGCGCACAGGAGGGGTTGACGAGGACGAGTTCGGGCACGCCGAAGTTCGCGGCGACGCGGACGGCGGCGCCGATGTTCCCGGCGTAGCGCGGCCGTACCAGCACGACCCTGATCTTCACTGAGTCATGATACGACCGGTCAGGAGCCGGCAGAGGCCCGTGGATCGCTTTCCCGCTGGTCGAGCTGCTGGAGGGCCAGCAGACGGGTGTAGCGGCCGCCGCGGGCCGCCAGCTCTGAGGGCGTTCCGGTCTCGATGATCGCGCCTTCGTCCAGGACGCACAGCTTGTCGCACAGCTCGGCGGCTGCAAGCCGGTGTGTGGCGAAGAGGAGGGTCGTGCGGGGAAGTGCGTCGAGAACGACCCTCTCGGTGTTCGTGTCCACCGCCGAGAGACAGTCGTCCAAGAGCAATAGCCGGGGCTTCGTCAGGAGGGCTCGCGCGATGGCGACGCGCTGTCTTTGCCCGCCTGAGAGCGTCAACCCACGTTCACCAACCACAGTGTCGAGCCCTTTGGGGAGGCGCTTGAGGTCTTCTTCGAGACCGGCGGCCATCGCCGCCTCCAGGATGGCCTCCTCATCCGCGTCCGGCAGCGCCAGCGCGATGTTCTCCCTCAGTGTGGCGGAGAAGAGGAAGCTCCCCTGTGGAACGAGCGCCACGTCGCGGCGCAGTCTGCCCAGCGACAGGGCGCGCACGTCGGTGCCGTCGATCAGAACTGTGCCGGGTGGCGGCTCGAGCAGTCGGGGGATGAGCCAGAGCAGCGTGCTCTTTCCGCTCCCGACGCCACCGACTATCCCGAGGCGCTCTCCGGAGCGCGCTGCCAGGGAGACGCGCCTGAGCGAAGAACCCCGGGCACCGGGGTAGGCGAACGTGAGGTCCTTGATCTCGAGGGCGGCGGGCGTGTGCCGCTCGGGGATATTCTCCTCCGTGACGACGAGCTCCGCGAGCGGTTTCTCAGCGAAGAGGGACTCGATGCGGGCCATGGACGCGGCGCCCCGCTGGAGCAGGTTCGCCACCCACCCGACTGCGATCATCGGCCAGATCAGGCGAACGAGGTAGAGGTTGAACTCAACGAACTGGCCGAGCGTGATCGTCCCGTTCCGGACCTTCATGCCACCGACTCCGAGGACGGCGACGAACGTGAGGCCGATCAGTGCCTGAAGCAGAGGTTGGAAGATCGCGGAGATTCGGATGAGCTTTGCGCCTGCGACGACGTAGCCGCGGTTGCGGGCGGCCATCTCGTTGATCTCCGCCTCCTCGCAGCTGTATGCCCGGAGCACCCGCAGTCCGACCAGATGTTCTTGAAGCCGAGCGGTGTAGTGCGACAGCGCCTCTTGGGACTGGCCCCAACGAAGATGGATCCGGGACCCGAAAAAGCGTGTGACGCCCGCGACCAGCGGCAGCGCCGCCAAAGGCAGGAGCGCGAGCGGAAGGTTGATGCGCGCCATGAGCACCGAGCTCACGACTAGGATCGTCAGCGTGTTGATGGCATACATGAGCGCGGGGCCCACGGCCATTCGCACCGCCCCAACGTCGCTGACGGCGCGCGTCAGAAGGTCGCCCACACGCTCGCGCATGTAGAACGACGAAGGAAGCCGCAGCAGGTGGTCATAGAGGTCCGTACGCAGGCGGTGCTCAAGGTGCCGTGACACCGATACCAGCAGCTGGCGCTGGGAGAACTGGAAGAAGCCCGAGACGACGGCGACGACCACGAGCAGCCCGGCGTAGCGCCAAATCGACGAAATCGGGGCCCCAGCGCCGAGCGAATCCACGGCCCGACGCACGATGCCCGGGGCGGCGAGCGAAGCAAGGCCCGATATCACAACGCTGGCGCAGCCGACTACGGTCGCCACGAGGTGCTCCCGGTAGTACGCGAGGACGCGGCGAAAGACTCTCAAACTCCGCACGGGGCGAGCCTACCACGGTGGGCCGCGCAGGCCGGCAAAGCGCCGTTCGGTAGCCCATGGCAGAATGCAAGGGTGAATGAACGCTCCTGGTATCTCGCGGGCAGGGCCGCCGCTCTCGTATTGCGACTCTGGAGACGCACGATTCGCGTGGAGGCGAGGAATCGCGAAATCCTCAAGCCGCCGTACGTGCTGGCGCTTTGGCACGGCCGGGTCATCGGTTCCTTGATGGACAACTACGATTGCGGGTGCGTGACGATGGCGAGCCGCTCGAACGACGGCGCTCTCGCTGCTGGGATCGTCGAAGGCCTCGGTCTGAAAACCACGAGAGGCTCCGGCTCGCGCGGGGGGCGGGAGGCGCTTGACGAGATGGAGGACATGGTCCGCGCAGGAGTCCCTCTTGCCGCGCTCACGGTCGACGGACCACGCGGTCCTTGGCGGCGAGTAAAGACAGGCACCATCGTGCTGGCTCGGCGCCTTGGGGTTCCGATCTACGCGGTGACTTTCTCAACTACGCGGCCCCGCGTTCTCGGTTCGTGGGACCACATGGTTTTGCCGGGGGCGTTTTCAAAGGTCGTCGTGGTCTATGCAGGGCCGTGGAGCTCCGACATACCCGCCAAGGAGATAGGCGCCGCCGCTCGGAAGGTGGGCACGTACCTGAATGCACTGACCGAGGCGCTGGATCTGGAAGTGGCGGGGAGGGAGATCTGGCCCCCAGCATAGGTAGTCTCCGAAGGTGCCTAAGCGTCGCGATGTTTCCACTCGTGCTTGCGGCGCGGCCGGTCGTTGCGTGGCGGCAACGGCGGGCCAAGCGCTTGGGGGCGGGACGAATCCTGGTCTCGTGGTCGCGGAGCAACTTGGACAAGATCATCCGCCTCTGCTGCACGATCGAGGCGCCGCGCGCGCGAGCCGGCGAAGCACTTGATGTCATCACGGCACAGCTGGCCGGAATCATTGCCTCGATCGGTCTGACCGTCGGCGTCGTCGGGGTCGTGGCCGGCGAGGAGCCGGTTCTGACGGCCTTTGCCCCTATGCGCGACCTCATCGCGCCGCGGATCCGAGACGCGCTGGGAGGCGGAACGGCCCACCTGCGGAGGCATCTGTGGCTAACGCTGCCCGGTGGGACGTACCTCGCGTCAGTGGTCAATCCGTATCTGCCTTTCGAAGGGAGCGCCGAGGAAGTCGCCGGGCTGCTGCGCGCCGGACTCGTCGCGCAGGCCTTCTCCGGCCGAATGAAGGTCGGGCCGGCCGGGGCACGGTTCGAACTTGACGCCTACGCTCGGCGGCCGGATCTGAGAAAACTGCTCAGTCTCGTCCGAAACGACCCTGCGGAGGTCGTGGACCGGCTGGAGGCGAGATAGATTAAGCCAGCGCCCCCGATGACGAATGTGAATCCGATGCTCCAGAGGTGGCACGCGAAGCCGGCCGCCAGAGCGGCCTGCGGCGGCACCCCGACGCCAGCCAGCGCCGCGGCCCATCCGGCCTCCTGCGTTCCGAAGGAACCCACCGAGCTGATCGGCAGTGACGATCCGAGTGCGGCTCCAAGGACGCCCAGCAGTACGCGAGAAGGCGGCCAAGTCAGAGTCATCGCCCTCAGGAGAACGACCGTCACCGCCCAGATGACCGCCCACAGGAGCACGGAGACGAGAACGGCGACACCGGCGCGAGCGGGCGAGCGCGCAAGGTGAACGACCTCCCTGCGAACCCTCAAGAGCTGGCGCAGGGCCTTCCTGCGCCAACCCGGGGCTCGGCGCCAACGGCCCGCCAGTCGGCGCAGGACGCGCGTGCCGGCGACCCAACCTGCGCCGAGGACTAATCCAACGCTCGCGAGCATGGCTGCGGCGAATGCAGGGCTGCCTCCGATCAAGGCTGCGCCTGCCGTGGCCCAGAGCAGTACCGCCAGCAGGTCGAGGACGCGTACGAGGACTAGGACGGAGAAGCCCCGGATTGCGCCAGGGAGCCCGGCCGCCTGGAGCAACGGGATCATCGCCAGCTCTCCGAGCCGGAGCGGGAGTACGCCGGTGGCAAGCTGGGCGACCGCAGCCACCGCGGTCGATGGATTCAGACGCAGCTCGCCACCGGCAAGGAGGGAGAGGCGGGCTCCGCGGAGGAGTGCGAGCAGCCCCGTGCCTGCGAGCGCAGCCAGAAGGCCGGGCCACCGTGCGCGGCCGGCAAGCGCGAGCACCCCGGCGGGCTCGGCCTTGAGCAGCAGGGCGAAGGCGAGCAGAAGCCCGACGCCGCCGAGCCACCACGAGGTGCGGCGGCTCCGACTCACTTCCTTTCGCGTCCCGTAGCACGCAGATCGTCGAGCAGGCGGCGGTTCACTGCGGTCAGGTCGGCGAGCACGCCAAGGACCGAGAGCTGGACGCCGGTGATCGCGAGGACTGCGGCAACGATGAGGGACTGGACATGTCCGGCCGGCGAGATTCCAGTCAGGAAGAAGTACCCGAAGCGTGCGGCAAGCGCCAGCGCAGCAACCCAGCAGAGTGTGGCGAGCGACAGGAGGATTCTCAGCGGCCTATAGATGAAGACCAGCCGCAGAAGCGTCGCCAGCGAGATCAGCACATAGGCCAGATTGCTTCGGAAGAGGCGCGACGGGCGGGACACGGGGTTCGTGGAGACGGAGACTGAGCGGACAGTGAGGCCTGTCTGGCCGGCCTGGATGAGCGTCTCGAGCGTGTAGGTGAAGGTCGTGACGCAATGCACGCGCGCGGCGGCCGCGCGAGAAAACGCCCGAAAACCGGTCGTCGCGTCCGCGAGCGGAACGCCCGACAGCACTCGAACCACCCAGGCGCCCAGGCGTTGCAGCCAGCGCTTGAGGGGGGAGAAGTGAGCGAGCGTCGCGACTCCCCGGTCGCCGAGGACGATGTCCGCGTCACCCCTGAGGATCGGTGCCACGAGGTCTCCGATTGCGGCCGGGTCGTACTGACCGTCGGCGTCGGTGTTGACGATGACGTCGGCTCCGCGGCGCAGCGCGGCTTCGATGCCGACGGTGAACGCCCTCGCAAGACCGCTGTGCACTGGCAGCCTCACAACCGATGCGCTGCCCGCGCGAGCGGCGTCCGATGTCGCATCGGTCGAACCGTCGTCGACGACGAGGATCTCGATCGAATCGAAACCGTCGAGAGCACGAGGTAGAGCGCCGAGCACTCCGGGGAGGCTGTCGGCCTCGTTCCACGCGGGAATCTGAATGACGAGCTTCACGCGAGCCTCCGTGGGGCAGCCAGCAGGACGATTGCGATGAGTGCCGCCGAAGCCACTCCCCAGACCTGGGGAGGCAGCTGCGCCTTCAGTTCGACGCGGGAAGGGCCGGCCGGGAGCGCCACTCCGGTCCAGACCCCATCCACCCGTTCGCTCCGGGCCGGGCTCCCGTTGACCGCGGCCTTCCAGAGCGCGGGCCGGTACTTGATCCGAAATACTAGGAGTCCAGGCGCGGCCAGGTCGCCGCGCGCCTCGACCGCGGCAGGTTCTACTCCGACCACCTTGACGTTCCCGACGCCGCCGGCAAGCGGGCCGAGCGCGGCGACTCGGGCGTCGGGCACGGTGACGACATCGTGGTCGGCCGGAGGTGAAGCGGTTTCGCCCATAAGCCCTCGGGCCAGGAAGGCGAAGGGCTTCACGGTCGCCCACTCCCAGACTCGGACGCCACGCTGCTCGGGGCCGAGAAGCAGGCCGGAAGTGTCCCAGGCGACCGGCAGGGTGCCTTCTGAAAGAGGGTGGCCTGCGAAGACCGTCAACAAGGTGGGACCGGAGGGAAAGTCCACCGGGACGCTGAACCAGGTCCACGCCGCGCTCTCGGCCTGCAAAGCGTCGTCCGGGTCGAGCTCGGCATTGCGGCCTGCCGTTTCGAGGCGCGCCCGAACCGGGCGTCCCGCTTCGGAGGGAACGCCGAGACGCGTGGCGCCGTACGGAACGACCGCGTGCAGGTGAAGGGTAGCCCTGTCCGGCTGTCCGTCCTGGGCCTTCGCAAGCTCGGCGATCTCGATGCGGGAGAACACCTCACCCGAAACCACGCGCAGGGGCAACGGCTCGAGCAGCCACCTCGCCCCCAGCCGGACCATCCGTGAATTGACGCCTCTGGATACAGGGATCTCACCGCCCCTGCCGCCGCCGACCAGCAAGGCATAGTGCGGCTCGCGCGGGAACGATGAGGCCCGCACGTCCGCGAGGCCCAGCAGGGCCGCCGAATCGGGCGGCATCGTCCCGAGCAGGCCGACGAGACGCCAGGTCTGGGTGTCCACGCTCCTGGGGAGCGGCGCCGCAAGCTCCGTGTCCTCCGAGGGAATGAACGGTAGGTGGTGCGCTGCCTTGCTGACCAGGGAGAGCGAGAGCAAAACCCACACCGCGGCCGAGAGGGCGTCGGCGATTGTCCGCCGGTGAAGCCGATCGGTCAGCGCCTGCGCACCGTAAGCCGCAAGCGTGGCGACGCTCAGCGCCAGGACTCCATAGGGACGCTGGTAGAGCCCAACATGGGTGAGGATGCTGCTCGGGACCGAAACGACGGCCGCGCTCACGCCCGCGACACCGAGCCAGAAGCCACGCGTACGCGGCGGAGCGGCCAGGAGACCGAGCACTGCGAGGGCCATCGTCCCGAGCCCGACGTACGCGAAGCTGTCCGATCTCGCCTGGAGTTCGCCGACGCCAACTGGAATCGCCGATTCATCAGGCGCAGGTTGGGCCACGATCGCCGAAACCCAGCTTCGGATGGGAGGCATGGTCTGCAGCGTGGGCGCCGGTGCGCCCGGCTCCCCTCCGGTCCCGGCGAGCCAGATGCGGGGAAGCGCTACAGCGAACACCAGCGCGGCCGCCAGCGCCGCCGGGAGCCAGAGCGATGACCTCTTGCCCCGCGGGCTGAAGAGGATCGCGATCGCAGCCGCAAGGGCCACAAACGCCATCGCCGGTGCGCCGCATGCGGCGAGAACGAGGACCGCAAGAGCCCACACACCGGCGCTCCTCCATTTTCCTCGTGGAGGCGAAATCGCCGGCACGAGAGCGAGGGGCCCCAGCGCGAGTGCGGAGCCCTGCCAGTCGAGCCAGTGCCCGGTCACGGCGCCGGAGAACGCGTACGCGGTCGCGCCGACGGCGGCGGGCCACGCGCCCAGCCCGAGCAGCCGCAACGTCCACCATGTCGTCAGCAGCGCTGCCGTCAGTTCGAGTGCGATGAGGCCGGTCCATGCCCACCTTGGCCTGGCAACGACTGCGGACAGGAGGACGAGCGGGGCGCCGCCCTGTTCGGGTCCTGCGAGCCAACCCGGGCGGCCCCCACCGATCCAGGGGTTCCAGAGCGCGACCCCGAGCGGTTTTCTCGCGAGGCTGGCGAGCCGCGGACCGAGTTGCGTTGCGGCATCGAAGGCCTCTGCCGATGGCTTGGGAAGGGGCCCCGAGAGCTCTCGCCAGGGAGGCGCGCTCTTCAGGCTGGCCTCGGGCGCGATGCGGCAGTCGAGAAACAGCGCAGGGTAGAGGAGGGTGAGCAGGATAGCGACGATGAACAGCAGACAAACCCGCGAAGCGCCTCCCCGCATGGCGCCATTGTAGGGCGTCGCGCGCGCGAGCGCAGGATGGTCTCCCGTCGGATTCCTTGCTGCTAAGCTAAACGGGGGGGGTGCGAATGTCTCGGGTTCCTCTGGAGCGCCTGGCCCACGGTCGTTCGGGAGACAAGGGCGACGCCTCGAACATCGGGCTGATCGCCCGCGATGCCACTGCCTATCGCTGGCTGCGCGAGAACCTGACACCGGAACGCGTGAAACAGCTGCTCCCTGGTATCGCTCAAGGCAAGGTCGAGCGGTACGAGGTGCCGAACCTCCTGGCCCTCAATTTCATCCTTCACAGCTCCCTCGGGGGGGGAGGCACGGCGAGCCTCCTCACGGACGCGCAGGGCAAGACGCACGCCCAGGCGCTGCTCCGTTGTCTTGTCGATGTGCCGGACGAACTGCTCGCTCAACTTTGATGAAGGCCGCCCGCGCGCCTGTCAAGTTGACAGCCTGTGACCTCACCGGCATACTCTCCCGGCCTGTGGAGTGCCCAGGTAGCTCAGTTGGTAGAGCACGTGACTGAAAATCACGGTGTCGCCGGTTCAATTCCGGCCTTGGGCACCAACTAATCTCAAGATCGCGCCACCCCCGATTCAACACCGGTTCAACATCGGGGAGGCTTACATGGTCCCCGTCCCGCTCCCCGCTGCCGCCCCGGCCGCGCAAAGTCGCCTCGCCGGTACGTGTTTGCGCCCGGAGGGAGAGATCGCGGCTCCTGGAGCCTCGTAGCGAGGGGGTACGAAAGGGGCGACGCGGCTACCGCTCGAGTTCCGCTGGCCCCGTCAGTGGCAGACCAGAACGCCGACGCCCTGCTAAGCCCGGCGATGCACCGGTCTATCCCATCGCCAGAGCCGCACCGACGGTAGGTCCTACCTGACCCTGCGCCAGGCGATCTTGCCCGTCAGTGTCAGGTCGTCGTTCATCGTCACCCGGGCTTGCCAGGCTTCAGCTCCGAGTTCAACGGCCCTCGCCTTCATCGCAGCGGTTTCTTCGCCGCTTAGGAATTGGGGATCGTTGGGTGACACGCTGGTCTTCACCTGAACGAGAACATGCCGCCTGCCCCCCAGAGCCTCGATGTCAGCGGCACTGGGTAACGTTGTGTCCCAGGCTTGGATCTTGAAGCGCCTGCCCTGCAGCTGTTCGACAACATGAGCCTCGCCCGCCCGACCAATTTCCTGAGCAGTTGCCATTGCGATCTCCTTCCATTCTCACGACTTCCTCCGAGTTCCTCACTCACCCGTTCTACTCCGCTCGAGCGGCCACCATTCCAATCGCACCAGCTCCATGTCCGGCCCCACGAACACTCTCGCCTCCCACGCCTCACCGCCAGCGCGGACCGCTCGCTGCCGAAGCTCCTGCTTTTCGTCTGGTGATAGCTTAGCGGGCTCGGCAGGAGCGATGGCCGCGTTGACCCGCACGGAGATGTTCTGTGAGCCCGTCCAAGCCTCGAGGATTGCCGATCCGGCCGCCCCAGGCCAACGCCGCATGATCGAGAAGTGCAGCTTTCCGAGGGCGCCGATGGCGTGCCCTTCCGCCACTTCGTCTACCTTGAGCGTCGCAGTCAACCGGCCTCCCGAGAAGACGTGCAGCATCGTACGCCGATCGCGGGTCCCCCGCGTCGACCGGAAACAGCAGGGGGCGCCCGAAGGCGTCCCGCTATCCTATCTTCTGACCGCACTCCGACGAACTTGCCACTCCAGTTGTTCCGCGTCAGCTCCTCACGGGCAGCTCACCGGATTCAGGTTGCCGTCGTAGTTCCCAATGCAGTGATAGACCCCGCCAGCGCCGTTGGACAGCGGGTCGGGGATTTGCGTGTACGCGAGATAGATCGTCTGCCCGGCATCGTTGGAGATGTCAGTGTTGCAAGAAAACTGCGTGCGCCACACCTGGGCCGCGTGGCCCTGGCTGCCGGCGGTGAAAATCCCGTAGGCGGTGGTGTCCGCGCCGGCGTCAATGAAGCTGTCGTAGATGAACAGTTCTGAATTGTAGCTGAAGACCCCGATCGTGTACAAGCTGCCGTTCTCCCCAAAGATGTGGACGTGATCGAGCGTGAGAGTTGTGCCTAGGGCATAGAGCACGTAAGTATTGGCCCCAGTGTTGGAATTCGTGAGATAGACGTTGCTCACCTCATTCGTGCCTCCACTGGTACCCACCACGTAGATCAGGTTGTTATTGCTCGCGATGGTCGTGGAGTTCTGACCGGCGCCGTCGAGGTTCACATACGGCGCCAGGTACAGGCCCGCCCCATTTAGGTCGAATATTCCTGGGCCGACCTTCACCAACCAAGGGTTGGTGCTTGATGGCGCCTCGGCGCCCGTGATCGGGATCGCCGCCACCATCGAAAGCAGCTCGGTGCCCGAGTTGACATTCGAGTTGGCCTCGGCCGCCGGGTGGTGGAAGACGAGCACCGTGTGCGGCGGCCAGTTCGATGTCCCTCGCATCGCGTGCTCGATGAACACAGCCATCTGGTCGCGGGTGACGGGCGTGCCGGGGCAGTACTTGCCGCCGCCGCAGCCGGCAGTGATGCCGTCAAGACCGAACTGCTCGATCCAGGGGTCGAAGCCAGTCGTGCACGTGATATCGGAGAACGGTACCCCCGGCACGCACGTCGGCGGGGTGTAAAGCCCGAGTGCCCCCGCCTCGAACGTCTTCAATGTCGGTAGCACCGGCGGCGCCGCCACTTGCGCAACGGCCGGCGTCAGCGTTGCCCATAGAACGATGAAAGCCAGAATCCCGAGCCTTGACAGTGTTCTCATAAACTTTCCCCTTCCCGCCTCGCCTTCGGCAAGGCAGACGCAGAGAAACGTCGGTATCACCGTCTGGCACGCTGTGCGTGGCGTGCTCGCCCCACTGCGCTTCGATCTTCTAAGAAAACCCTGAGCGACCCCAGCGCATTCCCGCGACCTGCGAGCGCGCCCCGCGACGTTGGGGGGGTGCTGCTCGACCGAGCCTACGACAGGTCCCTTCAGGCAATCGGGCCTGAAGAGAGCGCCCAAGGGGTGAAGCTGTTCATTGACCTGGTCCCAGGACCCGCCTACACGCCCGCCATGCAGGCAACCCACGAGCCACCGAGGACCTTCGAACCGAACCACATTCCGCGCCAGATAACGACCGGGCCGAACCGCGCCCTCCGAGACCCTTAAGAGCAAGATGAGCAGAGAAACGGTAGGCTCTGCTCATGACACCGCCGCCAGAGCAAGACCCCGCGCCCGCCGATCCGCCTCAGCTGTCTCTGGTGCGGCGGCCCGATGCGCGAGCGGGACCCCATGGAGCTGGCCCGGCTCCATGTGCCCTCGCGCGATTGGTCGGTGATGGTGGGCGATCGGCGCGAGCGGACGACCCGGAAGGAAAACTAACCCTTCCAGACACTACGAACACGACAAGCACTTACTCACAGAGATGGACGCCGTGACTGATCTGACGCTCGCAGCGATGTACTCAGGTATGTCAGCACCCACAAGCGATTGAAATTTGCTGAGTCGGCCAGAGATCAGTTCCTCAGGCGGGCCTGTCACAGCCGTTAGAACGAAGCCATCCTTGTCCAGAAGCTGAAACTCGAAGTTCACCTCGTAATACACCTGGTCGGAAGGGTGCAGAGTGACGGTTCGTCCAACCGCATCGACCCGAGTGAAGTCCTTTCGATACTTCTCCGGGACCGTCTTGAGGTCGAGTGGTGCCATCTCTACCTGGATTCCGTAGCCAAGATGGAAGATCGAGGGCTTCCGCATGTCGGGGACCAGCTTCGCACGGCCAGTCGCCGACTTTATGTCGGGCGGAGCTATCCCAGAGAACATCACTTCGTCTGAGTAAAGTTGCCCAATGCTGCCAAGAGTCCGCCATTGCCCTGAAACAGATGCTGCTAGATAGGGGTAGGCGACCCACACGGTCAGCACTGCCGCATAGATCAAGACCAGCCAAGAGATGAACTTGCCCCTCACTCCTCACCCCCTGGTTTCTGGCACAACCCTACGACATCGAGCTTCACCTTCTCGGAAATGCGCTGCACTCCTGCCGCTCGAACTTGTCCTTCGCCTTCGATGCCGCGATCGTTTGCCACTGCATATTGCTCGGCGCGTCTGCTCCGCCGGCACACAGCGGCTCGATGTGGTCGATGATGTAGCCGGGGCAGGAGCCGGTGCTCCTCGCGGTCGATGGGCAGGGGTGCAGATGCTTGAAATCGTGTTTTGCCTTGAGGCTGCGCTTGACCTTGGGCTTCCTCGTGGTCTTGTGCGGCGTGTGCATCTTGGAGTTGCTTTTGTGTAATCCGCTGCTCGAGGTCTTGCCGGCGAGCGTGAGACCGGACGCCAAGGACGCCACAAGGACCACGGCCACGATGGCGGCCCGCAGCGACGCAAGCAGGCCCAACGGCAGAGGAGCGTGACCGTTCCGCTCGCTACTCACTCCCCGAGAATGAACCGGTACGAACGGGCTTGCAAGCAGAAAGCTCACAGGGAGCCCGAAGGCGCCCCGTGACCGGGACTGACACCAGGTCGATCAGACGAAAAGAACCCCGGAAACCGTAGGGCCATGTTCTACGGTCCCCGGGGCCACAGCCCGCTGGAAAGGAGGTCAGCGGGCCGCTAAGATCGTCAGGGGCGAGGCCGGAGCCCCGCCCCCCGATCTCCTACTTCCTCGACGGCGGCAGGGGCGCCGGGATTACCACATTCGCTCCCGCTGGCGCCTGGGGCTTCGACGGCTTCTGCGCGACGACCTTGGAGCCGGGGACGGAGATATCGACTGTGTGGGTCGCACTGCCGCTTCGAGAGCTGTTGCCCATTTCTTGGTTCTCCCTTTGGGCTCAAAGGCCCGGGTCCGTGGTGCGTTCAAATCGTCTGAGACTTCCCGGTACTCGCCGGGTCGCTCTTGTTGACGCTCGCAGCCAGCGGGGCGAGAACGCTTTTCGCCATTCGGGCATGGGAGAGCGCCTGTCCAGCGTACGATATTGGTTTACAGTCACTTATAAGTAGACGTTTGACGGTGCGAGCAAGGCGTCAACGTATAAGAGGACGTTTGCCAGGGTGGCCGGGGCGGTGGGGGAGTGGCAGCCGTTTGCACAGCGACTCGACGGCGCGGCGGATCGGCGCTAGAGCATCTTGGTCGGGGTGGCCCTCGATCTCACGGCGCTGGCGTCCGAGGTCGTCTGCAATCTCTGCCGCATCCCACCCTCCGCACTGCCACAAAGCCGCCGCCTCAAAGTGCCAGGAAGGGAGCGCGCGTTGCCGCGGACCAAGCCCCTGAGCGGCGGCCTCGATCTCCCGAAACCGCGCGCGCACATTTTTGAGAATGCGCTTCTCCACGTCCGCCCGTCTCTCCAGATGGGGAAGGTAGTCCTCCTCGATGGAAATGAGCCGCTGCTTGCGCGATCCGAACGAACAGCCGCCCCCATCAAGCGAGGGCCATACGGGTGGGGAAGAGAGATCAGGGAAGCGATCGTAGTACCGGAGAGCTGTCTCCGCGGCCTCCTGGACCCAATCGGCTTTGAGGAAGAACCACCCTGCCCACCCGTCCAGGGCTTGCGCTCCGCCATCCACTTTCCAGGCGGGGAGCACGTCGCGGACGAGCGCATCGAGGACCTCTGGAACCCTTCGTTCGACCGCACGAAGAAACTCGATTCGGGTTGCCCCTTGCACTACCGCCCTAGCCGCGAGTTCGCCGCCCCCGAGTCTAACTGTCGGGCCGGCCATGCTACTGAGCCCCCACGGCCGCGAGGCGTGGCACGGGGAAGGCCAGCACGTCTGCCTTGTCCTCAGGAGCGTCGGCAATTGCGAGCATCGCCTTCACAGTTGCCTCGACGGCCTGGCGCACGAGGTCGGTGTGGACGCGAGCGTAGATCGCCGTGATTCCTCCCGGCTGTGTGTGCCCTAGAAGGCGCGATATCACCTCGATCGGCGTCCCGGCCCCGACCGCATAGGTCACGAAGGTTCGGCGCAGCGTGTGAGGCGACACCTTTGCAACGCCACAGGCTTTCACGATTCGGCGCCAGCCTTTTTGTGGCACCTGATTCAAGTACCCCTTGGCCGCGCGAGGGGAGGGGAACACGGCCTCTGTGCTCTCCGGCTGCAACTCGCGGCGCCCCCTCAGGAGTTCCACAACGGGGGAGGCGAGCGGTAGCACCAGCGGGCGCCCTGCCTTCATCGCCGAGGCCGGGATTTTCCAAACCCCGTCGCGGAGGTTGAGGTCGGACCAGGCGGCCGCCTTGAGTGTACCGGCGCGCACACCGGTCAAGAGCAAGAGCAGGACGAAATCTCGCACGTCCGCGTCGGGCTCCTTGCGAGCGGCGCGAATGAAGGCCCGGAGTTCCTTCGGCGCGAGGTAGCGCTCCTTCGCCGCCTCGCGGTTGCGGGGTGTTCCGCTCACGGGGTTGTTGAGGTCAAGGCCCCACTCGCGGGCCTTTTCGAACATCGTGTGCTGGAGCGCACGCACGCGGTTCGCCTGCACGGGGCCTGCCTTGCTCTTGACCTTCTCGAGCAGGCGCACAACCTCGGCGCGCTTGATAGAGGAGAGAGGTCGCGAACCGACGGCGGCGCGGAGGCGGAGCTTCCACCGCTGTTCGTCCTGCTTCCAGTCGCGCTTGTTCGCTTTCGCGTGGCGGTCAAGGTACATCGTCCACAACTCGGCGCCCTTCATCTCCCACTTCACGGCGCGGAGTTTCTCCGCGGGATCCTCGCCCTTGCCGCGGTCGACGTTGTACTGTCGCGCCACCTGGCGCACGTCCTCAACGGCCTGCACGTCCTCGAGAGGAGCGATGCGAACGCGCTCCACCTTCGAGCGAACCCGGCGCACCCAATAGAACACCTTCGAGCCGGCCGGGGTCACGGTCAGCACGAGCCCCGGCGTGGTGGGGTCGCGGTAGTCAAACCGCTTGGGGCGAGACTTGAGGGCTGCCAGAGCCTTGAGGTCGAACGGTGTTGTGCGTGACATCGTGACTCCTAATCACGCGGCCGGGGCCGCATTCGGTTCAACACCGGTTCAACATCTTTCTGAGACGGCTCGGTCACGTTTGCACCTCACCTCAAAGGAATAGTAAGCGTAGCTCATTTTTTTTGTAAAGGTTGCGGAGGATTGTGCGGAGTTGCGAAATGTCTCTCAAGACCCCTCAATTGCGACAGCTTGTGACTTAGAATCACGGTGTCGCCGGTTCAATTCCGGCCTTGGGCACCACTCCGATCAATGCCCCCGCCTGCGGCGGGGCTTTTTTCGGTCACTTGCTCGGATGAAAAGTCCGTCCACGGAACCTCGCGGGACGGTTTCGCCTCAGCCCTTGATGACGCCCAGCGGGCGCAGGCGGGCCACGGGAAGTGCGATGCCGGAGAGCTGGAGCGCCTCGACCACGTCGGCGGCGTCCTTGTAGGCCTGGGGCATCTCCTCGGCGAGCGTCTTGGCCGAGCGGGCTGCCACGACTATGCCCCGCTGCTCGAGTTCGTGTGAGATGTCCCGCCCCGCCCCGGCCCGCCTGGCGGCGTGGCGCGACATGCTGCGCCCCGCCCCGTGCGCGGCCGAGCCGAACGTCTCCCGCATCGCGAACTGGGTCCCCACACAAACGAACGACGGGCGTCCCATGTCGGCGGGGATCAGCACCGGCTGGCCTACGGCGCGGTACGCAGCCGGCACATCTGGGTGTCCCGCAGGGAACGCGCGCGTCGCGCCCTTGCGGTGGACGAGCAGCATCCGGCGCTGGCCTCCGACGTCGTGCTCTTCGAGCTTCGCGATGTTGTGGGCGACGTCGTAGACGAGGCGGAATCCGAGTGATGACCGGCTCCCTCCCAAAACGCGGACCATCGCACGCTCGATGAGAACCATCATGACTTGCCGGTTTGCCCAAGCGAAGTTGGCGGCCGCGCGCATCGCGGCGAGGTAGCGTGCGCCCTCCGGCGAGGAGAGTGGCACCGCCACCAATTGCGGGTCGGGGAGCGGGATACGGTCGCGTCCCTTGTTCTTGTGCATTGCCGCGAGGGCGTCGTCGCACACCTGGTACCCGAGGCCTCGCGAGCCCGAGTGGAGCAGCACCGTGAGCTGGCCCTCGGCGAGTCCGAAGGCCTCCGCCGTCCTCTGATCGAGGACTTCGTCGACGACCTGGATCTCGGCGAAATGGTTGCCGGATCCGAGTGTCCCGAGCTGCGGGGCCCCCCGTTCCCTGGCGCGGTGCGACAGCGCCGCCGGGTCCGCGCCGGGGAGGCAGCCCTCGGCCTCGGTGAACGCCAGATCTTCCGGCTCCCCGTAGCCGGCGCGGATGGCCCACCCGGCCCCCGTCCGAAGCACCGCGTCGAGATTGTGGTCCGTCAGCCTAGCGATCGCGCCCTCGCTGCCGACCCCCGCGGGGACGTCGCGCTCGATCTGCAGCACCAGTCGGCGCAGGCGGTCACCCAAGTCGCTTGCTCGCAGGTCCGTGCGCATGAGCCGGACACCGCAGTTGATGTCGTATCCGACGCCCCCAGGAGAGACGATGCCTTCGGCCGCGTCGAAAGCAGCCACGCCGCCGATCGGGAAACCGTACCCTTCGTGCATGTCCGGCATCGCCAGCGATGCTCCGACGATGCCCGGCAGATGCGCGACGTTGCACACCTGCTCCAGGGAACGGTCGCCGCGGATGGCCGCGAGCAGTCTCTCGCTGGCGAAGACGCGCGCGGGCACCCGCATCCCGCCCGTGGGTGCAACCTCCCAAACGCCCGGCCCTACCCGCTCGAGGTCCTTGCTCACACGTCCAATATAGGCTCGCGACCGAGAAGGAGAGTGGCGCCCGCTCGTGGCGCCTGGTGTCCGGCGGGTCACGCGCCCCGGCGGCGCCCGCGGTCCGCTCCGTCCTTCTTGCCGAAGAACGCCCGAGCAGCGGTTCCGCCGACCCAACCTTCGACCACCTCGGCCCAGCGCCCTCTGGCATCGAGGAGGAACTTCACGAGCTCGCGAACGGCACCGTGACCACCGGGAGAGCCGGCGACGAAGTGGCAGCGTTCCCGCACCTCGCTCGCCGCGTCGGCTGGGCAGGCCGCCAATCCGACCACCGTGAGCGCCGGGAGGTCCGGGAGGTCGTCCCCCATGAACGCGACCTCGGCCACGGGGACGCCGATGCGGTCCGCGAGAATTATGACGTCGGCCCTCTTGTCGCGGCTGCCCTGAACGGAAAACTCGCGAGGGATGCCAAGGTCACTCAGGCGCGGCCTCACGGGCCCGGCGAGGCGTCCCGACAGGATGGCGACCGTGATCCCCTCGGTCACCGCGAGCCTGATGGCAAAGCCGTCCCGTGCCGAGAATGCCTTGAGCGACTCGCCGCGAGCGCTGTAGAACAGGCTCGCGTCGGTGAGCACGCCGTCGACGTCCAGCACGAGCGCCTTGACCCGCATGGCGCGCGTCAGCAGGTCCTGCTTCGATAAGGACACCCCGCACCTCCGGAGGCTATGCTAGTTGTTTGCGCGTCGCGAAAGAAGGGCCGGGAGACGGACCCGCGGGCCCGGTTCGGGGCGCTAGGGTGGATCGGCTATGGTTGTCTTCGGTCCGATCATAGCGGCTCCCGACCATTCCCCGATCGGACCGCGTAAAATCACAAGATGCGGCCGATCGTCGAGGTGGTGAACTTGGCAGTGGCCTTTCCGGACTCGACCCGCGGCTGGCGCCGTGTCGTTGACGGCGTGACGGTCGCCTTGGAGGAAGGGGAGGCCATGGGAGTCGTAGGCGAATCCGGGTGCGGCAAGACGCTCACCGTTCTTGCCCTTCTCCGCCTGATTCCCGAGCCGGGGCGGATCGTCGGCGGCAGCGTCCGCATCGGCGGCGAGGACGTGCTTGCGGCGGAGGAGCGGCGCCTGTGCTGGGTCCGGGGCGCCATGGTCGGACTCATCTTTCAGGAACCAGCGCAGGCGCTGAATCCCGTCCGCTCCGTCGCGTCACAGGTCGTCGAGGCGGCCCGCCTCCACGGGGAAGTGTCAGTCTCCCAGGCGCATGCCCTGGCAAGACGGCTCCTCGCGGAGGTGGGGCTCGAGGACCCGGATCGGATCGCCCGCTCGTACCCCCACCAGCTCTCGGGAGGGCAGAGACAGCGGGTGCTGCTCGCATCGGCGCTCGCGGCCGATCCCCGTGTGCTGGTCGCGGACGAGCCCACGTCCGCCCTCGACACCGTGTCGCAGCAGCGGATGGTGGAACTCCTCCAGAGGCTCCGTGAGAGCCGGCGCCTGAGCCTCCTGTTCGTGAGTCACGATCTTTCCCTGGTCGGGCGCATCGTCGATCGGATCACCGTGCTCTACGCCGGGGAGACTGTGGAGGTCGCTGGCCGCGAAACGTTGCTCGCCGATCCCAAACACCCCTACACCAGAGCGCTGCTTGAAACGCGAGTGGCGATCGGGGACGGGCCGGACGCCCGCTTCCCGACGGTGCCCGGCCGGGTACCCCGGTCCCGCGACTGGGGGCGCGGATGTCGCTTCGCCCCCCGTTGCCCGTACGCTCTTAGACAATGCCGCGAGGCGCGCCCTGCGCTGACGGTGCTCGAGCGGGGACGCACGGTGCGTTGCTTCCTTCTGGGAGATGCGGAGGAACCCGTTGCCTGAGGTAGGACCCGTCCCCATCCTAGCCGCCGAGGGGATCTCGCGTCGGTACCAGGTCCGAGGCGGGTCAGCGTCGCGGCACCTGGGCGTGGTTCAAGCCCTTGAGCGGGTTTCGTTCGAGCTTCGGCAAGGCGAGATCGTGGGGGTTGTCGGGAGGTCCGGGGCAGGAAAGAGCACGCTGGCGAGGGTCCTGCTCGGTCTCGAACCGGCGGATGAAGGTACCGTCCTGTACGCGGGCAGCCCGCTGCAGAACTTGAGCAGGAACGACCTCCAGAGATTGAGACGTTCCGTTCAGATCGTCTTTCAGGACCCGCACTCCTCGCTCGACCCGCGTCAATCGATCGGAGGCATCCTCTCGGAGCCGCTCGCAGTCCACAACCTCGTGCCGCGGAGCAGACGCCGAGAGCGCTGCCTCGAGCTCCTGTCCGGTGTGGGGTTGCCCCCGGACGAGGATCTTCTCGGGCGTCCGCCGCGCGAGCTGTCCGGGGGTGAGCGCCAACGTGTCGCGATTGCGAGGGCAATTGCCTGCAACCCGGAGCTCTTGATCCTCGATGAACCGGTCTCGGCGCTCGACGTGTCGGTTCGCGGCCAGGTGCTCAACCTCTTGCTGGATCTGCACCGCCGGACGGGCCTGGCGATGATGGTGATAGCTCATGACGTGCGTCTTATCTCGCACCTTTGCGTCCGGGTCGCGGTCGTGGCGGAGGGTCGGATCGTCGAGGAGGGCCCCGCGGGGCAGGTGCTCGGCCGGCCCGCGAATCCAGTCACGGCGGAACTTCTTGCCTCAGCCACGTGGCTCGAAACCGGGCGGCAAGCGGGACCGGCAATCGCTAGCAGAGAACCTCGAACCGGAAGTTGACGTTGAAGAAGAGACGCCGGGTTGGCGATCGGCTTCGGAGGGGTTTGCCCGTCTCCGGGTTCGGGTAAAGTGGTGCCCGGCCCGGGCAAGCCTGAAACCAGTGCACGGCCCGGAACGTAATAGATCATCGATGCGGGAGCGGAGGTGCTTGTGAGAGCGAGGAGCCTCAAGAGCGGTGTGGCCGCGGTGATCGGGGCCATGGCACTGAACGCATGGGCGGCCGAGCCGCGTTTCGAGGTGGGAACTGCGCCCGGACAGCAGATTCGCGGCGCACAGTTGGGCGCCCCGGAGATGCGGCTCTCGCTCCAAGATGCGGTCGCGCTCGCGCTCGCTCACAACATCAACCTCGAGGTTTCCCGGCTGGGACTTGCGTCGGCCCGGCAGGGGCTCCTGGGGAGCACCGGAATCTTCGACCCGGTCATATCGTCGAGCCTGGGCGCCTCGTATTCTGAGAGCCCCTCCACCAACTCCCTCATGGGCGCGGAGGTCGGGATTCAGCGCGGACGGGAGTTCGATCTCTCCCTGGGGGCGCTGGTGCCCACCGGCGGCACGTACTCAGTCGGATGGACCAACTCGCGTAGCAGAACCAACTCCAGCTTCTATTTCCTGAACCCCGCGTACAGTTCCGGCCTGGTGGCCTCCCTCAAGCAGCCGCTCCTGAAGGGCTTCGGCACCGACGTCAATCGCACCGCGATCGAGGTTGCCCGCAGGAACAGAGACATCTCGCGGGTCGGGTTCGAGGAGATCGTGATCAGTACGGCTCAGTCGGTCGAGAGTGCGTACTGGAACCTCGTGTACGCGATCGATAACCTCAGGGCCAGACAGCACTCGCTCATGCTCGCGCAGGACCTATTGGAACAGACCCGGACTCGGGTGCGAATCGGCACCCTGGCGCCGATCGACATCGTGCAGCCCGAGGCAGCCGTGGCAGCGCGCGAGGTGGACATTATTCAGGCGGAGAACGCCATCGGGAACGCCGGCGATGTTCTCAAGGGCCTCATCGGGTTCGAAAACCCCGAGGACTGGAAGAGCAGGATCGTTCCGACTGATGCACTCGAGGTTACGACGGAGCATGCGGACCTCGACAAGGCAATCGCGGGTGCCCTCGAGAAAAGGCCCGAACTCCGCCAGCGGCAGCTCGAGCTGGAGATCGGCGAGGTCGATCTCCTGGCTGCCAGGAACGCGGTCAAGCCCCAGTTCGATCTCTCGTTGAACTACGGCTACTCGGGAGTTGGGGGAGACACGACCGGAGTCGATCCGCTGACCGGTCAGGTGATCCCGTTCATCTCGGGCGGGTGGAGCGACCCCCTGAGCCAGATCTATCACCGAGACTACAGTCAGTGGTCGGCGATGGCTAGTTTCTCCTATCCGTTAGGCAACCACCAAGCCAAGGCGCAGCTGGCTCAGAGACGGTTCGACGTGACGACGGCGCGCCAGAACATCGCTCTGCAGCGCCAGGCGGTGATTCAAGACGTCCGCACCGCCGTTCGGGGACTGGAGGCGAGCGTCAAGGGGATCGCAGCTGCAGTCAAGTCCCGCGAGCTGGCGGAGCGGAACCTCGATGCGGAGCAGAAGAAGTTGGCAAACGGAATGTCGACCAACTTCGAGGTGGTCAAGGTCCAGGACGACCTCGCGGCCGCCCAGACGGCGGAGCTCCAGGCCCGGGTCTTCTACCGTCAGGCAGTCGCCGCGTACCGGGTGGCATCGGGGGCGCTGCTCGACGAGATGGGCATCGCCGTCAAGGGGGAGCCGGAGGAGCCCGAGCCTCACACGGGACTCAAGGATGTCGGGCCCTTCCAGTTCGGGCACTACCTCAAAGACCGGTCCGCGGCGCCGGCGCAGAAACCGTGAACACCCGAGGATCGGCGCGCCTGATCGAGATTCGGGACCTCGTCAAGGTCTACGAGATGGGGGACGTCCAGGTGCGGGCGCTGGACGGAGTGTCGTTCAACGTCGAGAAGGGCGAGTTCGTGGCAATCATGGGGCCGTCTGGCTCCGGAAAATCGACACTTATGAACCTGATCGGCTGCCTCGACACGCCGACGTCCGGAACCTACTGCCTGAACGACAATGAGGTGTCGCGCCTCGACGACGATGAACTTGCCCGCATCCGCAACCGTGAGATCGGATTCGTGTTCCAGACGTTCAATCTCCTCTCGCGCACTTCCGCCCTCGAGAACGTCGAGGTCCCTCTCGTCTACGCCGGCGTCGCGCGCGTTGAGCGACGGAGGCGCGCGGAGGAGGTGCTGGCGATGGTCGGCCTGGGCGACCGCATGCACCACCAACCGAACGAACTCTCTGGTGGGCAGCGCCAGAGAGTTGCCGTCGCCCGGGCTTTGGTCAACGGGCCCTCCCTGCTGCTCGCAGACGAACCGACGGGAAACCTGGACTCGCGCACCGGCGAGGAGATCATGACGCTCTTCGACGACCTGAACTCCCGGGGCAACACGATCGTTCTGGTGACGCACGAGGAGGACATCGCGCGTCACGCGCGGCGCGTCGTCAAGCTGCGCGACGGGAAGGTCGTCGAGGAGCATCGGCGCGAGGCCGCCGCACCGGCCCCAGATCCGTCGGCAGCCCCCTCAGGACAAGCTCTGTAATTCGGAGCGTCGCACCGGCTATGGCAGACTACGAAGGTGATGGCCGAGAGAAGATCTTCCGTCCTGGTCGTGGGGAGCGGTCTGGCCGGGCTTACCTGTGCTGCAGATCTCGCCGCCTCCGGCAGGGAGACTCTGGTAGTGTCCGCGGGTCGCGCAGGTCGGGATGGCGCCACGCACCGCGTGCACGCTCTCGCACCCTGGATTCTGCTTACCGCGCCCTGGGTGCGGAGCGATAGCCCGGCGCGGTTTCTGCGCGATCTCAAGCGACTTGGGCTCGGGCTCGAGCGGAGCGGTCTGGCGGAAGTCCTGGCGGACTCTGCTCATGCGGCGGCGCTACGGCTCATCGAGGAGCTCGATCTCGTGCCGATGGATGCGAAGCCGGTGACGTTGGCCGGCGACGAGCTGCCGCGGGGTTTGCGGTGTCTCCCACGGAACCGCCACATCATGCTTGCACCGGCGCTCGCTCGCTGCGCCGCAGCGGGCGTTCGGGTGCGCGATCGTACGCTCGTGTTTGGCCTCCTCATCTGTGAAGGCCGGGCAGCCGGCGCCGTCGTCGTGGATCGCGACACGGGCGGCGTGTCGAGCGTCGAGGCGGACGCCGTCGTCCTGGCCTGCGGCGGGGGCGGCGCCGTCTTCCCGGTGACTACGTCCCCGCGTTGGTGCCGTGGGACCGGCCTCGCACTCGCGAGTGCGGCCGGGGTTCTGCTCCACCGGCCGGAGCTGGCGCAAGTCCTTCCGGTCACCGCGATTCCACCGCTGTTCTTTCCAAGCTCTGCCACGCTCGTTCGCGATCGCATCGAGATCGGCAGCCGTGTCCTTCCGCCGGACCGCGACGTCGAGGCGACAACCATCGCGATAGCAGAGGCTGCTTCCCTCGGTCAGCCAACGCTTCTCGAGCTTACCGCCGAGGCAGCAGCCATTCTCCCTGAACGCGTCAGGGCCAGCCCTGCCTTCAGTCAGGGTGGGCGGCGCGTCCCGCTAACCGTCGCTCTGCATCACGGCATCGGTGGTGTGGCCATCGATGCCTGGGGGAGAACGTCATTGCCGGGCTTGTATGCGTGCGGCGAGGCCGCTGGAGGTGTCCAGGGCCGGCGGCGCACGATGGGCACGGGTCTTCTTGAAGCGTCGATCTTCGGCAAACGTGCGGCACAGGCGATCATCCACGACCAGAAGGAGCGCGGCTCTCATGCAGAGGGCGCCCGAATGGCGGCCGTTCCCGGCCTCCCGGTCGAGCCGACAGCAATCGAGCGCCGCCTCGACGAGCTTCTTGGACCGTTGGTGGTGTTGCGACCCCGCGAGGCCGTGGATGGCGCGGTGCAGGAGCTCATGGCCTGGCCTCTGGACGGCTTCGAGCCGTCGCGGGCGAACGAGGCCACCGCGTTGGCCGCGATACGGCGCCAGGCAGCACTTGAAATGTTGGGAGGGTTTCGGGAAGATCGTTTTGCCGCAGAGCCCGGCGCACCCCCGGCTGGGAGCGGGGAGGGTCGATGGAGCACGTGAGCGTGGAGCTGACCCCTGAGGAATGGGAACTGATCTCTGGCCTGAGGGACATTCCGCCTAGCCCCTTGCGCGACGTTATGAACGAGATGATGACCGCGCTTGTGGACTACGTCCGCGAGCCGAAGTGCGCGGAGATGCAGGCCGACGGTGTGCCGTGCTCGAGTCCGACGGCCGACTGTGAACAGTGCCTGAAGGTCCAAACTCTCCTGACGACGCTGCGGCACGGGCTCTAACGGCCCCAACGAGTCAGATCCAGTACACCCGACGTAAAGAAGAACCTCGACCGCGGCCCTTGCGGGACCGCCGCCAAGCAGGGTATGACATCGCTCATCACGACAGATCGAACTTGACTCCCTGGGCAAGCGGGAGGTCCGGGGACCAGTTGATCGTGCAAGTCTGGCGGCGCATGTAGGCCTTCCATGCGTCCGAGCCGGCTTCACGCCCGCCGCCGGTTTCCTTTTCCCCGCCGAACGCGCCGCCGATCTCCGCGCCGGACGTGCCGATATTCACGTTGGCGATTCCGCAGTCGGAACCCTCGTGTGAGAGGAACCGCTCGGCCGAGAGAAGGTTGGTGGTGAAGATTGCGGACGAAAGGCCTTGCGGCACGGCGTTGTGGATCGCCAGGGCTTCGTCGAGCGTCTCGATTTCGTAAACGTACAGGATTGGGGCGAACGTCTCGTCCTCGGCGATGGCAAGCCCCTGGTGGGCCTTGACGACCGTTGGTTCGACGAAGTTGCCCGGGCCGGAGATCCTCTTGCCACCCGTGAGGATCTCGCCGCCCTGCTCCCGGACTTTCTCGAGCGCGGCCATCATATCCTGCACCGCACCTTCGTTGACCAGAGGGCCCATTAACGTGCTCGGCTGGAGCGGGTCGCCGATCGGCACCGACTTGTACCCCTTGACGAGGCGCCCGACCAGCTTCTCGTACGCGCCTTTCTGAACGATCAGGCGGCGCAACGTCGTGCACCGCTGGCCAGCTGTTCCCACCGCGGCGAAGAGGATCCCTCGCAGCGCGAGGTCGAGGTTGGCGTCGTCCATAACGACAATGCCGTTGTTGCCACCAAGCTCGAGGATCGAATGCCCGAACCGGCCGGCGACGGCTTCCGAGACCTTCCGCCCCTGCACACACGACCCGGTGAAGGAGATCAGCGGTACCCGCTTGTCATCCACGAGGCGCTGCCCGACCTCACGGCCGCTGCCGATCACTAGGTTGAACACGCCGTCGCACCCGAACTTCGCCATGACACGATTGCAGATGTGCTGGACGGCAAGCGCGGTAAGAGGCGTCTCGGAGGACGGCTTCCAGATCACGGTGTCGCCGCAGACGGCCGCGAGCGCCGCGTTCCACGCCCAAACGGCCACGGGGAAGTTGAAGGCAGTGATGACCCCGACCGGTCCGATTGGGTGCCATTGCTCATACATCCGATGGCGAGGCCGTTCGGAAGCGATCGTCAACCCGTAGAGCTGCCGGGACAGCCCGACCGCGAAGTCGCACATGTCGATCATCTCCTGGACCTCCCCGAGGCCCTCCGAGAGGATCTTGCCCATCTCGAGCGACACCAGCCGGCCGAGAGCTTCCTTGTTGGCGCGCAGCTCGTTTCCGAACTCGCGGACCATCTCGCCACGCTTCGGCGCCGGCACCATGCGCCACGTCATGAAGGCCTGTTGGGCGGTGGCGGCGACTCGCTCATAGGCGGCGGCATCGGCCTGACGGACCCTCGCAATGACCTCGCCGTTCGCCGGGTTGAGCGAGGAGAGCTCGGGACCGTGTGTCCCGGTGAGCCAGCCTCGGGCATAGCCGCCCGGGTTGACTGCGTCGAGGTTCAGGGCGCTCAAGATCTCTTTCTTCTCCATGCAAGTCCTCCGTGGTTGTTCGGTCTTTCACAAGAACGCAGTCTAGTGCTTCCCAGTGCCTGGGGGAAGGGGATTGGCATGCGAATGGGTCGCCACGTCGTCGGCGAGGACGTCGATGTCGCCGGGCCGAAGACAAAGCGCGGCCTGCATGGCGGCGGACTCCTCGCGCGAGAGGGACGCGAAGGTGCCGGTGGCCGACGCGACGAGGTTGCCTTCGGGCGTGAGCACCTCGCCTTCGGCGCGCACATACGGTCCCCACGAGTTTACGGCCCAGGCTGCGATCTGGAGCGTCTCGCCGAGGCGGGCAGGGGACTTGAACCGCACCTGGATCTCCCCGGTCACGCAGAAGGCCTTCTTTTCGACGGCGCATGCCCAGGCGAGACACTCGTCGAGGATGGCCGATAGAAGACCGCCGTGGACCATTCCGGCGTAGCCGGTATGCTCCGGCCCCGGCCGGAACCGGCCACTGGCCCTTCGTCGCTCCGAATCCCACGCCCATCGGACCTGGAGCGAGCCAGGGTTGACCGTCCGTTCTCCGCACACCGGACACGCCGGATAAAAGGGAAAAGAACGCAGCATCCGCGAATGCTACCAAAGGCGGTGGGTCCGTCGCTTCGGTGGCGCCGGTGGCGAGGGCGAGTTGGATTTTCTACGGCGCGCCTCCCGGACTCGCGGATCGGACAAGGATCTTGCAGAATCAGAGCTTATTAGTTGCATCTGAAGTAGTTGGTAACGTTCCTCTGACACATGGGGGACATTAGAGCGGGTAGAATGCCGAACTATGCCGGAGCCGTTCGTCCACCTCCATCTCCACTCGCACTACTCGCTCCTCGATTCCGCGATCAAGCTCGACGAGTTAATGCACCAGGTCGCGCAGATCGGCATGCACGCGGTCGCCCTGACGGACCATGGCAACCTCTTTGGTGCCTACGAATTTTACAGCGCAGCCAGGAAAGCGGGAATCACGCCGGTGCTGGGGTGCGAGGTGTACGTGGCCCCCGGCTGCAGGAAGGAGCGTTCCGGGAGCCCGTTCGGCTCGAAGAGACCTTACCATCACCTCGTTCTCCTGGCCGAGAACCAGCACGGTTGGAATAACCTGATGCAGCTCGTCACGACGGCCTACATGGACGGTTTCTACCATCGGCCGCGCATCGACAAAGAACTCCTGGCAACGCATTCAAAGGGTCTGATCGGGCTCTCCGCCTGCCTTTCGGGCGAAGTCTCGGCGAAAATCCTCGCTGGAGATGAGAAGGGTGCGGCCCACGCCGCGCACGAGTACAGAGAGATCCTCGGCAAGGATGGGTTCTTCCTCGAGATCCAGGAGCACGGCGTGGCGGACGAGAGGGTGGTCCGCGAGGGAATGCTGAGGATCTCGGAGACCACGGACATCCCTGTCGTCGCTACCAACGACTGCCACTTTCATCGGCGCGAGGACGTCGAAGCACACCGTGTCCTGATCGGGATCGGCCAGAACAAGACGCTGGCCGAGCTGAGCCGCGACTACGCATACAACGATGAATTCTACGTGAAATCACCGGACGAGATGTCGCGCCTGTTCGGCGATCGCCCCGAATCGCTCGGTCTCACGCAGGAGATCGCCGCCCGGTGCCACGTGACCTTCCCGGAGGGCGAGTTCTATCTCCCCAGGTATCCGGTTCCCGGAGGGAAGCTCCCGGAGGACTTCCTGGAGGCGCTCGCTCGGCAGGGCCTTGAGCGTCGGCTGGCCGACGAGCGGGCCCGACGCACCACGGCCGCGGAGTACCACGCCCGCCTGGACGCAGAGCTCGGGATCATCCACTCTATGGGGTTCGAGGGCTACTTTCTGGTGGTCTGGGATTTCATCCGCCACGCGCGGGAGCACGGCATCCCGGTCGGGCCGGGGAGGGGCAGCGCTGCGGGCTCGCTGGTGGCGTACGCGCTCCGAATCACCGACATCGATCCTCTCGAGTATGACCTGCTGTTCGAGCGTTTCCTCAACCCCGATCGGGTCTCCATGCCCGACATCGACATCGACTTCTGCCAGCGGCGCCGCAACGAGGTGATAGAGCACGTCCGAGCCGTGTACGGGAACGAAAACGTATCGCAGATCGCCACGTTCAACATCCTCCAAGCACGGTCGTGCATCCGGGACGTGGGCCGTGTAATGGGGATGTCGTTCGCCGAGACCGACCGTATCGCAAAGCTGGTGCCCGAGGGGATCGGCGTGACGCTCGAGGGTGCCCTGCGCGACTCACCACGCCTTGCCGAAGCGGCGGCGGGGGAGTCGGACGTCGCCCGCCTCATCGAGATCGGACGCCGCCTCGAGGGACTGGCGCGCCACTGCGGCGTGCATGCCGCGGGGGTGGTGATCGCCCCTCGTCCGGTTCGCGAGATTGTGCCGCTCTATCGAACTTCTAAGGACGAAGTCGTCACGCAGTTCGACAAGGACGTCATCGAGAAGCTCGGCCTCCTCAAGATGGACTTCCTCGGCCTCAAAACGCTTACTGTGATCGACGATTGCCTCAAGAGCATGGCGGCAGCGGGGGAACCTCTACCGGACTTCGAGCGCATGAGCTTCGACGACCCCGATGTGTACGACCTGTTTTGCGCCGGAGACACGGACGGCATCTTCCAGTTCGAGTCCTCGGGGATGCGCGACCTGCTCCGCACCGTGCAGCCGCGCAGGTTCGATGAGATCGCTGCGCTTAACGCCCTCTTCCGGCCCGGACCGATGCAGTGGACCGCCGAGTACGCGGATCGCAAGCACGGCCGCCAGCCCATCACCTACATCTTTCCCGAGCTCGAGGAGATCCTGGCCGAAACCTACGGGGTCATCGTCTACCAGGAACAGGTGATGCGGATCGCGGTGAAGATCGCAGGGTTCTCGATGGCCCGCGGCGACACGCTGCGCAAGGCGATGGGGAAGAAGATCAAAGAGCTCATCGACGAACAGGGGGAGCACTTCATCGCCGGCGGCGTCGCGAAAGGACACCCGAAGGACAAGGTCGCCGCGCTCTGGCGCCAGATCGTCCCCTTCGCGCAGTACGGCTTCAACAAGTCGCACTCGGTGGCGTACGCGTACGTCGCATACCAGACGGCTTTCCTCAAGGCTCATCATCCCCTCCACTTCTGGGCGGCGATGCTGTCGAGCGAGGTGGCCAACACAGAAAAGCTGGCGACCTACGTAGCGCTGCTCACCTCCACTGGGTTCAAGATCCTGGGCCCCGACATCAACGCTTCGGGACTCGCGTTCACGGTCGAGGGAGACGCCATCCGCGTCGGCCTCGGCGCGGTGAAGGGAGTCGGCGAGACGGCCAGCCAGGCGATCGTCGACGCACGGTCCAGGGCGGGAAGCTTCAAGAGCGCCGCTCAACTCATGAGAACGGCGGGGGACCGTACAATCAACCGGAAGGTCGTCGAGTGCCTGGTGCGAGCCGGAGCGTTCGACTCGGTACATACCGATCGTGCAGCCCTGCTCGCCGGACTTGACAGGCTGCTGGACCAGGCGTCCCGCCAGCGTCAAGCTCTCGAGGTGGGACAAGGGTTTCTCTTTGCCCTGGATGGAGATGAGGCTGAGTTACCACCGGCGGAAGGCGCGCGGGCCAGCACGGAGGATACCCTGAGGGGCGAGAGGGAGACCCTCGGCTTCTACCTCTCCGGGCATCCCCTTGATAGGTGGGCTCGCGTGCTCAAGGACCTACGTGCGACGGCGGTGGGGGAGTTGTCGGCGCTGGCAGCCGGAGGGGCGGAACGCGCCGTGGTGGGCGGGCTAATCTCCGGCCTCAAGGTTCGTCCGATCAAAGAGGGACGCAACCAGGGTCGACGGATGGCCTCGTTCTCTTTCGAGGATCAGACCGGAGCCGTTCGCGTCGTAGCGTTCACCGATGCTTTCGATCGCTGCGAGCGAACACTGGCAGAAGGGGCGTGCGTGCTCGTGACGGCCTCGCTCAGGGCAAGCGACGCTGAACACGTCGAGCTGGGGCTCGAAGAGGCGACCCCGTTGGAAGGCATCGAGGCGCGCAAGGCCGCTGCGCTGCGCGTCGAGCTGGATCTTGAGCACTTCGGCGACAGCGGCGCTGTCGAGCGGCTGCACGAGCTGGTCCTTCGCCACGAGGGGCGAATGCAGCTTCGCATGCGTCTTGTGGGTTCGCACTGGAGCGCGGAGTTCGTGCCGAGCAGAGTTCTTGGGGTCAACCCCAACACGTTGATTCCCGCTCTCGCGACGATCCTGGGCCCAGGCAAGGCCGAGTACGTATTCGACTGAAACCGTGGGAAGGTAGGCCGCCATCTGGCCGTACGGCCAGGCCGGGCCGGAAGGTCTTGCGCGGTGCGCAGGTATCGCGTAGGCTGAATACTTCTCGCGGCAATCCCGCGAGGTCTCGGAGGCAAATCATGGCTACAACCACAGCAGCGAGCGCCGATCTCATTCGGCTCGAGGAGACGTACGGCGCCCACAACTACCACCCGCTGGACGTGGTGATAGAGAGAGCGCGGGGCGTGTGGGTGTGGGACGTCGAAGGGAACAAGTACCTCGACTTCTTGGCGGCTTACTCCGCGGTGAACCAAGGGCACTGCCATCCGAAGATCATCGCCGCCCTCAAGGCACAGGCTGACCGCGTTACGCTGACCTCTCGGGCTTTCCGCAACGACCAACTCGGTCCGCTCTGTGCCGAGCTCTGCAACCTCACCGGATACAAGCGCTTCCTCCCCATGAACAGTGGCGCCGAGGCCGTCGAAACCGCCATCAAGGCAGCTCGCAAGTGGGCCCACACTGTGAAAGGTATGCCCGAGGATCGTGGCGAGATCCTAGTCTTCGAGGGCAACTTCCACGGGCGAACGACCACGATTGTCGGGTTCTCGTCCGACGAACAATATCGCAAGGGTTTCGGGCCCTTCACCCCGGGTTTCAGACTCCTGCCGTACGGTGACTTCCAGGCCGTTGAGAAAACTGTCACCCCGGAGACGATCGCCATCCTCATCGAGCCGATCCAGGGCGAGGGCGGTATCGTGAGTCCTCCGGTGGGGTTCCTACGCAGGTTGCGCGAGCTCGCTACCGCGAACCGAGTCCTCCTAGCCGTGGATGAGATCCAGTCTGGACTCGGTCGAACAGGGAAACTGTTCTGCTTCGAGCACGAAGGTGTTCGCCCGGATATCGTGATCATCGGGAAGGCCCTGGGTGGGGGTTGCATGCCGATCTCCGGGATACTGGCCGACGATGAGGTGATGGGCGTTTTCCATCCCGGCGACCACGGGTCCACCTTCGGCGGCAACCCGCTCGCGTGTGCGGTGGCGCGTGCGGCGATCAAGGTGCTTCTCGAGGAGGGCCTCGTGGAGAACTCGGCGCGGCTCGGCGAGTATTTCATCGGTAAACTCAAGGCACTTAAGTCCAAGTACATCAAAGAAGTACGAGGTAAGGGTCTATGGATCGGTGTCGAACTCACGGCCGACGCAGGAGGCGCACGGCGTTTCTGCGAGGCATTCCAGCAGCAGGGCCTCCTCTGCAAGGAGACCCACGTCAACATTATCCGTTTCGCCCCCCCGCTGGTGATCACACGTGAAGAAATCGACTGGGCGATGGAGCGGATAGCGCGGGTTCTGGCCTGAGAGACCGGGCCGCGGGGACAGGGTTCTGGCTCCGCGGGAGAGAAGCAGCAGGCTGTGGACGCTGGGAATGGGTTTGCGTCGGCGTGCCGACACTTCGGCTCTCGCCATCATCAAAGGGACAGCGATCACCGGCTTCTTAGCTCGAGCCGCGACTGCATCACGCCCCGTCCGCAGGACCGAGCAGAGCCTTGCGTGGCTGTTTCCTTGCGCGGCGCCCTGAGACCGGTTGCCCGGGCCCCGTCTCTCAGGTGCGCAAAGTGGTATGGCGGTTTAGGGCCAGGAGAGCGAACACGACGGTCGGAGTCCACGATGCGAGCGCCGGTGGCAGCAGCGCCGCCTCGCCCAGCCTGGTCACGAACGCCATCAGGCCGAAGTAGGCCATGCCCAGAACAAGCGCCAACGCAACCCCTCCGATCGTGCTTCGGCTGTGTCCCGGCCGGAACGCGAATGGCAACGATAACCACACCAGCAGGACCATGCTAAGGGGGTAGGCGATCTTCTGGTGTAACTGGACCACCAGCCGGTCGACGCGATACCCGGCAGCCCGGAGCGTCGCAATGTATGTTTTGAGCTCTCCGAGCCTCATTTGCTGCGGCCTACGGAATTCTCGCCCGAAGTAGTCGGGCAGGACCGGGAGAGGCAGGTCCACCCGGCCTTTGTACGCTACGAACTCAGGGTTTGCATCCGACATGAACGTCCGCGACCAGGCACCATCTGCCTGCCAGTGGCCATCGCGGAAAGTGGCACGCGTGGCCATGTACCGCGTCCGAAGGTTGAACCCGGCGTCGAAGAGGAACACGGACGGCCGGATGAGGGAGTCGGTGTCCGGATC